>Ga0187782_10003922_pt1 | contig 11106 bp, 7 predicted proteins | sample 0715_SJ02_MP15_2_FD_132454 | JGI IMG/M metagenome (GOLD analysis project Ga0187782, IMG submission 132454) | Tropical peat soil microbial communities from peatlands in Department of Meta, Colombia - 0715_SJ02_MP15_20_MG | ecosystem: Environmental > Terrestrial > Soil > Wetlands > Peat | place...
GCCGATTGTCGATTGACGATTGTCGATTGTCGATTATTGATGGCCGAGGGTCGAATGCCGATGGCCGATTGATCAGGAAGCTACGCTTGGCTCTTTCAATCGGCAATCGGCAATAGGCAATCGCCAATCACGGGGATGAGTCAGGCCGGTGATGGGGGATTGTCGATTGACGATTGACGACTGTCGATTGAAGAGCTTGCGCACAGTCTACTTAATCAATCTTCAATCGACAATCGTCAATCGTCAATCGACAATCAAGGGGGGGTTAGCAGGTGGATAAGACGGTTGGTTCCTTTGGTCCGGAGGCAGTGGGTCGCGCCAGCGGACCCGGCCAGTTGATTGCCTCGGAAAGGTCCCCCAAAGCCGCGCTGTTTGCCCTGTTTGCCTTTCAAGTGTTTCGGATGGCGTTATTCTTCGGCTCCGCCTACAACTACTACAACCACAACGTGGGGACCGCCTGGCTGCTCGGAATCATTTTCGTTCACTCCTTTCTCGACTCGAAATTCTATATGAAGCCCAACCTCATGAACGCCTATCTGGCGTTCACCGTGATTTTCTATTATTGCCGTTGGGTAATGGGCTGGGGCTCACCTCTCACCACCATCTACAAGGAGGATGCTCCCGCTTGGGTAAGGGCCCTCAAAGATGTCGTCTGGATAGGTTTTCTGGCCATCGTGGGTATCAGAGCGCTCTCTCGACCGCGTTTCGACCGCAATATGCCTCTCTGGTTTACGGCCCGAGGCATGGCTCTGGTTCTTCTGGCGCTGATCTACCTCACCTTGCCAACCCTTGCCTTGCTCTACGCGCGGGGCAGCGTATATGACATTCTCCTCGTGGACTTGAGGTTCCCGCTCGAATACGTTCCCATCATCTTTTTGTTCCCCTTCATCTTGGCGGGTGGAAGCTCCCTCAAATACCTCCGCACCTTCATTCCCTTGGTGGTACTTTCCCTCTTGTTTCTCGGTGTCGAGAGATTCTCGGGTCGCATGACAGGGTTTGGCGGCACCGGATACTGGGCTCGCTACGGCTCCATCTTCGGTTCCCCCAACGATTTCGGGCTGTTCATGATGCTTGCCATCGCGGCCCTGCTCGCCTTTCTCACTGAAAAAGCCCTCCGATGGTCCTTCAAGACCATCGTGCTCCTGGCCGCGTGCCTGGTCGGGCTAGCCTCGACTATTTCCCTGAGCGCGGTTATGTCTGCGGCCTTCACAGCAATCGCCTTGATCTTTTTCGCCAAAAACAAGGTCAAGGGTGCTCTGTCCGTGGTGGGGGTCGTTGCCCTGCTGGCAGGACTCTACTTCGCCTTTCCGGAGGCTGGGGTTTCCAGATACCTTACCGCTCGACTTGAGAAATTCACCAACCTGGCGGATCCCAGCACGTTTAATCATTGGAACAATATCGTCACCGCCCAGGAAGCGATTTCGAGGTTTGAGCCGGGAGAGTACCTGGTGGGCACCTTCAAATCGCGCGAGACTCTGATGTTGCCCGAGACCTACTACCTCAGGACCCTTTATGTTCGTGGGGGCGCCAGTCTCCTGATTCTCCTTTCTATCATGTCTCTGACGCTCCTGGAAGCCCACCGCCGGTATCGCGCCGCGCTCGGTGATCGCATGCGGAGAGGTTTGTTCTTGACCGCCTTCCTCGGGGTCGCGGGGGTCGCTTTCGCGTGTCTGTTTATTCCCTATCTGGAGACTTTTCCCTCCAACTTCTACTTTTGGTTTCTGGTGGCAATTATCTGGTGCGAGCCGATGAACGAGCGGGAGCGAGTGGAATTTCGTGCCTCCAGGCCTCTCCAACACGTAACGGCGGGGAAAGCGATACCTCCGCCGCAGGCCATCGCTCGCTGAAGTCGTCCGGCACGGGCAGGCAAGGAGGAATTGATGCGCCTATTCGCGATCGCCCTATTGGCTGCAGCGCTCTCTCTCGAGGCTGGCGCAGGCCAGAGCACTAGCCATGCGGCCAGGCTGCGCGGCGCGAACCGAGAGAGTTCGCAACCCCTCCATTCCCCCCTCCCCATGATTCACCACTACGGCGCCGCCGGGCAAGAGAACCGCGCGGGAGGATCTGCGACGGACACGGAGGGCATCCGATGGGCAGACCATTTCCCAGGAAACGACCTGGGCGCTCAGATCAACGCCGCGGACTCCAACCTCGGGAAAGAAGCGGGTGAGATTTGGGTAGGCCGGCAAGGAACGGTGGCAACGAAAGTCACGATTTCCTCGAATCATAGCCTGCGCCTCGTCGTCCCGACAACCTGGAAAGCCGGAATGGTGGTGCAGAATAACAACACGATTTCCGCCAACGGCTGCGCGGCCCTCATCACGGTGGCCTTCACACCCCCCGGCCCACTTATCTTGGGCAAGGGCACTTCCAGCCTAAAGCTACAGAACCTCTGCGCCGAAGCCGCTCCTAAGTCAGTCGGCTATGGGTTAGTGGAAGCCTGGGGCCGGGGGGTGGAGGTGACCGGCTGCATTCTGACCAACGTGCGCCTGGGCGACTTCAACTCCTCGATGGACGTTAAGCTGATCGGTAACACGGCCATCTCGGATCGCAATGATCCGCCTTCCGGGCAGGGCGTGAACTTCACTTTCACGCAGAACGCCGTGGCCAGCGGCAATATCATCCGGGGCTTCGAGCACGGCCTGCAGTGGTGGGGTGGAGACCCGAACCCGGACAAGGGACAGGGCGGTGTGGCGAACGCGCGTGGCGCCCGCAACCTCACCTACACCGGCAACACGGTCACTGATGTCGGAGGAGGCGGGATCTGGGGCGGCATGGGAGAAGGCATCGTCGTTTCGGGCAATGTCGTCGAGCGCTGCGGCGACGTCTGTCTCGACTCGGAGGGCAGCAACTCGGTCGTTTTCTCGAACAATTATGTTATGGATGGTACCAACGGGGCGATTGCGACCTTCTACTATAACCGCGACGTTTTGGTCACCGGAAATACCGTGGTTTCCAGTTCCGCCGCCAAGCCTTTGCTTCGCACCTATACGAACTGGCAAAAGGCCCCCTATGATCGCGACGAGCAAGTGGTGGGCAACCACTTTACCTGCCTCGATACTTCTCCCTGCTTCATCAACTCCACTACTGGCCTGCCGGAGCGCTTTGTTTTCAAGGACAACACCTTGCGCAACGTCACCGTGGACGTCTCCGATACCAACCCCAAGCACATTCTGGTGATTTCGGGCAACGACTTCCTGTTTGATGCGGTGGCTTCCAAAGTGCCCGGAGCTATTCGTGCCGCCCGCACTTATTCCTTGGCGCCCGGCACCCCCGGGTCCTGCGACATCTCGAACAATACGGTGCGCTCGGACGTGCCGCAGCCACCCGGCAGCGCGGCAATCATGGTCTACCAGGACGATCCCCAAATCGCTCCTCTGACGACCATTCAAGGCAATCGCTTGCTTGGCCTTCACCCTTTCCCCGTGGACATTGCGGTGGGCGGCGGGAGCAGTAATCCTGCCGTCACCCCGGTTTTTGTTGTCCGCGATAACCTGATGGGAGCCGGAGTATTCTCGCGGCTGGATCAAGCGCGCCCTCGCTCAACCGTCAAGCTGGAAGGGAACTACCGGATGGACTCGAGTCCCCTTCCGGGCCAATAACACCCTCTTGAATTCGGAATCTTGAATCTTGAATTTCGCGTGCCAGTCGTGAAGGATTGAAGGGATGAACCCGCTCGTTGCCATCGATGCCAGAATGATCGAGCATTCCGGCATCGGCACCTACCTCAAAAACCTGCTCGAAAACTACGCCACACTCGAGAACCATTATCTCTTCCGCGTCATTTGCCCCAGTGAAAAGACCCCGCGCGGCCTGCCCGCAGACCGTTTCCAATTCCTGCCAGCCAAAACGCATATTTACACTTTGAACGAACAATGGGAAGTGGCGGGGCTCGCCCGGCGGTCCCAGATGCTCCATTGCCCGCACTACAACGCCGCGCTGCTGTATCGAGGCAAATTGGTGGTCACGATTCACGACCTTATTCATTTAACCGAGCCCACCTTCAAGCGCTTGCCGGAAGCGTGGATTTATGCCCGGCCGATGTTTGCCCTGGTCGCGCGCCGGGCGGATTATTTCATCGCGGATTCTGAATTCACCAAGCGCCAGATCGTCGAGCACCTTCGAGCCTCACCTTCCAAAGTGAGCGTTGTTTACCTGGGTGTCAAAGATCATTTCCATCCTCGCGACCGCGCTCTGGCTCTCGAGCGCGCCTTCTCCTTGCTCCGCCTCGATCGTCCTTATATCCTGTTTGTCGGCAATCTGAAACCCAACAAGAACCTCGAGACTCTGTTGCACGCCTTCGCTCAGTTGTGCGCCTCGAGAGATTTCGATCACCAACTGGTTATCCTCGGCGACGATCGAAGATGGAAGGCGGGCCTGGTGAGCGAATCCCAAAACTTGAAGATCTCAAGTCGCGTTCTCTTCGTCTCGCGCCTGCCTTACGAAGAACTTCCCTGGGTCTACGGCGCCGCGGACTTGTTGGTCATGCCTTCCACCATCGAGGGATTCGGCCTGCCGGTGCTCGAGGCCATGGCCTGCCGTACGCCGGTGGTCTGCTCGCGGGCCAGTTCCCTGCCGGAAGTGGCCGGCGATGCGGCGCAATATTTTGAGACGATGAGCGCGGACGACCTTGCCGCGGCCATCCGAAAGGTGCTGGGTTCGTCCGAGCTTCAGGAAACGCTGCGCTGCAAGGGTCTCCAGCAGGTGAAACGTTTTTCGTGGCGCGAATGCGCCCGGCAGACTCTCGAGGTTTATCGCAAGGTGCTCGAAGCATGATAATGCGCGAAGCGCCTTGGAGTGCGGCGGCTTGACGCCGCCTTGGGATCCTACGGTGCTACGCCTACGCACGCGGGGTGGAAAGGCGGCGGCTTGACGCCGCCTTTCCGCCGCTCGTGGAGGGCCGGCGGCGCTTGGCGATCAGCAAGGCGGCGTCAAGCCGCCGCACTCCAAGACGCCTTCGGCGCAAGCATACTCGGAGCAGGAGGAAAGGCATGAGCAAGACCGCGCTGATCACCGGCATCACCGGGCAGGACGGCTCTTATCTGGCGGAGTTCCTGCTTTCCATGGGCTACCGCGTCTGCGGCCTGGTGCGGCGCAGCAGTACCGTGAACTTCGAGCGCCTCTACCATCTCCAAGACCGCATCGAGCTGATTCCCGGAGACCTCCTTGACCAGAACTCCCTCATCAGCGCCCTGCAGCAGACCGAACCGCAGGAGGTCTACAACCTCGCCTCGCAATCTTTCGTGCCCACCTCCTGGAACCAGCCCACCCTGACCGGCGAATTCACCGCGCTGGGCGTGACCCGGATGCTCGAGGCTATCAGGCTGGTCAATACCGGGATTCGTTTCTACCAGGCCTCCTCGAGCGAGATGTTCGGCATGGTTCGCGAAAGCCCGCAGAACGAGAACACCGCGTTTTACCCGCGCAGCCCGTACGGCGTGGCGAAGCTCTACGGGCATTGGATCACCGTCAATTATCGCGAGAGCTACGGCCTTTTCACCTGCTCCGGAATCCTCTTCAATCACGAATCGCCGCGCCGCGGCCTCGAGTTCGTAACCCGCAAAGTGACCTACGGCGCAGCGCGCATCAAGCTGGGCCGGCAACCCAAACTCAAGATGGGCAATCTGGAAGCCGAACGCGACTGGGGCTTTGCCGGCGATTACGTCGTGGCCATGTGGCAGATGCTTCAGCAGGAAAAACCCAAAGATTACGTGGTCGCGAGCGGCGTCGCCCACTCCGTGCGCCAGCTCCTGGAAGTCGCTTTCACTCACCTGGGCTTGGATTATCGAGACTACGTGGAAATTGACCCCGCTTTCCTGCGTCCCGCGGAAGTCTATCATCTGCTCGGGGATTCCGCCAAAGCCCGCCAGGAGTTAGGCTGGAAACCTAAAATTGACTTTCAGGGCCTGGTGAAGATGATGGTGGATGAAGATCTGGCGCGGCTAGAAGAGCCTCAACCCCGCGCCGATCACGTCCTGCCCGCACGGGCGGGACTGTAGTGGCGGCTTTACGCCGCCATAGCTCCGCTGGCGCCTCCGAGCGAAGCTCAGCGGCTGTGGAAAGGGCGGGGCTTTAGCCCCGCCGGGACGCAGTGCACGGTTGAAGGGGCCTTTAGGCCCTGAAGCAACGTGGCTTCAGGGGCTAAAGCCCCGAGGAGTGGCCAGTTCTCTGTGGCGGGGCTGAAGCCCCGCCCTTCCGACGCCGCCCATGGCAGCACGGCACACTCATGAAAACACTCATCACCGGCGCCGCGGGTTTTGCAGGCTCTCATCTCGCCGATCATCTCCTCGCGCAGGGCGAAGAGGTCGTCGCGCTGCTTGCCACTCGCGAAGACCGGGCCAACCTTCAGCACCTCGAGAGAGACGTTCAGATGGTGACCGCGGACCTGCGCGAGCCTGACCGCGTGCGCGAAGTAGTCGAGTCTTTTCGGCCCCAGCGCATCTATCACCTTGCCGCCTTCTCGTCCCCTGCGGAGTCGTTCGAAAACGCGGCGCTCACCTATCAGGTGAACTTTGGAGGGACTCTGAACCTCCTCTCGGCCTGGCTCCAGGTGGGGATGGACTGCCGTTTCCTCCTGGTCAGTTCCGCCGAGGTGTACGGCATCGTTCCCCGTGAGCAGTTGCCCATGCGCGAGGAAATGGACATGCGCCCCGTCAACCCTTACGCGGGAAGCAAAGCGGCGGCTGAGATTCTGGCTGGCCAGTTTTTCCGCAGTTATGGCCTGCCCATCGTCCGCGTCCGGCCCTTCAATCACACCGGGCCGCGGCAATCTTCGCGCTTCGTCTGCTCGAATTTTGCCCGGCAGGTGGCGGAAATTGAATTGGGGTCGCGCCCCCCCGCGATCGTCGCCGGAAACCTTCATGCGCTGCGCGACTTCAGCGACGTGCGGGACATCGTCCGGGGTTACTTTGATTTATTGGAACGCGGCACGCCCGGCGAAGTCTACCAACTCTGTTCCGGCCGGGCCGCCTCTCTCGAGAGCGTCTTGCAGACCCTGATGTCTTTCACCTCGAAGCCCGTTCAGGTCACGATCGACAAGTCGCGACTTCGCAATCACGATGCGGCGGAGGTGCGCGGCGACCATTCCAAGGCCAAGGCCGCCGTGGGGTGGGAGCCTCGTTACCAACTTGCCGAGACGCTTCGGGACCTCACCCTCTACTGGCAAACCCACTGCGCCTTGGAGTGCGGCAGCAAAGCTGCCGCCTTGGAACTCCCTGAGCAAAGCCGGTAGCTGCCGCTACCGCACTCCAACGTGCCTTCGGCACAATTGCGGTCCCTAATGCAACTCTATCGACCGGACGAAGGCGTCGAGTCGGTCAAGATCTGGCTCGAAGGATTTCGGAGAGGCGTTGTTTAGCCCGATGTTGACCTTGCTTTGGAAGGTCTCCCAGGCCTTTTGATTGTCATCGAATTGCGCCCTCTGCTTTTCTGATAGCTGAAACAGTTCCGGTGGCGGATTGAGATAATCAATATCAACCCGCAACCAGATAAAGTACTTCCCGTCGTTTGAGATCGCCGCGAAAACATACATCAACGGATTCTGCAGAGGAGCATAGTCTTGGTAGTATTTCGCAAGCCATCGTAACCCGCGCCACGATTTTGCTTGGAAGTATTCCAACCGCCCCCAGTGAGCGAGAGCTGCATCGTCTAGAACCGAGAAAAGTGGCTTCAGAGGTACTGCGATCGGCGAAGTAACCCCCTGCAGTACTTTAAGGTCGCCATCCTCGACCCACTTTGGGTCCGCGTTTTTCAGGCCCCGCACGCTCATGATTCCGAGCCAAGCACGTTCGTTCTCGAGGCACAAGTGAGCCGGCAAGCCGCCGTCTGCGGGTAGGGGAGTGCAATAATCCATATAGGTCAAGGGCTCAAATGTTTTCAGCGTGAGCTTGCTTGCGAGCGCAAATAAGCCAGTTCCAATCGAGATGCGATCCGCCGTTATGCCGGGGTCGAACATGGGGTCATGGGGGTCCAACAAAGAGATTCGAAGGCGGTAACCTTTTGCTGACCGCCGGCTCACGACAATGTGATAAACCCCGCTTGTTGGAAGGACCTTCATCCACCGCCAATCTGCGCAGTCCTCAAAGCCCTCCGGTTTTGGTAAGGCCTTCGAGTCCTTTGCATCAGCCCGAATCACGCGCAGACCGGGAACGTCAGCAGGGTCCAATTTCGCAGAGGCAGGCCAATAGCCATCCTCGGCCAGCGCCAACGTTTCACCCGCCGTTGCCCGGAGTTCGAATACGTCGTCACCCTTCGCCGCCGCGCGCTCCAGCGTGACGCTCTCTCCCGCCGAGATTCGAATGGGAATGGGGTTGTCCGCAGTCTGAGCGTGGCTGGCCGGCACCGCAAGCAATATCACTGCAAATATGGGAACTGAGCGCAGCCAAGACAGCAGCTTCTTAATTCGCGGGCGCCGGCGCGCAGCTCCTTGACCTCCCTGGGACGCCGACGGTTTGGGTTCCCAGAGAGTCATTGTCGCCGCCTTCGCTTGCCTTCCATGTGGCCTTGCCGCTCCCGGGCGCAAGTGTAGCACGGGGCCGCAGCTCAAAAGTGGGTAGCGCAGACCTGCTTTCCGAGGTCTGCGGTTTTTCGTTCTGAGAACGAACCGCGGACCTGGAGAGCAGGTCCGCGCTACTCGCCACAGGAAATCGCGGAACAAAGCCGGAATGTTGATGAAAACAAAGGACAATGGCAAAAAGTCTGTAGACCGTAGCGGCGGCCCTGGTGGCCGCTCGACAAATCGCGGCTCGCGCCAATCCGTCGATGATGGCAGGCGATGTAGGGGGACGGCTTGCCGTCCCCTTCTCGCGGACCGCTGGCGCACAGGGTAGGGCAAGCCCTGCCCCTACATCCCGGCGGATCAGGGGCTCGAATCCACCGTTGCATTTTCAGCGGCCTTCAGGTTATGCTGTTCAGCAGTTGGCGGCTATCGGTCAGGTTGACCGAAACCGTGCGTAAAGGTATCAGGGCAAAGTTTAAGGAGGATTAATGGCGAGTGCATCGACCACAACTGTCAAGGCGCTATTTCTGAATCCCCCGTTCCACCGCCACTTCTCGAGGGAGCAGCGTAGTCCGGCCGTCACCAAGAGCGGCACGCTCTACTACCCGAAGTGGTTGGCGACGGCGGCGGGCGTGGCCATAAGGGCCGGGCATGAAGTGGACCTGATCGATGCGCCTGCCAAGGGCCTTTCCACAGACTACGTGGTTCAGAGAATGGAGAGCAAGGGCATTCGCGCCGTAGTTTGCGACACCTCGACGCCCAGTATCGTGAACGACCTCCAGGTGATCAAGGAGATCACGGCTCGCCTTCCCGATCTGCGGGTTCTGCTGGTCGGCCGGCACGTTTCGGTGTTCCCCGCCGCGGTTCTCGAGGGGTGCCCGCAAGTCGAGGCGGTAGCGTTGCGGGAATACGAATTCACGGCGCTCGATTGGCTTAACGCGGTCGCGTGTGGAGCCAGCCTGGATGGGATACAGGGTTTGGGCTGGCGCGACAAATCCGGGCACTACATTCAGAATGCGCCTCGGCCGCCGCTCGAGAATCTGGATGAACTGCCATTTGTGAGCGAAGTCTACAAGCGCTTCCTCGACTTCACGGATTACTTCTACTCTCATACTCCTCACCCCCTGATCGTGTTTGACACCAGCCGCGGCTGCCCCTTCCACTGCAATTTCTGCGTCTATCCGCAGACTTTCAGCGGGCACAGCATGCGCTATCGTTCGGTTGAAAATGTGGTGGAGGAATTCCGCTACTGTGCCGCTGAATTTCCGGGGCTGAAAGCGGTGATGCTCGAGGACGACACGTTTATTATCGACAAGCGCCGCACGCTGGCGCTGGCGGAAGCCCTGGTGGCCAGCGGCAACCGGCTTCAGATCTCAGCCAATTGCCGTCCCGACATCCAGCTCGAACTCTCCGCGTTGCAGACCCTGCGCCGAGCCGGGTTCCGCCTCTTCTGCGTAGGCTTCGAGAGCGCCGACCAGGAAGTGGTGGCCAGCATCAACCGCACCGGCAGCGTCGGCAAGAGCCGCACCTACCATCGCGACGCGGAAGAGTTCGTGCGCACCTGCCAGCGCGCCGGCGTGATGGTGCACGGCTGCTTCATGTTCGGCCATCTCGACGACACCCCGCAGACATTGCGGAAGACCCTGACGTGGGCCCTGAAGCTCGATCCCGATACGGCGCAATTCTTCCCCCTGATGGTGTACCCTGGAACCGCCGCCTACGAAAGCGCCAAGGCGCGCGGGTGGCTGACCACCGAGGACTTTTCGCAGTGGCTCACGGTGGACGGGTCGCACAACAGCGTGGTGCGCCTCCCGCAACTTTCCGCCCAGGAACTGGTGCGTTTCTGCGACATGGCACGGCGGCGTTTCTACTTACGCCCGAGATACATCATGCACAAGGCGGCACAATCCCTGCGTTCCACCGACGAATTGAAGCGCAATGTGAAAGGTTTCCTGAGCGTGGCCAAGCACCTCGCGTTCGGCAGCCGCTTGTCCGAGCCGGATCCGGAGAGCCTCGCGCGCAGCACCCAGGCATCCTAACAGTTAGAAAAAGCCATGAAAGCCGATTCCGCTCGCGCGAGCGAAGCTCCCGTTGCCTCGGTCGTAATACCTGTTTGGAACGACACGAAGCGCCTTCCCGCCTGCCTGGCGTCTCTCGAAAAGCAGGTCACTCGATATTCGTACGAGGTCATCGTCGTCGATGACGGCTCGACGGAGGACATACAAACCTGCGTCGCGCCTTTTCCGCGCGTGACGCTGATCCACCAAGCGCACGCGGGGCCAGCGGTAGCCCGCAACCGCGGAGCCCGGGAAGCGCGCGGCGCCATCGTTCTTTTCACCGACTCCGATTGTAGCCCTACGCCCGGTTGGATCGAAGCCATGGTGCGTCCCTTTATGGGCTCGCCGGAAGTAGTGGGCGTCAGCGGCGCGTATGAGACCGATCAACGGGCGGTAGTACCGAGGCTGATCCAGGCGGAATACGAGCAACGGTACAGGATGCTGGCGCGCCGGCCGAGCATCGACTACATCAGCACAGATTCGGCGGGCTACCGCAGGGCGGTCTTCCTCGAGCATGGCGGCTTCTCGGAGGCCTTTCTGCAAGCTTGCGCA
>Ga0187782_10003923_pt1 | contig 11100 bp, 11 predicted proteins | sample 0715_SJ02_MP15_2_FD_132454 | JGI IMG/M metagenome (GOLD analysis project Ga0187782, IMG submission 132454) | Tropical peat soil microbial communities from peatlands in Department of Meta, Colombia - 0715_SJ02_MP15_20_MG | ecosystem: Environmental > Terrestrial > Soil > Wetlands > Peat | place...
AAAGGTCGGGTACACATCCTGAGTGCCGTGGCTCATCCAATTGAACGCGGTCATCAACAGCACCAGATAGATGAACCGACGGACGATCGCGGCATGGCCCAGCACATCGCGAATCCTGGTGTGAGTCAGCCGCATTCGGTGCTGCTCGGCCTCCCATACCTCGGATTCCTTCACCCGGTATCGGATGATCAGAGTGACCAGCGCCGGGATGATGCTCAGCCCGAACAGCCAGCGCCATGACAACCCGAGCCGGTCCATCACCAACAGCGACGCCAAAGTTGCGAGCAGATAGCCGAATGCGTAGCCCTCTTGCAGCAGGCCGGAGAAGAAGCCGCGTCGTTCGGGCGGAATCTTCTCCATAGCGAGCGCGGCGCCCAGACCCCACTCACCGCCCATCCCGACGCCGTAAAGCAGCCGCAGGATGACCAGCACAGTGAAATTCGGTGCGAACGCACACAGGAAGCCGACTATCGAATAGAACGCCACGTCCACCATCAGCGGCAACCGCCGGCCCACCCGGTCGGCCCACAGCCCGAAAAGCAATGCGCCCACCGGTCGCATCAGCAGGGTGGCGGTTGTCAGGAACGCGACTTCGGTTCTGGTGTGGTGGAAAGTCTTTGCGATATCGGCATAGACCAACACGACGAGGAAGTAATCGAAGGCGTCCATTGTCCAACCCAGCAGCGCCGCAACGAACGAGTTGCGCTGATCGTTGGTGAGCGGCAGTTTTCCGGGCACCCGCACCATGTATCACACAGCGGGCCACGGCGTGAGCTGCTCGGGAAATCAGCTATGCTCGATGGTGTCTCAAAGGTCGACCGTGGGGTGCAGAATCTCCTCGCGGCCCAGCCCAGCAAGATGGCTCTCACCGGGGCAGGCGCGCAACGACGTGCTGCCGGTAAGCGGACGCGACGATGTGGTCGCGGTCGCCGAACTCCGCGAACTCAGCTGACGGTCATCGCCCACCGCGATGTTGCCTTCCAGCTTGGGACGAGCAATAGGGATAACGATTACCGCAGGGTTACCCGGGGCGCACCAAGCAGCGGTAGGGTTTCGCTCGACAGCGCGGCGCTCGCCGATGCCTCTGTGGACCTTTGGAGTGACGCATGCAGATCATCGATGCCGACGGACACGTCGCCGAGAATCCATCACTCGCGATCGAGGCCATGAAGCGCTGGCCGCACCGCGTCACGGCCAGCGCCGACGGTAAGCCCAGGTTGGTCATCGAGGGCCGCAACTATCCCGAAGACAGCGGCCCGGGCGCCGGCTGCCCGCCCGAGCACGGGATCAGCAAGGCGTCGGACATCAACTGCCGGTCGGTCGAAGGCGTGCTCGGCGATGCCGATCGCGACCACATCAACACCATGGTGCTGTATCCCAGCCTGGGACTTTGCGCGCCCAGCCTGGAGGATCCGGAGTTCGCCGCCGGGTTCGCGCGCCTCTACAACCAGTGGATCGCGGATTTCTGCGCCCCGGCGGGCGGCCGGTTGCGCGGCGTCGCGGTGACCCCGATCGAACATGGGCAGGTGGCGATCGACGTCATGCGGGAAGCCGAAGATCTCGGACTGGTGGCCACCCTCGTCCCGCCAGCTCTCAAGACGCGCAACCTCGACCACCCGGACCTCGATCCGTTTTATGCCGCGGCAGTCGAACTCGACATGCCGCTCGGCATTCACGGTGCGCCGGGCATCCATCTGCCGAAGATCGGTGTCGACCGCTTCACCAACTACATCCAGGTGCACTGCATCAGCTTTCCGTTCGACCAGATGACGGCGATGACGGCGATGGTCTCGGGCGGTGTTTTCGATCGGCATCCCGGATTGCGGGTGGCTTTCCTCGAGGCGGGTGTCGGCTGGGTGCCGTTCTTCATCGACCGCCTGCACGAGCATTTCGAAAAGCGCGGCGATTGGATCGAGCGTGGCTGGAAACGCGATCCGCAGGAGTATGTGCAAGCCGGCAACATCTTCGTGACCTGCGAGCCGGAGGAGCCGATCCTGCCAGGCGTCATCGACGTGCTCGGCGACGAGTTCATCATGTTCGCCAGCGACTATCCGCACTGGGACGGCGGGTGGCCCGAGAGCACCAAGCACCTGCGCACGCGCCCGGACATCAGCGAAGATGCTCGTACGAAAATCGCCAGTTTGAATGCGCAGCGCTTCTACGGACTCAACTGAGGCCGACTAACCAAGCGGTCAGCGCGCCTGCCATTTCGGAGGTCGTTTTTCGGCGAAGGCGCGCGGGCCTTCCTTAGCGTCCTCGGTCGCGAAAATGCGGTCACTGTGCCGGGTTTCGTTGGCGTACGCAGATTGCAGATCAAGCGCCAGGCCCTCGACAGCTGATTGCTTCGTCGCCGACACGGCAAGCGGCGCGTTGGCCGCGATGCGCTCGGCGTACTCATAGGCGTTGTCCATCAAATTGTCCGCCGGCACCACGCGGTTGATCAGCCCCATGGCGAACGCGCGGTCGGCGTCCACCATGTCCGCGGTCAACAGCAACTCCATCGCAAACGCGTAGGGCATCTGGCGAGGCAGCCGCACAGTGCTGCCGCCGCCCGCAAACAATCCGCGCTTCGGCTCCATCACCGCGAACCGCGCCTCGGGCACTGCGACGCGAATATCGGTGGAGGTCAACATCTCGAATCCGCCCGCGACGCACACACCGTTGACAGCGGCGACGATCGGCTTGTAGATCGGAAACTGGTGCAGGACAGCGTGAATAGCGTCGGTTTTGTTCCATCCGGGGGGCTGCGGTAAGTCGCCCGTCAACTCGGGAATGAACTTCTTCAGATCGGCTCCGGTGCAAAAATCGCGACCAACGCCGGTGATCACGGCAACCCACGCATTGGCGTCGTCGCGAAAGGCGGCCCACGCGTGGGCAAGGTCGCGGAAATGCGCCATGTCGAGCGAGTTACGCGTCTCGGGCCTGTTGATCGTGATCGTCACGATGCGACCGTCCCGCACGTAGTCGATGCTCACCGCGTCCTTCGAGATTCGCAGTTGCTATCTTTGCAATAATAGTAAATCACTGCGGCTGACTTGTGGCCAGCACCTGGTACGGGCTCCGCTAGCACTCTCATAGCCCGGGACTGCCAGATAAATGTGCGGGCACTATCCTTGTGTGGATCGACTCCTTTGCCGATACTCTCTTTCGTGCAGCTGTCGGAACGGAAGTTGGTGACGGGCCGTCGACCTGAGCTGAAAACCATCGAAGAATTGAGGGGCCATGGCCGAATTCGATCCACATGAAGGTGAAGCGCAAACCATTGTGAATCTCGCTGAGGCGGCGATGCACATGTACCGGGCTGCCATCGATTCCCTGCCTTTTCCTGAGGACAAGAAGTTCCAGAAACGTGCCGAGGTAGTTCTGACTGGCATGCGGAAATTGCGCGCGGCGCTGACGGAGGCGGCAAGCCACAGCCGACCGAGCCCCACGGTCATGATGGCGCTGAGCGATGTCCGCCGGCGCTACGACGATCTGATGGAGCGTGCCGCGGACGCTCCCGGAGCGACGCTCGGTCAACAGCTCTACCACGCACGCATCCACGCCAAGTTGACGGCGCAGGAGGCGGCCAACGGTGTAGGACTTCCACCCGGTCTGCCGGACGAGCTCGAAGCCGGGGGGACTCCGACCGACAAGGAGACGCCGCTGGTGCAGCAGCTGATTGCGGCGATCCGCGCGGTCGCAGGGCTGGAGGGCCTGGACCACCCGCTGCCACCCGTCGAGGATCATGTCAACGGCTGGGACGACGCGCTGGCCGTGAACGGCGTCGGCGAAGAGGCCGACGCGGCGGCTCAGTAGCTCACCGAATGGGGAGCCCCGTCAACGCCCTCGCGATGACAAGTCGCTGAATCTCGCTGGTGCCTTCAAAGATGGTGAAAATCTTGGCATCGCGGTGCATCCGCTCGACCGGATAATCGCGGGTGTAGCCGTTACCGCCGAGGATTTGGATCGCTTCATCGGTGACGTACACCGCGGTCTCACTGGCGAACAACTTGGCCATCGAGCCCTCAGCTGAGGTGAACGGTTTGTCGTTTCGTTGCATCCAGCTGGCCCGCCAGACCAGCATCCGTGACGCGTCGACGCGACTTTTCATATCGGCCAATTTGAACGCGATGGCCTGGAATTCGGCGATTTTGCGACCGAACTGTTCGCGCTGGCGAGAGTATTCCAGCGCGTACTCGTAGGCAGCGCGTGCGATTCCCAACGCCATCGCACCCACCACTGGACGGGTGCGTTCGAACGTCATCATCGCCGCCTGACTAGATGTGCGATGTCCTTCCCGGATTTTGGCGATCCGGCGCTCGAAACGCTCTCTGCCGCCAAGGATCAGCCCGCCCGGGATGCGGACATCGTCGAGGACCACCTCGGCGGTGTGCGACGCCCGAATCCCGTGCTTTTTGAATTTCTGCCCCTGATAAAGGCCCTTCGTGTCAGGAGGCACGATGAACGTCGCCTGGCCCCGAGTGCCCAACTCAGGCTCCACCGATGCGACCACCACATGGATATTGGCGATTCCACCGTTGGTCGCCCACGTCTTGGTGCCGTTGAGCACCCACTCGTCGGCGGCTTCGTCATACTTCGCCCTGGTGCGGACGGCTCCGACGTCAGAGCCGGCACCGGGTTCGGAGGAACAGAATGCGGCCAGTTTGGGATCGCCCGGGGTGCCAAACATCTGCGGCAGCCACTCGCCGATTTGCTGCGGAGTCCCGTTGGCGGCCAGTGCGGCCGCCGCAAGCCCGGTCGCCATGATCGACAACGCGATTCCGGCATCACCCCAGAACATTTCCTCGAAGACCGTCGGCATGCCCAGACCGGTGGCTTCGCCTGCCATCTGGGCAAACAGGTCGGGGGTATACAGTCCGACCTTGGCGGCCTCTTGGATGATCGGCCACGGGGTTTCCTCCCGCTCGTCCCACTCGGCGGCGGCCGGCCTGATCACCGTCTCGGCGAATTCGTGTACCCAATCACGGACGTGGACCACTTCCTCCGACAGGTCCATCGAAAAGCCGGCGTCCATCAGCGCTCCTATCAGCGGTCTCGGCGGCGCAGTGGTGCCGCGACGTCGTGAAGCGCGGCGCTCGGTGGATTCCCCAGGCCCCGCGGTCAGTGCTCTGTGTTGCCCCTACCCGTTCGGGCAGCCAACACATACAGTAAACGCTTGTATACTGAGTGAACAAACCGGCAGCTCAGCCCGCAGCCCAGGTAGGGGTTTGGGTTCGTCGGCACGTCGATAGGCAGCGATAGACCGTTTTGACACTCGTGCACTCCGAACTCGTAAAGGGGCCGTATGCAGCGCAGTGATATCCGGGCAGTCGGGGATCTGGCGGGGGAGGCATCGTCGATGGTGACCGCTTTGGTGCGGGGGATGCACGCGGGGATCGCCGGACGGGTCTTCAGATCCATCGGACCGCCGGCAATGTCGACCAGGATGATCCATGACGGGCTGACGCGCGCGATCTACGGCGGTGTGGACCGAGGGATTCGCAGCGCGACCCAGGCCGCCGGCGCGGTGGCCGCTGAACTCTGGGGTGACGATGGCGACCAGGCTCTCGAATCGCGCGCGATGTCGGCCGCGGTGATCGCCGCCGTCAATGGCTTATACGGGGATGAGTTGACCGAGCGCGACAACCCGCTCGCGGGTGCGATGGCCATCCGACGCCGCGGCAAAGTGGTCCCGCCGACGGCGGACTCCCTTGCAGCAGCGTTTCCGTCGGCCACCTCGCGGATCGTGGTGTTTCTGCACGGCTGGTGTCTTACCGAGCGGTCATGGTCTTGGCGGCCACGCGAGGACGAGGACATCCGCAGCTACGGCGAACGGCTGCGCGACGACCTGGGATTCACCCCGGTTCAGCTGCGGTACAACACCGGGCTGCACGTGTCGGTCAACGGCCGCGCACTCGCCGAAATGCTGGACCGGTTGCACGCCCACTGGCCGGTCCCCATCTCCGAGCTGGTGTTGGTGGGCCATTCGATGGGCGGACTGGTGGCGCGCAGCGCTTGCCACTACGGCGCCCTGCAACAGCAGCGGTGGAGCGACGCGGTCAGTCATGTCGTATGCCTCGGCTCACCACATCTGGGGGCCGATCTGGAAAAGGGCGTAAGCGTCGCGTCGTGGGCGTTGGCCCGGTTGCCCGAGACCCGTTCCATTGCAACCTTTTTGAACGCTCGCAGCGACGGAGTCAAGGATCTGCGCTTCGGCGCCTGCCTCGATGAGGACTGGTGCGACGCCGACCCGGACGAGTTCCTGCGCGATCGTTGCCACGAGGCGCCGTTCCTGCCGCATGCGACGTACCATTTCGTGGCGGCAACCGTCACGCCATCGCTACTCGGGATCATCGCCGGCGATCACCTGGTCCGGTCGCGAAGCGCGGCGGGCCGCGGTAGGTCGCGGCGCATTCCCTTTGACGCTGAACACGGACTGACGCTGACCGGTTTGAATCACTTAGACCTGCTGAATCATCCGCTGGTCTATGAGAAGCTGCGTGACTGGCTGGAGCAGTCCCCGGCCAGAGCTGCCGGCCGGCGCTGATGGAGCTCCAAGCTGCGCTGCCGCCTAGGCCGTCACGGCTTGGGCGGTGGCGGTCCGCCGCCTAGCAGCGAGCCGAGGATCTCCAAGGGGATACCTGCCTCCGCCGGCGTTTTGCCCGGGTCGGGGACTGCCGCGTCGTTCTTCTGCCACGGCTGACAGCCGTCCGTCTTGAACGCCTTGTCAGTCGGGTCGATCCGCACCACTTGCGGCTTTTTGCTCAACGCATTGTCGACAAGCTGTTTGCCGTCGTCACCGGAGCCGACCCGTTTCCAATAGCAGGTGCCTTTGCCGAGCGGCCCCGCGGAGGTGTAGGTGCCGGGCACAATGTCCGTACCCACGGCGTAGGTGCCGTCGTGGTCGATGGTCGTCTTGGGCCCAGGCGGCTGCGGCCCGGGCGGCGGCCCAGGGGCCGGTCCAGGTAGTGGCCCATGCGGATCGGCACTGGCAAGGCCGGCGGCCGCACCCCAGCTCAGCGCAACGAGCGCCGCGGCGGCGACAACAGTTGACTTCGACCTCACGAGTAGCAGCATACGGGGTTTGCGCGGCAGGCGCCCGAGTCTGAATGCGCTATTAGGCGGTTTTGGTAAGCAGCGCCAACAGCAACCGACGACGCGCAGAGTTGGCATCGGCGAAGTGGTGCAGCGCCTCGTGCACCGAGCCGAAGACGGGGAAGCTGGATTCCTCGTGGGTGACCAGCAGCGCCGTGTTCACCGCTTCGCTGGGGATCACCGACCACTCCAGCCCGGCGGCGGTGCAGACTGCATCGACCCGGTAGAGAAGTCGAACAGCCTGTGCTGCAAAGCAATCCAGACCCGATAGGTCGAGGACGAAAGGCTCGTCCGGCAGGATGAAGCGCTTGGAGTACTCGCTGACCTGGTCGACGTTCGTCGAGTCGACTGCGCCAGTGATCGTTACGACGGTTCCCAGGCTGCGGCACTGGGCTCGCACCGCAGCACCGTTGCAGTCAAAGGGGAGATGGGCGTGACGGGGGGACACGTACGAACCTGCGGTGTCAGTCGAATCGGTCATGACTTGCCCCCAGTTCTCAAACGCTGTTGCTGCCATAATGGGCTGAAGGATGACCTCAACCTGTTTGAGACGCTAATTGGCTACTCTAAGGTCACTGGGTGCAGCATTTAATACTTTGCTAAGAAACAATTTTCAGCTACTGGCCAGTACGCTTTGATGACTTGCCGACAGCCCGTTCGCCCGGTCATCGCCTACGTCAGCCGTTTGACCGACCCGGCATAGCTGAGGGCGTGCTGGTACGTCTCGAGGTTGTCGCGGGAAATCTTCGCGTGCACAGGACGTTCCAGAAGGAACCGGAGCACGGGGTTGAAGGCGTGATAGGTCTCATGGAAGGTCAGTACGGTGCTGCCGTCGGGTTGTTCCTCGAGTTCGTGGTACCCCTCGGCGCGCGACCACAGTGGCTTGCCGATCGCCACATAGCGCGAGAGCTTGTTGATTTTCGCCTCGGTAACCGTCTCCCACGAACGACCCTTGCCGCCCGACAGCAGGTACTTAGGCACAGGAAAGACACAGGTCCGGACCAAACCCTCGCCGGCTTCGTCGCCTTCGTTGAGGATCTCCATGCTGCCGGTCGGCCACTCAAGCACCCGAGGTCTGGGTGCATTCGGCGGCACCGGTGGATGCAGCACCCGCCATACCTTTTTCGGGGGTGCGTCGACGTGAAACCGCACGGTGTAGGACTGCATCAGCTTTCTCCAACAGGCTGTTCCCAAGTATTCCAGTAAGTGATGGTCTCCGCGGGCGGCCGTGCGGCCGGCCGGAAGTCGGTGCCAATCGTGTAGGCCACCGGGAACAGCGCGGCCTGTGTGACGGTGTCCGGAATTCCGAGCAGTTCGGCCACCTCCTGCTCCTTGGCCAAATGCATTGTCGTCCAGACTGATCCGAGACCGCGGGAGCGAAGGGCAAGTAGGAAACTCCAACCCGCCGGGATGATCGACGCCCAAGCCGACGCAGCGGCCAGCAGATTGGAGTTGTCGATGGGGTTGGCCAGGCACGGGATGACATGCACCGGAACTTGGCCCAGCGTCTCGCTCAACGTCACCGCGCTCCGATATACCCGCCGGGTCTGCGGATCGGGCTCGCTCGCCGCGGCCTGCGCCAGATACTCAGCGCCGATGCTGCGGTAGATCTCCGCGATCGCGGCGCGCTTGTCCGCATCGGTGATCACCAGCCAGCGCCAATCCTGCGCGTTGCTCGCGGTGGGCGCTTGCATCGCCAGTTGTATGCACTCGAGGATCACGTCCCGACCCACCGGCCGGGTCAGGTCGAGGCGTTTGCGCACCGACCGCGTGGTGCTCAGCAGTTCGTCGACGGTGGCCTTGTCCATCAGAGGTCGATCGCGCAGGACTGATCGACGCCGAGCACCGTCAACGAACGCCCCAGGCCGAGGAACACCGCCAAGCACAGCGTCAGATCGAGGACTTCCGGGTCGGTGAACAATTCGCGCAGCCGGTCGACGAACGCGTCGTCAATCGATTCATGGTCGGTTGCGAAACGTTCGGCGTACTCGATGGCAAGACGCTGGCGCGGCGTAAAGCCGGGGTAGCTGGCGTAGGCGGCGACGTTCTCATAAAGCTCCGGCGCGACCCCCGCCTCAAGCACCGATGGCGCGCGAAAGTCCGAGCACGCGACACAGTCGTTGATCTCCGCGATGCGCATCCTGGCCAGTTCACGCTCTTCCGGTGGCAGGATGCTCTGCTGGTAGGCCCCGCGAATCATCCGTTCAACCATGTCGCCCAGCGGCGGCCGCAGGGTCCAAATCATCGCGGCCTCACCACCGGGGCCATCCGGCACATCGAGCCTGGCCATGGCTGCGAGCAAACCAGATGTTTGGTTGAACTGTCTAGATCAGGGAGCCGTGGACAGTAGGGGGCGTCCGGATTACCGTCCGGTAAGCGGAACTGTTGCTCGGTGCGGCACGGCGTGTGGGAGGTCTCGGCATGCTTTTCATGCACGAGGTGCACAAGGTGCGGGGACGCGCCGAGGACGAATTCGAAGCCGCATTTCGACACGGCTGGATGCCCACGCTTGGTAACGGAGACGAAGCCCGGCTGCTCTGGTACGCCAACCACGCGCACGGCAGCGGGCCCGCCTACACCGTGGTCACCGTGACCGCCGTTCGCGACGGAGCGGCATGGGAGCGTCTGGCACGGCGGATTCAGACCGGCGATCTGCGGCAGTGGATGCGCCACCTCGACACGCTTCGCCACGACGTCGAGGCCAAATTGCTGATGGCGCTTCCGTGGTCGCCGCTGCAGCATATGCCGTTCGGCGAGGTACCCACCGATGGGCAGGAACACGAACTGACCCTCTACATGGAGGACACCATGTGGCCGTATGAGGACAAGTTCACCGAATACATCGACCGCTGCGGCGAGGTGTACTCCAAGAGCCTCGATCGGCCGGCTGCGATGTTGACCATCCAAGCTGCGTTCCAGCCTGCCCTGGGCAGCCACCTGCGCCGTGAAGTAGTGCTGATGCAGCGCATCCGCCAGCCGGAGACACTACTGAACCTCCTTTGTACCGAAATCCCACCGGACTATCGCGCACCGGGAACGTGGATGTACGACGCTTTGGACCTGCGCGATCAATGGACCAGCAGGCTGCTCCGGACCTCCTCGTGGTCACCGCTGTATTGAGCCGCTGATGAACATCGGCACGATAATCGACGCCGTCGCCACCGACGACCCGAACCGCGTCGCGCTTATCATCGGCGATCGCGCGATCGGCTACGGCCAGCTGGCGACGGCCATCGAACGGTGCGCCGCCGGACTGGCGGCTAACGGGGTGGTGGCCGGAAGCCGCGTCGCGGTCGTCGACGGCGGCAGCCTGCTGTCGATCGCATCGGTGCTCGGCGCCGCGCGCATCGGCGCGGCTGCGGCGCTGATGAACCCCGCGCTCACCTCAGCCGAGCTGCGGGACCTGCTGCGCAATGCGGGGTGCGTCGGGGTCGGCGTCGCCGGCGAACCGTTCGCCGGCCAGCTGCGTGCAGCGGGGGCGACCAAGACGTTGACGCCCGCCGATCTATTGAGCGGCCAACAGCTTTCGCCGGTGCCGGCCGTCGAGGAGATTGCCGACCGCGATGCCTTGGTGCTCTTCACCAGCGGGACAACCGGACTCCCGAAGGCGGTCGGGATCACCAGCGGACAATTGACTGCGCGGATTCGGGGGATTGGGGCGCCGTTCCGCGCCAACGCGGCGCCCATTGTCGGAATGATGTGCGTCCCGTTCTTCCACGTCGGCGGCTCGCTGGGCATGCTCGGCAGCCTCTACTCGGGCAACACCTCGGTCGTGCAGGAACGGTTCGACGCCGGACAGTGGCTGCGCTTGGTGCAGGAGCATCGGGTACGCACGGCGTTCCTGGTTCCGACGATGCTCCAGCGCATCCTCGACCACCCCGACTTCACCGGCACCGACCTGAGCTCGCTGGTGGCCATCGCCTACGGGGCGGCCGCCGCGCCCGTCGCGCTGGTGCGCCGCGCAATGACCGCGCTGCCACATGTGGCGTTTGCCAACGTATTCGGCCAGACCGAGACGCTCGG
>Ga0187782_10003924_pt1 | contig 11099 bp, 9 predicted proteins | sample 0715_SJ02_MP15_2_FD_132454 | JGI IMG/M metagenome (GOLD analysis project Ga0187782, IMG submission 132454) | Tropical peat soil microbial communities from peatlands in Department of Meta, Colombia - 0715_SJ02_MP15_20_MG | ecosystem: Environmental > Terrestrial > Soil > Wetlands > Peat | place...
GAGAAACTCGGTGCGCTCGGGCGTCAAGGAGCTGCTGAGGTGCTCGACGAGGGGCTTCTATGTAGAGGCGGCGGATAAGGGAGCAACAGAATGCATCGATACATTCGATAACGGGTTGGTCGTCGAAGAACTGATGGGCACCCACACGGCGAACCCGGTAACAGGCGACTTCTCGGTGGGCGCCGTGGGACACCTTTATTCCGGGGGCTCGAAGGTCCCCTTCAAGGGAGTGATCCTCTCGGGAAACGTCTTCGACCTCCTGTCAAGGGTGGCTGCAGTGGGGGACGACCTCGTTTTCCACGGGTCTTTTGGCTCGCCAACACTGATGATAGAAGGACTCAAGATCAGCGGAACATAGGGTCCAGATTCTCTTTCCCTCGATCTTATGGCTGTGCTAAACTACGTTCCAGCGACGTTCAGGAGGATTTCATGATCACTGTGCCGATCCCCGGATGGGGAGAACTCTCGATAGAGTATCTAATGGTTGACTTCAATGGCACCCTTGCGCTCGACGGTAAGCTGAAGAAAGAGGTCAAAGACATCATTGAAAAGATCTCCCGGTACGTCAAGGTATTCGTGATAACTGCCGACAGCTACGACAGCGTCGATGCGGAGTTGGGAACTTCCAGCGTCACCTTCATTAAGGTGAACAAGAATGGGAGCGGCGAAGAGAAGGCGAAAGTAGTGAGGGAGCTGGGGCCGGAGAAGATCGTTGCCATAGGAAACGGGGCCAATGATGCACTGATGTTCAGGGAGTCGGCTCTGGGTATCGCCGTGGTCGGTGAGGAAGGCTCCTCGGCTGCCCTCATAAAAGAGGCGGATGTTGTGGTGAACGATGTGATGACTGCCTTCGGCCTGATTGTGCACCCTGAGCGGCTTGTGGCAACCCTGCGAGACTGACAACAACAAGGGACGGGAAGACCGGACCAAGGGAGTGCATAGGAAAGCTGTCCCTATACGCAAAACCAAGTGTTTTTGACAGACAAAAGTAGCCTCTAAACAGAAGCACGGTCCCCGGAAGGCTATTCCTTCCGAAACGCTAAAAGCGCATCCGCGCATCGACAACGTCTTCTGTTGGAGGTCTCCCTTTCCAATCAGGGAAGATTTGGTAGGTTCAAAAGACGGGACTAATCTGAAGAACACCAGCACCGTCCGCTCACGAAGGTTATTCCTTTCGATTCGCTGAAGCGCCTCCGGTGCTGACCCGTTTATACTTAAGACTCGCTCACGCACCGATTGCGTACCCACCCGCGGCCCCGTAAGTGTGGTGGCCGCGGGTTTTTGCCCTTTCGTTCTGCTATATGGTGCTCCGCAAACAAGGGCGCCCTACCGTCGGTATGTGCCTCGGAATCAGGCGCGTGGATTAAGGAGAAGCCCCGCACCTTGAGGATGGGGGGCTGCCTATAGGTCCCGACACGCTCGTCTTTTAGTGACGGGTACCCCAGCACCTCCCGGCGATGCGAATCGAGAAGGAACACCCTTCCACGGACGGTAAGACAGAGTTCACTAGTTCTTTCTTGTTTAACCCACATGACATGCTGAGAAGGGCGTGTTACCCGTTGGCGACTCGTCCAATGCGACCCGCGGAAGTAGAATGCCCCTTACCCGCGGGTGCGTAAGCCTTCCCCTGGTCGGAACGCTCTCGACGGAAAAAGGAGCGATAAGCAATTCTATCGGCTCGGTCTGTGAAGCACGATTTATCGCGCTCCCGGCCACGAGGAGTAACGGGTCATGTGCCCTTGAGGGGAGAGGGAGAGACGGGAGGAGGTGCTTGGCGAAAGGGTGCGCAAACTCGCCTTGACATGTTTCGTGGAGGCGAGTTATCCTTAACAACAGTTTTACAGATTGAAATGTGCGCCCGTTCTGTGAAACAGGAGGGAGCACCAATGTGCGCCCGCCGTGAAATTCCTGGGCGGATCAAATTCACTAAGAGGGAGAATCTGTTATGAAGAGCTACACAAAAGCGTACATACCCTACGGCGGCTACTTCTCGAGCCCTTTCTCACGGTGGCAGGGGAGCATGCAGAATGACAACGCGGTAAGCCTCGCGGCGAATACAGCGAGAAGGTGGTTTCTGGAGAGGAAAAAGCTCGATCCCACTATCATCGACTACATGTACTTTGGGTGCACCGTTGCCCAGAACCACTGGTTCATTGCCCACAACTGGGCTGCTGCCATTCTGACGGACGACAAGAAGTACGTCCCCGCCCTTTTCGTCAACCAGGCATGCTCGACCTCAACGACGGTGCTCAACCTCACGGCGAAAGATCTGGAGCTCGGCGTCTACGAAGTCGGCTTCTGCCTGATGGCAGACCGCTGCTCCAATGGACCCCATACCATATGGCCTGACCCTCTGGGTCCCGGAGGCCAGCCGGACAGGGAAGACTGGAACATGGACAACTTCGGCGGTAGCCCCCGCCACCGGGCCGCTATGGTGCAGACGGCTGAGAACGTGGCCGCGGAGATGGGAATCGCCAAAGAAGAGTGCGACGCGGTGGTATTGAGGCGCTTCGAGCAGTACCAGCAGGCACTCGCCAATGGCAGGGCATTCCAGAAGCGCTACATGTTTCCACCTGAGGTCACGGTCAATAGGAAGAAGACGAAGCTCGTTGAGGAAGACGAGGGCTGGACCCCCACCACCGCCGAGGGTCTCGCCAAGCTGAAGCCTGTTGTGGCCGGCGGCTGCCTCAGCTTTGGCGCGCAGACTTTTCCCGCTGACGGCAACTGCGGATTCATCGTCACGACGAAAGAGAAGGCCAAGGAGCTGAGCGCAGACCCTGCGCTGGAAATCCAGATCATCTCATACGGCTACGCACGGGTGAAGCCCATGTTCATGCCGGCGGCCCCTATTCCGGCCGCGGAGATGGCCCTTGCGAACGCGGGCCTGAAGATCGGCGACATCAAGGCGGTCAAGACGCACAATCCGTTTGCCGTTAACGATATCGCCTTTTCAAGGAAGACGGGCTACGACCTCATGAAAATGAACAACAACGGGTCATCTCTGATCTACGGCCATCCCCAGGGCCCGACTGCAGGCAGGGCCATTGCCGAGTTGATCGAGGAGCTCGCGATCCTCGGCGGCGGGTACGGCCTTTTCACCGGCTGCGCTGCCGGGGATACAGCAGGTGCCCTTGTCGTGAGAGTCGGATAGGCTTCTCTTTAGCTTTCTAGGCCGGTTCCCTTTGACCTCAATAAGAGCAATCGGAGGGAACCGGCCTTTCTATTCGTGCGGCCGGGTGTGCGTCCCGGGCGCACGTCGATAGGGGAGAAAGCCCCCTGCCACGAAAAGACCCCGATCCCCGGATTGCCCGGCACCTGTTGACTTTTCAGGCGTTATTGTACATATTGTTTACCGTGAAACGGGAGGTCCTGCGCGTATCGCGCATCAGGAACATAGGCATAGCAGCCCATATCGACGCGGGCAAGACCACGGTGACCGAGCGCATCCTCTTCTACACGGGCAAAACGTACAAGATGGGAGAGGTCCACGAAGGCACTGCCACCATGGACTACCTGCGGCAGGAACAGGAGCGGGGCATTACCATCACCTCAGCGGTGACCACCTGCTACTGGAACAACCATGAGGTTCAGATCATAGACACCCCCGGCCACGTGGATTTTACTATAGAGGTGGAGCGGTCTCTGAGGATCCTCGACGGCATGGTGGAGGTCTTCTCCGGGGTCGAGGGAGTGGAGCCCCAGTCGGAGACGGTCTGGCACCAGGCTGACAAGTACCGCGTGCCGAGGCTCGCCTTTGTCAACAAGCTCGATAGGCCGGGGGCCGATTTTTTTCGCGTCGTCGACATGATGGCGGAGAAGCTCGGTACCAATGCCATAGTGCTCCAGATACCCCTCGGCATCGAAGAGAGCTTCTACGGCATCGTTGACCTCGTGACCATGAAGGCCGTAGCTTGGGATGAAGAATCGCTGGGCGCCACCTTCCACGAAGTGGCCATCCCCCTCGACGCAGCTGAAAAGGCGCGGGAATACCGCGAGAAGCTCTTCGAGAAGCTCTCCCTCCTCGACGACCATTTCATGGAAAGGTACCTCGAAGGTGAGACCATCGATGACCAGCTCATCCGCCAGGTGATCAGGAAAGGCACGGTGGACCTCGCGTGCGTCCCTGTCGTGTGCGGAGCCGCCCTGAAGAACAAAGGCATCCAGCCACTCCTCGATGCGATCGTCCATTACCTTCCTTCCCCCCTCGACGTGCCTCCCGTTGAAGGGGTCAACCCTGATACCGGAGAGGCGGAATTCCGGGAGGCGAAACTGGAGGAAGACTTATGCGCCCTTGTCTTCAAAGTATTCATGGAGGAAGGGAGAAAGCTCGTCTATATAAGGATCTATTCGGGAAAACTGGGCGTGGGTGAGGAGGTCTACAACGTAAACCTCCGCAAGAAAGAGAAGGTGTCGAGGATTTACAAGATCCACGCAAACCACAAGGAGAGGGTCGAGGAAGCACGGGTTGGGGCCATCGTAGGCATCGTCGGGCTCAAGGATTCCTCCACCGGCCATACCCTCGTGAGAACCAGGCCCATCGTGCTCGAGCCCATAGGCATGTACCAGCCCGTCATCTCTATCGCTGTAGAGCCGAGGCGCAACGCGGACCAGGAGAAGCTCATTCAGGTGCTTCAGCGGATCGGAGAAGAAGACCCGACGTTCGTGGTGAAGACGGAGGAAGATTCCTACCAGACCATAGTATCCGGCATGGGAGAGCTCCACCTTGACGTGATCACCAGGAGGATCAGGGAGGAGTTCGGTGTCGACCTCCTCGTGGGTAAGCCCCAGGTCGTCTACAAGGAGACGGTGGGGGGCCAGGCTTCAATCGAGCACTCGTTCGAGAAGGTGATCAACAACATCACCTACAAGGGATCGGTGGCCCTTGCGCTCTTTGCGACGAAGAGGGGGGAAGGCATTCTGATCGTGCCGAAAATCCTAGACTCTGAGCCCGAATTCCCCTATCTTTCGGCAGTTGAGGAGGGCATTCACGAGGCGGCCCAGATAGGACCTATCAAAGGCTTCCCCTTGACGGACGTGCGCATCGAGATCCTGAAGGCCGCCTACAACAATCCTGAATTCGCGCGGCTCACCTTGAAAATGGCCGCCTACGACGGCTTCAAGGAGGCATGCCGGCTGGCGGGGCCCCTGCTCCTCGTGCCCATCATGTCTCTCGCCGTGACAACGCCTAACGAATTCTTGGGCGAGATCATCTCCGATCTCCACGCGAGAAAGTGCCAGATCGTGAACATATCAGCCCAGGACAGGATCACCGTGGTAGATGCCCATGCCCCTCTCACGAAGATGTTCGGCTATTCCACAGACATCCGCTCCCTTTCGCAAGGGAGGGCCTCGTTCAGCATGTTTCTCTCCCATTACGACAACATAGAAAATGAATAGGGCAGACGCGATTCTTGCCTTTCTCCGCGGAAGCGAAACTTACGTCTCGGGCGATTCCATTGCCTCGAGACTGAGGATCACGAGGACCGCGGTCTGGAAGCAGCTGAAGCACCTCGAGAAGATGGGTTACACGTTCGAAAAGCTTAAAGGCGCGGGGTACCGCCTTCTCAGCGCACCGGACAGACTCTATCCGTGGGAGATCGAGCGCTTCCTGGAGACGTCCTTCGTGGGGCGCGAAATAGTCTACAGAGACTCCCTGGATTCCACCAACGCCCTCGCCTTCCGCCTCGCCATCGAGGGCGCAAACGAGGGCACGTGCGTTGTTGCCGAATCGCAGAGCGCCGGAAGGGGAAGGCTCTCGCGGCAATGGTATTCTCCCCATGCCAAGAACCTGTATGTATCCGTGGTCTTGAGACCGTCAGTCCATCCGGCTTCCGTTTACCCGTTGAGCTTCATCTCATCCCTCGCTGCCTTCGACACGCTGAAAAGGGCCGGCGTCGAGCCCCGTCTCAAATGGCCCAATGACGTGCTTATCGGCAGCAGAAAGGTGTGCGGTACCCTCATCGACCTATCCATCGAAGCAGACGCAGTACGCTTCGTGGTCATCGGCATCGGCCTCAACATCAACATGGACAGGAGAGATATGGACGCCGATCTCGCGGACAGGGCGACCTCGCTGCTCATGGAGACCAAAAACTGCTTTGAAAGGGCGCGTATCTGTGGCATCCTATTGGGTAGCCTCGAAACTTACTACGAAAGGGGCAGGCGTGAGGGCCTGGAGAGGATTTGCAGCCTGTGGGAAGAGCGGGCAAAGGTGAGGGGCACGTACATGGAGATCAACCAGATGGACAGGGTATTCCGAGGGGTTTCTGAAGGTATCGACAGGGACGGGGCCTTGCTCCTCAACGAGAACGGCGTCGTCACCAGGGTGATCGCCGGGGATGTTGTCGTCTAACATGCTTCTCGTCATCGACATCGGAAACACTAATATTGTCTTCGGCGTTTACAGGGGCGACACGCTCATCAACCATTGGCGGGTGAGCACGGTCCTCGATAGGACCGCCGACGAGTACGCGATCGTGCTCAACAGCATGCTCTATTTCGAAAAGGTCCGGCTCGTTGACATACAGAGCGTGATCATTTCCTGCGTGGTACCCCCGCTGCTCGTGCCGTTCCAGTCCATCTGCAGGAAATATATCGGCGTGCAGCCCCTCATTGTCGAGCCAGGCATGAAAACAGGAATGCCCATTCTCTATGAGAACCCCCAGGAGGTAGGCGCGGACCGCATCGTCAATGCGGTGGCCGGCTACGAGAAGCACAAGAAGGCGCTCATCATTGTGGATTTCGGCACTGCCACCACCTTTGACTATGTCACGCCCAAAGGGGAATACGTGGGCGGGGCCATAGCCCCAGGCGTCATGATTTCCCTGGAGGCCCTCTTCGAGCGAGCATCGAAGCTCCCCAGGGTCCAGCTCATCATGCCGAAAGAGATCATCGGAAGGAACACTGTCACGGCCATGCAGGCAGGCACGGTCTACGGGTACGTCAGCCTCGTGGACGGCATAGTGGCACGGATGAAAGAAGCGGTCGGCACCAAGCCCTGGGTCATAGCCACCGGCGGCCTTGCCAATCTCGTGTTTCAGGAATCGCGCTCCCTCGACGAGGTGGACGAATTTCTCACCCTGAACGGCCTGAAGATACTCTACGAAAAGAACAAGGATCTCCACAAGTTCAAATAGGTCCGCCTTTCCCCTTCTCAAAACATTTGGGCATCGGCAGCCGTGACTTAACTACTCTCCCTTTCGTACCGATCATATATACACATGGACTTGAAACCGGGCCTCAGCGTCAGAATCGTCACGGAGCTGGACGTCACGAAGGAGAGAATCCGCGTCAAGAGCTCCACCATATACGATGTGGAAGGGCAGACTGCGATCCTCGCCCAGACCGACCCTCCCGTGTTAAGATCGATGCTCTCCAGGGAGATCGTCGTCACCTATCTTTTCAGGAAGAACGAGGTAATGGTGCGTCATGGCTTCCCGGCGAGGATCCTGGAATTCATCGACTACAGCCTCAGCTCCGGCCGGACCGTGAAGGCCCTCAAGGTAGAGAAGACCGGAGAGGCCGGACCTTACAGCATCAGGATGGCCTACCGGGTTGCTCCCACGACTCACAGCAAACTCTCCGTGACGATCTGCGGGACGCCGGTCAATGTGATAGACATATCCCTAGGCGGGGCGCGGTTCAGCTACGACAAATCCCTCAAGCTCCAGGAGGACGAGATATTAAGCGTGAATGTAGAGATGAATGGAAGCGCATACGAGCTGCAGGGCCGCCTCCTCAGGACGTGGAGCGGCATGAGCGAGGGCTTGAGCCACGACCTCCGGTTCGCCTCCATGGAATTCGTGAAGATGGATAAATCGCTCGAGCGCGCCCTATCGCAGAAACTCCAGGATATAGAGAGAGAATCGCTCCGGAGGGAAATGCGCTTCTAGAATCGTGTCGCTTCCCTCTCCCCTTGAAATCTGCCACATCCTCCCCGTAACAGGAGACAGGCGTTGACAGGAAAATAGGCGGGACTGTAGACTATTTCCTGTCCGAAAAAGGACCTCCTTCAGTTGCGCAGAGGCACTGCGACTGGCCATGCCTTTGAAAAAGCTCTGCAAAGACCATGAACGATCTTCGGAAAGGGGGTCGGGTAAGGCGAAGGGGATGGAGCAAAAAGAAGTAATCATGGAGCTGAACAACCTATGGCGGCCCATCAGGCCCTACCTGGCTCAGCATGTGGCCGAGCTTTATGGCCGGCATGACGGCAAGGTCCTCGAAATAGGCCCTTTTTCAGGGCTGGCCCTCGAGCTGGCCCGCCGGGACATCGGCACGTCCTTTCACGTAGCCGCGTTTCCCGGCGCAATTGCAGAGACCCTGAAAGACGAGGCGCGGGAGCTGGGCCTTGTGGGTAAGGTGACGATAGCTGAGAGCGACGAGGGGCTCATGGGGGTTCCCCGCGAGACTTTCAGCCTGATTATTTTCAGGGGGGCCTTTTTCTTCCCGTCCTTTTTCTCACCAGACCTACCCGCAATCTACGGATGCTTGAAGGCGGGCGGCATGGCCCTTTTGGGGGGCGGGTTCGGACGCCACACCCCGGAGCATGTCATAAAGGGCGTCGAGAAGCGCTCGAAGGCCCTCAACCAGGCCCTCGGCAGAGTACGGATAACCGATAGGGACCTGTGGCCGATCCTCGAAGGGGCCGACCTGAAGGAGAGGGCGACAATCATCGTTGAGGGCGGATTGTGGGTCGTCGTGAGAAAAGGATCCTCGAGAAAGGAAACCCCTCATGTGCCGGGGTGAGCAAAAAGACGCTAAAGCCCATGGGCGTATTCGCCCATCTTTATTTTGCGGAACCCTCTTTAGGTCTTACTCAGCTACGGCATCTAAGAAAAAGACTGATTATCGAGACGACTATGGCCGATACGGACAGCGATATGGATAGTCCTGGCTTTTGGTTGACGCGGGCGATCGACCTCTGAATCCATCCTTGCTTGGCTTGCCTGTACCCAGCCTCGGTCAGCCAAAATGCGCCGGCCTTGTTGAGCTCCACGTAGCCTTTCCGCTCAAGCCCCGAGACTACGTCGGGGACGAGGAACTTCTTTCCCTCCCCATCGCGCTCAACCAGCAATTCGGGGACTTCCTGTTCTATCTCACGGCTGCTCGAGAGAAGCAACTTACTCGCTTCGAGCGCTTTCGGTCCGTATTGTTCGAGCATTCTGTGTCTCCTGAGCATATACTTGAGAAACTTCTCCTGTAGATGATTGGGCACCATCGTCCTCTCCTTGCGTATAATGGAATGCTGTACAATGTAATGCAAAATCGGTGCCATTCGGGACATTCCGTTTGTCCGGGGGTTAAGGGCGCTCCCCGTTCAGGCTCCCCCGGCTGTTTTTCGGAAAAGCAGAGTCGAAACGAGTCCAGCGAAAGCGAGGAAAGCGCAAATGGCAAATGCAATGGCATATGAGCCGAGCGTGTCGAAGACATATCCCGCGACCATCGGGCCTAGAGCCGCCCCGATCGAGCCGACCAAGGCTCCCGCAGCCAGGATCACTCCGTGGGACCTGATGCCGAACAGCTCTGCTACCAAGGGGGAAAACAGCACCTGCATGCCCCCGTAAGAAAAGCCGAAGGCAGCTGAAAAGAGGTAGAAATACCAGATCGAGTCGGAGAGTGTCAACCAGACAAATGACAATCCCATCAATGAATAGCTGGCGCATAGGGCAGTCTTGTTGCCAAGATGATCGGCTACGTTCCCCATCACGTTCATGCCCACTACGCAGGCACCGCCGATGATCGACAGGGTGAGGGCCGCACTGTTAGCTGGAATGCCCTGTCCGGTGGCATCAATGACGATATGGACCAGCGTGGCGATCAGGCAGAAGAGGAAAGAAAAGTAGAGAATACAGACCAAGGCAAACTCCCTCGTGCAGACAGCTTGCCGGAGGGTGAGCCCTTCGCCCCTTTGCTCTATTGGTGAGGCTCCAGGCTCGCCGTTTGCTTCGGACGGCAACCGCCTGGGGGGATCCTTCAGAAACTGCGAGGCCCCGACCATGACAACGAGAGTGATGGCCGCTATCACAAGATAGGAGCTCCGCCATTGCCACAAAGCGATGAATCGGCTGGCTATTGGGGGCGCGATCATTGTTCCCAATCCCATTCCCGACATCACGATGGCATTCATCCTGCCCCTGTTCGTAGCGAACCACTTGGGAACAAGGGAAAGCAAAGGGATGTAAGGACTCATGCCGATGGACGCGCAGAGGCCAAAATAGACGTATAGCTCCCATGGGCTGGTGAGCCGTGAAATGAGGAAGTAGCTCAATCCGAGCATGAAACCGCAGAAGGTCATTACCCAACGAGGCCCCAGTCTTTCACTCAAGCCCGCGGCACATATGCACAATATTCCGAATACGATATTGTTCAGCGCCGATGCCCCGGAGGTAATCGTGCGGCTCCAGCCGAATTCCTTTACGAACGATTCGAAAAAAACGCCGAAAGTACTGAACGTTCCCCAGATCATAACCATCATGATGAAAGCGAAGGCAACGACAACAGAGCCGTAATAGGACTGAGGCCAGTCGCCCCCAATTGCCTTACCCTTGATAGGAGCCTCTCCCTTCATGGCAAAAGTTTCTCACCGTGCCTGGGGTCTGTCAAGGCTGCGTATGGAAGTTGCGCTGAGCAGTTTTTTGTATCACAAGAGAAATCCCGCAGGGCCTCTTGGCGCCCCGGTTCCCCCTTAAGCCCCTCGACCGCGTAGAGAATCGCCGTAGAGCCTTTCGTAGAGGCCCCCTGTCTGCTGCAGAAGTTCCTGGTGCGAGCCTTCCTGGACGATCTCTCCCCCCTGAAAGACCATCACCTTATGGGCATGCATAACCGTGGAAAACCGATGGGCGATGATGATCGTGGTCCGGTTCTCCATCAGCCTCTCCAGTGCCTCATGAATGAGGGTTTCGGACTGGGCATCGATATTCGACGTTGATTCATCTATCACGAGAATGGGAGCATTCTTCAGGAATGCGCGTGCGATCGCGATCCGCTGTTTCTGGCCCCCCGAAAGCTTTAGTCCCCGCTCGCCGATTTCAGTCTCCACGCCTAGCGGCAATTCCTCGATAAACGAGAGGGCGTTTGCAAGCTTTGCCGCGTTGAGGATC
>Ga0187782_10003925_pt1 | contig 11097 bp, 9 predicted proteins | sample 0715_SJ02_MP15_2_FD_132454 | JGI IMG/M metagenome (GOLD analysis project Ga0187782, IMG submission 132454) | Tropical peat soil microbial communities from peatlands in Department of Meta, Colombia - 0715_SJ02_MP15_20_MG | ecosystem: Environmental > Terrestrial > Soil > Wetlands > Peat | place...
CAACGGCTTGATCAAGCCGAAGGCCTTCGTTGTGCTCAAAGAGCACTGCGGCAGCCGATCGACCCGCGCCCTTTACGAGGAGCTCAAGGTCCATGTGAAGAGGACTGTCGGCCCGTGGAAGTATCCGCGTTGGATCGAATTTGTGGACAGTCTGCCCAAGACGGCTACCGGCAAAATCCAGCGCTTCATGCTGCGAAGCATGGCTTGCCAAACGCCGACGGACCGCAACAGCGAGGTTGGCTGATGCGGAATCTCGCGCACTTCGATTGGCCGTTCTTCACCGAGTTCCACCGCCGATTTGCCTCGGATCTTGCGCGGTGGGCCGATCGCGAGGTCGATCTCCACATCGATCGTGCCGATGTTGATCGCTCGTGTCGCGCGCTCGTTCGCGCGCTCGGCGACGCAGGATGGCTCAAGGCGGTGGTGCCCGCGGCCTTTGGCGGCTTGTCCGACGGGCTTGATGTGCGAACACTGTGCAGCGCCCGGGAAATTCTCGCCTTTAACGACAGCCTCGCAGATTTTGCATTTGCGATGCAGGGGCTCGGCACGGGTTCGATTTCGCTGTTCGGAAGCGACCGGCTGAAATCGAAGTACTTGCCGCCGGTACGCGACGGCCGCCATGTTGCCGCTTTTGCGCTTTCGGAGCCGGAGGCCGGCTCCGATGTCGGCGCGCTTGCGACCACGGCGACGGCGGACGGGCCGGGTTTTGTGCGCTTGGACGGACTGAAGACCTGGATCTCGAACGGCGGCATCGCCGACCATTATGTGGTGTTCGCGCGAGCGGGCGATTCGGCTGGCACAAAGGGATTGTCCGCGTTTGTTGTCGACGCCGACGCACGGGGACTGTCGATCGCCAGCCGAATCGAGGTGATCGCTCCACACCCGCTTGCGAGCCTTCGCTTCGACGGCTGCCGGGTGCCGACGACCAACCGCTTAGGGGCGCCCGGTGACGGCTTCAAAGTCGCCATGGCGACGCTCGATATTTTCCGCTCGACCGTCGCCGCGGCGGCACTCGGGCTCGCTCGCCGCGCGCTCGACGAAGCGCTCAATCGTGCCGCAACGCGGCGGATGTTCGGCGCGCCGCTTGGCGACCTGCAGATGACACAGGCGGCGCTTGCTGACAGCGCAATAGAGATCGATGCCGCGGCGCTGCTCGTCTATCGGGCGGCGTGGACCAAGGACAGCGGCGCCGCTCGCATTACACGCGAGGCGTCTGTCGCCAAAGCATTCGCCACCGAGATGGCGCAGCGCGCGATAGATCGCGCGGTTCAGATCTTCGGTGGCAACGGCGTGCGCCGCGGCGTCAAGGTTGAGGCGCTGTACCGGGAAATTCGCGCACTGCGCATCTACGAGGGCCCGACCGAGGTGCAAAGGGTCGTCATCGCCCGCGACCTCCTGAAATCGCACGAACCACATAGCGCCTTCGACAGGACCCGGCAGCTGGAAAGGGCATGATGATGCTCCGATTTTCGGTAGCCCATCGAATCGCAACGGTATGTCTCAGCCGGCCGCCGGTGAACGCGATCAACAACGAGTGGGTTTGTCTGTTCTCCGGCATACTTGACGATTTGGCAGCGCGTCCAGATTGGAGCGTCCTGCATCTGATGTCCGACCAGAAGGTATTTTGCGCAGGCGCCGACCTTGCCGAGATTCGCACTCACGTCGAGGCACCCGGCGGTCCGGATCGGATGTACGCATATGTCGCCGGCATTCAGCGCCTCTACGAGCGCATCGAACGGTTACCGCAAGTCACGATCGCCGAGATTGGCGGTACCGCGATGGGTGGAGGACTCGAATTGGCGCTGGCTTGTGATCTTCGTATCGCGGCAGCCGATGTGAAGATCGGACTACCTGAGACCCAGCTCGGCCTAATTCCCGGCGCCGGTGGCACGCAGCGCTTGACCAAGTTGTGCGGGCGGTCGGTGGCCTCAAGACTCATATTAGGCGCCGAGATCATTGACGGCTTAGTCGCGCGTGAACTTGGCGTGGTCCAATGGGCCGCCCCGCGCGCGGAATTGCGAGCGCGTACGCTCGAGATCGCGAGGCGGGTTGCGGCGCTGCCGGCCGCGGCTCTTGCTTGGAGCAAGGCGTGCATTGCCGCGGCAGGGGGATCGCACGGCGACGGTTATCGTGACGAGCTTGAGGGCACGCGTCGGCTCTTGACGAATAGCGAAACGCGGCAGCGCGTGGAGGCATTTTTTGCCGGCGCGCGGCAGTGAATCGGGCTTGGCAGGGAAAGAGGAGAGGTTCCATGAAGCTCGAGGGCAAAACGGCGCTGGTCACCGGCGGCGCCTCCGGCATCGGCAAGGCAACCGTGATGGAACTCGCACGCAGCGGAGCCGCCGTCATCAGTCTCGACGTGAACGCGGGAAAAGGCGCCGAACTTATGCGGGAGGCCGCAGCGACGAATTTCACAGTGGAATTCGACGCAGTCGATCTTGCTGACGCCGATTCAGTGCGCCGATGCGTCGTCGAGGTGCTCAAGCGTCATCCGCGCATCGACATCTTGGTCAATGCGGCAGGGTGGAGCGAAATTCAGCCCTTCATGGAAAATCCGCCGGACTACATGGATCGGGTTATTGCCGTCAATCTGGGCGGGACGTTGCATCTCACACAAGCGTTGCTGCCGGCGATCATTGCCGCCGGCAAGGGAAAGATTGTCAATGTCGCGAGCGACGCCGGTCGTGTCGGCAGCACTGGTGAAACAGCATATGCCGCCGCCAAGGGCGGAGTGATCGCTTTTACCAAGTCGCTCGCCCGTGAAGTGGCGCGGCACTCCATCAACGTCAACTGCGTCTGTCCCGGGCCGACTGATACGCCCATGCTGGCGACGCGGCCGGAGAAAATGAAGGAAGCCTTGCTCCGAGCGATTCCGTTCCGGAGGTTTGCCAAGCCGCAAGAGATCGCGGATGCAATTTTATTCTTTTCGAGCCCGAGCTCGGACTACATCACCGGCCAGGTGCTGAGCGTCAGCGGCGGGTTGACTTTTTCCGGATGATGGAGGTGGCGATGACTATACCGGCTGCTGCAGTCAAAGAACACGTGGACGAAACTTCGGCCGCGATCTCTACCGCGGCGCGCTTTCGGCCTCCGCGTGTCGAATTTGCAAGCTTCCAGCCGCGGCATTTTCTTTGGCAGTTCGGCGGCAAGGTCGCAACCATTACACTCAATCGACCCGAACGTAAGAACCCGCTGACGCTGGAATCGTATGCCGAGCTGCGCGATACCTTCCGGGACCTCGTCTATGCGGATCATGTCAAAAGCATCGTGATCACCGGGGCGGGCGGCAACTTCTGTTCCGGTGGCGATGTGCATGAGATTATCGGTCCGCTGGTGGAGATGCAGCGCGAGGACGAGATGCAAGGCCTGCTCTCCTTTACCCGCATGACCGGCGACCTTGTGAAGGCGATGCGCGCCTGTCCGCAGCCGATTATCGCCGCGATAGACGGCGTTTGCGCGGGTGCCGGAGCGATCCTGGCTATGGCGTCTGATTTGCGCTACGGGACGGCGCGAAGCAAGGTCGCCTTCCTGTTCGTGCGCGTTGGCCTTGCCGGCGCCGACATGGGCGCTTGCAATGTGTTGCCGAGGATCATCGGAGCGGGGCGCGCCGCCGAGCTTCTCTATACCGGCCGAGCAATGGAAGGTAACGAGGCCGAGCGGTGGGGTTTCTATAATAGGCTCTGTGAACCGGATGCCGTGCTGGCTGAAGCGCAAGCTTTAGCGGGCTCTCTTGCCGAGGGCCCGACATTCGCTCATGCCATGACCAAACGCTGCATTCACCAGGAATGGAGCATGGGCGTCGACGACTCGATCGAGGCGGAAGCTCAGGCGCAGGCCATCTGCATGCAAACGAAAGATTACGAGCGCGCCTACGAGGCCTTCGTCAGAAAAGAAAAGCCGGCGTTTCGGGGCAATTGACGCGACGGCGCGGCCAAATCGCGAGGACAATTGATCAATGTCAAAGCGCTGAGGCCGAACGGCAAAGTAGTGGTCTAGTAAAACGGACTTGACGACCTAGAACCGAGGGACAGGAAAGTCGCTGGAGAGGGCCGATGGCTGTCGGCGCGACACACGATGTGAGAAAGGTTCCTGGCTATTGCTACAATTGTGTGGCCGGGCCGGATCTTCTCGAAGTCAAGGTCGTCGACGGCATCGCTACAGAAATACTACCGAATTTCGCCGCCGCCGGCATCCATCCGGCCGACGGCCGTATCTGCGTCAGGGCGCTCGGGCTCGTTCAGAAGACTTACAACCCGAACCGCCTGCGCACGCCGATGAAGCGCACCAATCCGCGCAAAGGCCGGGCCGAAGATCCAGGCTTTATTCCGATCTCCTGGGATGAAGCGCTGGACACCATTGCATCGCGGCTCAAGGATATCCGCGCCCGTGGTCTCCACGACGAAGCCGGTCTGCCACGCGTGGCCGCCAGCTTCGGTCACGGCGGCACGCCGCAAAGCTATATGGGTACCTTTCCGGCACTTCTGTCCGCCTGGGGAGCCGTCGATTTCAGTTTTGGCTCGGGTCAGGGGGTGAAGTGCGTCCACTCCGAACACCTGTACGGCGAATTCTGGCACCGCGGCTTTACGGTTTGCGCCGACACACCGTCGAGCCGTTACATTGTCTCCTTCGGAGCCAACGTGGAGGTTTCAGCCGGCGTCTGCGCGGTACACCGCCACGCGGAGGCCCGGGTGCGCGGAATCAAGCGAGTCCAGATCGAGCCGCATCTTTCGGTCACCGCAGCCGCTTCCGCGCAATGGGTGCCAATAAAGCCGAAGACTGACGCCGCATTCATGTTCGCGATGCTTCACGTCCTGCTCCATGAGCACCCGCGCGAGCGCCTCGATGTCGCATTTCTGCGCGACCGCACGGCTTCGCCGTATCTCATTGGGCCGAACGGGTACTACCTGCGCGATGCTCACGAGCGCAAGCCGCTGCTTTGGGACAGTACGCGAACGTCGGCCGTTCCATACGACCAAGCTGGCGCCGCCACCGCGCTCGCCGGACGATTCACAATCAAGGACTGCGTCGAGATCGGCCCGGACGGAGCCACGTGGCGGCATAAGTCGGCCGTCGGCACCACGGCATTTACCCGCCTTGTCGACCACGTCCAGCCCTTCTGTCCTGAGTGGGCGGCAAAGATTTGCGACGTGCCGGCAGCAACCATTCGTGAGGTCGCGAACGAGTATCTCGCGAATGCCTGCATTGGACAGACGGTTGAGATCGACGGCAAGGAGCTGCCGTTCCGGCCGGTTGCCGTCATCCTCGGCAAGACAGTGAATAACGGCTGGGGCGGCTTCGAGTGCTGTTGGGCGCGTACAATGCTCGCGGTGCTGGTCGGTGCGCTCGAGGTACCCGGCGGCACGTTGGGTACCACGACCCGCCTTAACAAACCGCTCGGGAATCGCTTAGCAAGCGTCAGGCCGGGCGAGGACGGCTTCATGGCGGCGAATTTCAACGCCACCGACAGGGAGCATTGGACGGCGCGTCCAACCGGACGCAATGCCCATCGCATGCTGGTACCTCTGGTTGGCGACTCGGCTTGGGCTCAGGCGCTGGGGCCTACTCACCTTGCGTGGATGTTCTTGCAGGAGGCGCCGCAGCACTGGCAGCGGCCGTCTGTACCCGACCTCTGGTTTGTCTTCCGCAGCAATCCAGCCATTTCGTTCTGGGACAGCGGCCGGATGGTCGAGACGATAGCTAAAATGCCGTTTGTCGTCGCCTTCGCCTATACCTACGACGAAACAAATCACGCGGCGGATATTCTGCTGCCCGACGCCACCGACCTGGAGAGCACGCAACTCATACGGATTGGCGGTACCAAATACGTGGAGCAGGAATGGCAGCACCAAGGAGTGGCCCTGCGCCAGCCCGCGGTCGCACCGCGCGGCGAAGCTCGTGACTTTACCTGGATCTCAACCGAGCTCGCGCGGCGGTGCGGGCTGCTCGAGGCTTACAACGCCGCCGTCAATCGTGGCGCCGGTTGCGTGCCGCTGAAGGGCAATGACTACGATTTCTCACTCGATACCGGAAGCGTACATACGGTCGAAGATATTTGGGACGCCGAGTGCAAGGCCGCGACCGCGCAGTTGTCCGGCGGAGCTGAGGTCAGGGACCTCGCATGGTTCAAAGAGCACGGCTTCTTTGTCGTGCCGTTCAAGCGGCTCGATTGGTACCTCTATCCGACAATGGTGGAGCGAAATTTGCGTTTCGAGCTGCCTTATCAGGACCATCTATTCCGGGCCGGCCAGGAACTCGCCAATCGGCTGCACGAGCACGACATCCACTGGTGGGACGCCCAGCTCGAAGAATACGCACCGCTGCCGGTGTGGGATGATGTTCCGGCTCGCTGGGAACGCGCGTTGCGCAAGAGCGGAGCCGATCCTGCCGATTATCCGTTTTGGCTCATCACCACCAAGAGCATGCAATATTCTGCCGGGAACAATGCCGGGATCCCGCTGATGAATGAAGTCGGCCAGAACATGCGCGGGCATGGCGGCGTCATTCTCAACGTTGAAACGGCGCGGCGCCTCCAAATTCGGCCGGACGATGTTGTCGAGATTCGTTCCGTCACCCACAGCACGCGGGGACGGGCAGTTCTCGTGCAGGGCATCCGTCCGGATACCGTCGTCATCATCGGGCAATTCGACCATTGGAAGACGCCGTACGCCAAGGATCTGCACTTCCCGAGCCTCAATACCGTCGCGCCGCTCTCGCTCGATCTGACCGATTCGACCGGTTCGGGTTCGGATCTGGTGCGCGTTTCGGTACGCCCGATAAAGGAACACTCATGACTCGCTATGTCATGGTCGCCGATTTGCGGAGGTGCGTGGGCTGCCAGACGTGCACGGCAGCATGCAAACAAGCCAATGCCACGCCGCCCGGTGTGCAGTGGCGACGCGTGCTCGATCTGGAGGTCGGAGAATATCCGGCGGTGCGCCGGGTGTTCGTCCCGACGGGTTGCCAGCACTGCTCCGATCCGCCCTGCGAGTGGGTTTGTCCGACGACCGCAACCCGCAAGCGCGCGGACGGAATCGTCGACATCCGTTATGATCTTTGCATCGGCTGCGGCGCGTGCATGGTGGCCTGTCCGTATGAGGCTCGTTACAAAGTCGAAAAGCGGGAATTTGCCTTCGGCGATGAGCCGACCGCTGACGAAGCGTTGCGCGCCGACGAATCCCTCGTCGGCGTCGCCACCAAATGCAATTTCTGCGCGGACGTTGTCGATGCCGGCGTCGCTCGCGGGCTGAAGCCGGGCGAGCATCCCGAGGCCACGCCGGCCTGCGTTAATCTTTGCATTTCAGGGGCGCTGGCGTTCGGCGATATTGATGATCCGCAAAGCCGGGTCTCCAAGCTGCTTGCCGAAAACAAGCACTTCAGGATGCATGAGGAACAAGGAACAAATCCCGGCTTCTATTACCTATGGGATGAACATCCGTGACGATCGCGGGTCTTGATGGAGCGCCTCGACTTCAGCGCGCTTGGGACAGCCGAGCCGCCTTGAATTTCATTGGTGGCGGCGCGGGAACGGGGCTGCTCTTGGCGGCGGCGGCAGCGTTGCCGGCCGGGTGGCCCTATTTTCCGGCTGGGATCTTGGCGATTGCTTTGATCGGCTTCGGACTGTCGATGGTTTGGTTGGAAATCGGCCGGCCGTTGCGTGCGTTGAATGTCTTCTTCCATCCGCAGACCTCATGGATGACTCGGGAAGCGTTGGTGGCGTTGCCGGTTCTCACGTTGGCCGGTTTGGCTGTGCTGCTGGACCAACCTTTCCTCCCGCTGCCGATGCAAGCGCATGTGCCGGTCGGCATAGTTGCGTGGGCCGCGGCCGTGCTCGGGCTGGCGTTCTTATATTGCCAGGCCCGTATTCTGCACGCCTCGCGGGGAGTGCCGGCATGGCGTGAGCCGGCTCTGCAATCATTCATTGTTGTCACTGGAGTCACGGAAGGTCTTGGGCTGCTGCTCGTCCTCGGTCTCGCCGTCGCGCCGCCGGCTTGGACCCTTACAGCGAGCATCGTCGCCCTGGCGGCGCGAGCCGGAGCATGGGAGCGCTACCGGCAGCGCGTGAAGCTGACTGCCCCGGCTCCAGCAATTGCCGCGCTCAACCAGGCTTCAATATGGGTTCATCTTTTGGGCCATCTGCTTCCCGCCATCATCCTGATGGGGACGCTCATGATGCCGTCGCCGGCCGTAGCGGCGGCTGTTGCCGGGGTCGCGCTCTTTGTAACTGGAGCCTGGTTGAAGTTTGTCGTCGTGACCCGCGCTGCATTTACGCAAGGATTTTCTATTCCCGTAGTGCCGGTGCGAGGACGTTGAAGTGCCGCGTTGCCACGCCGTGGGTGTCCAGCGTTCGGCGCGTTATTGGGCAGACCTCATATTCGTAGTAGTATGAGCTGTGGCTGGAGCACTCCTGCAAACTGAAGGCCTTACGAGACGCTTTGCCGGTGTGGTCGCAGCAAATTCGATCACGCTCGATATCACGCCGGGCGAAGTGCATGCCGTAATCGGTCCGAACGGAGCCGGTAAGACCACGCTCATCGGCTTGCTCAGCGGCGAAATTATCCCGCATGACGGCAGCATCCGTTTCGACGGCGTCGACATTACCAGACTTCCCGTTCATCGCCGGAGCCGGCTCGGGCTTGCGCGCTCGTTCCAGATCACCTCGCTGTTCCAGGAGTTCACCGCGCTCGATAATATTGCGCTTGCGGTACAAGCACATCGCGGACACTCATTTCGGTTTTGGCGCGATGCGCGCCGCGATGATGAGCTGCGCAAGCCCGCGCTCGCAGCGCTTGCCGGCGTTGGGCTCTCCGAACGCGCCGGCATATGCGTCGACAAGTTGAGCCACGGCGAACACCGACAGCTGGACGTCGCCATGTCGTTGGCTACAGAGCCGCGCTTGCTCCTGCTCGACGAGCCAATGGCCGGCATGGGGCCCGAGGAATCCGCGCGGATGGTGCAGATTCTACGCGAGCTCAAGGGCAGCGTTGCGATCCTGCTGATCGAGCACGACATGGATGCAGTGTTCGCGCTGGCAGATCGCCTCACCGTGCTGGTCGAAGGCCGCATCATCGCTAGCGGTCTGCCGGAAGCGATCAAGGCGGACGCCGCTGTGCGGCAAGCATATCTGGGCTGAAAGGGAGGTGGCGCTTAACGTGATGCTTAGCAAATTCCGCGAGATAGCTGTTCCGCGAATTCGAGATCGCGCCCCAGCAATATTTTTTCTGCAACTTGCGCGGGCGTCCGAAGCGACGATAGCTGATCGAAAAAGACGATCACCAGTTTGTAACTCTGCATAACTAGGTGATCGGCCGCCCATTTAAACTTTTATAGCGATCGCACTCGCGCCAAACATCAAAGCAAAAAATGGCTAAAAATCAATATATTGTTCAAATGGTGGGCGCTGTAGGGATTGAACCTACGACCTCTCCCGTGTGAAGGGAACGCTCTCCCGCTGAGCTAAGCGCCCGATCGGCGCCGGATTTAAGGAACGCCGCGGCGGAGTGTCAAGGGAGCGGCCTTGCTGGGTCATTGCGAGCCACGCGGCGCAGGCATCATGCCGAAGCTATCAGACCTCGCCGGCCGGCTGGATAGCTTCGTCGCTTCGCTCCTCGCAGCGACGAAGTTCAATTCGACGCCACGCGCGAGGCGGTCGACTGCAGGGCACGGATGCGGTCGGCAAGTGTGCCTTTGCCTTGCTGCGGGGCGTCGATGGTGGCGGCGCCGCTCTCGCCGCTCGTGCCATTGATGCCGGATGCTTGGTCGCCCCTTCCTTGACCCAACGGGACATCGGCGGCGAGCATCGACTCGATGGGCGAGCCGGGGCCTTCGAGCACCGCGGTGAGCCGCGCCACTTCGGCGGCGACATCGTTGATGCGCTCGCGCAGCAGTGCGTTCTCGACGCGCTCGGCCGCCCAGGTTGTTTCCGCATCGCGTTTCATGGCCGCGATCTCGCGTTGCAGCTTGCCGCGCTCCTCGAGCGCGGCGGCGAGTTGTGTTTCGAGCTGGCTGATTTCCGAGCGGAGCTTATCGACGGCGCCGCTACTGCGGCCGCTGGCATTGCCAAGTTCTTCACGCAGATCCTTCTCGACATTGCTCGCGGCCTCGAGATCGTTGCGCAGCCGGTCGATTTCGATTTCGCGTTCGGCCAAGAGGCGGCCCTGGTCGCCGAGGCGTGCTTCCAGCTCCTGCACGCGGCGGCTCAAGACTTCCCCTTCGGTCGTCTGCACGAGTAGTTGCCGCTCGAGTTCGCCGGTGCGCGCTGCCAGCCCTTCGAGCTCGCCGCGGGCTTCGTTCGATTGCCGGGCAGCCGCCTCGGCCTCACCGCGTTCGCGCGCGAGGCGTTCTTCGGTCGCCCGCACAGCGCGCTCGTACTCGGCGACGCTGACCTTCATTGCTTCGACCTGGGTACGCAGCGCCGCGAGTTCGACGCGCTGGCTGTCAGCCATGATCGAGCGCTCGCCAAGTTCGGCGATGAGTTTGGCGAGTTCCGCCTGCCTGTCGGCGAGAACGCGCTCCGCTTCGCGCAGCGCGCTCGACTTCAGCTCGAACTCTTCCTCGGTGGCGCGCAGTTGATCGCGTAGATTCTTTTCGCGCGTTTCCAGCGCAAAGATCGTCGCGGTCTTTTCTCCGAGCTCTTTCTTGAGGTGGTTGATGGCGTCCGTCTTCTTGCCAAGCTCGGCAAGCTGACTTGTCGTTTTGGCCTTCATCTGCTCAACGCTCATTTCGAGCCGGCGCGTCGACATGGCGAACTCGGCGCGCAACTGATCCTTGTCGGCGCGGATTTCGGCGATCGACAGCGGCGTTGCCGCTTCGAGGCGCCGCATGGTCAGGCGCACGGCGCGGTTATGCACGAGGGGAACGAAGAGCAATACCAGCAGCGCCGCAACAAGGAACCCGATCCCGAAATACATGACCGGTTCGACCATGACACCACTTTCTAAGCCGTACTGCCGTCCCTATTGCCACGCCGGAGCGGGACCGTACCATATTTACCAGCCGTTAACCTAAACCGAGAATGGCCGCCGCGCCAGAAAGACAACAGACGTGCGCGTATGACGTCAGCGATCCCCTGTCCCGCAGACTAAGACCGGCGATCAGAAC
>Ga0187782_10003926_pt1 | contig 11094 bp, 7 predicted proteins | sample 0715_SJ02_MP15_2_FD_132454 | JGI IMG/M metagenome (GOLD analysis project Ga0187782, IMG submission 132454) | Tropical peat soil microbial communities from peatlands in Department of Meta, Colombia - 0715_SJ02_MP15_20_MG | ecosystem: Environmental > Terrestrial > Soil > Wetlands > Peat | place...
CCTGGTCGCACGCCGCCTGGCCCGCTTCTTTCATGAGGAAGATCCCACCCGGCCCACCACCGCCAACTTCGACAACTGGCAGCAAACGCTCAAGAATAAGCTGGCGGAGGAAGTTGAGGTTGCCGGCTTCGATTACCAGCCGGCGCGCTACGAACCGATCCTTCACGAGCACCCTAACTGGATTCTCGTGGGCAGCGAGACCGCATCGTGCGTCAGCTCGCGCGGCGTTTACCATCTGCCCATCGAGAATTACGACAAGCACCCCTCGCTCCAGATCACGAGCTATGACCTGATCGCGCCCCCCTGGGCCAACTGCCCCGACGTCGAGTTCGCATACCAGGAGAAGCTGCCGCAAGTCCTGGGTGAGTTCGTGTGGACGGGGTTCGACTACCTCGGAGAACCCACACCGTTCTTCACGAACGGCGGGGACATCGACCTCAGCGCGCCGGATTGGCCGGCACGCAGCTCCTATTTCGGCATGGTGGATTTGGCCGGCTTTCCCAAGGACCGCTATTACCTCTACCAGAGCCAATGGACGGCGAAACCGATGGTCCATCTCTTGCCGCACTGGAACTGGCAAGGACGGGAGGGCCAACCCATCCCCGTCATGGCTTACTCGAATGCCTCGGAAGTCGAGTTGTTCCTGAATGGGAGATCGCTCGGGAAGAAGGCACGGTTCTCCGATCGGTGGGTAATGCCGGTTTCCACAGCGATCCTCGCGGATGGCAAGTTCACGAGCAAATACCGGCGCATTTGGCAGGTGCCCTACGAGCCCGGCGAGTTGAAGGCAATAGCCTACCAAGATGCAAAGCAAGTCGCCGTGGACGTGGTGCGCACAGCGGGCGAGGCGGCCAGGGTGAAGCTGCGGCCCGACCGCAGCATAATCGCGGATGACGGCGACGACCTCTCGTTCGTGACCGTGCGCATCGAGGATAAGGACGGCAATCTCTGCCCGTTGGCCGAGAACCTTGTCCATTTCCAGGTCACCGGCGCGGGAACGATCGCCGCCGTCGACAACGGCAACGCAGCCACGGATGAGCCTTTCCAGGCGGATCATCGCAAGGCGTTCAATGGCCTGGCACTGCTGATCGTGCGGTCGAAACCCAAAACGCCGGGCCGGATTCAGGTGGTGGCAACGTCCAACGGCCTCGCCCAAGACGCGGTGGAAATTACCGCGCGCCGCTGATCAAGCTGGAAACAGTTGAGCGTTCTTGGTGCAAACAAATTACCGGGATTCTTCGCTCCGCTCAGAATGACAGACCTTCGAGAGAGCGTCAATATATCCATCGAGAAACCCAGCCAGGCGGCAGGCGGCGCGGTGGCTTGCGCGAGCGAACCGGATCAGAGCCGGCAGATGCTGCGGCGTCCGCAGAGGCTCGAGCGCCACCCGCCATAGGCGCATTCGACCACGCTCGTCCACCATTTTGCTGAAGTCGCAGGGGAGATCACACTGGGCCGTATCGGCGACGCTGCGCAAGGCGACCGCCGGAATCCCGGTGCGGTGCGTTTCCGTAAGAATCGCAAGACTTTCCATGTCGACTGCCTCTGCACGGTTGCCCAGGCGGGCTTTGTCCTCTGCCGTGCGCGCGATGGCATTCGCTGAAACAAAGGAATCGACGGCCCTGGCGCCGCATCCAACCGCCAGGCGCAGCAGTGCGTCGCTGCAACTGACTTGCTGATCGGCCGAATCGGCACGCACAAGGCGCGCCACAAGCACATCGCCAACTCCGTGCGCCGGTTTCAGGGCGCCGGCCAAGCCTGACGCCACTACCGCGTCCGGCAGTCTGGCCTTGAGCACGTGGCGGATCGCCAGCGCCGCATGGGAGGCTCCGATACCCGTGAGCACGGCGAGCACTTCCCCACCCGCCATCGTCGTCGCGTAGCACGACAGCCCGGCGACTCTCACGGGACGAAAAACGCGCAGGCGCAGCCACGGCGCCAGTTCCGAGCGTACAGCAAAGGTCACCACGACTTTCATGTCATCAGGCGGATTCAGGAATTGGAGGTCAGGCCGTACGGGCCGCTCGAGAGTTGCCACTTCATCAGTTGCCACATGTCGGAGAACTGACGCTTTGCCCCGAGCACGGCAGAGGGCTCATAACCCACGTGCACCATGCAGTGCTCGCAACGGGGGTCGCGCCCTCGGCCGTACTTTTCCCAGGGAGTCTTATGCATGAACTCGTCGAAGGTAGCGTAATGGCCGTCGGTGATCAGGTAACAAGGGGCCTTCCAGCCCCTGGGATTATAGGTGGGATTTCCCCAGGCGGTACACATCAATTCTTCGCGTTCGCCACGCAGGTAATCAAGGTAGATGGGGGAAGTCATCAGCCTGTATTTCTTGAGCAGCTCCCCGGCCGACCGGAATTTCTCGTGAATTTCCTGCCGGGACATGAAGATTTCTTTGGTCTGGACGGCAGCATAAGAGTAAGCGGGCGAGATCATGTGGCCGTCGACGCCCAGGGTCTGCGTATACTGAAAAAGTTCATCGATTTCGTTCAGATCGGTCTGCTTGTAAATCGTCGTATTCGTGCAAACCTGAAAACCCGCGGCCTTGGCGGCTTTGATGCCTTCCACCGCCTCGCGAAATACGCCTTCGCGCTCGACGCAGATATCGTGCGTCTTCTCGAGACCGTCTAAATGGATGTTGAAGAAGAACCTCGAAGTGGGGGTGAACTCCTTCAGCCGTTTTCGGGTAAACATCCCGTTGGTGCAAAGATAGATGTGTTTTTTGCGCCCCAGAATGGCGCTCACCAGTTGGCCGATCTCGGGATAAATCATCGGCTCGCCGCCGCAAATCGAGACAATGGGAGCGCCACACTCGTCGACCGCGCGCAGGCATTGAGCCACCGTGAGTTTTTCGCGTATGGTCTCTTTGTACTCGCGGATGCGTCCGCAACCCGTGCAGGTCAGGTTACAGGCGTGCAGGGGCTCAAGCATCATGACCAGCGGAAACTTCTCAATTCGCCGCAGGCGCTTGCCGGCGATGTAAGACGTCAGGCTGGCGGTCAAGGAAAGTGGAAATCTCATGAGTATCGCCCATTTCCGTTTCCCCCATGGAACTCCTCGTTGGACGCGAAGCGAACGGCAAAAGCCTCGCGGCCGCCGTTGAGCAGATTTTGGTAGCGAGCCAGGGCGTAGAGAGGAAAACTGTTGCGATAGAGGTGATATTTGAGATAGAAGACGCGGGGGAAACCGGTGCCCGTGAAGGCCTCCTCGGGCCAGGATCCATCTGGCTGCTGTTGGTCAAGCAAATACCGCACGGCGCGAGCCACGGCAGCCTCCTCAGGATCTCCCGCGGCCAGCAAGCCGATCAATCCCCACGCTGTCTGGGAAGGAGTACTCGGCCCCAAGCCCTTCTGGTCCGGATGATCGTAGCTGGCGCAGGTCTCTCCCCAACCGCCGTCGGAGTTCTGATTAGCTCGCAGCCAAACCGCTGCGCGTTGGCAACAAGCCTCCTCCCGCAAACCGAGCGATTCCAGGGCACGCAGAACGCCGCTGGTCCCATAGATGTAGTTCACACCCCAGCGGCCGTACCAGGCTCCTTCGGGGGTCTGGTCGCGCTTCACAAACTCGACGGCTCGTTTCACCCGGGGATCAGATTCGGACCATCCACATCTTCCCAGGCATTCCAGGGCCCGCGCCGTTAAGTCCGCCGTCGAAGGATCAATCATGGCGTTGTGGTCGGCGAACGGAATCTGGGTGAGAAGCCTCGAGTCGTTGTTATGGTCGAAAGCTCCCCAACCGCCGTCGCGATTTTGCATTCCCAGCATCCATTCGAGACCGCGGCGTTTGGCTTCCTGAAGACGCGAAGCATCCGGATAGGCAACTCCCTGAAGAGACATCAGAACGAAAGCCGTATCATCAACATCCGGATAGAAATCGTTGCGGAATTCAAACGCCCACCCGCCTCCATCACAATGTGGTTCAGTCCGCCAATCTCCCGGAGTCAGAACTTGACGTTCCAGCAGCCAGCGCGTAGCGCTCACAAGGGCAGGATCGTCGGAAGGGATTCCGGCCTCCTGCAGGGAAAACATCGCAATGGCGGTGTCCCAGATCGGCGAGAGGCATGGCTGGAGGCGGATCGAATCTTCGTCCTCGATCTCGAAGCGCGCGAGCTGCCCGATTTCGCGCCGGGTAAGGGGATCTTCAGGGCGATAGCCGAGCGCAACCAGCGCATACACTGCATTCATCATGGCGGGAAAAATCGCGCCCAGCCCATCGCTCTGCTCGAGGTGTGTCAGCAGCCAGCGAGTCGCGGCACGTTCGGCCAGCTTGCGCAACGGTTTCCACGGAAGCGCTTCGTGGACCTTTAGAAGGCGATCAATAATCAGGAAAAAGTTACGCCATGTAAACACTTTACGGTCCCGGGCAAAGGCGGGAATCGGGAGCGAGGGATCGCGGAAGAGTCCATGAACTTCCTCGTCAGTGATTGCCTCAGGCAGGGGCCAGCGGGGTTTAAGAGCGTAAAGAATCATGAGCGGAACCACGATGGCTCGAGTCCATGAAGACATGGCGTAGATGTTGATCATGAACCATCGCGGCGAGAGTATGAGTTCTGGAGGAATGGCAGGAACATACTCCCAGCTCAGCGCGCCGGTCAGAGCCAGATAAAAACGCACATAGGAGTTGCTACGTTCTAAACCTCCCAGGTCGTGGACTCGTTGCCGGGCCTTGATCATCTGCGGGGCGCTTGCCGAATCCCCGGCCAACCTGAGCGCCAGGTAAGCCTTTATGGTCGCATTGAGCTCCGAAGGCCCGTCAAAATAGATATTCCATCCACCATCGGGAAGTTGATAGCGCCGGATGTAATTCGCGAGTTTAGCGATTCGGTCGGGTTCGGCCTCGCCGATCACATGGAGATAGAAAATGTAGTCGGACTCCAGGGTTGTGTCGGCTTGGAGTTCTCCCACCCAGTAACCCTCGGGCGCTTGCAGGGAAAGCAAATGCTGAGCTGACCGCCGCACGGCGTCACTGACGCGCTCCTGTAGCGTCGGTTCCGCGGAGGTGGCAACGGTTTGCGTACTGGATTCGCTACTCGGCAGCATAAGCCTCCCCGAACTGAATTGGTGACCGCACCGCTTTTAACTCCGGCGGCAGGACGAAGCTTACGTTTTCCTCAATCCACTCCACCTCTTCAACTTGGTTGAAACCCAGGTCTTTCAGACGACTCACTACCTCCTGGACCAGCACTTCGGGCGCAGAAGCGCCGGCGGTGACCGCCACGTTTCGCAGTCCGTTCACCCATTCCGCGTGAATGTCCCGAGCTTCCGCGATCAGGTAGGCTGCTGCGCCCCCGCGCTGAGCCACCTCGACCAGACGATTCGAGTTAGAGCTGTTCTTGGCCCCGACGACCAGAACTGCCTCAACGCGGCGGCCCACGTTCCGTACCGCCATTTGCCGGTTCTGGGTGGCGTAACAGATGTCCTGGCTGGCAGGCCCGATGATGTTGGGAAAGCGAGTTCGCAGACGATTTATAATTTCTTGAGTATCGTCAATGCTCAAGGTCGTCTGCGTCAAATAAACTAGGCGCTCAGGTTGTGGGACTTCCAGGCCATCGACCTCCCCAGCTTCCGAAATCAGGCGGATGGAGCCTGGAGCTTCCCCAATCGTCCCAACCACTTCGTCATGGTCGCGGTGACCGATAAGAATAATCGTGTAATTCTGGCGGGCGTAACGAATGACCTCCAGGTGCACTTTCGAAACCAGAGGACAGGTGGCATCGATCACCTGGAGCCTTCGTTCTCGGGCCTTTTGTCGGACTTGTGGTGAGACCCCGTGGGCGCTGAAAATGACTAGCGCGCCCGCGGGGACCTCGTCGAGCGACTCAACGAAGACGCCGCCCTGTTTAGCTAAGTCGTTGACGACATGACGGTTATGCACAATTTCTTTGTGCACGTAGACGGGTGGACCGAATTGCTCGATCGCCAATCGAACGATTTCGATGGCGCGCACGACACCCGCGCAAAAACCCCGCGGGCGAAGAAGCAAAAGCCTCCGGCCTTCCGCCGCGCCCCTCGCGGCCTCGGGCCGCTCCATGCGCTCTTCCGTGTGCATCCTTCACCAGGGACAAACAAGTGTATGGTCAGGAGTTACGCAGTTACCTTCCTGAACAATTACTTATGATGAAAAACCCAGCAGCTAGCCCCAACTATTTACCATATCGAAAATATGCTGAGATGTCAAGAAAGGAAAGTCCCGGGTAACGGTACAGTTTGATGTAGCGGCGGCTTTCTGCCGCCGCGTGGCGAGGTAAACTCGCCGCTACAAATTCAAACTGTACCACTACCAAGTCCCGCCTGACGTCGACGGAGTACAGAGCCGTCGACATGCCGACGGCGATGACAAAGCTTGATCTTGGCCGCAAGAGTGGAGATTCAATTGCCAGTCGGCGGTTCCCCGCAGCAATCGCGCACCGACCCTACTCTATTCGACTATGCGCAACTGGACGCGCGAACCGTCCGCGCCACCCACATAGACCCGTTCCGTAGCCTTTTGAAAGTCGGCCGGGGTAGCCTTGGGGATTTCCGTAAACTTCTGCGGATTCCGGTCTGTGAGCGGGAACCAGGAACTCTGCACCTGTATCATGATGCGATGTCCCTGGCGCCAGGTATGCGCGACGTCGGGCAGCCGGAATATGATGCGGTCCGGTTGGTTGGGCACGAACGGCTCCGGCCGCTCGAAGCTCTTGCGGAATTTGCCTCGGAAGGGCTCGCCCCGAATCAGTTCTTGGTACCCGCCCAGGGGCGCCGAGCTCGCGGAGGCACCGCCCGATGGCCCCGGCCCGTATGGGCTCGGGTTGTTGTAGTCGGGATAATCACCCGGAAATACATCGATCACTTTCACGTCGAAGTCGGAATCCGTTGCGGACGTTGAGACCTTCAAATCTACCTCGATGGGTCCGAACACCGAAACGTCGTGATCGAGCGGCTCGGTCTGGAACACGAGAACGTCAGGACGCTCAGCCGCGAAACGCTGGTCCTCCGTCATGTAACTGTTGAGAATGAACAGCACGATCCGGCCAACGTAAGAAACCGGCCTCGCGGGGTCGGACACGTACTCTTCGACTCCGGTCTTTGCCGGCCGATCCCAGGATAGGCGGCCGCCCGAGTCAAGGAACAGGTCGACCGGTTTAGCCTCCTTCGGCGGCCAGGTGTCGAACTTGCGCCACTGGTTCACGCCGGTTTGGAACACCCAGGCCTTGGGGAGCTTGCCGTCGCCCTTGCCCTTCAGGTAATAGAGAAAGAACGGCAGCTCGATGTGTTCGCGGTAGTAGGCCGCGGTTTTCGAGCCGAAATTGATGTTGCCCAGCCGGTCGCCGTCGCCGAACGCAAACCCCCCGTGGTCCCACGGCCCCGCCACCAGCATGTCAGCAGGCGGCGTATTCTCCTCCATGAAGTGAAACTGCCGAAGGAAGCCCTGCGGGTCCTCCGTGTCGTACCAGCCGCCCACCAGCATGACCGCGGGCTTGACGCCCTTCAGGTACTTCCAGATGGCTCGTGACTGCCACTCTTCGTCGTAGGTGGTGTGGTTGATGTTCATGTCCCACATCGGTTGCTGGTGCTTGAAGTAGTTCTCGTTGGCGTTCGAGAGCGGTCCCAGCTTCAGATAGAAGTCGTAGCCGTCCGGGGTGTGGTAGTTGAAGGGCAGGAAGGGCTGCGGCGGCTGGGGACCGTCCTCGCGATTGCGGAAGTTCATATAGAAACCGAAGCGGTGCGCCAGCATGAAAGCGCCATTGTGGTAAACGTCGTCTCCCATGTAGTAGTCGGTTACCGGAGCCTGCGGAGATACGGCCACCAGCGCCGGATGAGCGTCGACCATGGCCGCGGTGGCGTAAAAACCGGGCTGCGAAATTCCCCACACGCCGACTTTTGCGGTGTTACCGGGGACGTGTTTCACCAGCCAGTCGATGGTATCGTAGGTGTCAGTGCTCTCGTCGGTGTCCCGGGGTCCGTTCTTCACCGCCTTTTGCGGGCGGATGGTCACGAAGTCGCCCTCGCTCAGGTATCGGCCGCGAACGTCCTGATAGGCGAAGATGAACTTCTCGCGCGCGAACAGTTCCGACGGTCCCAGGTTGTTCGGGTAATGATCAATGCCGTAGGGGCCAATGCTGTAGCCGGTCCGCTGCATCATGATCGGGTACTTGCTGCCGTCGCTGAAGACATCCTTGGGGACGTAGACCGATGTGAACAACTTCACTCCGTCGCGCATCGGGATGTGGTAGTCGAACTTGGTGTAATTCTCGCGGATGAAGGCGGCACGCGCGGCAGCAGCCGCGGCGGGATCAGTCGGGGCAGGCGCTGGGGCCGCGCCTCGGTCTTGACCGTCCAAGACGCCGGCCGAAACGAGGAGAATCAACGAGAGAATAATCGCCATGGTGTGCATTGAAGGTAGCCCTTTTCTTTAATTTAACGCGAGCGGCTCCTGCGGCGATCGCCGGACAGAAGTTGCCGGAGATTCTCGAAGCCCGCTCGAACTCCTGGAGCATCATTTACGACCGCCGCAGAGCCGCGCCGCGTCCGGTCAGGGCGCGGCAAACGGTTCGGGCGGCGGCTTAAACTGGTATTCCTTGGGCGGCTCTGCTCCCAACAGGTAACGAACGAAATAATCCCACCGCCGCCGCATCATGTACGGCTCAAAACCGAACCCGTGGTGGCGATTGGGCAGCAGGAGCAGGTCAAAGTCCTTATTGGCCTTGATCAGCTCGTTAACCACCAGAAGCGTGTTGTAAGGCGGCACGTTGTCGTCCAGCGTCCCGTGCGCCAGCAGCAGGTGTCCTTTCAGGTTTTTGGCGATATTCTGGTTGGCCTGGTCGTCGTAATTCGTGGCTCCGCCCGCGTTGTGAGTCAACAGGCCTTGATAGCGTTCGCCCCAATCGTCCTCATACTCGCGGTTATCGTGGTTGCCCGCCTCGGAAACTCCCACCTTAAAGAAGTCGGGATAACGGAACATCGCGTCCGCCGCGGCGTAACCTCCCCCGGAGTGTCCGTAGATGCCGGCCCGCTGCAAGTCGATCCAGGGATAGCGTCGGGCGAGTTCGGTCATGCCGGCTACTTGATCGGCCAAGGTGTTGTCACCCATATTCCCATAATAAAAGTCGTGGAACTTTTTGGAGCGGAGGGGATTTCCCATGCCCTCGATCTCGACCACCACAAATCCCAAATCGGCCAGCGCCTGCGCGTCGCCGCGCGCCGCCGCGAATGACCAACTCCCTACGCTGCCTCCCTGCGGCCCGGGATAGATGTTGTTGATGATGGGGTACTTCATTTGGGGGTCGAGCTGCGCCGGCGTGAACATCAGGCCATAGAGATCGGTGGCACCGTCGCGCCCTTTAACGGTGACAGGCTGCGGCGGCTTCCACCCGGTAGCCCGCAACCGGGAGTCGTCGGCTTTCTCGAGCGTGGCCAGAAGCTTGCCGTCGGACTGCCGCAGGACGGTGACCGGCGGGACATCAGGGCGGGAGTAGCTATCCACAAAGTAGCGGCCGGAGGGCGCGAAGGTGACATGGTGGTCGGCATCCTCGGGTGTCAGCAGCGTCAACCCCTCACCATCGAAGCCCACGCGATAGAGATGAGTGAAGTAGGGGTTCCGCCCTGGCTCCCTGCCGTCAGCGAGGAAGTAGAGCGTGCGCTCTTTCTCATCCACCCGCACCAATTGGGTGACCACCCAGTCGCCGGAGGTGATCCGATTCTTGAGCTTCCCGGCAGCCAAGTCGTAGAGATAAAGGTGTCCCCAATTATCGCGTTCCGAGTACCAGATGAATTCATTCGAAGCTGGGAAGACGCGCCAGTTCACGCCGCCCTGGCCGGACTCGTACTGCGTCTCCACACGCTCCTCCATCACGTCATGCACCGCGCCGCTGTTGGAATCGGCCACCCGCAGCGTTTCCTGCTTGTGGTCGCGCGAGGTGGAAACGAAGAACAATTGGGCTGAATCCGGGCTCCACTCCACATCCGTCCAGTTCCCTGCCTCCTCGAATGGGCTGCCGCAGGCCACATCGTCGCAAAGCGTGGACCGGTGCGGGTCGGGAGGCATCTCGAGGCGGACCACCTTCGGCGTTTCCACGTCGATCACCACGCGCTGGATCGTGGCTATGGCATCGTCGCCGGGAAGCGGGTACTTCCAGGATTGCAGGGTGGGATGGCCCACCTTGGTTTCCACCAGGTACATCTCGCCCACCTTGCGCTGGTCCTGCTGGAAAGTGGCGATCTTTTTGGAATCCGGCGACCAGAGCAGGATGGGCCGATCGCTTTTCTCCCAGCCCGCATTGTCCAGGGCGTAAGAGAAGTCCTTGACGCCATCGCTGGTGAGCTGGGTCTCCTTGCCGCCCGCAACCTCGCGTACCCAGAGGTTATAGTCTCGGATAAAGGCAACGCGCTTCTTGTCCGGCGAAGACACCTCGTTGCCACCGCCGCCGCGGCGTCCCATCCTGGCCGGCGGCCCTTCCGCGTTTCCCTCCGCGGTACATTGGTTGCCGTGGCGGTCGCACTGGAACCGCTGCCGGCCGAGACGGAAGGAAACGGACTGCCCGTCGGCGGAGAACTCGATTTGACGGAACGGCAGCTTGTTCGCGTCGTAGGTTCGTCCAGCCGCTCGGGAAAGAGCCGCAGCCAGCCGGACGTGATCGAAAGCCGGCTCTTTCGTCAGTTTTACTGGGTCGAAGACCAGAAAGCGCACGCCCTGTGCGTCGGTGTCGCGATACCAAAGCCGCTCGTCGCTGGTCCAGGCGGGCTGCACGACGTGGTCCACGAGGGGTCCGGCGTTGTACCCCATGGATTTTTCGGCACGCGCATAATCAGCGGCGGTCACCGCGCGCGGCGGAGCCGCTTCCTGCGCGCAGACCGGTCCGCTGCGCGCCAGGTCGAGGAGGATCAGCACCGCCAAAAAGCATAGACAGGTCTTGCGGGTTTCGAGGCGCATGAGTTTTCCTTGGTGTCGAAATCCTTCATTCGGCGGGAAGATTATAACTCCACGATGACGGTTCCGAAGTATCGTCCTTCGGCAACCTGCTCGAGGACGCTCGGGGCCGTGTCGATACCCCGTATTAGCACGTGCGGGAACACAATGCTCGCAGACCTGAGCCAGCCGCGAAAACGC
>Ga0187782_10003927_pt1 | contig 11091 bp, 12 predicted proteins | sample 0715_SJ02_MP15_2_FD_132454 | JGI IMG/M metagenome (GOLD analysis project Ga0187782, IMG submission 132454) | Tropical peat soil microbial communities from peatlands in Department of Meta, Colombia - 0715_SJ02_MP15_20_MG | ecosystem: Environmental > Terrestrial > Soil > Wetlands > Peat | place...
CTGGTATCGAACGGGCAGGCGATCGAGTATGGGCAGGCGCTGTTCGCGATAAGACAGCGGAGTTAGCGGTGCTAGCGGAGTTAGCGGAGTTGGAAAAGCAAAGCGTGCATAGCTCACTGAATATATGGCGAGGCCAAGAAGTTATCGGGACCTGATTGCCTGGCAGAAAGCGATGGCGTTAGCGCGGCACGTGTACGAACTCACCGAGAAGCTTCCTAAGCGAGAGGCCTATGGACTGTCGGATCAAATCAGGCGGGCTGCGGTTTCGGTTGCCAGCAATATCGCCGAAGGATATGGACGGCTGACTGATTCGCAGTTTAGGCATTTTCTGGGGAATGCTCGCGGTTCACTGTATGAGGTGCAGACCCAAGTGGAGTTGGCGACCGATCTGGTTTATTTGGACGGGGAAAATGGACGGCTGCTTTTAGATCAAGGGTGGGAAGCGGCACGCATAATCAACGGACTGTTGAAGTGATTGAGTTCGAAGGCGATGCCGGGAGACAATGAGGCCGACTCCGCCGACACCGCTCAGAACGGCCGCTAGCGCCGCTAACTCCGCTTTCTAAGGAATCCATGTTTCGTAAGGTGATGATTGCGAATCGAGGGGAGATTGCGCTGCGCGTGCTGAACGCGTGCCGCGAGCTGGGCATTCGCACGGTGGCGGTGTACAGCGAAGCGGACCGCGACTCGCTGCACGTGCGGTTTGCAGATGAGGCGATTTGCATTGGACCTGCGCGGGCAGCGGACAGCTATTTGAATGTGCCGGCAGTGATTTCGGCAGCGGAGATCGCCGATGTGGACGCGATTCATCCGGGTTACGGATTGCTGAGCGAGAACGCGAATTTTGCCGAGGTATGCCGCGCGTCGAATATCAAGTTTATCGGGCCGCCGCCGGAAGTGACGCGCCTGATGGGCGAGAAGGAGAAAGCGCGGCAGGCGATGAAGAAGGCCCGGGTTCCGATATTGCCGGGGTCGGATGGCGTGCTGACTACGGCCGAAGAAGCGCTAAACTGTGCGGAGGCCGTGGGCTACCCGGTGATCCTGAAGGCCAAAGCCGGGGGCGGCGGGCGCGGAATGCGAATCGTGCGCGGGCCGGGCGAGCTCGGGAACTTGTTTCACGCGGCGTTTAGCGAAGCGGCGAACGCGTTCGGAAACGGCGAGCTGTACATGGAGAAGTTCATTGAAGACCCGCGGCACATCGAGTTTCAGGTGTTGGCCGATGAGCATGGGAACGTTGTGTCGCTGTTTGAGCGCGAGTGCTCGATTCAGCGGCGGCATCAGAAACTGATTGAGGAGGCGCCGTCGTTGCAAGTGACCGCGAAGATGCGCGAAGAGTTCGGGCGAACGCTGGTAAAGTGCATGAGCGAGATCGGGTACCAGAACGCGGGGACGGTGGAATTTTTGATGGACGCGAGCCATCGCCTGTTTTTTATCGAAATGAACACGCGCATTCAGGTGGAGCATCCGGTGACCGAGGCGATTACCGGAGTGGACATGGTGAAGGCACAGTTGCGGATTGCGGCGGGCGAGAAGCTGGACGCCATTTTGCCGGGGAAGCTGGAGATTCGCGGTCACGCGATTGAATGCCGGATCAACGCGGAACATCCGCAGCGCTTCATGCCGTCGGCGGGGCAAATTACGGCGTTCAATGTGCCTGGAGGGAATGGGATTCGCGTGGACACGGCGCAGTATGCCGAGGGGGTGGTGCCTCCATATTACGACTCACTGATTGCGAAGCTGATTGCGCATGGGGCTGACCGCGCGGGGGCGATTGCGAAATTGGAGCGAGCGCTGGGGCAGTTTATCGTGCAGGGGATCGATACGTCGATTCCGCTGCATCAGGCGATCATGCAGGATGCGGATTTCCGAGCGGGCGAATTCGACACGGGGTTTATGGAGAGGTTTCTGGGGATGCGGGCGGAGGCGGAGAAAGAGCCGGCGTGAGGGTTGGGCTAGAGCCGCATAGAGGGGAATCGTTTCCGGTAGAAAAATCCACAAGAAAGAACAGTTGGGGCGGAGTTTTGTCTGTTCGCGTGCCGAATTTCGCGCTATAAAGGCTTCTATCGCGAAAGGAGTAGCGCACATGAGCACCGACCCTATTTCCGCGCAGCAATTAGCGCAGCAACTAGGCCCGGTTGTGACGGCGATCGGCGCATTGGGAACGGCGGCATTCGGCCTAGTGGAGGCGCTGAAATCCGCATTCCAGTCGATCAACCGGATCGGCCTGAAACACATTCAGGAAACGATAACGGGGCTGACACCGGACCAGACTTTGGCGGGAGAGCCGGCGACGCCTCCCAACGCGCTGCCGCGAAAGAACATTCTGGAGACGGTGGAGGCGAACTGGGTGAACGGGACGGATCTGTCGAGCCAGAAGGCGATTGCCAAGTCGCTGATCAAGCTGCAACTGGCGCCGGGGAATGCGGTGGCGATGGCTGCGAAGACGAATGTGGATGCAGCGCTTTTGACGCAGGTGGCGCAAAAAACCGCGGCAGGGACGGCGCTGACGCAGGCGGAAAGCGATGTGAATGCACGCTTCGACCTGATTTTAACGGCATTGCTCGATGAGGCGTATCAACTGTCGGACCAAGTTTACCGCAACAACACACGAACGCTGGCGGCGGCGATTGCGGTATTGCTGGCGCTGATCGGCGGATGGAGTTTGGATAGCGGGAGCTTTTGGACTTCATCCGACGCGGTGGTTGCGATTCTGGTTGGGGTGCTGGCGACACCGCTGGCGCCGATCGCCAAGGATGTATCCACTGCTCTCGCGACGGCCGTGAACACCATGCAACTGGTGAAGAAGGCAGGCAAGCCGTGACGCAGTTTCTGGATGTGCGGATTCAGCCGGTGGGTGGAGAGCTGGCAAAGGCGGTGGCGTTATTCGAGGGGACAAGCATCGGAAACTACACCGGCTTGCTGACCGCGGATCTGAAGAATGCGATCCGGGGAAAGCATGTTCTGATCGCGGCGCACGGGTTTAACGTGAACCGCGCGGATGGGATTGCGCACCTTTCAAATTGGGCGGGATTGCTGAGGCTAGGACCGAGCGCGGCGTTTGTGGGCTTGCTGTGGCCGGGCGACTCGACTTGGTTGCACGGATTGGATTACCCGGAGGAGCCCAGGATAGCCGATGACGCCGGAGCGCTGCTGGGCCCGTTTATCGACGCGAACTTTGCGGAAGCAGCGAGCGTGTCGTTTGCTTCGCATAGCCTTGGGGCGCGGGTAGTGCTGTCGACGGTAGCCAACATGAAAGGGCCGATACGACGCCTGACTCTGATGGCGGGCGCAATTGACGACGATTGCCTGACGACGGAGTTTGCCAATGTGGCGGCGAAGGTGGGGAAGATTTCGGTGCTGGCATCGACGAAGGACACAGTGCTTTCGCGGCTGTTTCCGCTGGGGAATTTTGTGGGTGGAATTTTGACTGCGGGGCACCCGTGGTGGCATGCGGCGATTGGGCATACTGGGCCGGCGCAGGCGTGGCCGCAGAACCTAGAAGCGCCATTCATGATTCCGGATGTCTGGAATTTCGATCACAGCGACTACCTTAGGATCAGCCCGCCACCGGCACCGGGAGTGTCGCTACCGGTGGTGGTGCCGGGACAGGGCGCGGAGTTTCCGGCGGAGGGTGCGACGGGTTGGCAGGAAGCGTTCACGGCGGGGTTTGAGTCGACGCGGTTTGGGTGAGGAGCGTGACACGATTGGAGAGGTTGGGGATCGGCGCACTAATCTGGATGGATGACCGTCTCATTTTCTTTTCCCAAGGTCTATCCGATTCTGGATGCGTCGGCGATTCGGCTGTCCGGCCGCGCGGAGTATTTGCGGCGGTTAGGCGACGGATTGGCCGAAGCGGGCGTGACGCTGCTGGAGTACCGGAATAAGACGGGAACGGATGCGGAGTTGCTTGAGGACGCGGCGATTTTGCGCGCGACGTTACCGGCTGGAACGGTGAAGCTGATTCTCGATGACAGGGCGGATCTGGTTGAGCAGATGGGGTTTGACGGTGTACACGTGGACGCAGGAGATGTGAGCCCGGCAGAGGCGCGGCGGATTGTGGGGCCGGGACGGATGGTGGGGACGTTCGGCGGGAGCGAGGCGCTGGCGCCGGCAATTCTGAAAGAGCCTGTCGATTATTTGTCGATTGGGCCGGTGTTTCCGACGACGACGAAGCAGACGACGAGGAAGCCTATTGGAGTGGAGGGCGTGAGGAAGCTGCGCGAGGAAGTTGGGCCGGAGGCGGTGCTGGTAGCGGCGGGCGGAATTACGCTTGACACAGTGAGGGGAGTGCTAGAAGCGGGGGCGAGCGTGGCGGCAGTTTCGGCGGCGATTTTCCGGGCGGGTAATCCGGTGAAGGAGTTTGGGAAGTGGATAGCGGCGGTAAAGTAGGGCGGAATGCCTGAATTCGAGACAGCAATTGTATCGATTCGAGGCAGCATTGCCTGAAAACGGAGCGCTCTATCGTCCGTGAATGAGACGGCCCTTGTGCGAATTTGAGACAGTCGTTGTTTGAGAATGCGACAGTTTCTTAGAATCCCTTCGTAGGCGGGACGGTTGGTGGCGCAAAGAGGCGCTGGTGCCAGCTAGCGTATGATTGCGTTACAAGTTTCTAATGCGCGCAGACGGCGCGATGGCAAAGCTTCCCCGGGCCATTCGTACAGCTCAAGATGACGGCGAGCGGCATTTTACTCGAAAGTAAGGGAGGAGATCGTTCATTGACTTCCAGGCTGCTTCGCATTAAACCGATGTCGCTGCTATCTGAAGAAGCAGGAGAGCAGGGCGAGCACACGTTAAAGCGTTCGCTTGGGGCCGTGAACCTGGTGACGCTGGGGATTGGGGCCGTAATCGGCGCGGGGATTTTTGTGCTGACGGGTCAGGCCGCGGCGTTGTATGCAGGACCGGCGGTAGCGTTGAGCTTCGTGCTGGCCGGACTGACGTGCGCGTTTGCCGGTCTTTGCTACGCGGAGTTCGCGTCGATTATTCCGATTGCCGGCTCGGCGTACACATATGGATACGCGACGCTGGGGGAACTGGTGGCGTGGATCATCGGATGGGACCTGGTGCTGGAGTACGCATTTGGCGCGGCGACGGTGGCGTCGGGGTGGGCCGGGTACTTCAATAGCTTTCTGCAACAGGTTGGAATCGCGATTCCGCCGCAACTGACGGCAATTCCCGGGACAGTGCTGGTGAGGTATCAGGGGATGTGGGGGCCGGTGACGTCTCTGCCGCCTGGAGTGAGCGACGCGGGGCTGCCTCATGCGACGGGGTACTTTAATCTGATCGCGGTGCTTGCCGTTATGGCGATCACCACGATCCTGGTGATCGGGATCAAGGAGTCGGCGAACTTCAACTCGGCGATTGTGTTTGTGAAGCTGAGCGTGGTGGCGATTTTTCTGGTGGTTGGCGGGTGGTTTTTGATCCGGCATCCCGAAGTGGCGAAGCTGAATTGGCATCCGTTCATTCCGCCGAAGGACGCAAACGGGAATTTTGGATGGGGCGGGATATCGAAGGGCGCTTCGCGGATTTTCTTTGCCTACATCGGGTTCGATGCGGTGTCGACTGCGGCGCAGGAGGCGAAGAAACCGAATCGGGACATGCCGATCGGGATTTTGGGGTCGCTGTTTATCTGCACGATTCTATACATTCTGGTGTCGCTGGTGCTGACGGGGCTGGTGAGCTACAAGACGCTGAACGTGGCGGCTCCGGTGGCGCTGGGCATTGACGCCACAGGCGTGAGCTGGGGTTCGATGCTGGTGAAGATCGGCGCGATCTTCGGGCTGGCGACGGTCATGCTAGTGATGCTGCTGGGGCAGACCCGCGTGTTCTATTCGATGTCCAAGGACGGGCTGTTGTGGAAGTGGGCCTCGGCCGTGCATCCCAAGTTCCGCACGCCGTGGATTACGACCATCGTGTTTGGGATTTTTGCGGCGATTTTTCCGGCGTTTTTGCCGATCTCGCGGCTGGCGGACCTGGTGAATATCGGGACGCTGTTGGCGTTCACGATTGTGAGCGCGGGAGTGTGGGTGCTGCGCGTGCGGCACCCGGAGATGCACCGGCCTTTCAAAACGCCGCTGGTGCCGCTGGTGCCGCTGCTGGGGATTGTGTCGGCGATTTATTTGATGTCGCGGCTGGCGCTGATCACCTGGGAAGTGATGATCGGGTGGCTGCTGGTGGGACTGGTGATTTACTTCAGCTATTCGCTGAAGCACAGCAAGGTGCAGAAGCTGGAGAAGGTGCAAGCGGCGGACTGAGGGGCGAGGTAAGTTGAGGCGAGGACGGCCTTCCATTGCGGGAGGCCGTTTTTGTTGGTGCGGAGCAGAGTTGCGCGGAGCTTTGAAGATGAACTAAACTAAGTGGACTTAGTTCATTTGGAGGCGGAATGCGGAGCATTAACATTCACGAAGCAAAGACGCATCTTTCGCGGCTGGTTGACGAAGTGGAAAAGGGCGAACCGTTCATCATTGCGAAGGCGGGGAAGCCAAAGGCGCAAGTGGTGCCGATAAGCGCCTCGAAGAAGAAGGCGAAGAAGCGAATCGGGTTCATGAAAGGGATGTACACTGCTCCCGACGATATTAAGACGCCATTCGCAGCCGAAATCGAAGAATTGTTTTACGGCGGCAAATGAGATTTTTACTCGACACTCATATTGTCGTATGGGCTCCTGTGTCGGGGCCCCGGCTGTCGCGTTTGGCTCGTGCAATCCTCAACGATACGCAGAACGACTTTCTGTTTAGCGTGGTGAGCCTTTGGGAGCTTGCGATCAAGCGGGGCATGGGGAAGATCGATCCGAGAATCGATCCTCGCACCATTCGCCACGAGTTGCTGGCGATGGGCTACGAAGAACTACCGGTGCGCGGGGAGCACGCTGTCGAGGTCGAAGTACTTCCACCGATTCACAAAGACCCTTTCGACCGGCTGCTAGTTGCGCAGGCGACGATCGAAGGGATCACGTTGTTGACGGTGGATGCGACGGTGGCGCGATATCCAGGGCCGATTCGCAAGGTTTGAATTCCGTGGTCTACGCGGTGGTTTTGGCGCAGAACTCGTCGAGGGCGCGGACGAGTTCGGAGGCGATTTGCTGGGCGGTGGACTGCTCGATGAAGGAGCGCGGCATGAAGTAAGCGAGTTTTCCGTCGCGGAGGATGGCGACGGAAGGCGAGCTAGGCGGATGGCCTTCGAAGTAGCTGCGGGCGCGGTCGGTGGCGTCGCGGTCCTGGCCGGCGAAGACGGTGATTTTGTGATCGGGCTGGTTGGCGGAGCTCGATAGGGCGAGACGGATACCGGGGCGAGCTTTGCCGGCGGCGCAGCCGCAGATGGAATTGACGACCACGAGGGTTGTGCCTGGACGGGCGAGTGCAACGTCTACTTCTTCGGCGGTGCGGGTTTCTTCAATCCCGGCGCGAACGAGTTCCTCGCGCATGGGGATGACCATCAGTTCTGGGTACATGTTTACCTCCGGCAAGGGGAATTGCCTGCAGTCATTTTACGGGATTGTGGCTTGCGCGGCTGCCGGTCCGCATGAGGGCCGGCGGTTGCGAGCTACTGCGCGCAGCCGCGGTTGTGCTCGAAACAGCGGCCACGGCCGCACAAGAGCGCGGTGCATAAAGACGCTCCTTCAATGGATCGTATGCATTGTGCAGAACGATTAGACGCAGGATTGCGAATTGCGTACCTTCCTGTAGTCTGGACGTTTGAAGATTCTAGAGAACATATCGCTTGCCGGCTTGACGACCCTGGGCATTGGCGGGCCGGCGCGGTGGTTTGCGGAGGCAGGGAACGAAGAGGACATTGTTGACGCCAATGAGTGGGCGCGGGAGCGGGGAGCGCGGCTGTTTGTGCTGGGCGGCGGGAGCAACGTGCTGGTGGCGGATAAGGGCTTCGATGGGCTGGTGTTGCGCGTGGCGGTGAGGGGCGTCGAGCGAGATGGGGAAGTGTTTCGTGTGGGTGCAGGCGAGGATTGGGACGCGTTTGTGGAACGTGCAGTTGCGGGTTGTTTCGCGGGAGTGGAGTGTTTGGCGGGGATTCCGGGGACGGTGGGCGGAACTCCGGTGCAGAACGTGGGTGCGTACGGACAGGAAGTAGCGTCGGCGATCGAGCGGGTGCGGGCGTTCGATCGGGAGGCGCGGGAGTTTGTCGAGTTTGCGAAGGAGGAGTGCGGATTTGCGTATCGGAGGAGCCGGTTTAATTCGGTAGATCGCGGGCGGTACATTGTGACGCGCGTGGATTACCGGTTGACGCCGGGAGGCGCGGCGACGATGCGCTATGGGGATGTGCAGAAAGCGATCGAAGCGAGCGGTGCGGCGGGCAAGGAGCCGAGTCTGGCGGAGGTTGCGGCAGTGGTGCGGGAGATTCGGCGATCGAAGGGGATGTTGCCGGTGGAGGGCGATGCGGATTCGCGGAGCGCGGGGAGTTTTTTCAAGAATCCGATGGTGAGCCGCAGGGTTTTCGAGCGAATTGCTTTGGAAAGCGCGAGCTCGCCGCCGAGTTTTCCGGCCGGCGAAGGCGACGAGAGCGAGGAATGCGTGAAGATTCCCGCGGCATGGCTGATTGAGCATGCGGGGTTCGCGAAGGGGTTCGCGATGGGGGCGGCGGGGATTTCGTCAAAGCACACGCTGGCGCTGGTGAATCGCGGAGGGGCGCGAGCGGAGGAGATTTTGGCGCTGGCTCAGAGGATTGCGGGCGCGGTTGAGGCGAAGTTTGGCGCGAGATTGGAGATGGAACCGGAGATGGTGGGATTTGGCTGAAGTTCGAAGCCCGACTCTTGGGGCACAAGAGGCGGCTTTGGCGTAGAATCCAGGTGATTCGACAATGAAGCCGGAGAGAGCGTTCTGTTATGCGGCTGGCTGCACCTTCTCTAGCGCGCTTTGCTCGGGCGCAGATTCTTTATGTCGTCGTTTCCGCCGTTGTTGGCGCCATCTTCTGGGCGATTGGCCAGCGAATCAATCCATTCACAGTTTTGTTGTACACGGCCTGCATCGGGAATCTGCTGTCGTTGGGAATCGATCGGGTGGAGTTCCTATTTTCGGGAAGGCCGTTTCCGTTCAACTGGCTGATCTTTGTGCCGATTCTCCTGGCACTGACGGTTCCGGTTTACCTGATTTCAAGCACCATTGTGTGGTTTGTTGCATTGCCGGTTCCGCAGACACTTTCTCATCTGATTTGGACAGGGTGGAAGTTTCCGTTTTTGGTCACCCTCGTTTTCGGCATTGTCTCGTTTTTGTACCAGACAACCAAGGACCGGCTGGAACAGCGCAACCAGGAGCTTGAGAGATCGGTAAAGCGGGGAGCCGAGCAACTGGAGAAGCAGGAAGAAGAGCTCGAGCGCGCGCGAGAGATTCAGCAGTCGCTGCTGCCGAAAGGGATTCCGCAGCTTGGGGGATTCGAAGTGGCGGGAGCTTGGCGACCGGCGCGGACGGTGAGCGGGGACTACTACGACGTTTTCAAGCTGGACGGGCACAGGCTGGGGATTTGCATCGCCGATGTTGTGGGCAAGGGGGTTTCAGCGGCGTTGCTGATGGCGAACGTGCAGGCGGCGGTGCGGGCGATTGCCGCGAGCGCGTCGAGCCCGGCGCAGTTATGCGCGAAGGTGAACAGCCTGCTTTGCGAGAACATCGCGGTGGGGAAGTTTGTGACGTTCTTTTATGGGGTGTTGGACGGGGAGGGGCGAAGGTTCGACTACTGCAACGCGGGGCACCCCAGGCCGGTGCAGATCACGGGGGGCGCCGCTCGCGTGCTGGATGGAGGAGGGGCGGTGCTGGGCGTATTTCCCGAGTGGAAGTACGAGGACGCTGGGATCGAGTTGCGCGAAGGCGACCGGGTGCTGCTGTTCACAGACGGTATTACGGAAGCCAGCGACGGAGACGACAGGGAGTTCGGCGAGGAGAAGCTGGCGTTGGCGGCGGTAGCGCTTGGCAGGCGAACGGCAGCGGAGATGAACAAGCGGCTATTGGACGAAGTAACGGTGTTTTGCGGGGCGCACTTTCAGGATGACGCGACATTGCTGGTGATCGCGGCGGAGTGAAGAAGTGGCGTTAGGTTCAGTGGATTAGCAGGCGGCCGAGGAGGCGATCGCGCTCGGAAGCGAGCACGTGGGCGGCGGGGCCTTGGGCTGTGAGGCGGCCTTCGCGGAGGAGCAGGACTTCAGCACCGGTGGAGAGCGCGTCGGAAACGTCGTGAGTGGCGAGGATGGCCTGGATGCTGTTCTGGAGGCACCAGTGTTGCAGGCGGGCAAGGAGAGAGTCGCTGGAGAAGCCGTCGAGCGCGGAAAACGGCTCGTCGAGGAGAAGCAAGCGGGGCGATGGGGCGAGTGCGCGGGCGAGGGCGACGCGCTGCGCCTGGCCGCCGGAGAGATCCTGAGGGCGGCGCGAGGCGAGACCGGTTGCGTCGACGAGGGTGAGAACTTGGTCTACTCGAGCGGCGCGAGCGGCACGAGAGAGTCGGCGCAGGCCGTAGGCGACGTTTTCGGCGGCGGTCATGTGAGGAAAGAGCGAGGGGTGTTGCGAAACGAGCGAGGTGTTGCGACGGCCCGGGCGAAGCCAGAGGCCGGAAGCGGTGTCAACGAGGGTTTGGCCGTCGAAGACGATGCGGCTAGGGAGGCGATCGGAGCGGCGCGCGCGGTCGAGGCCGGCGAGGAGGCGGAGGAGCGTGGTTTTGCCGGCGCCGGAGGGTCCGAAGACGACGGTCCAATTGGAAGCGAGGGCGCAGGACAGCTGAAGGTGGAAGCTGCCGCGATGCGCGTTGAGCACGAGATCAAGCATGGGGCGACTCTCCGTGCATTTGGGCTCCGCGCTTTTGGGCTGTGGAATAGATGGCGACGAGGGCGAGGACGCTGAGACCGAGGAGGATTGCGGCGGTGCGGTTGGCGGCGTCGTAATCGAAGTTCTCGACCTGATTGTAGAGGACGATGGAGAGGGTGCGGGTTGCGCCGGGAATGTCTCCGCCGAGCATAAGGACGACGCCGAACTCGCCGATGGTGTGAAGGAAGCTGAGGACGATGGCGGCGAGAAGGGAGCGGCGCGCGAGCGGGACGAGGATGGTCGAGACAAGACGAAGCGGTCCGGCGCCGAGAAGACGCGCGGCGTCGATAAGAGC
>Ga0187782_10003928_pt1 | contig 11087 bp, 9 predicted proteins | sample 0715_SJ02_MP15_2_FD_132454 | JGI IMG/M metagenome (GOLD analysis project Ga0187782, IMG submission 132454) | Tropical peat soil microbial communities from peatlands in Department of Meta, Colombia - 0715_SJ02_MP15_20_MG | ecosystem: Environmental > Terrestrial > Soil > Wetlands > Peat | place...
ACGACGACGTGCGCATGGCGGCCAAGACCGGCCCCGACAGCATCTACATCGATGGCATGGAGGGCGGCACCGGCGCCGGCCCGCACATTGCCACGGAGGAGACGGGAATTCCGGGAATCGCCGCCATCCGCCAGGCCCGCAAGGCACTCGATGACGTGGACAAGAGCGGCGAGATTTCGCTGGTGTACGCCGGCGGCATCCGCAACGGCGGCGATGTCGCCAAGGCTCTGGCACTCGGCGCCGATGCGGTCGCGATCGGCCACTCGGCGCTGATGGCGCTCAACTGCAACAAGGACATCCCGGAAGCCGACTACGAGAAGGAGATCGGCGTCGAGCCCGGGTACTGCTATCACTGCCACACGGGGCGCTGCCCGGTCGGCGTGACGACTCAGGACCCCCTGCTGCGCAAGCGCCTCGACCCCGACAGCGCCGCCGAGCGGGTCTACAACTTCCTCCACTGCCTCACCATCGAGTGTCAGATGATGGCGCGCGCCTGTGGCAAGACGGACGTCCACAGTCTCGAGCCCGAGGACCTCGCGGCGCTCACCATGGAAGCCTCGGCGCTCGCCATGGTGCCGCTCGCCGGTTCACAGCACACGGTCGGTCGGCCCGACATGACCCGTTATTGAGGTGTGAGAGACGACCATGGCCAAAGTCACCGAGCTCAGCAAGTACGCGCAGGCGAAGAAGACGGCCAAGTCGGCCAAGTCGCCCGCGAAGGCAGCGGCAAAGGCCCCCGTCAAGGGCACGTCCCGCCCGGGGGCTGCGAAGAACGGCGCGCCGGCCGCCGCCAGGGACATCGATCATTTCATCAAGACCGCAGGTCTCGACACGCGGCGCGAGAAGGAGATCGGCCAGCACATCGGCTATCGCTACGATGTCAACCTGGTCCCGGACTACAGCCGCCTGACCCCCTTCCTGCGCAAGTACCTGGAGGTCATGGGGTGGTCAGACCTCAACTGGCTCGAGGACGTGCATCTCGGCTACGAGGAGGGTCGGGCCGCGGTGTTCGACCGTAACGTCAACGGCTGGGTGACGGTACCCGAGGGACTGAAGCTCCCGGACAACCAGCAGGACCGCGACATGCTGGCGCGTGAGCTGCTCATCAAGTTCCAGATGTCCTCGAAGCACCCGATGGTCGAGCTCAATAGCGCCTACCGGAAGTTCTGAGCGCGGATGGGCGGCCGAATGGTCGACACCTGCCCCTGTTGATCGAATCGGCGCAGCCTCGGGAGGCGGAAGGATCATCATCATGATCTGCAAGCTATGCGGGGTGCGAGGTCTGGCGCTTTTCGCGGGCGTCACCGTCCTTGCAGGTGTCGCAGCGGCCGGCGACGACGGCCTCTCGCACCGAGGCGTCCCTGCAGATCAAGCCGTGACGATGATTGGGCTCGGGCACATGGGCTCCGTGCTCGCGAAGACCTTCGTCGATCACGGGCTCAAAGTGACCGTGTGGAACCGCACGGCTTCCAAGGCCGAGCCGCTGATTGCCGCGGGGGCCGTCCTGGCACGGAGCCCGAGAGATGCCATTTTGGCGAGCCCGCTCACCCTCGTCTCTTTGACCAACAAAGCCATCGCCAGATCGATCTTCGACACCCCTGGGGTTGCGGACGCTTTCAGGGGCCGAACGATCGTCGACTTGAGTTCGGGTTCGGCCGATGAGGCGCGCAAGGATGCGGCACTCATCACAGCTGCCGGCGGTGCTTATCTCGACGGCGGCATCATGGAGTATCCGCGCAGCATCGGCAGAAAGGATGCGCTCATCGTCTATTCCGGGGCCGCAGCGACCTTTCGCGCACACGAAACAACGCTTGCCCTTCTGGCGGGCAATCAGCGCTATCTGGGCGAGGATGCCGGCGCGGCGGCCACGACCTATCTCGCGCTCTGGAACTACTACTTCGTGGCCCTGGCGGGCTACTTCGAGGGCGCGGCACTCGCCCAGACGGCGGGGGTCCGCGTTGATGAGTTCCGGTCGCTGACGGCCACGATGGCGCCAAAATTCGCCGATGCCGTGGCCGATGCCAACCGCCGGATCAACACGCGGGACTACTCGGGCGATCAGGCTCCTGTCGATGAGTATCTCGACTTCTTCGAGCAGACTCGCCAGGCCGAGGCCGAGAAGGGGGTGGGCCACCGGGGCGTGGAGGCATTGATCGACTACGTGGAGAACGCACAGAAGGCGGGCAACGGCTCCAAGGATATCGCCGTGCTGTTTAAAGCGATTGGCGGCCGCGACTGACGCACGGCGGCGCCGCGGCGGGCCGCACGCCGCATCCCGCTAGTGCTCCGGGTCGCCTGGCCATTGCGGCAGATCATCATCCAGTGCGACCCAGTGGAGCTTGGCGGCGACGTGCCAGTGCTCGGTGGGCTGCACCTCATCCGCATGGTCGAGACTGCCGACGGTGAGCCACACCGTGGCGGGATCTGCGTCTGAGACGTAGGTCAGCGGGCTGCCGCACACCGCGCAGTGACTGCGCACGACTGCCGCTGAGGAGCGATACCCGACCGGCCTCCCCTGGGTGAAGCGAACGCTGTCGCGCGGGTAGGCGGCGTATGTGAGGTATGGCGCTCCGCTGTGGCGGCGGCACATGGAGCAATGGCAGCTGGCGACCTTGCGGCTCATGCCTTGGACTTCATAGCGAACCGCACCGCAGAGGCAGCCGCCGCAGAGCGTCGTGGAGCTCATGGCGACCTCACGCGCATCCGCAGCTGCCCGGGGCCTTCAGCGGCACGCCCGCAGCGCCTTCAGCCGCTCTCGCCGCGATAGGCCGCAGCGTGCGGCCAGTCCGGCCGGAACGCGAGAATCTGGATACCGGGCGGCAGCTGGGGATTGAACATGCGGTTGTGCCAGAGCGTCGCCTGGTGGAGGGCATGCGACTCCGCAAGGCGCGTGACCGCACACCTCATGCGGTACCCCTGTGTGTATTGCTCGAACTCGAGCACGCATCCGCCGGCGTCGAGGAGCTGCGCGGCGAGCGGCGACTCCGCGGCAAACAACGCCGTGAGCACGTCCGAGAAGCGTGTCGGATCCTGAAAGTAGCTGCCCTGCAGCACCTCGAGCATGCTGTCGTAGCGTTCGTTGGGATCCTGGGTGCGCAGGTACTGATAGCGGAACTGTTGCGTACTGTGCTCGGGCTCGGATTCGACGATCAGCGTGACGATGCCAGGGGAGAGCTCGATGCCACTGCGCGACGATACCCTGGGACGCATCCCGCTCGAGGGACGGCCGCCGTCCTCTCGCGCCGCGAGCTGGCGGATGCGGCACTGCCAACCGAGAAACTCACCCCTCAGCGCGGCCGCGGCCTGCCGGTTCAGCACGACGTTGTCGGGCTCGTCGCTCGGGCGGCGCATCCTCACCGGGGCCATCCACACCGGTCAGTACACCGCCAGGCGGTGACTCACGTACACCACCACGGCACCCGCGATGAGCGTCAGGTACGGCCAGAAGCCGGCGCGCTTGCGCGCCTTCTCGCCGGCGTCGAGCTCGAGATCCTCCACCATGGCTGGCGGGAATGTGCCCTTGTCGACCACATAGTGCCGGTAGACGAATACCGGCAGTATCAACGCGGCAAACAGCAGTCCGGTCTTGAGCGTCCCCGCTCCGTAGACTTCCGCACCCATGCCCATGAAGGTGAGGTTGACGAACGACAGCACGCCACCGGCGACGATGAGCCAGGTCGGTGCCCGCCACGGGCGTTCCTGGCGCGGCCGATCGAGGCGATGGATCCAGCCGGCATTGAGGTTGAGGAAGTTGAACATCAGGTAACCGACGTTGGACGCCCCCAGCACGAACACGTAGTCCGACATGAGCAGCAGCAGCAGGTTGAAGCCGAGGTTCGTCAGCATGGCATTCGTCGGCGCGCCGTGCCGGTTCACCTTCGCCAGGTAATTCGGTAACCACCCGTCCACGGAGGCCTGATAGAGCGTGCGCGAAGAGCCGGCCATGGACGTCATGATGGAGAGCACGATCGACAGGATCAGCATGACGACCAGCACCGCGCCGATCAGCCGACCGGCGTGGACCATGCGCGCCATTACCCCCGCGACACCCATGCCGCTGTAGATATCGGGTGCGAGCATGCCCGAGTAGACGGCCGGGGTGACGACGGCGCCGTGCGCATCGAGCACCGCGGGCTTGATGAGCTCACCGAGGCCGAGGAAGCCCTGGAACGCGAACGGCACCAGCGTGTAGACCAATACGCACAAGAGCCCGGAGTAAAAGATCGCCTTGAACGTGTCGGTCTTGGGATTCTTGAACTCCCCCGTGTAGCACACCGCGGTTTCAAAGCCGTAGGTGGACCAGGCGGCGAGGAACATGCCCCCGGCGATGAGGGTCCAGCCGGCCCGGTTCCAGGTACCGTCGACCACAGTACCGGTGGCGTCGTGCGCGATGGGCACGAGCGGGAAGAAATGCGCACGCACCATGTCGCCCGTCAGGATGGGCAGCACGCCCACCAGGATCAGCGGGATCAGGGCCGAGATCCCCAGGATCTTCGTCGCATTGGCCGAACGCAGGATGCCGCCATCCTGGATCGCCTTGACGGCGAGCAGGATCACCGTGCCCAGGATGAAGGTCGAGTTGATGCGCAGGCTGAGGCCGCTCTTGAGTGAACCCAGATCGAGGAGCGTCCACTGCCAGGTGTTGATCACCGAGTCCGGCGCAAAGAGTCCATTGAGGATGTAACCGGCCGCAAGCCCCGAGCCGATGGCCTGCACCGGCGACCACGCGAACCAGTTACACCAGACGGAAACCGGTGCGATGAGCTTGCTGTAACGAACCCAGGCGATGGCGCCGTACACCGAGGTGCCACCCGCCTTGTTGGGAAAGAGACCGGCAATCTCCGCGTAGGTCATCGACTGGATGAAGCCGAGGGCGATCGACACCATCCACACCACCCACGAGGGCTTGCCGACGGTCGCCGCTACGGCGCCGATGGAGAACAGTACGAGCGGCGGTACCCCGCTCGCCACCCAGAAGGCCCCCGTCCAGTCGATACCGCGCTCGAGACCGCCCGCCTTGGGCGGCGCCGCGCCGGTGCTCTCCGCCGGGATACCGTTCGCCGTGCTGCTCAAAGTGCCCCCTATCGGTGGAGAATCGCGGCACTCGACTCTGCCACACGGCAATCGCGAATGACACTCGAGGTTACTCGGCTATCGCACCCGGCGCGCGGGCGGGAAGCGGCGCTTGTGAGGATTTCGGCGGCTACGGATACGGGCCGCCCGTCGCATCGTTGCCGCCGTCGACCGGCAGGTTGGCGCCGGTGACGTAGCTGGCGCGCTCGGAGGCGAGAAACTGCACGCACCAGGCGACCTCGGTCGGCGAGGCGAGCCGGCGCAGCGGGATACCCGCGGCGAGCGCGCGCAGGTTCTCCTCGGGATCGCCGCCCTTGCGCGCGAGGATGTCGTCCACCATCTGCGTGTGAATCTCCCCGGGACAGACGGAGTTCACGCGAATGTTGTCGCGGGCATGATCGAGCGCCATGCAGCGCGTGATCTGCACGACCGCGCCTTTGCTCGCGCAGTACGCGACGTGGTTGGGCTCACCGTTCAGGCCCCACTCGGAGGCGATGTTGACGATGGCTCCGCCGCCGTGGCGGCGCATGTGCCGGACCGCAGCACGGCTCAGGTAGAAGACCGCGGTCACATTGACGGCCAGGGTGTCGAGCCACTGCTCATCGGTCGTGTCGGCGGCGGTCGCCGAATACAGGATCCCCGCATTGTTGACGAGCACGTCGAGTCGGCCGAGCCGCTCGATCGTCGCGGCCACCAGCCGCTCGCAGGCACCCGCCGCGCGCAGATCGACCACGGTGAGCTCGGCGCGACCGCCGGCGCTGCGAATCGCCTCGACGACCTTGCGCCCGCGGGGCTCGTTGCGCCCGCTCACCATCACCGCCGCACCCGACTCGGCTAACACCCGCGCGCAGGCCTCGCCGATGCCGGTCGTCGAGCCCGTCACGAGAACCACTTTGTCTGCGAAAGTCATCGCCCCGTCCTCCGGTTGCGCCGCCTGCGAGCTGCGCGGCGTGGGAGCCGACGCGCTGTCGGCGCGCGTGCGCTTTCAGTCCACCTCGACCCGCGGTCGCGCATCGCCGCGCTTCGGGAATGTCTCGTGCCCCCACACCTGACGCTCGCGGATGAACGGCAGCGGATACTGCGGGTGGGGCGAATCGAACTCCCGCGCGAGCCGATGCCCGTCGAAGATGGCGTTGAGGATCTGGCGCGGCGCGTGGCAATCGCCGATGCGATAAACGGCCTGCAGCGCGTGCTGCTGCCACTCCGCCTGGCGCGCCCGAAGCTCGGCATAGAGCTCGCCGTTCGGCACGCGCGAGGTCACGAGCACCAGCGCATCACAATCGAGATGGGTGAGCTCGCTGCTGCCGCGCCGCCCCCATCGGCCCGGCGCAAGCTCGTAGAGCTCGGCGCTGTCGCGGTATAGATAATAGAGTGCCAGCCTGCCCGGCTCGAAGCCATGCGCCCAGTGATTGGTCAGGTGGCGGATGCCTTTCCCGTGCAGCATGCGCTTATTGTTGGCGAGCTCCATGGTGTACTTGGAGAACTCCGCCACGTCGTTCATGTTGGTGACCAGCGTCACCTGCTTGCCGCGATCCGCCATGAGCTCCGCCATGGCAATGCCGGTGAGATAGCCATCGCCATCGAGCACCACCACGCGCTCGCCGCGCACCTCCTTGCCGCGCATGATCTGCTCGGGGGTCAGCACGTCCTCGCGCGTGGCATCGGCCCCCGCGATCGGCCGGTGCACCTCCGCTCCGAGCCCGACAGTCGACCAGTGCGCACCGGTGGCGATGACGACCTTGTCCGCGCCGTACTCGAGCACGTCCCGCGCCGTCATCGCCGGCACACCGAGGTGCACCTCGACGTTGCGCAGCTTGGCGAGCTGCACCTCCCGGTAGCTGATGACGCGCGCGAATTCGGCGCAGCGCGGGTAGCGCACGACGTCGCGCCAGTGACCGCCGAGCTCGGGCGCCGCATCGCGTAAGTGCACCGTGTAGCCGCGCTTGCCGAGCACCATGGCGCATTCCATGCCGGCAGGTCCCGCACCCACGACCAGCACCGAGCAGGGGTGGGCGGTCGCGTCGAACCGTTCCGGATGCCAACCGCGGCGATATTCCTCGCCCGAGGTGGGATTCTGCGTGCACGACAGCAGCGCCTGCTGCTGCATGCGCGACACGCACAGGTTGCAGCCGATGCACTCGCGAATGTCTTCGAGCCGTCCTTCGGCAATCTTGGTCGGCAGGAATGGATCCGCAATGCTCGGACGTGCTGCGCCGATGATGTCGCACTGACCGCTGCGCAGCGCCGCAAGCATGTCATCGGGACTCGTGAAGCGGCCGTTGCTCACCACCGGCACCACCCCGACGATGGCCTTGACGTGCGACACGAACGGCCGCATCCAGTTGCTCTTGCGGAAGCGCGAGCTGCCGGCGTCCTCGCCCCACTCCTCGTAGTCACCGATCTTCACCGCCCACAGATCGCACACGCCCTCGCTGTGCATCAGCTCGACGAAGCGCAGACCCTCGTCGTGGTGCTGGACGCGGAACTCACCGTTGATGGTGTCGGTCTCGAAGCGCGTCGTGACCGCGAGGCGATCGCCGACGGCGCGCTTGAGAGCCGCCATCACCTCGATGTAGAAGCGTGCGCGGTTCGCGAGCGAGCCGCCGTAGCGGTCGGTGCGCCGGTTGTAGCGCCGCTCGAGGAACTGCATCGGCAGCGTGCTATCGGAGCCGGTGACCTCGACGATATCGAATCCCGCCTGCTCGGCGCGCCGCGCGGCGAGCACATACATGTTGATGATCGCGCGGATGTCGTCCTCATCCGCCGCCGCGTCGTAGACGCCGCGGTCGGGGAAGACATTGGACGGCAGACCGCTCGGCCCGCGCGGCACTTCGCGCGACTCGAGGCAGGGCGAATGCATGCCGTTGTACCAGAGCTGCACGCCGGCGAGCGACTCGTGGCGGTGCACGGCATCGCACATGTAGCGCAGGTTGATGACATCGCCATCGTCCCACAGCCGCGCCGAGTGCCAGGGATATTCGTCCGATTCCGGATGGATCGAGCAGAACTCGGTGCACACCACACCCCAGCCGCCTTCGGCCTTCATGCCGCGGAAGTGCGCCTGCGTGCCGGGGCGCTCCGAGCCATAACCGCTGCAATGGGAGGTCTGCCAGAAGCGGTTGTGGCTTCTCTTCGGACCGAAGGCGATCGGCTCGAGGAGGACGTCGTACTTGGGATCGCGTGCCATGGGTCAAACCGGCTCGGCTGCGGGGAAGACGGCGGGCCAGGGGTGCTCGAGCTGATCCCGCACCATCCGCAACGCGGCCCGTGGCTCGCCGGCCGCCTGCAGCTCCGCGAAACGCTGCACGGTCACTTCGTGGTTCACCATGAAATGCACCTGCGGTTTGTCGCTTGCGGGTGCGGCCGCCTCGAGCGCTCGATAACGCTCGAGGTATGGCTTCACGAGCTCGGCGAGCTCCAGCATCGCCTGCGGCCACGGCAGTCGCCTGAGCCGCTCGGCCGCCTCGATGCCGGCTGCGCGCATCGATTGATCCTCGACGAGGGTCAGCCCAAGCCGCCACAGCAGCGGGCGCAGTCGCACCTTCGCTTCGCCCTCCAGTTGCAGCAACAGCGCGATGCCATAGGCGTGCTGCGGCGGGCAGCCCGCGAGCCAGGTCGAGAACAATCCTTCGCCGATGATTTCGGCCTGGTACAGCTCGGTGACACCGGCCAGATACTGCTCGCTGCGCATGGCTACTCTCCGCGACGCTGACCTATGCAATCAGTCGCCTTCGACCCTGGGACGCGCGTCGCCCAGCTTCGGAACCGTCTCGTTGCCCCACAGCTGCCGCTCGCGGATCCACGGCAAGGGCCACTGCGGATGCGGGCTGTCGAACTCACGGGCCAGGCGGTGCCCCTCCCACATGGCCTGTCCGACCTGCATCGGCGCCTTACAGTCGCCGATCCGGTAGACGTCCTGCACCTCGTTCTTCGCCCATTCGTGCCGGCGGGCCTTGAGCTCGCGGTACAAGGCATCGTCCGAGGCACGCGAGGTGACCAGCACCACCGCATCGATGTCGAGCTCGAAGTCCCCGCCGTTGTCGCGACGTGGCAGCGCGCCGGCGCGCGGTTCGAGCAGGTCCGCGCCGAAGCGGTAGAGGTAGGTGAGCGTGACGCGTCCCGGCGCGATGCCCGACAGCCAGTGATTCCGGTAGGTCCTGATCTTCTTCTCGAAGAGCATGCGCTTGTTGTTCGCCGCCTCGAGCGTGAACACTCCGTACTCGGCCACCTCGGACGCATCACAGACGTACGTCACTTCCCGGCCCTGATCGGCCAGCATCTCGGCGATCGAGATGCCGACGAAGTGGCCTTCGGCATCGAGCACCAGGACGCGCTTCCCGGCAATTGCCTTGCCGCTCATGAGCTGCTCGGGCGTCAGACAGTGAGGGAGCGATGCGTCGGCGCCGGGGATCGCACCACAGCCGGGTCCGGCGCCGTCGCCGCGCCAATGCGCTCCGGTAGCCACCACGATCCGATCCGCGCCATAGGACAAGGCTTCAGCGGCGCTCATCCGGCCGACGCCGAGATGCACCGCGACCTTTCTGAGCTTCTGCAGCTGCGTTCTGCGGTAGCTGATGACGCGCTCCCACTCGGTTAGCCGCGGCAGTCGCGTCACCCATCTCCAGTGGCCGCCGAGCTCGGACTGCGCTTCGCGCAAGTGCACGACATAACCGCGCTCGCCGAGCACCCGCGCACACTCCATGCCGGCGGGCCCTGCGCCGATGACGAGCACCGAGCACTTCTGCAGCGTTGGAGCGAACCGCTCCGGATGCCAGCCGCGGCGGTACTCCTCGCCCACGGTCTGGTTCTGCGTGCACATGATCTGGCCGACCTGATTGAACTTCGACACGCAGATGTTGCAGCCGATGCACTCGCGGATGTCCTCCGGCCGTCCCTCCTCGATCTTCTTCGGCAGGAATGGATCGGCGATCGACGGCCGCGCAGCGCCGATGAAGTCGAGCACCCGCCCGCGCACCAGCTTCACCATGTCGTCGGGGCTCGTGAATCTGCCGTTGCCAACCACGGCGATGTCGGGTCCCAGTACGGCCTTGCCCTGCCTGATGAACGGTGTGACCCAACCCGATTTGCGGAAGCGCGAAGCCCCGGCGTCCTCCCCCCACTCCGCGTAGTCGCCGATCTTGAGCGAGACCAGGTCGACGACGCCCTCGCGGCGAAACAGCTCGAGCAGCTTGAGGCCGTCCCCGTGCGCCTCGACGCCTTCCGGCCCGTGCAGCGTGTCCATCTCGAAGCGCGCGGTGATCGCGCAGCGCGCGCCGAAGTTGCGTTTCAGTGCAGTCAGTACCTCGAGGATGAAGCGCGCGCGATTCTCGAGCGAACCCCCGTAGCGGTCGGTGCGCTGGTTGTAGCGCGGCTCGAGGAACTGGATCGGGACCGTGTCGTCGCCGGCGGAGACCTCCAGCAGATCGAACCCCGCCTGTTCGGCGCGGCGGCCCGCCTCCACGTACATGGTGATGACGCTGCGGATGTCGCTTTCGTCCATCTCGCTCCCGTACACCGTGCGCGTGGCGAACATGTTCGACTGGAACTGCGTCGGCGAACGCCCGATCTCGCGCGACTCGAGACACGGCGCGTGGCCGCCGCTGTACCACAGCTGCACGCCGGCGAGGCTGCCGTGGCCGTGGGCGACATCGCACATGTGGCCGAGATTGCGCACGTCGCCCTCGTCCCACAGGCGTGCCGAGGTGTAGGGGTACTCGTCGGACTCCGGATGAATCGAGCAGTACTCGGTGAACACCACGGCCCAGCCGCCCTCGGCCTTCGTGCCGCGGAAGGCGGCCTGGGCGCCCGGACGCTCCGAGCCCGGACCGGCGCAATGCGCCGTCTGGAAGAAGCGGTTACGGGCCGTCTTGGGACCGAACTTGATGCTCTCGAAGAGAATGTCGTACTGCGGATCGCGCGGCATCCGAGGTCTCCTCGTTGTACTTGCCGGGTGCCGCCATCGGCGCGGCGATCCGGCCGCTCGTGGCTGCGGACGCTCGCTGGATGCTAACACG
>Ga0187782_10003931_pt1 | contig 11086 bp, 7 predicted proteins | sample 0715_SJ02_MP15_2_FD_132454 | JGI IMG/M metagenome (GOLD analysis project Ga0187782, IMG submission 132454) | Tropical peat soil microbial communities from peatlands in Department of Meta, Colombia - 0715_SJ02_MP15_20_MG | ecosystem: Environmental > Terrestrial > Soil > Wetlands > Peat | place...
CCCGCGCCATGCCGGCGCAATCGACGGCAAGAAACGCCCTTACGGCCATCTCCTGCACTTGCTGCATCTGCTTCTTGCTCAGCTTGGCCGGGATGATGAGTTCCGAGCCTTCGGTCAGGTACTTGGCCTCGTAATCGTAGAAGTCTTTGCAGGGGACAACCTCGCCCGCAATCGATGCTTCCGGACGATCATTGCCCAGCACCGAGCACTCGATCTCGCGCGCCTTGCGATCTTTTCCGCCCACACCTTCTTCGATGACGATCTTGCGATCGTAGGCGGCGGCCTCGTCCATCGCTTTCTCCAGCTCCTTGCGGTCGCGCGCCTTGCTGACGCCCACCGACGAGCCCATGTTCGCCGGCTTCACGAAGAAGGGATACTTGAGCTTCTTCTCGATCTCTTTGCGGACGCGCTTAGAATCCTTTTCCCAGTCCGTGCGCAGAAACGTGAGATGCCGGACCAGCGGAAGCCCGGCATCGCGGAACAGGCGTTTCATCACGTCCTTGTCCATGCCGGCGGAGGAGCCCAACACGCCCGCGCCGACATAAGGCAAGTCAGCCAGTTCGAGCAGGCCCTGGATGGTACCGTCTTCGCCGAAGGTGCCGTGCAGCACGGGAAAGACAACATCGACGTTGATGGCACGGTCTTCGAGGCGGCGTTGCGGAACGTCGAATGGCGCAAGCGCATCGCCCGGGACTGGCGGCACGACGATTGACTCCCCTTTCGCCAGCAGCGCCGCTCCGGGCGTCGCGTCGGGGTCGCCGGCGCGCAGATGCTTGGCGCTTGAAAACTCACCGCGCAGCAGCTTCTCCGCGCTGGATGACGTAAGCCAGCGGCCTTCTTTGGTGATGCCGATAGGCACGACCTCGTACTTGTCTTTCTCGATAGCGTTAAGGATGGAAGCGGCCGAAAGCAGCGAGACTTCATGCTCGCCGCTGCGGCCACCGAACAGGATGCCGACACGAAGCTTCTTCATGGTCAGTTGTCAGTAGCTGGTAGCCAGTTGCCAGTGTGAACCACGTAGAGGTAATCGTTCAAGGACAACAGGTGTATTGCTAACATGCCAGTGGTCGGATGTCCTTATGGGTAAGGTTGCTTCTCAAAGAATCTTTTTCCCAAAAATGGATAGCGTCAGCTCCACCGCCAGGTCAGCCGTCCGGTTGTGTTCATCGATCACAGGATTGACTTCGACGATTTCGAAGCTGGTGAGGCGGCCGTGGTCGGCGATGATCTCCATCGCCAGATGGGCCTCGCGATAGGTGGCGCCGCCGCGTACGGGAGTGCCCACGCCGGGGGCGTCTTCGGGATCGACCCAGTCCATGTCGAGCGAAACGTGGTAGCCGGCGGTGCCGCGGCCGGCGGCGCGCAGTGCGTCTTCCATGACCGCGCGCATGCCGCGCTCATCGATGTCGCGCATGGTATAGACCTCGATGCCGGCCCGGCGCACGTTCTCCTTCTCGGCGGCATCGATGTCGCGCACGCCCACCAGCACGCAGTTCTCGGGCGCGACCTTGGGCGAAAAGCCGAGAATGTTGGCTAGCTCCGGCGGACCCAGCCCCATAATGGCGGCCAGCGGCATCCCGTGAACATTGCCGCTGGGCGAACTCTCCGGCGTGTTGATATCGGTATGGGCGTCGATCCAAATCAGCCCCAGCTTCTGGTTCTGTTTGCGAAGAAACTCGGCCACCCCAGCCACCGTGCCTGCGGCAACCGAATGATCTCCGCCAAGCACGACGGGCGTCTTGCCGGCTTCCAGAGTCTTCAGCACCAGTTCGGCCTGCTTGATGCAAGTGGCCGTGATCTCTTTCAGATACTTGGCGCGGGGATGGCCTTCCTTCTTTTGTTCAGGAATGGCAACGGCGATGTTGCCGGCATCTTCCACAACGAAACCCAGGGCCTCGAGACGCGCCTCGAGACCGGCAACACGCACGGCCGACGGGCCCATGTCGACGCCACGGCGAGATTGGCCGAGATCGAGCGGGACGCCGATCACGCGAATTTTTCTACCAGAAATGTTGGGAGCTGCTGTCGCCATTCTGTTATGCAAGGATTAATCCGAAATGCTTGTCATCCTGAGCAAGCGACCGCAGCTTTACCGCGGTCGCGAGTCGAAGGACCCCCACGCTTGTCATGGTTATAGGGGTCCTTCGACTCCGCTCCGGCTCTGCCTCCGCTCCGCTCAGGATGACAAACCAGAGCATCACGGATAAATCCGGGTCAGCGTGCGCGCGAACGGAATCGCCTCGCGCAGGTGCTCGATGCCGCAGATCCAGGTGACCACCCGCTCGATGCCCATGCCGAAGCCGGCGTGCGGCACGCCGCCGTACTTGCGCAGGTCGAGGTACCACTTGAACGCCTCTTCCGGCAGGTTGTGCTCGTGGATGCGCTTGAGCAGCAGCTCATAAGAACCGATGCGCTGCGAGCCGCCGATGATCTCGCCGTAGCCCTCGGGCGCCAGCATGTCCACACACAGGGCAACTTCAGGACGCTGCGGGTCGGGTTCCATGTAGAACGCCTTGACCGCATTCTGATAGCGATGGACAATCAGCGGCCGCTCGAATTTCGACGAGAGATAGGTTTCGTCGGGAGAGCCCAGGTCGCCGCCCCACTCGAACCGGTTGTCCAGTTCACCCTTTGCGTGGCCTTCCTGCAGCGTCTTCACCGCTTCGTCGTAAGTGATGCGCGGAAACGGCAGGTCAATCTTCTCCAGAGGCGCGAGGTTGCGTCCCAGCGTCTCCAGTTCCGGCCGGCGGCGATCGAGCACGCGCCTCACGATGAAGGTGACGAACTCCTCGGCCAGGTTCATCAGATCGTCGAGCGTGGCGTAGGCGATCTCCGGTTCGACCATCCAGAACTCGGTAAGATGGCGGCGCGTCTTGGATTTTTCGGCGCGGAAGGTCGGCCCGAAGGAGTAGACCTTGCCGAGCGCCATGGCGGTGGCTTCGATGTAGAGCTGGCCGGACTGGGTGAGGAACGCCGGATCGCCGAAATAATCGACCTCAAACAGCGTGCTGGTGCCCTCGCAGGCGGCTGGCGTGAGGATCGGTGGGTCGGTGAGGATGAAGCCGCGGTCGTCGAAGAAGTCGCGCGCTGCCTTGATGACCTCCGCGCGCACGCGCAGAATCGAAGCCTGTCGCGGAGTGCGCACCCAGAGATGGCGATGCTCCATCAGGAAGTCCACGCCGTGTTCCTTGAGTGAGATTGGGAATGGATCGGCTTCAGGCACCGGCTGGACTACCTGCACGTCGCTGACGTCCAGTTCATAGCCGCCGGGGGCGCGCTTATCGGCGCGAACCTTGCCGGTGACAACTACGCTCGATTCCTGGGTGAGCTTTTTGACCGAGTCGAACATCTCCGGGGAAACGGCGTTCTTCGCCACTACGCCCTGGATCACTCCCGAGCCGTCGCGGAAGATGGGAAAAAGCAGCTTGCCGCTCTCCCGCAGGTTGTAGAGCCATCCGCGAATGGTAACGGTCTGGCCTTCGTGCTGGCCGATCTCACGGATGGTGGTGACCGGCGCATTCGTCGTGACTATGTTGGCGGTGGACATACGAAACCTCGGGTGTTAAAGCCCAATCGTGACGAACAAGCTACGGCACGGCTGAAGCCATGCCCTGATCCCAAGCCACTATCGGTTCCAATGAAAGCCAGCCGTCAGCCACTCGGGCGACAGCGTCCAGACCGCGACTATCACCAGAACCATTGCCGCAATCAACAGGATACGCATTGGCTGCATGCGTGTTAATCGGCAAGGACCAACTAACTCGGCTGCGCAGGCGGCGCGGGAGCCGCGACGGTGGCTGGAGACGCTGGCGCTCCTGTATTAACCAGGTCCTTTAACTCCTTGCTGGGCTTGAAGAAGGGAATCTTCTTGGCTGGGACTTCGACGCGGTCGCCAGTCTTGGGATTGCGTCCCACGCGCGGATTGCGCTGCCGGGTGCGGAAGCTGCCGAAGCCGCGGATCTCGATTTTGTCGCCGGCGCGCAGCGAGTGCACGATGCTGTCGAAGATGGTCTCCACGATCACCTCGCTGTCCTTGCGTGTCACCTCGACCTGCCGGGATACTTCGTCGATCAAATCGGCTTTTGTCATCGCCACCTCGCTTGCAGAACGTTCCTCGACGGGTACTCGTTCCGAATCAGTATCTTACATCGCAGGGGCCGGACACAATCCGGTCATTTCCAAAGATAATAGAACCCGACGTTGTTCTGCATAAGTTTGGCCTTGTCGGGAAGGTATTCGGAGACGTCGCCGAAGAGCACGTCCAGCAACGTACGCCGTTGTTTTTCCGGATGCACGAGCGTGGGCTCGCCCTGGATGCCGACTGATTTCGCCGTGTCCTCGACCGCAGCCTGAAAATCGCCGAACTCGTCGATCAGCTTCAGCGGCTTGGCCTGCTCCCCGGTCCAAACTCTGCCATCGGCGAGGGCACGAACGTCTTCTTCCTTCAGCTTGCGGCCCTCCGCCACGACGTGGATGAACTGCGCGAACATGTTGTCCAGCAGTTTCTGCAGGTATTCACGTTCGGCCGGAGTCAGATCGCGCATGGGGTCGCCGGTGTCCTTGAATTCCCCGGTCTTGAGCACGACCTCCTTCATCTTGGCCCAGCGGACGAGGTCGCCGTAGTTGTACCAGTCGGCGATTACGCCGATGCTGCCGACGACGCTTCCGCGATCGGCAAAGATCTTGCTGGTGGCGGAGGAAATGTAATAGCCGCCGCTGGCCCCCACGGTTTCAATCGAGGCCACGACCGGCTTCTTCTTCTGCTCGCGGATGCGCTTGATTTCCTGATAGATCTCTTCCGACGCAGCCACGCCTCCGCCAGGCGTGTTGATGTGCAGGATGATGGCTTTGACAGAATCGTCGTCGGCAAACTTCTTGAGCTCGGAAACGACCGTCTTGGGCTCGACGATGACGCCCTCGATGTCTACCACGCCAATCTTGTCGCCGAAGCCGGCGAAGGCTTGCTTCCCCTCACCGTGGCGAAGGCTCAGATAGACGAGCGTGAACACGGCCAGGACAAAGAGGAAAAAGGCGCCCCCGCCGATCACGATCCACAAAAGAGTGCGGGACTGTCGCTCCCCGGCCATAGTGGCCGTTAGTGTAACACCGCGACCACCGACCGACCCACCCCTGGCATGAGCGGTCCAGGACAGGGCCGACCCCAGGGCGCCCCTGCCCTAAGCTGCGATGGGCCCGCTGCGATGGAACTGGTAATCCAGGATGCGGGCGGCGAGAGTGGGACACACCTCGTCCTCAGCGCCGACCTGGCGGACGATCTCGCCACGGCACACGATCTCGGTCGCCGCCATCCCGAATATGCTGGTCGGCAGTTCAACACTGAATTCCAGGCGGGAGTTGGGCTCCAGCAAGTAATCGGTGCGGAAGAGCATACCCGAGCGGCTGATGTTCTCCGTGGTGCCGTGCCGCCACACCGATTCACCGGCCAGCCGGTAGTGAACCGGGAGCTGCAGGGTGAACCGCGTGGCGCGCGGGGGAATACCGCTCTCGAGTTGGATGGTTTGCTGCTTGGTCAACGGCATTTGTGGTTCCTCCATTCCAGGGACTGGTGTCTCCAGCACTTCGCGCACCTTGCGGGTAAGGGCATCAAGCGTGAAGGGTTTCTGCAGAAAGTTGACTGAATTCTCGATCATGCCGTTCCGCCACACGGCGTTCTCCGTGTAGCCGGACATGAAGACGATCCGGGTCTTAGGACTGAGCACGGCCATGCGCTGCGCTAGTTCGCGTCCGTTCATGACCGGCATGATGATGTCGGTGAGGAGCAGGTGAATGAAGCCGCTGTGGCGGTGGGCGACTTCGACGGCCGAGGCCCCGTTCTCCGCCACCAGCACGCTGTAGCCGTGGCGCTCCAGAAACTGGCGGGTCAGGTCGCGGAGTTGCGGTTCGTCTTCTACGACCAGAATGGTTTCATGGCCCAGGGAAGGCTCCGCCGGCGCTGACAGTGGTGCCGGTTCCTCCTGCGCTTCCGCCACTCGGGGCAGATACACCTTGAACGTGGTCCCGTGCCCGATTTCGCTGTAAACCCAGATGTAGCCGCCGCTCTGCTTGACGATGCCGTACACCATCGATAGACCGAGGCCCGTGCCCTTCTGCCCCTTGGTGGTGAAAAAGGGCTCGAAGATGTGCGACTGCGTCTCCGCATCCATGCCCATGCCGCTATCGCTGATGGCGAGCATGACGTACTCTCCGGCGATGACTCCGGGATGGCGGCGGGCATAGGCTTCATCGAGCGTGACATTGGTGGTCTCGATGGTGAGCTTGCCGCCGCCCGGCATGGCGTCGCGCGCATTCACCACCAGATTCATGACCACTTGCTCGATCTGCCCAGGGTCGGCCTTGACTTTTCCCAGCCGCCGGGCGGGTACCGTGACCAGTTCGATGTCTTCCCCGATGAGCCGGGGCAGCATCTTCAGGTGCTCGCTGACGATCGCGTTGAGATCGAGCACTTTGGGGGTCAGCACTTGTTTGCGGCTGAAGGCGAGAAGCTGCCGCGTTAGGGCGGTCGCACGGTCGGCTGCGTTAGCGATTTCCTGGGCGAAGCCGCCCAGCGCGGGATCAGGGCCGAGCTTCTGCAGTAGGAACTCGCAGTAGCCGGAGATCACCATCAGCAGGTTGTTGAAATCGTGGGCGATGCCGCCGGCCAGGCGTCCCACGGCTTCCATCTTCTGCGACTGGCGGAGTTGCTGTTCGAGAGCGCGCTGCTCGGTGATGTCCTCGGCGTAAAGCTCGAAGGAAACGGTTTTGTGAGTATCGCGAATGGGCCGCCCGGAGACGCGCACCACCACGGGGGAACTGTCCCGGCGTGTCCACTCGGCTTCCACCTTGTCGAAGCTACGGCCGGAGCGGAAGCACTCCAGCAACAGCTCGCGCTGTTCGGGATCGCGGTAGATGTCCACCGCCAGGTTGAGCCGCAGCAGCTCATCGGCGCCGCTGAAGCCGAGCATGGCGAGGAGGGCGGGATTGGCCTCGACGATTTGACCGTTGGCGTCGCAGCGGCAGATGCCGTAGGGCGCGTTCTCCACCAACGACCGGAAGTTGACCTCGGAGGCTTTGAGGGCCTGCTGCGCCGCGCGCAACGCCGCATTGAAGCCGCAGATCAGCAAAGCCATCAGTACGAACAGGGCGAGGTGAACCAGGTAGTCCTTGAAGGCGTGGTGGGAGGGCTGCATCGGCAAGAAGAAATACGCATCGCCAAGGACGCAGAAAGCGGTCGTGGTCAGGCCCGGCTTCCAGCCTCCGAACCACGCGCTTACCATCACCGCCAGGGCGAACACCAGCAAGCGCGTTTCGACCAGCGGTGAATAGACTGTCAGGAGCAGTGCGACCGTGCTGGAGAGCAAAGCCACACCATAGCGGAGGACTGGCGGGTCCTCCGGCGGGACGAAGCGTGCGCGGGATTGGGGGAGCTCGAAAAACATAACCCGCCTCACAGTTCGCATCCTAGCCCGATATCCGCAGGATGAAAAATTACGTGGGTTCCGGTGAGGGGTCGTCGGGAAGTGCGGTGGGCGCATCGTCCCGCGATGCAGCGCTTGGTTACCGAGAGTATTTTCGAAACGTTGACAACCTGCGATGGGCCGCCCTAAAGTAAGTGTTTACTTACATGGCAACGACTTCCCAAACGCGGGTGCCTGCGCGCGACCGCCGCCTGCAGATCATGGCGGCTGCAAAAAGCCTGTTCGCGCGGCAGGGCTTCGAGGGCACTACCACCCGGGAGATTGCCCAAAAAGCGCAGGTCAACGAGGCCATCATCTTCCGGCATTTCTCCAGCAAGGAAGATCTTTACTGGGCCATCATCGACCACGAGTGCGAGGCGGGAGGCTGGCAGCAGACGCTGCGCCGCCAGCTCAGCTCGGGCGCCGGCGACCGTGAAGTTTTCGCCGCGATCGCCGAGGAGATCCTGGCGAGTCGCGCCAGAGACACGGACCTCAGCCGTCTGCTGCTGTTCAGCGCGCTCGAGAACCAGCAGCGCTCGCAGCGCTTCTTCCAGACGCACGTAGTGACATATTACGAGCTCATCGCGGAATATATCGCCAGGCGGATCGAGCAGGGAGCGTTTCGCCCGGTCAATCCCCTGCTGGCGGCCAGAGGGTTTGTGGGTATGATCGTGTATCACTCGCTGATCCAGGAAATCTACGGGGCAAGACATTACCAGGACTTCGACGTCAAAGAGGTAAGCGAAGTGCTCACCGACATCTGGCTTGGCGGAATTGAAGTTCGCAACGGCCTGAAGCCTCGGCGTAAGGCAAAATGAAAGGTCCAGGCATCCTGATGGTCCTCGGCATTTACGCGAATCGTGTGCGCCGGCACAGAACGATGGTCCTGATGGCCCCGTTGCTGATCGCCATGTTGCCCTTCGGATGCAGCGAGAAGAAGCAGCAGGCGGTCGCGCCGCGTGTGCCCGTCACCGTGGCCGACGTGGTGCAGAAGACCGTCTCTGTGCAGGTGCGGGTCATTGGAAATGTTGATGCCTACTCCACAGTCGGCATCAAGCCGCAAATCACGGGCGAAATCGTGGGCGTGCATTTCAAGGAGGGTGACGACGTCGAAAAGGGCCAGCTTCTGTTCACCTTCGATCCGCGGCCTTTTGAAGCCGATCTGCTGCGTGCCGAAGCCAACCTGGCCCAGGATGAGGCCAAGGCGAAGAACGCGGAGATCGAGGCCCAGCGCTATACCAGGCTGGTAGAAGCCGGTGTGGTGGCGAAGGAACAGGCAGAACAGATTCAGACCAACCACGAGGCCATGGTCGCCACCGTCAAGGCCGATCGCGCGCAGGTGGAGTATGCGCGCGTGCAATTGATCTACACCAAAATTTACTCTCCCATGGACGGTCGCACGGGCAACCTGATGCTGCACCGGGGGACCGTGGTCAAGGCGAACCCTGACAACCCCATCATTACCATCAACCAGATCAACCCCATCTATGTGATCTTTTCCGTGCCCCAGCAGGTGCTGCCCGAGATCAAGCAGCAGATGGCCAAGGGCAAATTGAAAGTAACGGCCACGATCCAGGGTGAAGAAGACCGGCCAGAAACCGGTACGCTGACGTTCATAGATAACAACGTCGATCTGACTACGGGAACCATCAAGCTGAAGGGGACATTCGCCAACGCCGACCGCCGGCTATGGCCAGGGCAGTACGTGAACGTGGCGCTGACTCTGGCTGAGGAGCCCAATGCCATCGTAGTGCCGACACAAGCCATCCAGACGGGGCAGGATGGTCCCTACGTGTTCGTCGTTAAGCCTGACCTCACCGCCGAGTCACGGCCGGTGAAGGTGGAGCGCAACGTCGACAATCAGGCGGTGATCGGCTCCGGCCTGAGCGCCGGTGAAAAGGTAGTGACCGACGGGCAGATACGACTCGTACCCGGATCGAAGGTCGAGATCAAGAACGGCGGTCTGCAGGCGCAGGAAAGCAAGCCATGAACATAGCCGAACTGTTCATCAAGCGGCCGGTCATGACCACGCTGGTGATGGCCGCGATCCTGCTCTTCGGCATCATGGGCTATCGCCTGCTGCCGGTCAACGACCTGCCCAATGTCGACTTCCCTACCATTCTGGTGAGTGCGACCCTGCCCGGCGCGACCGCCGACACCATGGCGTCGGCTGTGGCGCTGCCGCTCGAAAAGCAGTTCTCGACCATCGCCGGACTGGACAATATGAGTTCGGTGAGCGCGCAGGGCGCCAGCAGTGTGACCTTGCAGTTCGCGCTCGACCGCAATATCGACGCCGCTGCGCAGGACGTGCAGTCGATGATCTCCAAGGCGGCCCACGACCTGCCGCAGAACATGCCGGCGCCACCCTCCTACCAGAAGGTAAATCCTGCTGACCAGCCAATTCTTTACCTGTCGCTGAGTTCGCCCACGCTGCGACTCTCCGACGTGGATGAATACGCCGAGACGCTGATGGCGCAGCGTATTTCCATGGTCAGCGGCGTGGCCCAGGTGCAGGTGTACGGATCGCAGAAATATGCCGTACACGTGCAGCTTGACCCGCGCGCACTCGCCTATCGCCAGCTCGGCATCGATGAAGTGGAATCGGCTGTCGAAAAGGGCAATGTGAACCTGCCCACGGGCACACTTTACGGCGAGCATCAGGCCTTCACCGTGCAGGCGAATGGCCAGCTCACGAATGCTGCCGCCTACCTTCCGCTGATCGTGGCTTACCGCAACGGGGCGCCGGTGCGCATCGAGCAGATCGGCACCGCCATCGACAGCGTGGAAAACGACAAGCTCGCGGCCTGGTACAACGACACGCGCTCCATCGTGCTGGCCATCCAGCGCCAGCCTGGCACCAACACCATCGAAGTGGTGAATTCGATCAAGGCGCTGATTCCGACGTTCCGGAAGCAGATGCCCGCTTCGGTGGACCTGAACATCCTGTACGACCGCTCCGATTCGATCCGCGACTCGGTCAACGACGTGAAGTTCACCCTGCTGCTGACCGTCGGCCTGGTAATCATGGTGATCTTCCTGTTCCTGCGGAACGTTTCGGCGACCATCATCCCCAGCCTGGCGCTGCCGATGTCGATTGTGGGCACGTTCGCCGTGATGTACCTGCTGGGCTACAGCATCGATAACCTCTCTCTGATGGCGCTGACGCTCTCGGTTGGCTTCGTGGTGGATGACGCCATCGTCATGCTGGAAAACATCGTCCGCCACATGGAGGGCGGCGAAGGCGTGCTGCAGGCCGCACTGGCAGGATCGAAGGAAATCGGCTTCACGATCTTGTCCATGACGTTGTCATTGGCTGCGGTGTTCCTGCCGGTGCTGTTCATGGGCGGAATCCTGGGACGGCTGCTGCACGAGTTCTCGGTGACGATTGGAGCCGCCATCCTGGTTTCCGGCGTGGTCTCGCTGACCCTGACCCCGATGCTGTGCAGCCGGTTCCTGCGCCCGCCCAGAGAAGAGCATCACGGACGGCTCTACCGGCTTTCCGAGCAGGGCTTCGACGCCATGCTCGGGCTGTACGTGCGCACGCTGAAGCCGGTGCTGCAACACCGCCTGGCCACCATGATGGTGCTGGTCGCTCTGGTGATTGGCACCGGATATCTGTTCACGGCAATCCC
>Ga0187782_10003933_pt1 | contig 11083 bp, 8 predicted proteins | sample 0715_SJ02_MP15_2_FD_132454 | JGI IMG/M metagenome (GOLD analysis project Ga0187782, IMG submission 132454) | Tropical peat soil microbial communities from peatlands in Department of Meta, Colombia - 0715_SJ02_MP15_20_MG | ecosystem: Environmental > Terrestrial > Soil > Wetlands > Peat | place...
GGAGTAGCTGTAGCGGTTGTGGTGGCAGTAGTGGTTACTGCTGTAGTTGCGGTGGTTGTAGGTGTGGCTGTAGCGGTTGTGGTTACCGCGGTGGTGGCAGTGGTTGTAACCGTTGTATTGGTGAGATCTGCACCAGCCGGTATAACTATGCAGGCAGTACAAACCAGTATAACCAGTCCCGTAAGGAAAATGAAACGGGCATTCACCGGGCATCACCGGGAATTTCATCAATCGTCCAGTGCTCTGTGATCAGGCCAAACATGCTCTTTTGTTCCTGTGCGCGATGCCGTATACCTTAGAGATCTACCCACGCCTGGTTGTAGAGGTACCCGCCGCAGGATGATGTATCGCTTCACGCATCTTTTTGTAAAATATAATTAACATTTTGTGTTATAAACATTCTTCTTTTCTGACAGCCAGGGTGTATCGGCCGGGTCAAAATACGTCCGGTATTCCAAACGTACCTGTACCGGATTATTTTCTCTAATCAGGCCGCTTTTTTCAATTTATATTTGTATAATGAATATTATGACAATCCAGCAAATTGATCATCCTTTTATACCCCTTTGTTTCCAGTGGAGATCGGTTAAAAATGACCCCGTTTTAAATATAATGCGCGAGTCTGCCTTCATTTAAATAGTATTTATATGCGGGAACTGCGTGCGGGTCGGCTCTTGCAAAGGACAACCGGGCAGCTCTTATGGACTGCCGTGCGGGAAGGTTGGGGGATCCTGTCTCTCTTGTCCCGACCCAAAGATTAACAAAAAAGCAACGCATGTTTCTTTGAGCACAGCAGAGATGAAATATCCCTTCCTTATATCGATCCCTCACGGGGGTGCGGAGATCCCGGCAGAAGTTGCCGGCCGGTTCGCTCTTTTGGACCAGGAGATCTCATGGTACTGCGATCCCGCGACCCGGACGCTTTTTGATTTCGGCCGGTCCGTGGAAGCGACGATAGATACCACAGTCTCCCGCATGGTTGTCGATCTCAATCGTCCGCCGTTACCTCTTCCTCCAAAAGACCCTGATGGGATCATTAAGGTGCGGACAATTGACGGGCGGCAGGTGTACCGGCCCGGGCAGCTGCCGGATTTGCCCCTGATTCACCAGCTGCTGCTGAAATGGTATTTCCCGTATCACCAGCGCATTGATGAGCTCCTGGATCTGCACCCCGTCCGGATTGCCTTTGACTGCCATTCGATGTTGCCGTACGGCTCGGCAGAACAGAATGATGCCGGGAAGCGCCGTCCACTGATCTGCCTTGGCAATTATGGTGATGAGATGGGCCGGCCCAAAGCCGGCAGCCTGACCACCTGTCCCCCGGAATGGATCCACCACCTTGCGGATACGTTCCGGGAAGAGTTCCCGGGGCCCGGCGAGGTAGCGATCAACACGCCGTTTTCCGGGGGTTTTATTTCCAATGCCCATTACTGGAGAAAGGGTATCCCCTGGATCCAGGTAGAGATCAATCGGGAACTGTACGAGTCCGGCACGTTTAACGCGCATAAGTCTTCGGTAAACGAGGAGCGGATTCCTGATCTCCGGCGCAGGATCCGGCAGATTCTGGCCCGGTTCTGGGAGGATCTTCCCGCTGCCATCCTCCCGGAAGAAGGCCGGTGAAAAGGCATATTATCTACAGGATGGTGGCGATCGTACACCTTTTTTTCGCTTTCTATTGGTACTCTCCGAAGACTTCATCCTGGATGCCGGCTGGAGATCACAGGATGCACATATACTTTCTTTTATAGGTCCGGGTTTTATCCGTTGAATGTTTGCCAAAGAGACGGAAAATCCGGGTGAAGGAGGGTATACACTTAAATGGTATCAGATGAGAACGATCGATAATGATATCCCTGCTCTATGTCGATGACGAGCCGGCACTTCTGGATGTGTGCCGGTTGTTCCTGGAGCAGGAAGGCGATATATCGGTCGTTACCGCCGGAACGGTGGAGGAAGCACTTTCCCGTGTGGCCACCGGTACGTTTGATGGTATCATCTCCGATTACCAGATGCCGGATATTGATGGGCTCTCTTTTCTCCGCACTATACGCCGGCAGTATCCGGACATGCCGTTTATCCTGTTTACCGGCCGTGGCCGGGAAGAAGTGGCCATTGAGGCAATCAACAGTGGTGCCGACTCCTATATCCAGAAAGGAGGCGATCCGCGTGCACAGTACAAGGAGCTCTCCCACCGGGTCCGGCAGATCGTGCGGCGGAGAAAAGCGGAAACCGAACTGCGCCTGATGAAATTTTCCGTTGATCATGCCTCGGAAGGCATAGTCTGGATGCGGGTAAATGGCGAGATCGCCTATTACAATGATGCCATATGCGCCATGCTTGGCTATACCCCGCAGGAATTTTCCACGCTTTCGGTCGCAGATATCAGGCCGCATTTGTCCCCGGAATCCCTTTCCACCGGCTGGGACCGGCTGCTTGCCCGGCAATGTGCAATTGTCGAAGAGAATCTCCTCAAAAAAGATGGATCGTTTCTCCCGGTTGAGCTGGTGCTCAATTATAATGAACAGGGTGCAAACCCCCTGATATTTGCCTTTGTCCGGGATATCAGCGAACGCCGGCACTCTGAAGAGAACCTCAGAAAAGCAGTCCAGCGACTCCTGCAGATGGAAGACGGCCTGCACCGGCAGTTCGATGAGCTTAAAAAAAGCGATCATGCAATGCGGGAGATCGGTCAGCGCTACCAGCTGCTTTCTGCAAAAACAAAAGACTGGATCTGGGAGATCGATGCTGACTGCCGCCTTACCTTTTCAAGTCATCAGGCTCAGGAGATCCTTGGTTTTGAGCCGGCTGAACTGGCGGGAAAAAGTTTTTTGGATCTTTGTTCACCGGCGTGTTCCTTACGGGAATCTCCCGAACTAACCGGCATCATGGAAAAAAAAGAGGTGTTTGGCCCGGTTCTGCTCTGTGTGATGCACCGTGAGGGCCGGGAGGTACTTCTTGAGCTCAGCGGGATACCTGTCCATTCCCGGGAGGGATCATTCTCCGGGTTTTATGGTATCGCGCGGGACATCTCCGGAAAAAATCCGCCAGGCCCCTCACCACGGGCCGGTCCTTTACGGTACAATTCCCTGCTGGAGCAATCCGGTGACGCCATTTTTGTCACTGACGTAAAGACCGGGTTGCTGACCGATGCAAACCAGCATGCCCTCCGTCTGGTAAAAAGGACGCTTCCCGAAATTCGTGCGATGCCGGAATCGGGACTGTATTGTTCTCCCAAAGGGGACTTGCGGGTAGGAGGGGAAAACCCGGGAACGCGGTTGACCGGTGAGGAGAGGGATGTGACGGAAGACGTGATCCTTGACCGGGACGGCAACCGTATCCCGGTTATTGTAAGCACCAGGCTGCTGCAGGTGGGCGACCGTCAGGTTCGTGTCGGGATCTATCACGATATATCGGATCTCCGGGCCATTGAAGAGACCCTTCGTGAGAAAACAGACGAGCTCGACCGGTTTTTTACCGCGGGTCCTGACCTGTTCTGCGTTCTTGACCGTGACGGCAGGATTCTCCGGCTCAACCCGGCCGGGGAAGCCCTTCTCCGCTGCAGCGTCCAGAGCGGTGACGACCACTCCCTCCAGGGGACCGTTCATCCCGACGATCGCGCTGCCACCTGCTCCTTTCTCCAGCACCTGGGGCGGGAGGGAAAAGCGGTTACCTTTGTCAACCGGATTGCATACCCGGATGGATCCTGCCGCTGGCTGGAATGGCGGGCTTTCCTGTCGGGCAGGAACCAGATCTACGCAGTTGCACGGGATCTTACCGGACAAAAACGCGCTGAACAGGCTCTTGCCATTGCCAACAGAAAACTCAGCCTGCTTGCAGATCTCACCCGCCATGATATACGGAACAAGCTGACCGTGCTTACCGGGTATCTCGACCTCTTCCGGAGCTGCCCGGCCGAACCGTACTTCTCGATGTACACGGAAAAGATCAACGAGACCGTTGCAGCAATATCTGCCCAGCTGGAATTTATCAGGATTTACCAGAAGATCGGGTCCGCAGATCCGGCGTGGTACAACGTGGAGCACCTTTTCTCGAATGCATGCCGGCAGCGGGAGATCCCCTCTGTTGTCATCTCGTCCCACCAGGATGGCTGGGAGATATGTGCCGATCCCCTTATCGAACGCGTTTTTTCCACGCTGGTGGATAACGCATTCCGCTATGGGACCACTCTTACTGAAATCCGGCGCAGTGTACGCGAATCTCCCGCCGGTCTCGTAGTTATTATCGAAGACAACGGGATTGGGATAGCACAGGATAAAAAGGAGCAGATATTTGAAAAAGAGACAGCGAGAACGCCCGGCCAGAGTCACAGCCTGTTCCTTGCCCGTGAAATTCTTTCGATGACAGGTATTACTCTGCGCGAAACAGGGCGGGCAGGCAAGGGGGCACGTTTTGAGATGCAGATCCCAAAAGGGATGTACCGGTTCAACGAACCGGAGCCGGGCCGGCAGGATAAGCCGTTGTCTGCCCCAGACTTTATCACCCCCCCGCACCATAACCACACATCATGATCCGTGAAACGCCACAGGAATTCCTGGACATCCTCAAGTCGTATGTCCCTAATCCTGCAAAGCCGGTTGGCGTAGCCCGGCAGGAATTTTCGGAATTTCTTTCAGAATTCCAGTCTGACGACCTTCCGGCTACCGAGCAGGTTGCAATCCGGGACGATCTGCGGGGAGTCTGGTGTTCGGTTCCCGAATCTGTCCCGGATCAAACCCTCCTCTTCTTCCATGGGGGTTTCTTCTCCGCAGGATCTGCTGAGGACCACCTGGGATTCTGCGCAGAACTTGCCCGGGCTGCACGGTCCCGTGTCTTTTCTGTGGATTACCGGCTGGCGCCGGAACATCCTTTCCCCGCGGCGACAGAGGATGCGTTCGACGCGTACCATTACCTTGCCCGCCATGGCTGCCCTCCTCACCGGGTGATCCCGATCGGGATATCCGCAGGTGGTACGCTGGTACTGGATCTGCTGCTCCTGCTGCGGGAGCGGCACCTGCTGATGCCCCCGGCAGCCGTCTGCCTGTCCCCCCTGGTCAATCTTTCCGCCGGTGGAGATCCATCGGCAACGGATAAGGCAAGCGACTGGCTCACGATTGCACGGATTGCGGCGATCCGGGCCCAGTACCTCACAGGCAGTGATCCTGGTGATCCGCGTGCCTCTCCGGTCTATGCAGAGCTTTCGGGGCTCCCCCGCCTCTATGTCCAGGCAGGCTCAGGGGAACTCCTGTTTGACGATATAACGGCGTTTGCAAAAAAGGCAAAGTGGGCAGGTGTGCAGGTAAGATTTGAGATCTGGGAAGGCATGTTCCATCTCTGGCAGCTCTTCGGCAGGCAGGTCCCGGAGGCGCGCGACGCGGTCGGCCGTACCGGTACCTTTGTGAGAGAGACCTTTGGGCGGTAAAAAGGGTAATTCTTTCCGGTGACGATACAAAGATCCGTTTTTTTAAAATATCCGGCTGCTGAGTTGTTTTTCACCCTTTCAAGCCGGGGATCCCTCAATTTTCCCGAATTTCCCGGCCGGTAATCCCTGCATTTTGAAAGCCTTTCTTGAGGGCTCCAGCGCGCCTGACCCCCTCCGGAGGGTGTTCCGGTTTTACTTCTGTGAGGTCTCCCGTCGATCCCGCGTAAAAGGCAGGGGATTTGGGCGAAATAACATTCATCCCGCAGGATGACACATAGTGGAGTATGATAGACAGGATTATTCGAAGTTTCGAACTGGTTAAGGCGAGCTGGCGGATCCTGATGGAGGATAAAAAACTCCTCGCGTTCCCCCTGATCTCCGGAATTGTAACACTCCTTGTGATTGCAACCTTTATCCCCCTGATTTTCTTTTCGAACGGGCTGTTCTCGTTCTCCACGAACACCGCAGGCGGTATTGTATGCCTCTTTATTTTCTATCTCATCAGCTACTTTGTCGTGATCTTCTTTAACGTCGGACTGATCAGTTGTGTTCATGCCAAGCTCAACGGGAAGGACATGTCCGTTAAAGAAGGACTTGCTGCGGCGGCAAGCCACCTGAGCACTATCATTGTCTGGGCGGTTATTGCGGCGACAGTCGGTCTGATCCTGCACATGATCGAGGACCGGGCCGGATTCCTCGGCGAGATTGCCGCAGCGGTTGTCGGTGGTGTCTGGAGCCTGGTGACTCTCTTTGTCGTGCCGGTGCTCGCGTTCGAAGACAAAGGCGTGTTCGATGCAATGAAGGAGTCCCTTTCCCTCTTTAAGAAAACCTGGGGAGAGAGCGTTGTCGGGACAATCTCGATCTCGCTTATCTTCGCAGCAATCGGTTTTGTCGGCCTGCTTCTCGTCCTTGGAACCCTCTTTATCGGGGACACCACATTATTTTTGATCGCACTCGCGCTCTTTATCGTGCTGGTTGCGGTCCTTGCCATTCTCTCCTCTGCCATGCAGGGCATCTTTATCGTGGCCCTGTACACCTATGCAAAGACCGGCTCGGCACCGGGCGTCTTTCCCCCGGGAGTTGTCGAGAGTGAATTTGCCCCTTCGGGCCGGCAGCAGTTCGGTCCGGGCAACATCTGAAACTTTTTTTTTAAGTCTCCGTGAACGGTCTGGCCCCCGGCAGAAACTGCTTCAGCGGGTTCACCGGCCCATCAGTGGCCGGGAGCGCAAAAGAACAACACTTTTGCCCATCGCGTGACAAACAGGGTCATGATGAGCATACCGGGGTCATGGCAGAGGATATCGGTCAGGACAAAGATCCTGATCGTCTTTTTGTCGCTTTCCATGGTGGCACTCGGTATCGTCGGTTTTGCTGCCTTCTCTACCATGAGTGATATGGGGTCCTATGCCCTTGCCAGCAGCGGGCAGCTCGGGGACCGGGCTGTCTCCGACAGTACGACGGCCCTTGAGGCCAATGCCGAGGCCTCGCTCGTGCGGCTTGCAACCGATCAGGCCGATATCAGCAACGTGGTTTTTTCCCAGGTAGATGGGGAGATGGATACGCTTGCCGGGTACGCTGCAACCGTCCAGCCCCGTCCCGTCGTGCCCCGGCAGATCTATTCGCCGTCGGATCACCCGGAGGATCCCAATGCATCTTCAGTGTATGTCCTCGCGCCCGGGGTCTCCCGCCCCGGCGTCCAGGACGAACTTTACGGGCTTGCCTCCCTTGATGATGTTATGGGCCCCATGCTCGCCTCGGATCCGCGGATCACGCAGATGTATATCGGCACGCAGAGTGGCATTCTGTATGTCCGCCCGTGGGTCGGTACGATCCCCTCGTCATACGATCCCCGGACCCGGGACTGGTACATCCGGGCTGTCCGAACCGGAGATCTTTCCTGGTCCGATCCGTATATTGATGCCTCCGGCAAGGGCCTCATGGTCACCTGCTCACGGCCGGTCCCTGCTGCCACCGGCAATTCTACCTGGGTCGTTGCCGCAGATGTTACCCTTGCAACGGTCAACAGCGAGATCATCAGCACGCAGGTCGGGGACCAGGGATATGCGATGCTGATCGATGACCGGGGCAATGTCATCGCGCGCCCGGGGATATCTGCGGGAGAGAACGGGTGGGACGAATCGTTTGAGATGGAAAATCTCCTCTCGGGTAATAACTCCGCACTTGCCGCGGTTGCACAGAAAATGGTCGCCGGCCAGACAGGAATTGCCCGGGTACCGTTCAGCGACGGGGAGAAGTACGTTGCTTATGCGCCGGTAAAAAGCGTCAACTGGAGCGTAGCCCTTGTTGTACCGGTGGACGAGGTGATCGCGCCTGCTGAAAATACCCGGGGGCAGATCGTGAATGCGACCAGTGAGACCGGGATACACCTGAACGAGACGATGAATGCGGCAAAAGGCCTTTTTATTGCGCTTTTTATCCTGCTTTTTGTCATGGTGGCAGGGCTTTCCATTCTCTTTTCGCAGGTGATCACCCGCCCGGTTGCGGCGCTCAGGCGCGGCTCTGAGGCGATCGGGGCAGGGGACCTCGGGTACCGGGTTGAGATCAGTACGGGGGACGAATTTGAGGATCTCGCGCACTCTTTCAACACCATGGCAGCCGATCTCAAGGACCATATGGACGAACTCCAGCGCACGACCGCGGAAAAAGAACGCTTTGCAAAAGAGCTGGAGATTGCCAAGGGGATCCAGCAGAGCTTCCTCCCGGATGCTGCGCCCACCATTGCCGGTATCGAGATTGCTGCAAAAAATATTCCCGCTCTCGAAGTTGGTGGCGATTTCTACGATTTCATCCCGCTCGGGAAAGACCGGTGGGGCCTGGTGATCGCTGATGTTTCCGGTAAGGGGGTGCCCGCCGCGCTCTTCATGGCCCTGTCCCGTACGCTTATCCGGGCAAGTACCCTGGCAACTGCCGACCCGGCCGCTGCGATCGGGCATGCGAACCAGCTAATCTGTGAGGATTCCAAGACAGACATGTTTGTCACGCTCTTTTACGCTATCCTTGATTCACGGGTAATGACCCTTGATTACGTCAATGCCGGCCACAATCCCCCCCTCCTGCTCAAGGGTACCTCTTCGGATGTCGTCCTTCTCCGGGCCCAGGGCATAGCGCTTGGACTGACCGATGACGTAGATCTCCAGTCCGTCAGGATGGATCTCCGGCCCGGCGATGTGCTCGTCCTCTATACGGATGGCGTGACCGAGGCGATCGATGAGCGCGAAGAAGAGTTTGGCGAACAGCGCCTTCTTGCCGTGATTATGGAAAACCGGATGCTTCCCGCAGCGGAGCTCCTTGAGAAGATCCTTGCTGCCATCAACACGTTCGCCGGGAGCCGGCCACAGCATGACGATATTACCCTTATGGTGCTGCGTGCAGTTTAAGTCGGATCCGGAAGCAGATATCGGGGAAGATCATCATCTCATCTCCGTGCCCGTTCCCGGTATGCAGGCCGTATGCAGGTTATACGGTCAGGGATCCCGCTGAAATCCGGCATTTTTCAAAATGCCCGCCGGTATAGACCATCACGGTAACAGGGCTTCCCCGGGCAAACTGGCGCATCCGATTGTCATACACCTTCTGTACATGCCGGAGCTGGTGTTGTGCAAACCATTCCTGCACACATTCCAGGAATGCGATCTGGTGGTCAAGGAACGCGTGCTCGTATTCCAGGGTCTCCCGTGCCAGCAAAAGGCTCTCCTCTGCCGGGATCTCCGCGTCATATTCTCCATGCTTTTCAAGACCGGAGATCTGTCGCCAGTCCACCTTTCCCCTCTCATCGGGCTCACGGTGGAGCATGTACGGGTAGATCCGGCATATGGCAAACCTGCGGTCATAGATCCTGCACCTGCCGTTCTCAAGGAACCAGCAGGATCCCACGTTATCGTTTTTGATCTTCAGGGCAAAGCCGGAGACATAGAAAGTGCCATTCTGGTCACAGAACTCCGGATCCGGTGCAGGTTCCAGTGCATCAGGATCGATCTCCCTGACCCTGGCCACATCACGGTCCAGCAGGAAGACATGGCCGTTGAAGGCCCGGGTACAGCATTGTGCACAGGCCGTACAGCGGAATCCGACCTCGCGGATTACGCCCGCGAGCTGTGCGGGTGGATAGGCAAAAAGGGCATTCCTCTCTTCGGTAAGGGCAGCGATGCGGTAAGGAATGGGGACAAGGGAAACGTTGACCACCCGTTGTAAGCATGGATTGGGGGGCAGGGGTTATGGCTTTTATGCCTTTTTCCGGGGCACCGATGGAGCCAGGCTTCCCACGCCCAACGGTCTCGCGCGGCATGACCCGTGAGCTGCGTTCTGTTCCCGGGCAGATATATTCACCTTTCCTCAGGCAGTGGCGCCACCGTCTCATGAGGGAGAAAAAGCCGGAAACAGGACGCAAGCGTTCAGAATAAATCCGATCACGCAGGCCCGGATATATTTGCAATAAAAATTTTTATTGCCTGTTCAGAGAACAGTGCGTAAAAGAGCGATCTCTTTTTCCAGTTTTGCAAGGATCTTCTCGCCGGACCGGTTCTTTGGGGCAGTTTCTGCCGCACCGGCAGTATCAATTCCATATTTTACAAAGATCTCGCCGTCAGTATTTATGTAGATATTATTCAGTACCTGCTGGTCCCGGAACCGGTCAAAATCGGCGATCCCTTTCTGCGAAAGTATTTCCCGTATTCTCTTGACTTTTCCGCGTTCATATGCACTCAGGTTTCTGGAACCTTTTGGCCGTCCTCGTGGCATATTTAAGAAATTTTGTCTGGATCTATATATATGAATAGGGTTCATTGAGTGATCTGAAGTCTCTGTCAAAATAAAATCAAAAACATTCTCCGGATCCGGGACAACCTCATAATCCAGATAATCTGGCTTTAATCTTTTAAATTCGGATAATTTATGGGAATTTTCCCGGAAATGCGGAACAAAAAAAGATCCGCGCGGCGCAGTCTTCTCTTCAAAAAATGAGTGGGCCCTCAGGAGCCGACCATGATGGGTGCCTGCTTCTCGGGGACCTTCTTCTGGACCGCGGGTTTCTGGAGATGCGCCGGGTGCACAGGCTCTTTCTCCTTCTCGTCAGGGTGTCCGGTCATAATCCGGTTCTGGTTTTCGAGGGTCTTGAGGATCTCCCGGCTTATCTCGAGGTTCTCACGGGTGAGCGCTGCAATATCGGCCATGATCTTTGTCTGCTCAGCAATAAGTTCCTGGATCTCCCGGCTTGGTGCCGATCCGGCATCGGCCTGGGGGAGGGTCAGCTGTCGCTTTTTTGCAAACTCGCTTCGGCGTTTCCATATCTTGCTGATGCTGTCAAGGCCTTTTTTTGTATCCGGGAATACTTTGAGGTACTGCTCGTAAAATTCCCGGCTGTCCCTGCACCTGAGGACGAGGTCGATCTCCGCTTCCTCGACCACCTGGTATTTTCTGACTGGGGTTTTCTGCATAACAATACAGTCACTTAGTCATCCCTTGCGGGAAAAAAGAATTGTGGTTTGGGAGTCCTGCCTGTCTTACAGAGGCTGTCAGGAAGTGACTCTGGTCCCCGGTTTTCCCAGGACCGGGCTGTAAACCCGGCACTGTGTTCGCGCAGCTCAGGCAAAATACCGGCAGATTTCATTTTCACGCCGCCTGCTTCTCTGCATAAGAACACTGGCC
>Ga0187782_10003934_pt1 | contig 11082 bp, 10 predicted proteins | sample 0715_SJ02_MP15_2_FD_132454 | JGI IMG/M metagenome (GOLD analysis project Ga0187782, IMG submission 132454) | Tropical peat soil microbial communities from peatlands in Department of Meta, Colombia - 0715_SJ02_MP15_20_MG | ecosystem: Environmental > Terrestrial > Soil > Wetlands > Peat | place...
CAGGATCGCGACGAGATACTCGAGCCATCGCCGAGGGGTTACTCCGAGGAATTGGCGCGCCATGTCTTTTGTCGCCTCAAAGGGCGCGTGGTCGGATCAATTGTGCCTGATAAACTTGCCCTTTGTCCCGGTCAGTGAGTTGTAGATGGTCTCGATGAAAGCGTGCGTTTTCACGAACGTATCGCTCCATTTCTGCCAGGGCGCCAAGTGGATACGTTTCGACATGGGCCGTTCCCCCTCCCTCGAAGTGCGGGGATTCTACCACCGAAATCTCGCAGCTGGGGAAAGCCCCACTTCCGCGTTAGGATCGGTCGGGATATGACGGTTCTGTTGAACACGGCGGTGAAGTATCTGAAGGGCGTCGGTCCTGAGCGGGCCACTCTGCTCGAAGGCCGCGGCATCGCGACCGTCGCGGATCTGCTCGCCTATCTGCCTTTTCGCTACGAGGATCGCATCCGGTTCACGCCCATCGCGGAAATGATTCCAGGGCAGTTTCATACCACGGTCGGGGAGGTCGGGAGCGGAGGAGGGAGGACGGTTCGCTTTGCGCGCGGACGAGGACCAGTTTTCCACGTGAACGTCAAAGATGAATCCGGCTCGCTGCACGCTCGGTTTTTCCACGGTGCGTATTTAGAAGGTCGGCTCCGGCCCGGGCAGCGGCTTGTCCTCCACGGGAAGGTCGAAGCCGATCCGTATCGACCCGGACGAGTTGAGATGGTGAACCCACAGATCGAACTTGTGGCCAGCGGCGACAAGCTGCCCGCTGATTCAACCGAAGTCGGCCGCATCGTTCCGATCTATGAGGCCATCGGCGCGATCAGTTCGCGGCTGCTGCGGCGGATCGTTTACGGCGCTCTGATGAACCTCCCGGGCCAACTGCCCGATCCGCTGCCCGATGAGATTCGCGAGCGATGGCACTTCCCCACGCGGCGCGAGGCTTTGCTGTATTCCCACTTTCCGCCGAAGAACGAAAGTGTGGCATTGCTGAACGAGTTTCGCAGCCCAGCACAGGTGCGGCTCATTTTCGAGGAGTTTTTCTTCTACCAGCTAGCGCTGGCCCTGCGCAGGCAGCGGGAGCACCGCGAGCGCGGCATCGCGATGAGAGTCCGCGAACCAGAGATTCGCGAGGCAGTGAAACGCATCCTCCCCTTTAAGCCCACCCCGGCGCAGAAGCGCGTGTTGGCCGAGATTGCGGCCGATCTGGAAAGGCCTCATCCGATGCATCGTCTGCTCGAAGGGGATGTGGGAAGCGGGAAGACGATCGTGGCACTCGAGGCGGCGACCATCGTGATCGAAAATAGCTATCAGGTGGCGCTTATGGCGCCGACGGAGATTCTGGCGGCCCAGCATTTCTTGTCGGCGGGCCGCGTGTTTCGACAGGCGGGATACGGCGTGGAACTGATTGTCAGCGGACAAAAGCGGGCCGAACGCCAAGCGATCCTCGCGCGGGTGGAGAGCGGGGAAACCCAGATCGTCGTGGGCACCCACGCCTTGATCGAAGAGTCCGTCAAGTTTCATCGGTTGGGCCTCGCCATCGTGGACGAGCAGCACCGTTTCGGGGTGTTGCAGAGAAAGAGCCTCATGGAAAAAGGCGTGTCACCGCACGTACTGGTGATGACGGCAACACCAATCCCGCGGACTCTTGCACTCACGCTTTACGGAGACCTCGATCTTTCCGTGATTGACGAAATGCCCCCGGGCCGTGCAGCGGTCACCACGCGCTGGGCTGCCGATACGCAACTGACAGCGGTGTGGGAGTTCGTGCGTCGCGAAACCGAGCGCGGCCGGCAAGCCTTTGTGCTCTATCCGGTGATTGAAGAATCCAAGCAGGAGCTCAAGGCAGCGACGGCCGAATACGAGCGACTCGTGAAGAGTGTTTTCCCAAAACTGCGCGTGGGATTACTTCACGGGCGGCTACCCAATGAGGAAAAAGACAGGATGATGGACCGATTTCGGCGCGGCGAAATCCAAATTCTGGTGGCTACGACCGTGGTTGAAGTCGGCGTGGATGTGCCCAATGCCACCGTTATGGTGATCGAGCATGCCGACCGCTTCGGACTGGCCCAGCTTCACCAGCTGCGCGGGCGGATCGGGCGGGGATCGGAGAAGTCCTACTGCGTTCTGGTAGCGCCCAAAACCATCACGGGTGAATCGCGAGAACGCATCGAGACGATGGTGGCCACCTCGAACGGATTTGAGATCGCTGAGCGCGACCTAAAACAGCGCGGTCCCGGAGAATTTTTTGGAACGCGGCAGCATGGCGATCGAGCTTTTTCGTTCGCCCAGCCGCTGCGCGACCATGAACTGCTCGAGCGCGCACGGCAGGAGGCATTTCGCCTGGCCGAGAACCCGTCGCGGGCAGACGAAGTTGTGGCGCGGCTCCAGGCGACCAGCCCACTGTGGCAGAAGCGGTATCAGTTGGCATCGGTCGGATGAGCATTGTGAGGAACGATCGTGCGGGTGATCGCCGGGAAGTTTCGCAGTCGGAGGTTAAAGGGTCCGGGACCGCTAGGCCTGCGGCCGACGAGTGACCGGCTGCGCGAAACGCTCTTCAATATTCTCGGGCCTGCGGTGGAGGATTCCCTGTTCGTCGATCTCTATGCGGGAACAGGGGCCATCGGCATCGAGGCCATCAGCCGTGGGGCCCGACAGGTGATTTGGGTGGAATCGAGTCCCAAGGCTGCGCAGCTGATTCGCCGCAATTTGGCGACGCTCCGGATTGTTTCTGGGGCCGAAGTGATCGAGGCGGATGCTGTGGCCGGCCTGCGGAAAATCGCAGACCGCCACCTGGTGGCTGATTTCCTCTTTCTCGATCCCCCGTACGAAAGAACCGAAGAGCCTGTTCGTGTGCTGGCATTCCTCGATCAATCGCATCTGGTCGCGCCCCAAGGCATGGTGATCGTGGAACATGCCCGTGGCGCGGAGGTTCCTAAGCGGCTCGACCGACTCGAGTGCACACGGCAGCTCGAACAGGGCGATGCCACGCTGAGTTTTTACCGCCTGCTCGCCGCTGCCTAACATCGGGACGAGCATCGGAAGGGGGGTATAATGGCCGAGTCCATGCCGCCTTTTCCCGAGACCGAGGCCGGTTCTCGCACGGACTCGTTGATCGAGCTCCCTCCCCATGCTCGATTACCCCGCCTTGACCTGGGCATCGATTGGGGCAAGCCTGCGCAGGAGTTCCGCACGAGCCTGGCAAACCTTTTCCAGTGGCCGGGCGCACCGAAAGACTGGGAAGCGGAAGCAGCGGACGTACTACGCGTGGAGTGGATTGAAGGGCGGCTGCCTTTGCCGGCGTTTGGGATGTCCAGTCTCTGGCACATCGTTGTCATTGGGCTGCTGATCCTGCCGATTTGGGGGTTTCTGCCACAGACGACGCCGACACTCGCTCCGGTAAGAATCGAGCTGAGCTGGTACGAGGAGCCGAAGGACTTGCCGCCCCTCTCGCTGCCCGCTCCTATCCCGAAACCGCTGCCAGCAAAAACGGATCCGGCATCCAAACCAGAAGAGCAAAAGGGAGCCGATGCATTTCACCCGCGTCAGACCATTCTGTCCATCCCCGTACGCGTGACGCACCCACGGCAAACCTTGATCCGCCCGGACGCACCGAGCACGCCACCCAAGGTCGTCCCGCAACTGCCGAACATCGTTGAGTGGAATGCCCCCGAGCTGGCCAAGCCGAAATTTGAGCTTTCGGCGGCCGCGTCCGCGCCCAAGATCGAGCAACGCAAAATAGAGAACGTGGCGGCACCGGAAGTGCCAAACAACGAAAAGAATTCCGGCCCTATGAACATTGCCGCGAAACCAGTCGCGATCGCGCGGCCGCAAATACCCTTGAGTGCGATGTCTCAACCCGTGGCCCGCCAACATGCGGCGGCTCCGGATGCCCCGGCTCCCGACGTCGGCGGGAATGTGTCGAAAGACTCGGTGATGAGCAACGTGATCGCCCTTTCCTCCACGCCCGGGCCGCCCGTTCCCCCCGCGGCTGTGCCGGAAGGAAACCTGGCTGCACGCATCTCCATGTCGCCGGAGGGAGCGAAGCCTGGATCGCCGGAGAATCGCGGCGGGACATCGAGCGGAGGCGGCGCGGGCGGATCAGCTGGCTCGAGCTCGCTGCCGGTAGCGGTAACAATCGGTGAGTCGCACACCGGCGGGGGCGGTATCGCGGCCGGGGCAGGTCGCTCGGGAAGGCCGAATCTCACTCCGAAGCAGCCTTACCAGCCGGCGGTGAATGCGCGGCGCGGTCCGGTCGACCCGAACAAGCTGGCCCCGGGCCTCCCGCCCGAAAAAATCCTTTCCGGCAGCGAGATCTATACGATGCACGTCAACCTGCCGAATGTCACCAGTGCGAGCGGAAGCTGGATTTTGAACTTCACCGAGCTCGATGAGGATGAACAACCCACGTATCACCGGAAGGAGCGCCTCGCAGACCCTGTGCCATTACACGTGACCGACCCGAAATATCCGCCGGAGCTGATCAAGGGCCACGTGCAGGGTGAGGTGGTGCTCTACGCGATCATTCGCAGGGACGGGTCGGTCGACAGCATCCAAATCGTGCACGACCTGGATCCACAGCTTGACCGCAATGCCATCGACGCACTGGAAAAATGGACCTTCGAACCAGCCACACGAGCCGGCGTGCCGGTCGATGTCGAGGCCGTGATCCACGTGCCATTCACCTACACGGACCCGCGACAATATCCGATTGCTACCCAGTAGTCCCGGCCGCCCCTCAGTCCGACAGAACCTTCATCAGCCGAGCAATATCTTCCGCGGTGTTGTAGATGTGAGGGGCGATGCGGAGCGCCCGTTCGCGCAGGCTGACCGAGACTTCCGCGGCGCGCAGCTTCTCATAGAGAGCCGGAGTCTCGTTTCCATTGCGGGCCGAGAGGCAAACGTACGGGCCCCGCCGTTCCCGTTCGGCCGGCGAAGCCAGAACGCACCGAGTTCGCGGCAGCCCATCGATAATTTCGGCGACGAGCGCCTCGATCGAGCGCTGAACGGTTTCGGTACCCACGCGCAACACGAGGTCGAGCGACGCATCGAATGCCGCAAGATTTGTGAAGTTGGCGGTTTCCGCAGAATCCCAGCGGCGTGCGCCAGGCACAACACGCACGTCGGCAGTCGGCAGAGCGTGGAAATCCCGTGCGCCTTCGAGAGCCATAAAATATACGGCACCGAGAGGCAGGCGGTCGATCCACTCACGGGCAATCCAGAAAAAACCCACACCGTAGGGTCCCAGCAGCCACTTGTATCCGCTTGAAACAGCCATGGAAGCCCCCAGATCGCGGATGTTCATCGGCATCGTCCCCACCGCTTGGGTGATGTCGAGCATCAGAGCCGCGCCCGCTTTTTCGCACGCACGCGCCAGGCGGGTGGCCTCGAGCCGGGCGCCGTTGTCGAATCGCACGAAGCTCGCCGAGACCAAGCGTGTTCTGGGACCGATCGACTCGATGTAGTCGTCGGCCGAGATGAAGCGACCTCGCGCTTCGACGACCCGCACGCGCAGTTTTCCGGCCTGTTGGTAACGCAGCCACGTTGAGAAATGGGCGGGAAACTCCCCCTGGCCGACCAACACCTCATCACCGGACTTCCAGTCGAAGCCGGCAGCGACGGAGGCAAGCCCGGCGCTGGCGCCCGTGGTGACCGCGATCTCATCGGCCTGGCCCCCAATAAGGCGAGCGACTTTGTCTCGGATGCGATCGGGCAGATCAAAGTAAGCGCTGTCGGCCAATCGGTAAGGATGAGTCTTCCATTCCAGAGCGGCCTGTGCCTCACGCGCGGCAACCAGCGGCATCGGTCCCTGGAGCGCCGCGTTCAGATACGTCACACCCTCAAAATCGGCAAACTCACCTCGGTAAGGGGCAGTGTAAGGTGGCGTCGCAGTGTTCATCTGGCGATTCTATCGATCCGATGGAGCAACCGAAAGCCAGCCAGGCTCGGTGGGCGAGGACAATTTGGCCTGTCGACAACCAAACGAACTCAGAAATGGCCGCGCAGTTCCCGAAACGCTGCCAGGATCAGAAGTTTTCCCGCGCCGCTTTCGAGTTCGGACTTTTCCAGCTCCCAGGTAGCCGAATGCGGAATGAAAACCGCGTTTAGGCCCGATTGCAGTGCCGGGTTGATGTCGCTGCGTGGACTGTTGCCGATCATCCAGCCGTGCGTCTTCACGATCTTGAACTGCTCGATCACGCGCACATACGTGTCTGCGTCCTTTTCCAGCACGATTTCGATGGCTTCGAAATAGGACTGTAGGCCGGAGCGTTCGACTTTGGCCGCTTGCTCGGCAGGCTCTCCTTTGCTGAGCAGTATGAGTCGGTGGCGTTTGGCAAGATAAACGAGCGTCTCGGGAACGCCATCGAGGATATGCGGCGGCGTATTTTCCAGCTCCGCGGCGACGCGCTCAATGTCCTGAACCATCTCACGACGCGCCATATTCCCGGCCAGTTTCAAATAGGTGTCTTCGAGCGAGCGCCGGAAGCTGCGCACGCCGTAGCCGTGATGGCGGATGTTGCGTCGTTCGGTCTCGTTCAGGATGTGGCGGATGTATTCGCGCGTGTAGCCCAGATGTTCGAGCTTGGTGATGAAGTCATCGATCGCTTGCTCAAAAAAGATGTTGTTTTCCCAAAGCGTGTCGTCAGCATCGATAAGAAGTGTGTGGCGTGCCATGTAAAAAAACCCAAATCAGAATCTTGCGCTAGAGGGGAAGATAAGAGAAGCGTTTTTTCAAAAGGCCGAAGGATGCCGGAAGGTCTCAGGCAGGGGCGGGAAGGAACTCGTAACGCTCGATCCGAGCGGCGACGCCGCTGCGGCTATTGTGCGCCTCGACGCGCAGGACGCGACCGTAGCACCGGATGTGGACATCGCCGGCAAGTGTGATTTGCTGTGGGAGGGTCAGGACGAACTCGATCGCGCTGCCCGCCTCCACCGCTGCTTCGATCATGAAGTAGAGGCCGCGGAAGCTGACGTCACGCGTCTCGGCGGGTTTTTCCGTTACGCCGTTCTCGGCCGTGAAGCGAACTTTGAGCGGAAGCATCATCGAAAAACGTCGCGCCGCGCGGCGCTCGACCCCATTTTCCATGAGGCCTCCTCGAAATCGCCCCAACCTACCATCCCTTGAGCAGGCCGTGCAATGACTTTTGAGCGACGAAGACGGCGAAAGCGAGGCGGAAGGCGCGATCCGAGCCTTCGCACCGAGGCTCCTGAAACGACGCGTTCGAGTGCCAGTTTGACCGGCTCGCGCCCTACCGCTAGGATGTAGACCCAATGGAGCCGCCCGGCACCTTTACCGAACGACGCACTCATCCCCGCGCTCCGCTTCGGCTTCCGGCACGCCTTCGCTGGCAGGGACCTCTGGGCTTGCGGGTCGAGATGACGGAAACGGTGGATGTGTCACGCGACGGTGTGCTCGTTCACTGCAAAGACCCCTGTCAATTCCTTCTACGGGTATGGATCGTGTTTCCTTTTGTTCGCGGGGCGGGCGTCTCGGTCCAGCCAGAAACGCCTGGGCGAATTGCTCGCGTCGTGCCGGCCATAGGGGGAGGTTATTGGGTCGGCGTGCGCGTGGAAAATGCCGACCTTGGGTTGAAGCGCCCCGCCGAGCAGGAGCGACGCCGCTCTGAGCGTGTCCTGTGCGCCCTGCCCATTTTCATTCGCCTGGCTGAAGCGCCCTGGCCGGAAGAGTCGATGACCCACGATCTATCCTCACAAGGCGCGGGACTAGAGACCTCGCACCTCTACTCCCCCGGCCAAGCCGTCATCGCGCAAATCCCTTGGGGGGAGTGGTCGATGCGAGGCCAAATCCGGGGGCGTGTGGTGCGCACCGAACCCCTGACGGACGCACCGAGCCAGACAGCTGCAAACCACTGCGTTGCCGTGGAATGGCTGGAGCCGGTGGCCGGCCCGGTCCCCTCGTGAGCCAGTGCGGGGGGCGTTGGGGGTCGGGGCCAGACGTCCATGGCTAACGTCTTCCACCGCCGGTTTTTCCTCCGAGGAGCGGCTGGACGCCTGGAGGCGCTTCTCTGGACCGCAGCGGTAGCCGATCCGAGTTTCGTTGCGATCGTGTGTCACCCGCATCCGCTGTTCGGCGGCACGATGCACAACAAGGTCGTCTACCAGACGGCCCGGGCGCTTCATCGACGCGGCGCGGCCGTGCTGCGTTTCAATTTTCGGGGCGCCGGTCAAAGCCAGGGAGAACACGACCAAGGAATCGGCGAGCAAGAGGACGTCCGTGCAGGGCTCGACTACCTCGCCCGAGAGTATGCGGATAAGCCCATCCTTCTGGCCGGCTTCAGTTTTGGTTCTTGGGTCGGCCTGCGAGTGGGGTGCGAGGACAATCGCGTATCCCGCCTCCTTGCACTCGGCCTTCCCGTCAACGACCTCGATGCTTCCTATCTCAGTCGGTGTAGCAAGCCGAAGCTCTTCATTCAGGGTGGCAACGATCCTTTCGGCTCACGCAGGAACGTCGAAGTCCTGTTCGCATCCATGCCCGGGCCGAAGCGGCTGGTTTTCATCGAAGGTGCCGATCATTTTTTCCTGGGACATCTTGACGAAGTCAGCGGCGAGATTTCTGCGTGGCTTGCTCCCGACGATCGCTGAAGCCGACTATTCCTGAGGTTTAAATAGCTTCAGGAATTGATCCCGTGGCGCCGGCTCGACCGTCATCAGTTCGAGGTTTGACTGTGCGTGCTCGACGCGGCTCATGCCCACTAGGGCTGTCGTGACGCCGGGCACGGAGCGGGCAAATTGCAACGCCTGCAACGCATGGCTCGAAAGGCCCAGCGCCTGGCCGATATAAGCGGGCAGATTTCGCGTGAGCTGCCCCTGGAGGAGCGCCGCGCTGGTAATCAGAGTGATCCCCAAAGCCCGTGCCGCCTGCACGATCGCCATGGTCTTGCCGGCTACGATCTGATTCGGCCGCAGTAAGGCTTCCGGCATCGCCAGATTCAACGGCAACTGTAAGAACCGGAAATGATGATCTGCCCCCCCGGCTTGGCGCGCCACCTGTTCGATCGAAGCGAGCGAAAGGTATCCCGGTGTTTTGGGATCGTCTCGGAACGAATTCCATGTGGCGAGGCCGTACGCACCGATTTTCTTGGCCTCCACCGCGGCCTCAAGGAATCGGAACGCCTCGGCGATCCGCCGGTAAAATTCCTCTGCGGAAATCTCGCTCAACTGTGTTTCCGGATTGTGCAGATAGAAAACGTCCACACATTCCACGCCGAGGTTTGCCAGGCTGCGATCGAGCTGATCGGCGAGGTAGCGGGGAGCCAGACAATGGCAGCCGGCCACAATCTCTTCCGGTCGGAAGATTCCGCGCTCAACGAATTCGCGCAGGAAATAGGTTTCTGCGTCATCTGGCACCACGCCATCGGGTGTCAGGAAACCGGCTTTGGTGGAAAGCACGATCTCCTCGCGCGCAAAGCCTTGGGCGACGAGCAACCGCAGCGCTCGGCCGACCGAGCGTTCGCTGCGCTGGAAGCGATAATTAATCGCCGAATCGATCAGATTCACGCCGCCCTCGACCGCGGCAACGACCGCTTCGGTGTAGCCGGCATCCGTCGCGCTGTCCGCCTCGCCGAGATACGTGCCGATTCCGATCGAGGACAACAGCAGTTCGCCCGCTGCCTGGCGAAAATGTCCCGCCGCGGCTCGTCCCTGAAAGCGCGCCGCGTAGCGCAGCGTACCTTGCGGCGTCGCTCGGCCGCGCAGAGGCTGGATGGCTGGTGGCGATGGCATCGCACTTTCCCTTGGGGGCCGGGCAAACGGCGCCGTGGCTGGAGGAAGCCGGAAGAAAGACACTTTAGGATGCAGCGCGAACGGTAACCTCGTGCGTCAGTTCCTCGTCTGCCAGCCCCTGGGCACTCAAGAGCTGGCGTGCTTCCCCGCGAATCTTTGGCAAGTGCCGGGCGAAAGCAATCGCCGCGCCCACTGCCAGCGCACCGCCGAGCGCGACGGTCATGGGCGCGCCCATGCGCTCGGCAGCTGCACCTGCCAGAATCGAGCCGAGCGGCGACATGCCCATGAACATCATTGAGTAGACGGCCATTGTTCGGCCGCGCAGACGGTCGGGGACCATCGACTGCACGAGGGTGTTCGTGGCGCCCATCTGCGTCATCAGCGAAAAGCCGACCGGCACGAGCAGCAGCACCGAGAGCATGTACCAGTGCGACAGGGAAAAAAGAATCAGAAACAGGCCAAACACACCGCACGCCATCCACACCCAGCGTCCGAGGCCGTGGACGCGCCGGCGAGAAGCAAGCGTAAGTGCGCCCGTGAGCGCTCCGATGCCTGCCGCGCTTCCCAGAACGCCCAGTGTCCGGGCATTGCCATGCAGGATGTTCTTCGCGAAGACGGGCATCAGCACCGTGTAGGGCATGCCCACCAGGCTCACCAGGCCCAAAAGCAGCAGCAGCGCTCGGATGGGCGCGGTCCTGCGCACGAAACGGAAACCCTCGGCGATGTGATCAAAAGCAGACGTGATCGTGCGCTCCGCCACGCGGCGCGGAATGCGCATCAGGAACAGTCCGATGATCACGGCAATATAACTGACTGCGTTCGCAAAAAAGCACCAGCCTTCGCCGATACTGGCCACTAGGATTCCGGCGATGGCGGGGCCGATGATCCGCGCGCCATTGAAGATTGAGGAGTTTAGGGCGATGGCGTTCATCAGGTCGTCACGCCCGACCATTTCGACCAAAAACGATTGGCGCGCCGGGATGTCGAAGGCGTTTACAACGCCCAAACAGGCGGCCAGCACGGTCACTTCCCACACCGTCACGCGTTTGGTGAGCGTCAAGGCCGCGAGGATGAAGGCCAAAATCATCGAGGCCGTCTGCGTGATGATGACGATCGTACGGCGGTTCCATCGATCGGCTACCATCCCAGCCAAAGGCGCTATGGGAAACACGGGAATCTGGCCGGCGAAGGAGACCACGCCGAGCAGCAGCGACGAGCCGGTCAGGCGATAGACCAGCCAAGACTGTGCCACATTCTGCATCCATGTCCCGATCAGTGAAATCAACTGGCCGCTGAAGAAGAGCTGAAAATTGCGGTGCCGCAGCGAGCGAATCGTGTCCTGGA
>Ga0187782_10003935_pt1 | contig 11082 bp, 11 predicted proteins | sample 0715_SJ02_MP15_2_FD_132454 | JGI IMG/M metagenome (GOLD analysis project Ga0187782, IMG submission 132454) | Tropical peat soil microbial communities from peatlands in Department of Meta, Colombia - 0715_SJ02_MP15_20_MG | ecosystem: Environmental > Terrestrial > Soil > Wetlands > Peat | place...
AGCCGCGGGACGGATTCTTCTCGGGGAGCTGTCGCCGGGACCGCTGTGGGGCTGACGACCCGATAGAGCTCGATCGGTTCCGCGACGCCCTTGAGAGTCTGAGCGCCCAGTTTCTCGAAGCTATGCAAGACCTTGTTCCGAACCAGTTCGTACACCGGCCCGGAGATGCAGATCCCTCCGGGTTCGGCGATGGATTCGACTCGGGCCGCGATGTTCACCGCGTCGCCGAAGATGTCGCCCGAGCGACGCTCGACATCTCCGAGATGAACCCCGACCCGAACCCGAAGCGGAATCGTTCCAGCTCGGTGATTCCGTTCGCGGATTCCACTTTGGAGCTCCACCGCGCATTCGACCGCGTTGAGCGCGCTCGGGAACACCGCCAGAAACCCGTCCCCGGTGGATTTCACCCATCGTCCGTGATGCGCGGCCAATACGGGGCGCGCGAGTCGCTCCAGCTCCTCGATCAACGCGAGCGCCGAACGCTCGTCCTTCTGGGCGAGCTGGGTCGATTCCACCATGTCGGTGAACATGATGGCCGAGAGTCGTCGGCTGGACGCCACGATACGGCGAGGCGCAACCCGACCAAAAAGAAATGGGCGTCGCCTGGCCGAATCACGAGCGCCGAGATCCTGTTCTCGTTAGGTTAACTGCCCTTCCCGGGTCTAATCACCGATGTGGGCTCGCCGGGAGGCTCCGGCGGAGTTCGTAACGCACCATGGACGAAGCCTCTATCGACTGAGGCTTCCGGTCGATTCGCGTCGTCCCGGTGGGAGGAGGCTCGCGAGATGGAGGAACGAACCGCCGAAATCATTGGACGGTACTACCTCTCGTACAACCTCGCCGGATTCGCCAGCGGCCTCGTCGCCGTCTTCCTCAACGTGTATTTTCTATCGAACTACAGCTACCTCGCGGTCCTTTACTTCCAGATCGTGACCTATGCGACCGCCTACGCGGCCTACGCGCTCTCCGGCTACGTGCTCCCGAAGTACTCCCCGAAGCACCTCTACGTGCTCGGCCTCGCGCTCTCGGGTCTGATCCTCTTCGACCTCTTGATCAAGAGCGGCCCTCTGTCGAATCCCTTCGCCTTCGGCATCCTGTACGGCGCCACCTTCGGGATCTTCTACGCGGGGAACAACCCGATGATGCACGATATCACGAGGAGGGCGAACCGGACCACGTTCGTCGCGACGAACAACTTGCTCACCGGCGCCGTCACCCTCGTCGCTCCCGTCTCCGCCGGAGCCCTGATCCAGTTCTCGACGTTCTCCGGCGTCGATCGGTACCTGTGGGACTTCCTGGTAGCGTGCGGGGTCTTCCTTCTCTCGGCCCTCGTGATTCTCGCGGTCCGCTACGATTCTCCCCCCGCGCAGGGATACACGGTCCCCCGTTCGATCCGCGGCCCGGGGCCGGGGTACTCCCGGTTCCAACTGGTGTTCGTCGCCTCCCAGCTCTTGGCGATCCCGGTCGGGATCGTCCTCCCGATCTACGTCTTCGTGCGCACCGGTAGCTACCTCATCACGGGCGTATTCGCTAGCTACCTCGTCCTGCTCTCGGTGGTCGCCAACTTCGCCTTCCGCCACGGATTTCGACGGGAGAGTCCCTTCGCGCTCGGCGCGGTGGCTGCGATCATCCTCGCTTCGCTCGTGCTGTTTGTGAACGGGAACCCCATCCTCAGCGCGTTCCTCTTCGGCGGGGTCTACACCGTCCTTGCCACGCCCCTCAACAATCTCGTGATGGTCGCGTTCATGGAGCGGATTGACCGAGATGTTGGGGTGGACCGGGTCCTCGCTTGGGCGAATCGTGAATTCTACCTCGGTGTCGGTCGCATCCTCGTCTTGGTCGGCATGGTGGTGTTCGCAGCATTCCTCATCCGAAACCCCGTGGACCAGGTCTATCTCCTACCGTTGCTCGCCCTCGGTGCGCTCGCCTACCTCGGAGTCGTCAAGGTAACCCATTAGAGGGGTCCGTCATTCTCCGACGGGATGGAGTCGAGCGCTCCCGACGTCGAGATCGTCTACCGAGCCGACCAATCTCCGCGCGAAGCGTTCGACGCCCTCGTGCTCGAACTCGAGGACAGCCTTGGCCGCTCCGGGATTTCCTTCGAGGCCAGAACAAATGGGGCCATGCGCCTCGCGGATTCGCCGCTCTGTGTCGTCACTCAATGGGAGGTCGGGAAGGAGATCGCTCTTCATTGGCTCGCGATGCCGTGGGGTCAATCGAAGGATGCCACGATTCGCATCCGGTTCGAGTCGGACGGGACCGGATGTCGAGTACGCTGGTCGCTCTCGGGATGGGCGGGTCTCTTTGATAGTGACCCCTCCGCACTTCCCGATTGGGCTGCTGGGGAGCTCTTGCCGGGAATTTTCCATCGATTGTTGCCGGACTCCATCGGCGAGTGGGCGACGGACCGAATGGCGCGGCGCCCCGCGGGGGCGCGGTCCCGGGAAGTCTACCGGGACCCGACGTATCACTGGCCGAACTTCTGGCTCATCCTCGACCGCTTGAACCTGGGACCCTCCGACCGGCTGCTCGAGGTCGGCTGTGGGGGCGGAGCGTTCCTGAAGAAGGCCCTCGAAAGCGGATGTTCGGCCACCGGTGTCGACCACAGCCCTCAGATGGTGGCGCTTACACGAGAGTCGAACCTCGACAACGTGCGGTCCGGCCGACTCACCGTGGTGTTCGCAGACGCCGCGCGTCTCCCGGTCGACTCGGCCGCGTTCACGTGTTGCGTCTCCACCGGGGCGATCGGGTTCTTCCCCGACCCCCTGGCAGCCCTCCGGGAAATGCACCGAGCGCTCGCGCCCGGCGGTCGGCTCATGGTTTACGCGAGCACGGCAGTACTGCGTGGTACTCCCGCCGCGGCCGAACCGGTCGCCTCGCGGGTCCACTTCTTCGAAGGTCCCGAGCTCGCGGACCTCGCCCGTCGCGCCGGCTTCTCGGCCGTTCGGGTGGAAGAACCGGACATGGAACCGTACGCGCTAAGGGCCGGGGTCCCGGAAGAAGCCTTACCGTTGTTCCGAGGGACCGGGGGTTGCTTTCTGCTTCGGGCCGAGAAACCTGGGTAGGCCGCCTTCGCGACCGACCCGGTCCTTGTCTCGCCGGCTCCCGGTCGTGCCCACACACATCCCATCAGACGGGTTTATTCGCCTCGGGGTAATGTCGCACTGAGCGTAGGATTTCGATTCAGGGGAAAACGACTCCATGGCCTCTCCGGTCGACCCCCGAACAGCGTTGTTCGTCGCCCTGGTCGCGATCGCCGTGGCCCTGTCGTCGGTGCTGGTCGTGGGCGTCGTATGGCCCTCATCATCGGGGACCGCGAAAGTTCCAAGCGGACCCCCGCCGTTGAAACTCTCGTGTACTCCCGTCACTCCTGCGCCCACGGGAGAGATCGGGCAGGCGTGTGTCGGCAGCGAGCCTGCGGCCCTGGTCTACGACCCGAGCAACCAGTTGATCTACGTCTCGGTCGAGGACTCGCAGATCGTATCCGTTGTCCAGCCGACAGGACCGCATCTCGTAGCCACGATCCCGAGCCGGAACTCCGCGCGCGGACTCGCCTTGGACCCAAACAACGGCAACCTGTACGTCTCGAACGGGTTCGGAGACAACGTGACGGTCATCGACACCTCCACGAACACCGTGGAGACAACGTGGGGGTTCCCCGGCTACGGGTTCATGGTGGGGGCGCAGTACGACCCGACGACGAATCAGCTGTTCTTCCTCGCCAATAATCCGCCGAACAGCATTCTATCGGTCAGTCCGGTCAACGGGAACCTGTTGCAACCCATCCCGATCGAGCCGAATACCGGGGGCGGCTCGGGTCCCATTGCCGGTGTGGACACGGCAACCCACGTGATGTACTACGCCGCTCGAGGGAATTTCGGCGTGGACGAGATCAACGAGCTCACCGGAGCGGAGCTCGGGTTCCTTCCCACGGGGACGGAATACGGTCCCACGAACACTTTCTTCGACCCATCGAACCAGCTCCTGTACGTCGCCGACGGGGGATGGCTCTATACCGGCCCCGGGGACCTGCTTGTGGCGTTCAACGTGACCACGGGGGCCAGCGTGGCGAACTTCACGGTCGGTGAGTTCCCCTCCACCTTTGCCTACGATTCCGCGCGGCACCTTCTCTACGTGTCGTGTGCGGCCACGGGAAACATCTCGGTGATCAACGACGAGACGAACCAGTTGGTCGACACGATCACCCTGGGGGCGGAAACGTTGCCGGGTCCCGTGCTGGTCGACCCCACGACCGGCGCCCTGTTCGTAGCCGAGGAGGGCACCGGCGAGCTTGTCGAATTGGCCCCGGCATAGGGGCCGGCGTCCTGGCCGGTCAGAATCGGGACCGTACTGTCGTGCGCTTCCCTGGCAGGCCGGGGGTACGGCGAGCTAGGCCGTCCACGGGCTGACCAAATCCGGGAGACCATGGAACCCGCCAAATAGACCCGTCCGTCCGTGGACAGCGATGAGCGCCGCCCCGGCGACCTCCCACGGTGGTTACGGTCCCCGCGAGGTCGGCCTGCTCCTTACCACGAGCCTCGTTTGGGGCGCGGCCTATGTGTTCATCCGGCAGGGGCTTGTGCTCGGGGCCGCGCCACTCGCCTTCGCCTCCGTCCGATACCTTCTGTCCGCGGTCGCCTTCGCGGTGCTGGCGGCGGTCCGGAAAGAGACATTCCCGGCGCGACGCGACCTCCTGGTGTCGGCGAGCATCGGAGGAGTTCTCATTATCGGTCTCTACGGCGGGTTCCTCTATTGGGGCGAGCAGTTCACCACCGGCGGCTACGCCGCGGTGCTCGCCTCCACCGCGCCCCTGCTCACCGTAGCGATCGGGTTCTCCCTGCTCGCGGCCGAACGGCTCGGGAAGCAAGGCTTGGTCGGCATGGGGATCGGGTTCGTCGGCGCGACGATTCTTGTCGTCCCCGAGCTAGCGGGCATCAATCCCCTGGGTAGCTGGGAAGGTCCACCGTTCATCTTGGCCGCGATCGTTTGCACCGCGTTCGGAACGGTCCTCTTGCGGCGATTTGGGCACGGACGTCAAGGCCTATGGCAGATCGGAGCCCAGTTCACGGTCGCCGGCACGATGCTCGGCATCGCCTCGCTGGCTATCCCCGGCGCCCATGCGCTTCCGCTGACCGTCGGTGTCCTCGAGTTGCTGGGGATTCTCGTCGCGTTCTCCTCGACGGTCGGCTACTTCAGCTACTTCGCCCTCCACCACCTCGTCGGGCCGGTCCGCGCCAACATCGTCGCCTACCTAGCGCCGCTCGTCGGCGTCGGGGTCGGGACGGGATTGTACGGAGAGCCGATCACAGTATGGGAGATCGCCGGTGTGACCGTCGTGCTCGTGGGCGTCAGCTTGATCCTGCTCGAATCGGCCCGCCGTGCGGCGGCCGCTTATCCACCCCGGTCGGCGGCCTAGGTTGATTCATACTCCGACCGGTCATCGGCACTATGACCACGACTCTGTTGAGGACAGGGTGGGGGTGATGCCGGCCCTACCCAGAACGAGTACGAGTCGGCTCCGCCGGCCTCGAATTGGCGGGAACCATCCCCCGCGAGTCGAGCGGGAAGTTTTCATACCCCTAGCGACGCTGACAACGAATCCGGACGCGGTTGCGGAGCGCCGCGAAGAAACGGTCCATGGTGAACATTCCGCCCACGCACGTCGGTCGTTCCGTCCGCTGGGGGGGCCTCCTGATCGCCGTGGGGGCCGTCCAATTCGCGGTCGCGAACGCGATCGTCCAGAGCCGCTACGGGGGGTATTCCCTGCTGACGAACTACATCAGCGACCTCGGCAACACTTCGACCTCGCCGCTCCCCGCCGTGTTCAATGTCTCGATCATCCTTCTCGGCACCTTCGCCTTCCTCGGGATCCTGCTCGCCTGGGGCGGGTTTCCTCGCGGCGGGTCCCGGGTGGCCGGCCTGTTCCTGCTCTTGATCGCCAGCGTCGCCGCGATCGTCGTCGGCCTCTATCCGGAGAACGTGAATGCGACGGTGCACGACACCGCTTCTCTGCTCGTCTTCCTGCCCGCCGGCCTCGCGCTCGTCATCCTTTCTAGCGGGATGCGAACTGGAACGATGTGGGACGGTTTCCGGGCGTTCACCGTGATCCTGGGCCTCGTCGTCCTCCTCTCCCTTGCCTACTACGCGCCAACCCAGACATTCAGCACGACCTGGGACCCCGGCCTCATCGAGCGGCTGATCGTCTACCCGATCCTCCTCTGGGCGGTCGTGGTCGGGATTCATCTCGCCCGGTTGCCGCGGTTCTCCCCGTCGGGTAAGCCCGCCCCGGCATAATCCCCGGGCCTGACGGCCCGGGTGAAATTGGTCCGTACGATGCTGTCGGACAAACGTCCGACGCCCAGAACGCAGGGTGCGTGAGAATCGCACGCAAGGGGTGTCAAGGGCGGGTGGGTTGGTTACTCCGGGGTGTCTATCCTTTCCGGGTTGACGGCGTCCTTATGTAGGCGACCGAGGTGGAAAGAGTGAGGCAATGACCGAGGAGGGAGAGAATGCTGGCGGATCAGATCGCACGAGCCGACTTCGCGGCACGCTCCCTTCCCCGGGGTGTCAGCATTAGGGAGTTCGCAGCTTGCGAATTCCCCAACGAGGACAGCCGTTGGGTAGCCTCGTCGGTATCGGGGGCTCGCCGCAAGGCGCACTTCCGGGCCCGATGGGGAACGATCCTGCGGTCGTTCGGCACCCGGAGGAAGGCCGAGCCACAAGTCGACCCGGCTATGGAGCCGACAGCGACCGCTTAGGCGCGTAAGCGCCTCCACCCGCCCCCCGTCCGGGGAGGCGGGTGTAACCATTTCCCAGTCTTCGCGGGCTGCGCGCCTTGAGATACATCGACTTTTCACGCCGCGGCTCGGGGCGACCGGGGCCCCCTCGAGCGTCAGGGTCATTTACTTCCCGTTGGGAGTCGTGCACCATGGGCCTCTGCGACGTGCGAACTGCCTACCGCCACGCAATCCCCGCCGGCTACTTTTCCCACTACGAGGTCTCGGACATTGACGTGACCTGCTCGCTCCCTGCGGAGTTCCGCGTTTCGGTCCGTGGCATGGAGCGGGGGAACCACCGGGACGGAGCGGAAGTGCGCGAGGTCGAGTTCTGCGCCCATCACCTGCATGCATTCGAAGAGGTTGATAAGCGGTTGCGAGGGCTTGGCTGGGCGCCGGCCGTTCACGGAAATCCCGTGCCGGTCGCTCCGGCATGATCTCGCGCCCACCACGCCGCTACGGCCGCCCTCCGCACTCGGTGGTGCTGGTGCACGGAGGACCCGGGGCTGCCGGCAGTCTTGCGCCGGTGGCCCGGATCCTCGGGTCAACGTGTGGGGTATTGGAGCCGTGGCAGAGCGCCACCTCGGTCGCCGGCCAAGTCCGGGAGCTCACTCGCCAGATCCGACGTTGGTCTTCGCCGCCCGTCGTTCTCGTTGGCCATTCCTGGGGGGCATGGCTGGCATTGCTGGTTGCCAAGGCGCACCCGGAGCTGGTCGAACGGGTCGTTCTCATCGGCTCGGGACCGTTGCGAGCTCGGGACGCGGCCACGATTCCTCGCCGCCGAAGAGCGCGACTCTCGGAAGCCGAATGGGCCGAGTACGCGGCCCTCAGCCGTCGTCTCTCCAAGCCAGGAGGCGCCGATCGGGTGGCCATGATGGGGCGCCTGGGGGAGCTCAGTGAACGCGCCGACAGTTACCACCCAATCCCGTATCCTCGCATTCGCGGAAGGATGGACCCAGTGGCCCTGAGGCGGGTTGGAGCCGAGGCGGCGGAGATGCGGAGGTCCGGGGAGCTCCTGCGCACCGTACGACTGGTTCGAGCTCCCGTCCTGGTGGTGCATGGGACGAACGACCCCCACCCGATCCGGGGTGTGGTCGAGCCGCTTCGCCACGCTGGCCTCAATTTGCGCGTGGTTCGATTGGAGCGCTGCGGTCACGAACCCTGGTGGGAGCGCTACGCTCGTGTGAAGTTCTTCTCCGTGCTCCGGCAGGAGCTTAAGACCGCGCGTCGCCGGCACGGCCCAACTCGTGCGATTCGGGCGGTCTAACCGAGGTCTCGGGCGGACCCAGAACCTAGCGTGCGGGTCAAATCCCGTTGAGCTTTCCCGCAAAAGTCGGGCCGTCCCTGCCGACGCGGTCGGGGCGGCATCCACGACGCCGTTCCGGATCAAAAGGTGGTAACCGCGATGGAGCCTCCGCTACAGTTCGAGCCGTTCAAGACAAAGGTCGTCGAGCAAATCCCGAACCCGTCCCGCCGCGAGCGGGAAGCCGCGCTCGAGCGTGCGGGATACAATCTGTTCAACCTGCATTCGGACGAAGTGAGGATTGACCTGCTCACCGACTCCGGCACGGGCGCGATGAGCGACCGGCAATGGGCTGCGATGATGATCGGTGACGAGACCTACGCCGGCAGCCGAAACTACGCCCACTTCGAATCGAAGGTCCGCGAGATGACCGGATTCCCGCACATCGTCCCGGCGCACCAGGGGCGCGCGGCGGAACACCTCCTCTTCTCGACGCTCTGCAAGCCCGGCCAGATCATCCCGAACAACATGCACTTCGACACTACCCAAGCCCACGTCGTGCATGCGGGTGGCACGCCCGTGAACCTCGCCGTCGCCGAGGCGTACGATGCCGTGAGCGATTACCCGTTCAAGGGGAATGTCGACACCGCAGCTCTCGAGCGCCTCCTCACGGTGGAGAGTAAGGACCGTGTCCCGCTCGTGATGGTGACGATCACCAATAACACGGGCGGGGGCCAGCCGGTCTCCCTCGCGAACTTCACCGAGGTCGTCCGCGTGGCGCACGCGCACGGGGTGCCCGTCTACCTCGACATGTGCCGCTGGGCCGAGAACGCGTTCTTCGTACGGGAACGCGAGCCCGGGATGGGCTCGAAGTCGATCGCGGCGATCGGGCGTGCGTTCTTCGACCTCGCCGACGGAGCGACCATGAGCGCGAAGAAGGACGGGCTCGTCAACATCGGCGGGTTCGTCGCGGTCCGGGACGCCGGGCTCGCCGAGCAGCTCCGAGCCGCCCTGATACTGTTCGAAGGATTTCCGACGTACGGGGGTCTCGCCCGGCGCGACCTCGAGGCGATGACCGTCGGCTTCGATGAGGCGATGGACCTCGCCTACCTCGAGCACCGGATCGGTCAGGTCCGTTTCCTCGGCACCCTCCTCGACCGACATGGTGTGCCGTTCCTGCACCCGCCGGGAGGCCATGCGATCTACCTCGACGTCGACCGTTTTCTCCCGCATCTCGGAGAGGACGACCTCCCCGGCCAGGCTCTTGCGATCGAGCTGTACCGGGAAGGAGGGGTACGTACGGTGGAAGTCGGTTCGATCATGTTCCCGACCGGGTCCGGCTCCCAGCGACCGCTCGAGCTCGTTCGGCTGGCGATCCCGCGTCGGGTCTACTCGGCGAGCCATCTCGCGTTTGTCGCGGACGTCGTCGGCAAGGTCTACGACCGGCGAGCGAGCATCAAGGGCGTCACGATGACCTACCGGCCTGAGCGGCTCCCTCACTTTACCGCCCGGTACGCTCCGAAGTCGGGCTGATTCGGTCTCACCGAGGGGTAGATTCTTACCCCCGACGCCGCATCGACGGTGCGACGATGGTAACGCTCGAACCCGGGGAATCGGTCGTCAAGACCGGTCCGGTGCGCTGGGTCGGACGGGAAGGCGAGCGCCCCGGGGTCCTCACGCTCACGAACCACGCTCTGATCTTCGAAGGGCCGATCCCCCAGTTCACCCCCGGCGGAGGGATGGGGCCGGGCCCGATGCGTCGCTGGGCTCGAGCGGGTCCCCCACCGCTGGCCCCAGGTACCCTGCGCATTCCGCTATGGCGGTGTCGGGGTGCCGCGGCCATTCCGGGGCCTTCGGGGAGCGAGCTCGGGGTCCAGCTGCTGCGCCGGAGCTTCCTCCTGCGCACCAACGAAGCAGAGGCCTGGGCGGCCGCGATTCGAACGGCGAGGGCGTCCGCGCCGCCACCGCCGCCCGGAATGATGGGCGTCGGCGGGCGGGCGGCTCCAGTACACTGCGATTACTGCGGGCGGTCAAGCCCCCCGGGGTCGACCCGGTGCACCTCGTGCGGGGCTCCCTTCGACCCGTGACGGCTCCGCCGCTGACGCGGGGCGCTACGCCGCCAGCTTCGGGTCACCGTGGGGTTGGCGAACGATCAGCACCGAGCAGTGCGTGTGGTGCAGGATGCCGTCCGAGACGCTCCCGAGGAAGAATCGGCCGGCGGGGGAGAGTCCTCGAGAACCGACGACGATCAGGTCGGGCTTGTTCTTCTCGACGAACTGGACGACCCCTTCGACCGGATCCCCTTCGAGCAGCGTCGTCTCGACTTCCGGTATCCCCTCCGACAGCAGCTTCTCCTTGAGCGCGTCCAGCCGCCTCGACGCCGCATCGAGGAGTGCGGCGAACGACTCGCCGATGGGTACCGGCACGCCGAACGCCGGAGAGACGAGCGGGATCGCGGTCACGATCATCAACTTCGATTTCCAGAGCTTCGCGAGATTCACCGCTTCGTCCAGGGCCGGCTGGGACGCCTCGAGCATGTCGTCCGCCACCAGAATCGTGCGGAAGGTCATCGGCCACCGAGAGGCGGGGAGGGTTGATATCGATTCTGCGGTCGCCGGCCACATCTCCCCTCGTTTCCTCCTACCGAAGGGCATTAGTCGGCGTGCTCGTCTCCCCGGGCGATGAAGGCGCTCGTGCTGATCGGCGGGTTCGGCACCCGGCTTCGTCCGATCACCTACAACGTGCCGAAGCAACTGATCCCGCTCGCCGGCAAGCCGATGCTGTTCCATGTGCTCGACTTGCTGCCGAGCGACGTCGAGGAAGTCGTCCTGGCCACCGGCTACAAGGCCGAGATGATCGACGCCTTCGTCCGGGGGCATCCCCCTCGGATGCCCGTGCGAACGGTGGCCGAGGCGGAGCCGCTCGGCACCGGAGGCGGGATGAAAAACGCGGGCGACGGGATGAGCGACCCGTTCTTCCTGCTCAATTCGGATGTGATCGCTCGACCCGACCTTGCCGAGATGGCTCGACAACACGTCGCGCACGGCGGCCTCGGAACGATGG
>Ga0187782_10003936_pt1 | contig 11081 bp, 5 predicted proteins | sample 0715_SJ02_MP15_2_FD_132454 | JGI IMG/M metagenome (GOLD analysis project Ga0187782, IMG submission 132454) | Tropical peat soil microbial communities from peatlands in Department of Meta, Colombia - 0715_SJ02_MP15_20_MG | ecosystem: Environmental > Terrestrial > Soil > Wetlands > Peat | place...
CATACGCGCGAGCTGTGTGCGCTCAGTCTAGTTTTCGGCAAGACATGGCGCTCCCCTCCCGAGGTGCGGCTGGGGAAGTTGCAATCCTGGCTCCCGGCTTGTCCTGCCGCCGCTTGCATCGGCCGATGATTGCCCCCATGTTGGCTGTGTTTCCATGCGTGCGGAGGTGGGTGTTGGCGGCTCGGGGGCGGGCGCAGATCATCATCGTTGGCTGCGGCTTCGGTGGACTGTTCGCGGCCCGCGCCCTGAAGCAGGTACCCGCCGACGTGCTGGTCATCGACCGCAACAACTATCACCTGTTTCAGCCGCTGCTCTACCAGGTCGCCTCGGCAGCGCTCGCGCCGGCCGACATTGCCCAGCCGATCCGCACCATACTGCGCTACCAGAAGAATACCCGCGTGATGCTCGCGGACGTTGACGGCGTCGATCTTGCGCAACGCTGCGTGTACGCCGCCGGGAGGCGACTGCCCTACGATTACCTGGTGCTCTCACCCGGAGCGGTCGACAACTACTTCGGTCACGAGCAATGGCGGCAGTTCGCACCGGGCATGAAGGAGGTGGAGGAGGCGACCTACATCCGCTCGCGCCTGCTGCGCTCGTTCGAGAGCGCGGAGATCGAGCCCGACCCCGCCGAGCGCGCCGCACGGCTCACCTTCATCATCGTCGGCGCAGGTCCGACCGGCGTCGAGCTCGCAGGCGCCATCAAGGAACTGGCTGTCGACGTGATCCCGCGCGATTACCGCGTCGCCGATACTCGCCACGCGCGCGTCATTCTCATCGAAGCCGGCGAGCGCGTGCTGCCCGCCATGCACCCGGCATCCTCGGCGCGCGCCCTGGCGCAGCTGCGCACGCTCGGTGTCGAGGTGCGGCTTGGCGCCCCGGTCACCGAGGTGCTTGCCGACGGGGTCATGGTGGCGGGTGAGCGGCTGCGCAGTTACAACGTCACCTGGACGGCGGGTGTGCGCGCCGCCGCCCTGAGCAGCACCCTCGGCGTGCCGCTCGGCCCCGGCGGCCGGGTGCGCGTGGAGCGTGATTGCTCCGTGCCCGGGCACCCGGAAGTGTTCGTGATCGGTGATGCCGCCTGGCTCGTCGACGGGGCGAGCGGCCGGGCCGTACCGGGCGTCTCCCAGGGTGCCTTGCAGATGGGCCGTTATGTCGCGCGCGTGATCGCGGCGGAGCTGCGCGGTGAGCGCAGTGCGCGCGCCACGCCCTTCCATTACCGTGACTGGGGCTCGGTCGCTACCGTCGGTAAGTCGCGCGCCGTGGTAGAGCTCGGCTGGCTGCGCTTCGGCGGACTGCTCGCCTGGCTCGCCTGGATGGTGCTGCACGTGACGGTGCTGATCGGCTTTCGCAACCGCCTCGCGGTGCTTGCCTCGTGGATCTACAGCTACGTCTTTTTCAGGCGTGGCTCGCGCCTCATCACCCGTTCCGCGCCGGCACCGGAGCAGCCTCCGTAGATGGCGACCCGCACCCATCCCCCACGTCGTGCCAGCCTGAGCGGTAGCGCCGACGCCGGCGAAGCCCTCACGCTGCGCGGTTTCTTCGGCGTATTCCGCTACAGCCGCCGCGCGCTCGAGCTGGTGTGGACCACCAACCGTCCGCTCACCGTCGCGCTCGCCGTGCTCACCGTGCTCGCCGGCGTATTGCCGGCGTCGGTAGCCTACATCGGCGCGCTGATCGTCGACGCGGTCGTGAGTGCCATGCGCGCCGGCGGCGTCGCGACGCGCGTGATGGAGCTGGTGGCACTCGAAGGGGTACTGGTCGCGGCGATCGCCGCTGCGCAGCGTGGGCTGTCGTTGTGCCAGTCGCTGCTGCGTGCACAGCTCGGACAGCGCGTCAACGTCATGATCCTCGAGAAGGCGCTGACACTCGAGCTGCAGCACTTCGAGGACTCCGAGTTCTACGACAAGCTGACGCGCGCACGGCGTGAAGCCTCCACGCGACCGCTCAGTCTCGTGACCCGCACCTTCGGACTGGTGCAGAACGGCATCTCGCTCGTGAGCTACGGCGTGCTGCTCGCGCACTTCTCGCCCTGGGCCGTGGCCGTGCTGCTGCTCGCCGGGCTGCCGGCGTTCGTGGCCGAGGCCAAGTTCTCAGGTGACGCCTTTCGCCTGTTCCGCTGGCGCTCGCCGGAAACGCGCATGCAGATCTATCTCGAGACCGTGATCGCGCGCGAGGATCACGCCAAGGAGGTCATGCTGTTCGGCCTCGGACCGCGGCTGCTCGAGCGCTACCGCGACATCTACCGCCGCCTCTATGCGGAGGATCGAGCGCTCACCGTGCGGCGCGATCTGTGGGGTTTTGCCCTGGGATCCATCGGCACCGCGGCACTCTACAGCGCTTACGCGTGGATCGCAGTGACCACCGTGCGCCGCCTGATTACGCTCGGGCAGATGACCATGTACGTGGCGCTGTTTCGCCAGGGGCAGGCGGCGGTATCGGCGATGCTGGCCGCGGTCGGTGGCATGTACGAGGACAACCTCTACCTGTCGACGCTTTACGAGTACCTCGAGGCTCACGTGCCGCGTCCGACCGGCGCGCTGCTGCGCGGCCCGTTGCCGGAGGACGGGGTGCGCTTCGAGGACGTGAGCTTCACCTACCCGGGCGCGGAAGAAGCTGCGCTCGAGCACATCACGCTGCACCTCAAGCCCGGGACCAGCCTGGCGCTCGTCGGGGAGAACGGCTCCGGCAAGACCACCCTGATCAAGCTGCTTACCCGGCTGTACGCGCCTACCTCAGGGCGGATCCTGCTCGACGGGCAGGACCTCGCCGAGTGGGATGAGGGCGCGCTGCGCGAGCGCATCGGCGTGATTTTCCAGGATTTCGTCCGCTATCAGATGCTGGTGGGCGAGAACGTCGGCGCGGGCGATGAGCGCTTCTTCGAGGACGAGCAACGCTGGCGCAACGCGGCGGCCAAGGGGCGCGCCAGCGAGTTCATCGACGCACTGCCCGCCGGCTACCACACCCAGCTTGGCAAGTGGTTCCGCGACGGGCGCGAGCTCTCCGGGGGCCAGTGGCAGAAGATCGCGTTGTCGCGGGCCTTCATGCGCACGCGCGCCGACATCCTGGTGCTCGATGAGCCGACCGCGGCCATGGATGCGCAGGCCGAGGCCGAGGTGTTCGAGCACTTCCGCCAGCTGGCGCGCGATCGCATCATCATCCTCATCTCGCATCGTTTCTCAACGGTGCGCATGGCGGATCAGATCGTCGTGCTCAACCGCGGACGCATCGTCGAGCGCGGCACCCACGAGCAGCTCATGGACCTCGACGGCCGCTACGCGCATCTCTTCGCGCTGCAGGCACGGGGCTATCGATGACGCTGTGCTGCTCACCTCACCAGCCGAGCACTCCGTGGGGGCCTCGGCGAACGGGCTATCGATGACGCCGTGGGCGAACGGGCTAGCGCTGATGGCGCCGCCCTCTTTCAGTGCGGCGGCGTTGCGGGGTTCTGTTGCGCGGCGGGAGCTGGCGGCGCGGCGCCACTCTGCTGCGCTTTGGCACGCAGGTCCGCGGTCATGCGCCGGTAGTCGATGCTGCGGATCTCATCGATGGGACACACCATGCGGCCGGTCGGCGCCGAATCGATCGTGACCGAATCGAGGTGCGCGCTCACCGTGCCGCCGGTAGTGGTGACGCCGATCGTGTTGATGACGAAGCGCAGGTCGCACGACGACCACACCTTGAGAAGATAGGCGTCACTCGGCGTGGTGAACACCACGAGCTGGTCACGGCTGAGTTGTTCCCAGCTGTAGAAGTGGCCGAGCCAGGTGAAGCGATCGATCGGCGGCCCGGCATAGGCGCGGTAGCGCGCCAGCGCCTGCTGTTGGGCGGTCGTCGCCGGCGCGGCGCCATTGGCAGTCGGTGGCGGACTGCTGGCACAGGCGCCGAACAGAGCGAGCAGCGCCGCCGCTGGCGCGAGTGCCCATAGTTCATGGCGCATGCGCAGCTCCTGACACGTGAGTGTCCGTCGTTAACGTCGAGCGCCTGGCGGCGTTGACAGTTCGCCGGCAGCGGCAACGCTCGCTGGGCCCGCGCTCAGCAGCGCCACCGGGAACTCGGCGAGCGCCTCTGCCACGGCTATGCCGCAGCCATCGCCCCGGCGCTGTGGCTCAAGCGGCATGCCGTTCAGAGCGTTGCGCAGTGGCTGCATCGCGCGCCCGTTGCCCGGCAGCTCGACGAACGTGTCCTGCCACACCTCGGCGCCGAGTGGCAGACGCGCCGGGTCATCGAGCAGCCGCCGGTACAGCCGCGGCGCGATGACGATGAGCGACTCGCGCGCGCAGCGCCGCGCGAACGCGCACACGTGCGGCGAGCGCTCGCCGTACACCCGCAACCGCCGATAGTCACCGTGGCTGAAGAGGTGCGGCTGTGCGCGGCGCAGCTGCAGTGTCTTCCAGGTGAGGAGCAGCTTGCCACGGCCGTCCTCGAGGCTCGCGGCCAGCTCGCGCAGCGACAGGCTTGCGCCGCTAGCGAGTTCCGCGAGCAGCGCACGGCGCTGCTCGTAGTCGACCGGACGGCGGTTGTCCGGATCGACGAGCGAGAAATCCCACAGCTCGTTGCCCTGATACACGTCCGGGACCCCGGGCGCAGTCAGCTTGCACAACGTCTGCGTCAGGCTGTTGAGCAGCCCGAAGCGCACCACGCGCCAGGCGAACTCGCCGAAGTCGGCGAGAAACAGGTTGTGGCCGCGTGTCTCGAGCGCGCTGCGCACGAACTGCAACAGGGCTTCCTCGTAGGCCGGGTCGGACTCGGTCCAGCTGGTGCGGACTTTGGCCTCGCGCACCGCCTTGATCATGTAGGCCTCGAGGCGCTCGCGGTAGGCCGCCTCGGCTGCGGCGCGGGCGTCGAGCGGCCAGCTGCCGAGCAGCGTCTGGTAGAAATGGTACTCGTCGTTGGCCGAGGGTGCCGGTTCGCCGTCGATCTCGCGCTTGCGGGTACGGTTGATGCGCATCCAGCGGCGCACTGCATCGCGCCACGGCGTGGTCATCTCGGAGAGCACGTCGAGCCGCGCGCGCACGTCTTCCGAACGCTTGGTGTCGTGGGTCGAGGTGGCGAGCATCTCGTGCGGCCAGTGTCGCACGCGGTACTCGGCGTCGGCATGGAAAGCTCGCACGCCGCCGCCATAGTTGCCCGGCTCGCTGCCGACGTCGTTGAGCGAGATGAGCCGATTGAAGCGGTAGAGAGCGGTATCCTCGATACCCTTGGCGGTGATCGGCGCGGTGATCTGCTGAAACTTCATGACGAAGGCCCGCATGGCGCGCCGCTGATCGTCGCTGCTCGTCGGCAGCTCGAGTAGCAGCGCGCTGCGCACGAAGTCGAACACCGATGCCTCGGTGGCCGCGCGCCGCCGCCGTGCAGCGGCGATGGCCCACTCGATATAGCGGCGGTCGCTCTCGGAGACCGTGTCGGCGATGTAGGTGCGGTACACCGGGAAGCAGGCAATGACCTCGGCGAGCGTTTGCCGCAGGGTGTTGAAGGTGAAATCACGCGTACTGCGGTCGGAGCGCGCGATGCGCGCGAGCTGATTGGTGGCGACGTTGAGCTCGGAGGCGAGCGAGCGGCGCAGCACCAGCTGCTGGCACTGGTAGGCGACGTCGCGCCACTCGAGCGTTTCTTCGGTGACGCCGCGGTAGACGCGGTCCATGCGCACCCGCGTGGCCGAATCGATCAGCATGCGGTTGACGACGTTGAGGAAGTGGTAGCCGGTCTCACCGTGCACCGGCCAGTCGGACGGCAGGTGCTCGAAGGACGCCGTGATCTTCTCGACGACCAGGTAGAGGGCGCGTGCCCAGGGCCGGTCGGTGACCGCGGCAATGCGCTGCTGCAGGCGCCGCACGTAGCCCGCGGGATCGTACAGTCCGTCGGCGTGGTCGATGCGCAGACCGTCGATCTTGCCCTCGGCGATCAGCTGCAGCACCAGGCGGTGCGTGACCTCGAAGACCGTCTCGTTGTCCACGCGCAGCGCTGCGAGGTCGTTGACGTCGAAGAAGCGTCGGTAGTTGATGTCATCGGCCGCAACGCGCCAGTAAGCGAGATGGTAGGCCTGTAGCTCGAGCAACTCATGCAGCGCATCGAAGCTCGCGGGCTCGCCCGCCGTACCCGCGAAGCTGCGCACGGCCGCCTCGAGCGCCGCCGCCACGGCGGCGTTACCGGCCGCGAGTACCGCCAGGCGGCGCTTGTGCAGCTCCTTGGCGCGGCTGCGCTCGCTCACCTGCTCGGGCGTTGCCGCCCGCCGGTCCGGCAGCGCCGCCAGTGCCCGGCGGATGTTCTCGAGCTCGGTGCTGGCGACCAGTGCCGGGACGCGGTCGAGGATGCGCGGATAGGTGCGCGGATCGAGCGGCAGGCGATGCGACCGGTAGAACACGGCGAAGGAGCCCGAGCGGGGCTCAAAGCGCAGCTGCAGCTCGCCGCGCTCGAGCACCGTGCCGTACGGGTCCGACAGCACCGGCACCAGCACTTTGTGTGCGCGGTCGGGACTGGAGGGATCCCAATCGATGTCGAAGAACCCGGCGTAGTAGGACGCTTCGCCGTTTTCCAGCACGTCCATCCACCACTCGTTGTCGGCGCCGAGGATGCCGACGTGGTTGGGTACGATGTCGACGATGTGCCCCATGTCGTGCGCCCGCAGCGTCGTGACGAACTCCTCGAAGTCGGCGCGGTCGCCGATCTCGGGGTTGAAGGCATTGTGGTCGACCACGTCGTAGCCGTGCGCGCTGCCGGTGCGGGCGCGGAAATACGGTGAGCAGTAGACGTGGCTGACGCCGAGCGCAGCGAGGTAGGGAACGATGGCGATGGCATGACGGAAGGTGAAGCCCGCGTTGAGCTGCAGGCGGTAGGTGGCGCGCGGGATCGCGGGGCCCTCACCGGGGGCCGGTGGCCGACCGCCGCGCCGCCGCGCGCTGCGCCCCTCAGTGCCGCTCACGTACCCGCTCCAGCAGCCACAGGATGCTCCACGCCGGCAGCTCCTTGCGCGCGAGCGTCGCGCGGATGCCGGGATGCGTGGCGAAGATCACGCGCCCCGCCACACCGCACGGCAGCGGCGCGGGGAGCGAGCTGAGATTGGCGATCAGGTGCAGCGTCTTGCCGCGGGCAGGCCAGTCGACGGTGAACGCGCCGTCGCCACCCGAGCGGCTGCAGCGTCCGGCCTGGAGCTGCGGGATCAGCGGCACGATGTCGCGCCGTCGGATCGCGAGCAAGCGCCGGTGATCGAGCAGCGCGCGCGCGTGGCGGCCTTCGCTCGAGCGGCGCCAGTCGAGTCGCGCCGCTGCGAAGGTTGCCGGGTCGCCCGGGTCGCGGCCACCGGGGAATTCGCCGTTGCGGTGCTCGCGCACCGTGGCCAGGAGCTGCGGCTCGAAATCGCAGAACCACGGGAACGGCTCGGTGGCCGCCCATTCCTCACCCATGAAGAGCAACGGCGGCTGCGGCGCGAGCAGCAGCACTGCAGCCGCTGCGCGCAATGCCGCCGGCTCGTGCACGAGCTCCGCGAGACGCTCGCCTCGGGCGCGATTGCCGATCTGATCGTGGTTCTGCAGGAAGTTCACGAAGGCGCTCGGCGGCAGGTGCGCGCTGCTCTCGCCGCGGGCCGCGCCGGCATGGCGCGACACCTCACCCTGGTAGGCGAAACCCTGCGCCAGCGCGCGACACAAGAGCGCATGCGGCTTCTCGGCGAAGTCCATGTAGTAGCCGTGGGTCTCGCCGCTGAGCATGACGTGCAGGCTGTGGTGCGCGTCGTCATTCCACTGCGCGTCGCAGGTCGTCGGCGCACCCTCAGGACCGAGAAAGCGTACGGCGTTGTCGAAATTCTCGAGCGTCAGATAGAGCGTGCGCGCGCGGCCCGGGCCGGCGCGCACGACTCTTGCGATCTCGTTGACGATGTGCGGCTCGCTGGTGTCGTGAACGGCGTGGATCGCGTCCAGGCGCAGTCCGTCGAAATGGAACTCCTCGAGCCAGTAGAGGGCATTGTGGAGGAAGAAATCGCGCACCGTACGGCTGTCGGGCCCGTCGAAGTTGATCGCTGCGCCCCACGGTGTGTTATGGCGCGCGCTGAAGAACTGCGGCGCGTAGCAGTTGAGGTAGTTGCCCTCGGGACCGAAATGGTTGTAGACGACATCGAGCAACACGGCGAGGCCGTGACGATGCGCCGCGCTCACCAGCGCCTTCAGTTCCTCGGGCCTGCCGTACGCCGCGTGCGGCGCGTAGGGCAGCACCCCGTCGTAGCCCCAGCCGCGCGTGCCGGGGAAAGCCGCTACCGGCATGAGCTCGATGGCGGTGACGCCAAGGCGCACCAGATGCTCGAGACGCGGTGTCACCGCGGCGAAGTTGCCGGGCGCATCGAAGGTGCCGACATGCAGCTCGTAGATCACGGCGGTGTGCCAGGGCGGGGCACGCCAGGCGGTATCGTCCCAGGCGAATGCGGCCGGATCGATCACCTCGCTCGGACCGTGCACGCCGTGCGGATTGCTGCGCGCGGCGGGGTCGGCTACCTCCGCGCCGTCATCGATGCGAAAGCGATAGAGGCTGCCGGGACGCGCCGCCGCCGTCTCGAGTGCGAACCAGCCGCCCGTGAGCGCCGCCATCTTCAGCGCGCGCGCGGCGCCGTGATCGTACAGCAGCAGCTCCACGCGCCGTGCCGCGGGTGCCCACAGCCGAAAGCGCACCTCGCCGGTCGCCGTCAGCTCGGCTCCGAACGGCATGGAGTGCCGCCGTCGCACCGTCGGCTCCATGGCGCTGCGCTCATCCATAAGGCTGCAAACTCCCGCGTGGGGTTCGCTGCAGCGCCTCAGACCGCTTCGGCGGCGAGACGGCGCAACGGCACCCCGGCCCACTCGGGCCGGCCGAGCAGCTCTTGCTGCAGGTCGGCGGAGGCTGCCTCGAGCTCGAACAGCCGCAGCAGCGGGCGAACCTCGGCGAGGGAGGCGTACAGGCCGCACGAGCGTGCAATCTCGTCGTAAGTCGAGATGAACATGTGGCGGGTCTGCTGCTCCCATGCATCGAGCTGCGGCTCCCAGCGGCCACGCTCGTCCGCGGGAATTACGGAGCATTGTTGTAACGCCATCCGCCGCGCATATGCAAACGAGCGCAGCATGCCGGCCACGTCGGTGAGTGGCGAGCGTCGGCGCCGCTGTACGGCAATGCCCTGGTCGGGCTGACCTTCGAAGTCGGTGATCACGAAATCGTTCCGCCGGAGCAGCACCTGCCGCAGGTGATAGTCCCCGTGTACGCGGATCTTCACGGCGTGGGGGGCGCGCACGTCGCGGTCGTCGAGGCTGCGCAGCAGCGTGCTGCGGCGCGCCTGCAGCGTGGCAGCGTCCGCGGCGGCTGCCGCGGACAGCCGCCCCGGATGCTTTGCCAGCGTCGTGAGCGCGGCGCGCACCGCAGCGCGCGCGGCGCGCCGCCACTCGGCGACGTCCGCGGCGCTGATCGGCTGGGGAGCCAGCGCGGGCTCGGCGGTCGCGGCCGCCAGCGCACCGTGCAGCTGCGCCGTGCGTGTGGCGAGCGTGCTGACGAGCGCGAGATACAGGCCGTGCACGCCGGCGGGCAGCGGGGCGCGGGTCACGCGCTCCTCGAGGAAGCGCACCAGGTAGTTGACCGTGTAGTCCCAGCCGTCGCCCTGGTTGGGGACGAACGCGTGCAGCAGCGCCAGCGTGCTTGCGGCGCCCTCGGCGGGCTGATACTCGATGAAGCCGGCGAGCGGCGCACTGCCGGGAAAGTGTGCCACCTCGGTAAGGTAGCGGCCGATCTCCACGCCGGGGTTGGCCCCGGGGCGAAGCCGGCGGCAGATCTTGAGAAAGAACGCATCGCCGACTCTCACGGTCGTGTTGGCGCCTTGCGCGCCGGCCGGCACCACCGGCGCCGCTGCGCTGTAGCTCGAGCGCAGCCTCTCGTACGCCGTCGTGGACGTACAACGAAGTCGCGCGGTCTGCGTCGGGAACTCGTGCTGTGCGCCGATGGCATCGATGAGCGCGCGACAGAAGTCCTCATCCGCGGCCGCGTCGGCCAGCACCCCGGTCGCCGCGCGCTGGCGCACCCGCGCGAGCGCCGCCGGCAACAGCCGACGGTAGCGCGCTTCCTCGCTGTCCTCGAACGCCATCGCGAGCGGCAGGAAGTAGCGGCCGGCCTGGGCGCCACTGTGTATCTCGAAGAGGGCCACCAGCCAGCGGTCGAGCGCGGAGTCGTGCTGCACGACGTCGCTCAACGTTGCCCCGCTGAGGCCTGCACCGCGCGCCGCTGGCGGCGCCGGCAGCGCTATCGCCGGCGCCGCCCAGCGCTGCGTGGCGAGGTAGCCTGGCACCACGCGCCCCTCGAGTTGCGCGCGCAGTGCCTCCGCGAGCTTCACGCGCCACGGATCGACACGCTCGGGGAAGAAGCTGCGCCAGCCGTCGATAAGCACCAGGGTCGGCAGATCCTCGCGTGCCGTACGATCATCGTGCCAGGGCGGTGCCTCGGCCTCGCGGCTGAGGCGAAACCAGTAGAACGCGTAACCGGGAAGCGTCAGCAGGTAGGGCAGCTCGCCGATCGGCGGAAAGGCGGCGCGGCCGAGCAGCTCGATGGGTACCGCGCCCTTGTGCTCGGCGAGGTCGAGCTCGACCGGTTGCGCCGAGCGCGACAGGTTCGCCACGCACAGGATCGCGTCGCTGCCGAACTGGCGCAGGTAGACGAGCACCCGACGGTTGCCGGGCCGGATGAAGCGCAGCGTCCCGCGCCCGAAGGCCTGCGAGCTACGGCGCACCTGCAGCATGCGCTTCATCCAGTTGAGGAGCGAGGAGCGGTCGCGGATCTGCGCCTCGACGTTCACCGCCTCGTAGCCATACACGGGGTCCATGATCGGTGGCAAGTAGAGCTGCTGTGGATCGGCACGCGAGAAGCCGGCGTTGCGGTCGGGGCTCCACTGCATGGGCGTGCGCAAGCCGTTGCGATCGCCGAGAAAGACATTGTCGCCCATGCCGATTTCGTCGCCGTAGTAGATGACCGGCGAGCCGGGCATCGACAGCAGCAGGCTGTTCATGAGCTTAATGCGCTCGAGATCGTTTTCCAGCAGCGGCGCGAGGCGGCGGCGGATGCCGAGGTTGAGCCGGGCGCGC
>Ga0187782_10003937_pt1 | contig 11081 bp, 7 predicted proteins | sample 0715_SJ02_MP15_2_FD_132454 | JGI IMG/M metagenome (GOLD analysis project Ga0187782, IMG submission 132454) | Tropical peat soil microbial communities from peatlands in Department of Meta, Colombia - 0715_SJ02_MP15_20_MG | ecosystem: Environmental > Terrestrial > Soil > Wetlands > Peat | place...
GCCACGTGCTCCATGGCCTGATCGAGCGGCAGCGCCCGCCGATACTGGCGGTCGGAGGCCAGCGCGTCCAGACAATCCACCGCGGAAAGAATGCGCGCACCGATGGGGATCTCCTCTCCCTTGAGTCCATCGGGGTAGCCGCTGCCATCCCACTTCTCGTGGTGCGATCGAACAATCGGCACGACGGGATAGGGGAAGTTCACGTGCTTGAGGATCTCTGCCCCCACCACCGGGTGGATCTTCATCTTTTCGAATTCCTCCGGGGTGAGGCGGCCGGGCTTGTTGATGATGTGTTCGGGCACGGCCAGCTTGCCAATATCGTGGAGCAACGCGGCGGCGCGCAACGCCTCGATCTCGGCCGCGTTCAGCTCCAGTTCCTTGGCGATCTCCAGGGCGTACACACGCACACGCCGGAGGTGATCGTGGGTGTTGTGGTCCTTGGCTTCGATGGCCAGCGCCAGAGCTTCAATGGTCCGGAGGTGGAGTCCCGCCATCTCTTCCACGTGACGTTTCTCGTCTGCGAGCCGCCCGAGGTAGAGACGGTAGGAACGGTAGATCCAGTACATGATAGGCAGCACTAGCAGCGAGGTCTGCCAGCCCACCCACCGGTTAAGAACGCTTACTAGGCCAGCGATGGCCGCTCCCACCAGATAGTAAGGAAAGGACCAGAAGTAGGACTCAGCCCAGGTCTTGCGCAGCGGCTTGCTCTCAGTAAGGGAGATCACCACCGCCACCGGGACTGTGTTGGCAAGAAAATAGACGCAAGCAGCGACGATCAGCAGCAGGGGTGTGCTGTTGCGCAGTACCGGCGCCAGCCCGTGATAGGCGAAGGCCGAGAGCGCGATGGCCGGCGCCATCATGCTGAACACGTTGAACATTACTTTGATGGGCGCGGGAGCGGTCTTGGTGTGCCACAAGCATTGCACCAGCCCGGAAGCACAGCCGATCACTAACGTCTCCGGCAAAGACAGCTCCAGGATGCCGATCAGAATGAACAGGAAGTTCACCGACATCGTGGCGTCAATGCCGGGCAGCTGTACCTTCAAGCCGGAGGCCAGTACCGCTACCACCAGGTAGCAGACGAAGCGCAGCCCGTCGTGCGATTCCCAGTGCAGCGCGCTGTTGCCGATCACGGCTGCCCCAAGGGCCGCAGTCAAGAAAATGAACGCTTGGGCCTGCTTCGGCATGGACGGATTACTCTCCACCTTTACCGGCAGGTAAGCGACCATCTGCGAGAGTGCACGGGCAAGACAATCCCCAAGCGTTTTCAGTGGCTTAAACATTCCCGTTCCGGGCCTCTTGGGGGAAAAGCGACAGTCTGGCGCAAGACGGCAGGCCCCGCAGACATTTTGACCTCAGAGCGTTATCCCAGGATCGACAATCTGCCCAACGTAGCTGCTTGTACACATTACAAAGGTGGCTGAACCGAGGGGACCCGGCAGGGTCGCGGATGTGCGGGGCGGACTGATGCTCGCCGACGCTCCAAGGGTCATTGGCCGGTTGTGATTCCGCAACCCTCGGGCACGGCGACAAGTTGGCTCATGCGCCCGGCCGGCTAGGCCAAGTTGTCTCTTGTCTTAAGCCTACACAGTCGGTGTTTCCTCTTACTTGTCAGCAACTTAGCTCTTTTCTCGAATTGGCCTGTGTCCTGCTATTTGAAAACGCGTGCGAGGCCAAACCCATATGCGAAAGCTGACAGAGTTCAGGATCTACCCGCCCATCAGCAGCACCGGCTGGGAAGCAGGCAACAACGACAACAGGAGCGACAAGGCAGGGCAGGCCGGCCATAAACCAGCCTCGCGCGCGTTCAACTGTTGTGGCGGCCGTATTACCGCCCTGGTGGTCGCGTGCCTGATGCTGCTGGCAGCGCCGGCTGCATCTGCCAAAGGCAAGGACAACGGCCCCAAGGTCAGTCCGCCGTTGCAACAGCTCCTGGACACGGCCAATCCTTTCACCGTGGTCGACGTCATCGTGCAGTATCGGGTGACGCCACAGCAGAGGCACTTGGACTTCGTGACGAGCCGGGGCGGCCGGTCGAAGGCGCACTTGGGCCTGATCAAGTCCGAGGCCTACACGCTGCCGCTTTCCGCGGTTCGGGACCTGCTGGACGAGGCCGATGTTTTCCACGTGTCGCTGGACCATAAGGTGAAGATGACCTCTAACTTCGACGCGGCCCGGGAAATCATCAACACAGACGTCGCCCAGGGCTACGGTTACAACGGCACCGGCGTCGGCATCGCGATTGTAGACAGCGGCATCTACGCCCACCCCGACCTGAACGTGTTCGGCGCTAACAATTCGCGGGTGGTATACAGTCAGAGCTTCGTTTCCGGCGACTCCAGTACCAGCGACGCTTACGGTCACGGCACCCACGTCGCCGGACTTGCCGCCGGCGATGCCCAGGACTCGCAGACCGGTTACCAATACCAGTACACCGGAGTTGCTCCCAACGCCAACATCATCAACCTGCGCGTGCTGGATGCCAACGGCAGCGGCACTGACAGCGGCGTCATCGCCGCCATCAGCCAGGCGGTCGCACTAAAAAGCCAGTACAACATCGGGGTGCTGAACTTGTCGCTGGGGCGTGGCGTCTACGAGAGCTACACTCTCGATCCGCTGTGCCAAGCGGTGGAGCAGGCGTGGAACGCCGGCATCGTGGTGGTGGTGGCGGCTGGTAACGCCGGGCGCGACAACTCCCTGAACACCCAAGGTTTCGGCACCATCACCGTCCCCGGCAACGATCCCTATGTGATCACGGTGGGCGCGTTGAACGACAACAGCTTCAATCGCGCCCAAGATGCTATCGCGAGCTACAGTTCCAAGGGCCCGACCCTGATCGACCACATCGTCAAACCCGACCTCGTGGCTCCCGGCAACCAGGTGGTTTCGCTGCTCGCGCCCAACACCACCCTGGTGAATGACTACCCCAGCTTCGACGTGTTTCCGTGCAACAACGGCGCCACCTCCTGCGGCCCGCAGTACGGCAGCCCCCAGTACTTCACTCTGAGCGGCACCAGCATGGCCACCCCGCTGGTCTCGGGCGCGGCCGCGCTGATGCTGCAGCAGAACCCTTCGCTGACTCCCGACCTGGTCAAGGCGCGGCTGATGAAATCAGCGTGGAAGAACTACCAGACCTACAGCCGGTCAGCCGACTATCTGGGCAATATCTACAACAATGAGGCCGACATCTTCACCTACGGCGCCGGTTTCCTGGATGCGGCAGCGGCGCTAAATAACACCGACAGCGGCAACGGTTACGCCCTCTCTCCCACCGCGGTATATAACTCGGCCACCAACACGGTAACCATCACTAACACCGTTCCCACCAGCACGTCCGTCCTGTGGGGCTCGTCGGTGCTATGGGGCAGCTCGGTGCTGTGGGGCAGCTCGGTGCTGTGGGGCAGCAGCGTGTTCGTGAACGGCAGCTCGGTTCTATGGGGCAGCTCGGTGATCTGGGGCACCAGCACCGACGCTGGCTTCAGCGTGCTCTGGGGCTCCTCAGTCCTCTGGGGTTCCAGCACCCTGCAGCCCATGAGCGACGGTGATCCGGGGGATTGCACTGTCGATCCCACCACCGGCGCCATCACCTGCAGCCAATAACCGGAAATGAAGGGCCACAAGAGACGCCTATGAAAAACATGACCATAAGCGCCAAGCTCTTCATCGGTGTGATGGCCGCGGCGGGAATGGCGGCGCTAGCGGGCAGCCTGATGCAGTGGGAATGCAAGGACCCGGTCCGCTTCCTTTCGTTCCTGATCATCGCCCTGGTCGCCTCCCGGCTGAAGGTCAAGCTGCCGGGGACGAACAGCAACATGTCGGTGAATCTGCCGTTTATCCTCATCGCCCTGGCCGTGCTTAGCTTCTCCGAGACGGTGCTGATTGCGGCGGCCTCCGCCCTCATACAGGGCCTGTCGGCGCGAGGCAAGAGCATGAAACCGGTGCAGGCACTGTTCAACGTCTCTACCCTGATGGCGGCGGTGGCCGCGGCTGACCTGGTCTACAAATACAGCGCCGCGATTCCTAGCCTGGCAGCGAAGTCGCTGCTGATCGCGCTTGCGGGTGCGGCCTTCCTGGTGACTGACACTCTGCCTGTAGCTGGCGTGATCTCGCTGACCGAACACCTAACCCTCGTGAAGGTGTGGCGTGACATACTGGAGCTGACGTTCTCCTATTTCGCCCTGAGCGCCGGCGTCGCAGCCATCGCTGCCACCGCGACCCGTTATGTGGGCTGGCAGACGCCTCTGCTGGTGCTGCCGGTGATGGCCGCTAGCTACGTCTCCTATAAGCGGTACTTCCGGCTGGCTGCGGCGGTGGCGATCGCGAACCTGCAGTTCTCCGCTCTACCCGCCGGCGCCCGTGAAAAGGCTGAGATGCGGTATTCATAACCCGCGCGGCACGGAGATCAGCAACTTCGTGCCGCCTCCTTCATTTATTGGTCACGAGTGCCCGCAACCACCCAGCGGGCACGTTACTAACGTGCGGGTCCCACCGGTCATTACTTCAGTTTGCTCTTGCGATTGACAGTGGTCAGGAGATGGTCGATAAAGCATTAGGGCACCGCTCCGCCTCGGGAACACCGGTGTGCGGACCGCTGTTAAGGGAATGTCGGAACCCACGACCGCCGAAGTTTCGCGCTACCGTATCCAGGGCTTTGAAGCCGTCATCTGCAGCGAGGCTATGCACAAGCTCATGCAGATGGTGGAGCGAGTGGCCCACAGCAACGCGGCAGTGCTGATCGTGGGCGAAACCGGCAGCGGCAAGGAGTTTATCGCCCGCGCCATTCACCATAATTCCCTTCGCTGCACCAAGCCTTGGGTGGACCTGAATTGCGCCGCGCTTCCTGAGAACCTTGTCGAGAGCGAGCTCTTCGGTTACGAAAAGGGCGCGTTCAGCGGGGCTGACACCCCCAAGCCCGGGCTGTTCGAACTGGCCGACCACGGCACGCTCTTCCTGGATGAGATCGGCGAACTTGAGCCCAAGGTGCAGGTGAAGCTGCTGCGCGTGCTCGACGGCGTTCCCTACTACCGGCTGGGGGGCAGCAAGAAGATTTCGACGGACGTGCGCATCGTCGCCGCAACCAACCAGGACCTTGAAGAACAGGTGCGCGTGGGCCGCTTCCGCAGTGACCTCTACCATCGCCTGGGACAATTTCAGCTCAAGGTTCCGCCCTTGCGCAGCCGACCTGAGGATGTCGCAGGTCTGGCCGAGCATCTGCTCCAGCAGCACCGGCCGGACATGCATTTTTCCGACGAGGCCCTGCGCGCGCTGCTCGCCTATTCGTGGCCGGGAAACGTTCGTGAGCTTAAGAATGTCGTCTTGCAGGCGGCCACGCTGGCCGACGATGCCGAGATTCGGGTGGCCGACCTGCCGCCGGAGATCGGCGGCGCACCTCGCATCGAAGACGAAGTCCCCACCAGCGATCTTGCCGAGATCGAGCGCCAGACCATCGTCAAGGTGCTGGCCTCGACCAGCGGCCACCAGGGGCAGGCGGCGGAGCAGCTCGGCATCTCACGCCGCACCCTCAGCCGAAAGCTCAAGCAATACAAAATCGATGCGGAACGCCGCAGCTCCAATCCCTTGGGCATGCTGGGCGGCGAACAACAGAGCTACTTCCGCGCGGCGCTCGATGTGCCAGTCTCCATCCACACCAAGTTCGGGAAAGAAATCAGCGTGCGCAGCGTCAACCTCGCCGCCGGAGGGCTGGCGGTGAGTGGCCTGACCAGTCCCCTAAGTTGCAGCGGAGACCTCGAAATCCGCTTCACCATGCCCGAAGGTCTCGCGGTCGAAGCCACCGGCCGGATCGCCTGGGCCGACGTCCGCGGCAAAGCCGGAATCCGCTTCACCGAGATCGATTCCACTCTCGTCGCCAAACTCCAGCAATGGATCGCCGATAAGCAGCAGGAAGAAGGCTGGACGGTCAACGAACCCCGCTGAGAACTGACTTTCCGCGAGCCTGTTATCGCCAACTGAGAGCCAACCAGGGACAAAGGTCACTACAGCTTCGCGTATTCCGCTTTGGCTTCTCTCAGGATGGGGATGTCCGGGTCTGCGTCTTTCCAGATATTGAAGAGGTCTTGGTACGCCGCTTTGGCTTTGGCGGTGTCACCTGCCATAGCGTATGCACGACCGATTTGGAGGTGAGCGAGTGCGCCGGTCACGAAGTTCAAGACGATGCCCCTGTGGTCAATCAACTTCTGGAACTCAGCAACGGCGGCGGTTCCGTTGTGCGCCAGCAGGTAAGCTTGGCCGCGAAAATATGCAGGATAGAGAGTTCCTTGCAGAAGAGGAGCAGGACTGCCTAATTCGTATGGAGCGGCGGCCTCCAGATATACAAGCGCTTGGGACGAATTGCCTTTGTTGAGTTCGATGGCAGCATTGATGGTTGGCAGCCAGTAGAGCTTCAAAATCGTATGTGAGGGATAGTTCTTCGCCAGTTCATCGGCCAGTTTCTTCGCCCCGCCAGCATCGCCGCTGCGAGCTAGCGCAAGGGCTGCCGCTATCTTCACATCCCGACCCGGAGACAACGCCAGAGCCGCCGTGACTCCTTGCTTGCCGGCGGCAGTGTTGCCCAATTCGGCTTCGCGCAGCGCAGCATTGACCTGCCACGAGGCCGCCGTCTCTTTGGAGTCGGCGCGCACCGCCGAGTCTACCGCTCGGCGTGAAAAGTCCCGCGCCTTACTCAGCCGCCCGTAGTAAGCCTCAGTGTCTGATTGTATGGACAGCAGTGGGTCTTCGTTTCCGGGCTTGCCTCCACCCCAAGCCACCTGCTGCTCCATCTGCGCGGCGTCACCCCGCAGGAAGGCAAGATAATAGATGTTCTCGCGCAGTAGTCCGCCATCCAGTTTGCGGGCGAATGCTTGGTCGAAGATGCCCTTCGCTTCGTCCAGTCGGTCAAGGTTGAGGTACGTTCCGCCCAGATTTCCGTAGCTGAGAACGTCATCAGGCGCAAGCCCCAAGGCTTCTTGAAATTCTGCAAGGGCTTTTTCGTACTGCCCCATGGCGCCATACCTCACGCCCAAGTTGCCGTGGGGAACGCTATCACGAGGATAGTTCGCTTCCCACAGTTCGTAAGTCTGAATCGCCTTCTCGACTTCTCCCGTGCGACCAAAATAAGCCGCAGTAATGCGCAGTTTCTCCCTTTCACTGACGCGGTCGCGCAACTTGTAAGCCTTGGTGGCATATTCCAGCGCGAGCGACGGTTGCCCGAGATTACTGTATCTAACCGCCAGCCCGGAATACGCCATGGCGAAATTGGGGTCGAGTTCAATCGCCCGCTTTAGAAACGGGATGGCGGGTGCATCTCCCTTTTCGCGGCCGATGGCGATACCCATGCTGTAGTTTTTCAAAGCTTCGAGAGAGGGCGTCGTGGCCTCAACCGGAACATCGAACTTCTGTGCCGAAGGCAGCGATTCTCCCAGCTTGGTGCGCAGGTTGGACGAGGCCCGGCTCAGAGCTTTCAGAACATCTTCCTTGCTGGTGGCTTCGCCTTGCTCTTTTGCCAACGTGTCGCCGGTACTGCACGCGACGGCGCTGACATCAATCAGGTAATGACTGCCCAAGCTGGAGATGCTGCCGCCCAGCAGAGCCTTGCTTCCTGTGCGCAGGCAAAGCTCCCGACCGACATCTGCTGTGATGTGCTCGTTCGCGGTACGACCCATCATGCGCAAGGTCTCGCTGACTTTTCGGTCGGAGAGCACATTCAGAAAAGGAGACTGCCCCAGTTCTACGGCGAGCGCCTGCTTCAGTGCGTCGTCAAAGACGGCATCTCCGGTCTTGTTGGTGAAGTCGGCGAGCACCACGGTGTCTTTCTCCGTGAGCGCGGCAGCCTTTGCTGCGGGGGCTGACGACCATGGGCACTCTTATAACTTCCATAGTTCCTCTTTTTTTTGGCACTTTCGGACAGCAAGAACGCTCATCTACCATCACCTGGCGCTGAGATGAACGGAAAAAATGCTCCAGACCAAGTACGTTGTTCCTAACATCAAAGCTGCATACCCGAGCAACAACAGCGCTTCCTGTCTGATCACAGCGACGTATTTTGCAACTGTATCTCCGTTCTTGGGTTCATCACGGCAACCCACAATTCGACGCGTGAGCAGGAACATCAACCCACTCAAGACCGAAAGCGCGCCGACGATGCGTTTGCCATGGGGGCTTGCCAAGAACGCATCGCAAGCATCAGGTTTGGAATCGATAAGAATGCCTTGAGAGTCCTTCCCCCTGTCGTGGTCTCCAGAGGCAACCGACGCTGGCGTTCCGTCAGCCGACTCGTCTGCGCCAGGCTCACCTGCGGTCTGCGCCATCAGGCGTAATCCCAAGATGAGACAAATGAGCAGGCATCTACCGCACTGCTTGGCGAAAATCAATGACACTTCACTTTCCTCGGCAATACCTATCTGGCTTAGGTCTCTAAGCTTGCATCTCTGCACGAGCCCGCGAGGGTTCATGCCAAGTTCCCGGGTTAATTGCGGGGCACGTCCGCACGGTTCCACCATCCGCCACCGAGAGCCTGGAACAATGCTGCGGTGTCGGCGTAACGATTCGATTGAGCCTGCACGAGGTTGATCAGGGCTTCCTGATAAGACTGTTCCGCATTTAAGAGCGACAGGTAATTGGCATAGCCGGACTGATACTGTTTCTTGGCCAGATCGAGCGTCACCTGAGCGGCGTCCTTGGCGGCAGCCGCAGCCTTCAGGCCATCGGCGTCCTGCTGCAGCGCATTCAACGTGTCAGCGACATTTTGAAATGCGGTCAGTACCGTGCTGCGATATTGTTCGGAGGCCTCGACATAAGCAGCCTTGGCGGCGCGCTCGCGGTGAAGCAGGGTACCGCCTTCAAAGATGGGCTGCGTGATGCTCGCCCCTACATCCCAAAAGCCGGTGCCTCCCGAGAACAGTTTGCCTAGGATCACCGCCATGCTGCCGGCATCCGCGGTCAGCGAAAAACTAGGGAGCCGGTTTGCAATAGCAATGCCAATCTGTGCGCTGGCTGCATGCATGTTCTCCTGGGCCTGGCGCACATCAGGCCGTTGCTCCACGAGTTGTGAAGGAAGGCTCAAGGGCAGTTCCTGCGGCAGTTGCAGGCTCGAAAGCTCAAATTTCTCGGGCAGCTCCTGGCTGGGAAAGCCACCCGACAGGGCCGCCAGGAGATCGCGTTGCTGGGCCAACTGTTTCAACAGTGGCGGCAAGGTGGCGACGACCTGCGCGAGCTGCGCTTCCTGCGCCGCCACGTCGAGCCGGCTCACATATCCCTTCACATACTGATGGCGCAAAATTTCCAGCATGTTGGTGTTGATGGTGATGAGTTCGTTCGTCGCGCCGATCTGCGCCCGCAGCGACGCCTCTTCAATGGCAGCAGCGGCTACGTTCGAACTGAGGGTGATGTTGGTAGCCGCCAGGGCAAAACGCGCCTGCTGGTCCTGGGCCTGCAGTGACTCGACGGTTCTTCGGTTCAGCCCAAAAACGTCGGGCACAAACGAGACGCTGACCTGCGGCGTATAGAGGCTGTAATTCAGAGCGGTGGTGTTGGTCACGGGCGAGAGGTCACTCGACGACTTGGCTCGCGTAGCAGAAAAACTGCCCGCCACGCTGGGATAATAAGCACCTTTCTGAGCCAGAACATTTTCTCTTGCAACCACCAGCGCCGCTTGAGCCGCCTTGAGGTTAGGATTGGCCCTGAGCGACCGCTCAATCAAATCGTTAAGCGGCTTGGAGTGAAACAATGTCCACCATTCTCCCGAAATCTCCTGACCATCAATCAAGCGTTGCGCCTCTCCACCCGCGACGTTGGCGGTGCTGCTGGTGGTCGAAACCGGCGTAGGTGTGTAACCGCTGACGTCCGGAGGAGCAGGCCTCTTGAAATTAGGACCAACCGCACAACCTGTGGTGAGCAGCAGGGCCGAAGTCGCGATTAAGCGAAGGAGGCGCGATCTGCGAGTGACAGTCATATACAGGTCAATTCCTTCCGGGCCTGCGGCCCATGTGGGCTCCGTTGATGGCTGCGGTATTCCTCGTGCCTGAACTCACAGGTCCACCAATGACCGCCGGATTCGGGCTGCGATGGCGCACGTTGTTGAACGTCAGCTCGCTGCTTCCGACTACACCCGGCGACCGAACCGGCAGCGTGTGGTTTCCTGTTTGGTTGTGGATTAGTCCATTTCTTGTGACAGGGCCAGGCCTGTTTGGACCCGGCTGATGAAGAGCTATGGCATTTCGAGACTTGGAATGTTCTCCGCTGCGCGAAGGGTGCTTGGGGCGAGTTGCCTTTGTCGGACTGGGATGACTTGGCGTGTGATTCTTCTGCGGAGCGTGGTGGCCCGGTGTTCCAGCGGATACCCTCCCATGCGTTTGACGGTTCCGATTGCCAGCCGGAACGACGGGCCGCGCCTCGCGCTGGTTGCCGGTTGTCTTGGCTGGATTTCCAGAAGACGATGGTTGGGTAGCAGCGTGCCCCATTCCCGGTGTCAATGCTACCCAGCCGGCAATCACAAAAACGAGGGTGTTTCTCATTTCGCTTCAACCTCCCGCGCGGAACTTTCCTCGCGCCCGAGGAAGACCATCCTCAGCGCAGGCACCGCGAGAAGCAGCATGACCGGGCCGACCAGCATGCCGCCAACGATCACGGTTGCTAGAGGTCGCTGCACCTGGCTTCCAATGCCGGTGGAAATCGCCGCCGGAAACAATCCGATGCAGGCGGAGAGCGCTGTCATCAGCAAGGGACGCATACGGGTAGTCGCGGCGCGATACATCGCGTCCACAGGCGCCAGGCCCTGATTCCTTTCCTGGTTGTAGAAGGTGATCATCAAAATGCCGTCCATCACGGACACCCCAAAGAGCGAAACGAAGCCAATGGCGGCAGAAATGCTGAAGTGCAGCCCAGAGACGTAGAGTGCTAGGATGCCGCCAACGATGGCGTCAGGAATACCCGCGAGCGCCAGAATCGAATCGCGAAAATTGTTGAACAGGCTGTAGAGGGCACCGGCGATCAGTATGAAACTGATCGGAACAATGATCTCGAGGCGTTTCTTGGCCTCCTGAAGATCTCCGAATTCGCCTGCCCAAATCAGATGGTATCCAGGCGGA
>Ga0187782_10003938_pt1 | contig 11081 bp, 11 predicted proteins | sample 0715_SJ02_MP15_2_FD_132454 | JGI IMG/M metagenome (GOLD analysis project Ga0187782, IMG submission 132454) | Tropical peat soil microbial communities from peatlands in Department of Meta, Colombia - 0715_SJ02_MP15_20_MG | ecosystem: Environmental > Terrestrial > Soil > Wetlands > Peat | place...
CTGAACAGGAAACTCCTGCGCTACATCCGGCACTACAACAAATCGCCCCGTACCGTGAAATGGAAATATGTCGATCCAGCGCGCCATCTCAGTACACAATCAGTTGGTACAGGCCACTAGAACAGTATAACGCGAGGCATCCCACAAGAAGGCTGCGCAGGCTCCGACCGCGTGAAATGCGGAGGTAGGCCGCGATGACGACGGCAACACCGAACGCCGTGGCAATATCCACATAAGGAAGGTTCACTGCCGGAAAGCGGGAGAGAAATAAACTATCGCGGACCACCCTGCCGGTCAGATACGCGGCCATGACCAGGAACAGGTAGAGAAACAACGGGACACCGCGCCGCAATTCACCGGTCCGCAGGTTCAGCGCATGTTCAATCGAGTCCGTCAATGAGATCAAAGTGGCGTGATTATAGCCTAGAATAGTTTTTTTTTTGGACGCTTTTATATCGGAAACTTAGGCACGGACCGGAGGATATCGAATTGAACTCTGCGAGACCGGGCAAAGGCGAAGTTCCAAGCCCAGTGCGGGACGAAATGTTCGCCCACACAGACACCAAAAAGGCCTTGGTCCATATACGCATCGATTTCGTCGATTGAGACATGCCTGCGAAGATCTTCGACTACCGCCTGGCCGCTTGGACGCAGAACACAGTGGGGCATTTTGTCCCGTGGCGGGCATAGGTTAGCAGTGCGGCGCGACCCAACCCCTGCGTTGGTTTTGACAAGGTCGTCGAGGCGCCGTGTCAAAGTCCATTGACAAACGCTTGAGAATGGCTTCTTGGGATTCGAAACCGACTGACATTGCAACCTCCGCAACGCGAGTAGATGGCCCCGCGTGACAAGAGGATGCTTGTCGCGATGGTTTAATCAGAGGTCCCAACCTCACCAACGTGCTGATTGGCGAGGATTGGAAACTTTGGCGGATTGATTTCAGCCGGGCATTCCGGACCTACAATGAATTGCAGAACCCCAAAGACCTGGTGCACTGCGAGCGGCAGTTATTTGAGAAGCTGAAAGCGCTGAATGCAAATGAGCTGACGGAAAAAACGAAGCGGTATCTGACCAAAGACGAAGTGAAAGGCGTGATGGCGCGGCGGGACAAGATCGTGGAGCACTTTCAGAAAATGATCGCAGAGAAAGGCGAGAAGGAAGTGCTCTACTAATAGGGCTGATCCAGCCGCGTGAAGTTCGTCCCGTAATTGCTCAATGGTGCGATTCAACTCCGATGCCAACGGAAGAATAACTCCCACTTCTGCGGATACCGCGTTATTTCGAAGGTATAGTATTTTGTCCGGTTATCGCTTGGTAGTGTCTTATTTATGTGCGGAATCGATCGAGCGAGATTCCTTCGACAATCACAACCACTCATTGATCCGGACAGGTCCAACCTAAAGTGACCGCCATCACGGCTGGCAGTGACCATGGCCATAGACCCGAGTGTCCTGGGACATATATGAGTGCAAACTGCAGGAGCTTCGACCGGGTCAAATGACGCCGGCTGTGGGCACCCGCCGTGAGGCTACGGCGCGAGGCGGCAAAACATGCCCGACCATACGGAGGAAAGCGACCTGTTGCTCCAAGAGGTTCATGAGCGTCTGCAAATGCTGGAAAGACGGGTGGCAGCGTTGGAGAGCCGCTCAGAGCTGTCCGCAGGCCCTCCTACAGCAACCTTCTTAGGCACTAAGCCCAAAAACGAAAGGCAGGTCGAAACGACCAGTGCGGTTGCGGTGCTGGGGAAGGCGGTGCTGGCCATCGCGGGAGCATATCTTCTGCGTGCCATCGCGGAGTCGGGGGTGGCACCACGGTGGCTCCTACTGGTCGTGGCGATTGGGTATACGGGAGCGTGGCTGGTGTGGGCGGCGCGGTCCCACCGAAAGAGCCATTTTGCGAGCATGGTCTTCGGGATGACAGCGGCATTCATCCTAGTGCCCTTGCTGTGGGAAGGGACGGTGCGGTTTCAAAACCTGACGCCGGGATTCGCCTCGGCGGTCCTGATGGGGTACGTCGCGCTGTCGCTGGGGCTGGCATGGAGAAAACGACTAGAGGCGATTCCGTGGATCGCTGTGAGTACGGCGGTGGGGACGGCTTTGGCTCTACTGATCGCAACGCATGAAGTGGGCTCGTTAACAATGGCGTTGCTCGTGATTGGCTTGATCACGGAGGCCGCAGCATGGAGCGGACGGTGGCTAAGTCTACGGGTGCTGTCGGCGCTTGGGGCAGATTTTGCGGTGGTCGTTTTGGGAATGGTCATGACGGCACCGGAGGGAGTGCCAGCTAGTTACCGGCCAATGAGCGCAGGCGAAATATGTGCGCTTTCCATCGCGCTGCTTGTGATTTATGCGGGAAGCTTGGGGCTGCGCGGATTTGGAATGGTGTGGAAGTGGACCTTTGGAGAGGTGGCCCAAGTGGCAGTAGTGTTCGTATTGGCGACATGGGTGATCCTGCGCGCAACCAGGGGAGGAGCCGCTACGACCCTTGGGGTGATGTTTCTGGCGCTGGCGGTGGCGTGCTATTGGGGCACGTTGAAGCGATTCGCGGCTTCCGAGATGCGGCGGAATCGGCGAGTGAGTGCGAACTATGCTGCCGTGCTAATGCTAGCGGGGATCCTTCTGGTGTTTGGCGGAAATTTGCGGGTCGTGTTACTCAGCTTGACGGCAGTAGCAGCGGTAATACTATTCACACGAACGACAGACCTGAACTTAGCTATTCATGGGACGCTTTACTTGCTGGCGGCGTGCGTTGTGTGTGGGCTGTTTGGGTACGCCGCGAGAGCACTTGCAGGGACAGTACCGGCGCTGCCGGACTGGAACTTCTGGGTGGTGGCAGCAGCAGGGTCGGTGAGCTACATCATAGGGTCGCGCGCAAAGGGGAAAGGATTGAAGACGCGCGTTTTGTGGCTTGTGCCGGCGGCTGTGGTTGGATTCGCGGTGGCAGCGCTGGCGGTGGCCGGGATCGCATCGTCGGGAGTAGGCGAATTGAGCGCATCCAAGGTGTCGATGGTCCGGACTGTCGTGACTTCTTTGATGGCGCTGGGGTGGGGATACGCAGGGTCGCGCTGGAACCGGGTGGAATTGGGTTGGGTGGCATACGGAGCGATAGCATTAGGAGCGTTGAAGTTGGTAGTCGAGGATTTGCGGTTTGGAAATGCAAGGACGCTGATGGTCTCGCTGTTGTTTTATGGTTTGATTTTGATTCTGCTGCCAAAGGTAACGCGGTTCGGCAGAGTGGAGATTTGAACGGCATCTGCCTTGGCTGGGAAGACGTCACGAGTCGCGAGTCTGATCGCACATGCAACTGGTTGTCAGCGACAAATATTCTGCCTGTTGAGAGTTCACGTGCAGAAGTTAGGTCTGAGAGCATGGGGCGAATTGATAGTGATGCAGGTCACTGGCTTCCGTGACTGCTGTCATTAACTCGAAGTGAAAACTGCGCTAAGAGAACGTACGTTCGACACATTCTCTCTTTACGGCTAGGCGATGCCAATGGTGTTCCGATTCTGCCGCTGTTTTTCTCGTTGGAAGGTTTTCTTAGAAGCTCTCTTCACAACAGCTTGCCGACAACGAGCCACGTTTCTCGTTCCTTTCCCAGACGAGGTCGCTGATGGATAAGTTTCGGGATTCTGCTCACCTGATTCGTCTGGCGGCCGTTTTCATGTTGGGTGCGATGGTTTTCGTGGCCTTGCGCACCGTCGTGATTCCGAAAAGCTTTGGGCGCTACGGCTTCTACCGGGGAGACGCCCTCCAAGAGATCACATCACGGCCCGTGGCCTATGCAGGCCACGATACCTGCGAAGGCTGTCACCCTGACGTACTGGCGGTCAAATCCAAGGGAGTGCATGCCCATGTCAACTGCGAGTCCTGCCATGGCCCCCAGGCAAGACATGCGGATGACCCGGGGTCGGTGAAACCATCGAGACCAGACGTAGCCAAGCTTTGCGTGCGCTGCCATTCCGAAAATATCGCCAAGCCCAGCGGCTTCCCTCAGGTCGATCCGAAAGAACACGCACAGAGCCAAGCGTGCAACGCATGTCATCAGCCGCACAGCCCCGGCTTTGACGGGGAAGGCCAAAAGTGACTCTCAATCGGCGCCAAATACTTCTGTTGCTGCCTGCAGCGGCCGTCGCATGGGAGTTCGTTCTCGCGGGTACACCAGAAGAATCACCTAATTACAAGTCGTCGGAGCATTGGTGGGGGATGTTGTTAGACATTACCAAATGCATCGGGTGCGGGAGTTGCGTTCGCGCCTGCACCATGGAAAACGACGTTCCAGCAGGCTATTTTCGGACTTGGGTGGAACGGTATCACGTGTCCGACTGGCACATCGAGAATCCCATTGTGGATTCTCCGAACGGGGGCGCGGATGGCTTCCTGCAAAGCAACTTGACGGGCGGGAAAAACTTTTTTGTACCCAAGCTTTGCAACCACTGCAGTGATTCCCCCTGTACCCAGGTTTGTCCAGTCGGCGCAACCTTCCACACGGATGACGGAGTAGTGCTGATCGACTACAACTACTGCCTTGGATGCCGCTACTGCATTCAGGCCTGTCCGTACGGGTGCCGGTTCTTTCACCCGGAGCGGCACACCGCAGAAAAATGTACGCTCTGTTATCACCGCATCACCAAGGGATTAACCACGGCGTGTTGCGAGTCGTGTCCGACCGGGGCACGCCAATTGGCGGACCTGAAAAATCCGAAGGACCCGATTCACGAGTTTCTGAAAACACATACGGTGCAAGTGCTGAAACCTCATCTCGCGACGGGCGCAAAGATGTTCTACAACGGCTTGGACGGATCAGTTCGTTAGGGAGAGCTACCGAATGGAAGGATTCATGTATCCGAATGAAGTCGAACTCCAGTGGAGCGTGCTGATTGTGCTTTACCCGTTCCTCACGGGGCTGGTAGCCGGAGCGTTTATCCTTGCATCTCTCGAGCGCGTTTTTCGTGTGCAGGCGGTCAGACCCACGTACCGACTAGCACTGCTCACGGCCCTAGCATTCTTGCTCGTGGCGCCACTTCCTCTGCAATTGCACCTGGGCCACCCGGAGCGCTCACTAGAAATGTATTTGACACCGCACCGAGCGTCAGCGATGGCTATGTTCGGATTTGTGTACCTGTGGTACCTCATGGCCGTCCTGCTGGTAGAAATCTGGCTAGATTACCGCCGGGATATTGTCTTAATGGCTCAGGGTTCCACGGGGATCAGACGGCAACTGTATCGGCTGTTGACCCTCGGTTCGTACAACATCAGTCCCGGGGCATTGCACATCGATGATCGAGTGGGTTGGGTGATCACGTTGGTCGGCATCCCATCCGCGTTTCTGCTCCATGGCTATGTCGGCTTCATCTTTGGATCCGTTAAGGCGAACCCGTGGTGGTCGACTCCATTGATGCCTGTGGTTTTCCTCTTTTCCGCGATGGTGTCGGGAATCGCTCTCGTCCTGTTAGTGTACATGGCGACGTCAGCGATTCGCGGCAAGCCCATCGATATGCGCTGCCTGGACACGACTGCAAGATATCTCTTCTACACGTTTGTCATCGACTTCACCATGGAAATGCTGGACCTGATTCATCGGATTTATGAAGCCGACGAATCGTTCCGGAGCCTCGACTTCATGGTGCATTCGCGGCTTTTTTTCTCGCAGATTGTCCTGCAGATCTTCGTGGGAACTGTGACGCCACTGGCGCTGCTTGCAGCAACGCAATTGCTGAAGTTTGCGGAGCAAGTTCGGAAATGGATCTATGCGACGGCCGCCACACTTACGATCATCGGGATTTTTGCCATGCGTTGGAATGTGGTCATTGGCGGACAGCTCTTCTCGAAGAGTTTCCTGGGGTACACGACTTACAAGGTAGGCTTCGTCGCGCGCGAAGGACTTCTGTCTGCGATCGCGCTGATGATTCTCCCCTTCGCCATCCTGTTAGTGCTAATCAAGATCCTGCCACCGTGGGGGGAGGCCCGGGCAACCACGATGCAAGCGGATGGGATTGATTGACTTAGAACCCATATCCAATGGCCAAGTTGGCGCTCAGCGAACACACCATCCGCAATTACCTGCCATAGAAAGAGGCGTTCCGCAACTTTCAGCGCCTCCACGCTGAGCCGTCCCTGGCGATCTGTATCATTTCGTCATCAATTGCTAAGGAAATTCTCAGTCATCTGGGCAGCAGATCGCTGCGCCAGCAAATGGGAGTCTGGTTCTATTCTGGAAATAGAAACCGCGCGGCCGAGAGGCCAACACACGCGCTGATGAAGATCGAAAGAATTTACACCCGCGCTCCTCCCGAGCGCCTCAGGAGGGCTTGCTCTGAGATTTCGCGCTTCCGCGTAGGAAATGGCGAAGGATGTCACTTGGCGGCCGAGGACGCTTCGCTGCCGACGGTCCGCTGGCCCAGCAACTTCGCGCAACTATACACAGTTCGCGTGTGCGTCATGGCGAGCCCGAGATGCTCTCCCAACTCCACGACCGATCCGACCAAAGACTCCAGTTCCATGGGCCGACCGGCTTCGAGATCTTGCAACATCGAAGTTTTGTGCTCACCGACTTTGCCCGCGCCGGCGATTCGCTGGTCGATGGAAACAGGCAGCTTTATTCCCAATTTCAGCGAAACCGCTTCCACTTCTTGCATGATATTTCGAATCACGGCCGTGACGTCGGGGTCGTTCACCATCTGAGCCAGCGTCGCGCGCGTTAACGCGCTGACGGGATTAAAGGACGCATTGCCCAAAATCTTAACCCAAATCTCCTGACGGATGTGGCTGGTAATGGGACAGCGCAGGCCGGAAGCGATCAGCGCTTCCGCGATTCGCCGACAACGCTCGGAGCGCTTCCCGTCCGGCTCACCGAGAGAAATGCGGTTGCCCTCGGTATGTTGGACCACTCCAGGTGCGGAAATCTCGCTCGAAAAGTAGACGATCGACCCCACCACACGACGCGTCTCGATGGCCGACGAAATCACTCCACCGGGATCAATGCGCTCCAAGTGGATTCCTTCCGCCGCGCCGCCGAAGCCCTGGAAGTACCACCACGGAATCCCATTCTGGGTGCTGACCACCGTAGTGTCGGGCCCCAGCACGGCCTTCAAGTGAGGCGCAAGTTGCGGCAAGCTGTGCGCTTTCACTCCCAGGAAGACCACATCGGCCGGACCCGCTTCTTCGAGCGAGCCCACAACCCTGGGCCAAACTTGAAAATCGCCCGCAGCGCTCTTCACCTGCACGCCCTGCTCCCGCATAGCCTGCAGATGCGATCCACGCGCGAAGAGCATGACATCGAGCCCTGCTCGCGCCATGCACGCGCCAATGTAAGCCCCGATGGCCCCAGCTCCGGCGATCAGGAATTTCATACCTGTTCATCCATCAGCGCAGCAGCTACTGCACGACGGCGAATCTTTCCCGTCGCTGTGGTGGGGATACTTTTCACCAAGTAGAGCTTCTTTGGACATTTGTATTCCGCCAGGTACTCCCGGCAGTGCTTCAAAAGCGCTGCCTCGCTGGCTCCGTGCAGTTCGTGCAGGACAACCGCCGCAGCCACCTCTTCCCCGAGCGTGGGATGGACGAACCCGAACGTGACCGCGGCAGACACGGCGGGATGCCTCAGCAGGATCTCGTCCACTTCATGTGGCGCAATATTCTCGCCGCCGCGAATAATGATGTCCTTGATCCGTCCAGTCAAATGCAGATAACAATCTTCGTCCAGAAATCCCTCGTCGCCTGTACGGAACCAGCCATTCACCAAACAACGCGCGTTGGCCTCCGGATTGTTTTCGTATCCGCGAAACACGCTCGCCCCGCGGATGGCAATTTCTCCGCGCTGATTGTTGGGGAGGTGATTGCCTCCCTTGTCCATCACGCAGATCAGGATGCCGGTGCCCACCCCCACGGAGCCTGCCTTGCGATGCCGCGGAGGTAAGGGATTGGAGGTCATTTGATGTGCCGCTTCCGTCATCCCATAGGCCTCCACGAAGGGCACACCGAACAGTCCCTCGATTTTGTGGATGAGTTCCGCCGACAGAGGCGCGCTGCAGGAACGAATGAACCGCAGCGTGTCCGCTTCCTTCGGCTTGTGGTGGGTGCGGGCCAACAGCATTTGATGCATGGTGGGCACTCCGGAATACCAGGTTACTCGGTGTTCCCGCACCGTCTTCCAGAACGAGAGCGCATTGAATCTTGTGGGAACAACGACCGTGCCACCGGTAAGCAGACTGGCCATCGTGGAACCGATCAAGCCATGAATGTGAAATAGCGGCATGATGCACAGTGAAACATCTTCCTCAGAAAGCGCGTAGGTGTTCGCGATATTCGCCGCGGAAATCGCCAACTGAAAGTGCCGCAAGGGCACCCGTTTCGGCCGGCCTGTGCTTCCGCTGGTGTGCAGCACCAACGCGATGTCCTCGGGCGTAGGCTCAGTTGCGGTGGCGCCGCCAGGAGCATCCACGAGGTGAGCCTGGCCTTTGTCGTTCATTTCCACCGAGAACACTGGAATCTTGCGATCTGCGGCCGCGCTGCGTGCAAATTCAGCACCTGCGGCTGGACAAAGCAAAACCTTCGCATCAGTGTCGCCGAGGAAAAAGAGAAATTCTTCATATGGGTAGGCCGGATTCAAAGGAGCGGCCGTTCCCGCGATCGAAGCCGACAGAAAGCTCACAATAGCAGGCAAGCCGTTGGGCAATGCAATCGCCACGCGGTCACCGCGGCGAATGCCCACCGAGGCCAAAGCATCGGCCATCGCCAGCACCTGTTGCCGGAGGGATTCGTAAGTGACCACAATTCCAAGGTCGGGAATACCAATCGCTGCGTGGCTGCTGGCGAAATGCAAAACATCGTAAAGTGTGTCCGCCGATTTCAAGGTCATGGCCACACCTCTTGGCTTGGTGGAGGGTTTCGTTTTTTTCTGACAGCTATCTATGGCAAAGTCAATGACCGCCGTCACCCTGCATGGTCTCGCACCTTGGCGGTATTTGCTGCTATGCAAGCTCCAATGAGTCGATTCGTTTTTCGAATCGTATTGTGAAACAGGAAAGGTTCCGGAGCGATGCAATTTCCCTAAGTCAGGTGCAGGGCAAGCGGCGACAGAGCAATGCCTTCGACTTCGGCCCTCCATCGGTCGCCTCTTTCCATTGCATGCCCAGAAGTGAGCGTGCCTGAGCTAATGATTTCCCCAGCGGTGAGCGGGTGGTCGGGGAATCTTCGTGCGATCGCCCCACCGAGTTCAGCCAAGCATAAGGCGGGACTCCGTAAGCAATTCTTGCCCGAACCTTCTTCCACAAACTTACCGTTCTTGAACATTCGCACAGTGAATTTCGGCAGTTCATCTACGAGTTTGCCGATCAATTCTGGGCGTAACTGCATTTTCTCGCCAACTACCAGTGCCGCGTGAAGTCCAAACGACGCGACGAAATCGCTGGGCTGGAACTGCCACCCTAGAAACGGACAATCAATGATCTCGAATCCCAGCGCCAACCAATCGGCGCACTCAAGGGCGGTGGCGGCATCGAGACCTCCCGCAGTGATCGCCTGCTTCAGACCAAAGACAATCTCGGGCTCAATCTTCAGAGAACGGGGGTGCGCCAGGATTAGCGTGGCGCTGTTGTCTGCACTGTGATGCACGGTGTCGCTGTACATATGCGCCCACACCAAAGTTTCCAGGTTGAGTATTCGCCACACGGCTTTGTTCGCGTAACCAACTTTGCGGCCCACGGCCCGATGTCCACGCGCTTCCCGAAGCTGCTTGAGTGTTGCCTCCACTGCGTACGCGGCGTTGAGATCGAAACCAGAACGAGACGATGGGAGGACCGAGATCATCTGCCCGGTCTCAAATGCCGAGAACAGTTCATGCGCTAGAGTTTCGTACTCACCGTGCGACATCGTAGTCTAAATAGCCGAAATTTTTCCTTTTCGACGCGGAGGCCTCGCTCTGATGTCCCTCATAGGGCATCGGATGAAAATCTTCGACAGTCCATTCGCCAACTGAATAGTTGCTCGTTCGATAGGCTCCTACAAGTTCCCAGTAAGAACAATACGTAAAACCAAAAGCCACCAAAGTCCAAAACGAAGCAAAAACGGCGAAGAACCAGCAGCGAAGCTTTGGCGAAATCCCGAAACTCAGCCCGAAGTTCTTTCCGTTTTTGCTGCGGTCCAGGCTTGGGCCGAATATTATCAACACGACCACAATCACAATAAAAATCAGACCAAAGGCAGGGTGCACACCACTGATATACTTCCACTCCCGGTTAGTCCTGCCGGCTCACATGGTCGACGCAACACTTGCTTGCAGTGTACTCGCAGGAGAGTGGAATCCTAAGGTTTTTCTAGGGCGTCGAGTGTCGCAGCGCGAGATGCCTTCTCGCTCAGCCAGGGTCAGTGCTAGCCGCGAGCGGTGACGAGCGATGGGAGGGATGCCCCCGCGCGGCAGCACACTTCGAATCGAGTTATGCCACTTGCCCTAGACATGCCCAATTTCATGCAGCCTGCCTTGCCTTCCAACGGTTCCAAACGTCGCTTTTCTGAGCGGGAGAAAGTCTCGACGACCATTTCACTTTGGTCATAGACACCACCTTTGAACAGATCAGTTCCTAGATGGTGTTGCATCGACCGTCTGAGCCGGCACCGCTTACCGGAAACTTAGGTACTAGCCTCCACATTTCTGATAATGGGGTGTTAGACGGTGATGAGGCTCACTGACACAGGTTTTGCGGGGGTGTACAGACGGGCGTGGGATTTCGTCGAACACCCTCGCGGGCATTAGCCTACTGAGGCCATCCGAGAATGGCCGCCTCTGTTGGTTGAGCAACGGAGGCTATAAAGACGGGGCGAAGCCCGCTAAAGTGGCCCCCCGTTGCGTTGGTTGTCAGCGGGGGGCCTTTTCTTTCAACATGAGTCAGAAATGGAGGCGGGCGTGCCCCACGAGCGCGCCCCCGTAAGCCCATATCAGTTGGGGTTTAGCGGGCAACTCCTCCTGCGTGGAGCGATACCGCACCTAAAGCACAGCACGCACGTGACGATAGTCACTCACGGTTTGATCGCAGGAGTGATTCTATTATTCGAGTGGAGGTATGACTCGGCTGGATAATCCTGTTC
>Ga0187782_10003939_pt1 | contig 11081 bp, 13 predicted proteins | sample 0715_SJ02_MP15_2_FD_132454 | JGI IMG/M metagenome (GOLD analysis project Ga0187782, IMG submission 132454) | Tropical peat soil microbial communities from peatlands in Department of Meta, Colombia - 0715_SJ02_MP15_20_MG | ecosystem: Environmental > Terrestrial > Soil > Wetlands > Peat | place...
CGCGCTGACCGCGAGCGCGCTGGAAGAGGGATTCGCGGCCGCGCGTTCGGCGGGAATCGACGTCATGCTGAAGAAGCCGATCGAGTTCGAAGCGCTCGCCGAAGCCATTCGCGCCGCGCAGCCTTGAGGCTGCGAGCGTCTCAGCGCAGAGCGGCGGACTTCTGGCCCTTCGCCCGCGCCGGCGCGTCCGGTGCAAGTCGAGCCTCGTTACTTTCGCGCACGTCGGGCGCAATCGCTTGGGCGACGGATTCCCCGCCATCGCGCCTCAACTCGGCCGCAGCGAGCGACTTGAGGCCGCGTCCGATATCCGTCAACAGGATCTGGCGGCAGTGGCCTGGAGTCCCGGCGACGAAGGGGCGTCTGGCGTCTTCCTCCTGCATCGCCTTCGTCTGATCGGGTCTCCAGAGGCGCTTGACCAGCCCCTTCTCGATCAGCCCCTCATCCGCGGCGATGCGCAAGCGCATGCGGCTGGTTGCTCTGTCGAACTCGCAGATCACGTCGCGATCGCCGATGTTCGATTCGTCGTACTCCGGCAGCTCCAGCAGGCGGTCGAACTCCCAAGCGGCGAGACGTTTGCCCGCTTCGAAAATCTTGCGCTGATCGTCTTCAGTCAGGTTCAGGTTCGCGCCGACGAACGTGAATTCGCGCAGCGTAATCCTCCGGTCCCCGATCTCCACGGTTTCGGTGCGCGCGAATAGCCGATCGAAGGCGCCAGGGTCGAGGTAGAGCAGCTTCGCCGCGACCGCGCCCGCAATGAGGGAGAAGGTCAGCAGGGCGCATGCCCTGGCCAGCCTGTGGATCTCCTCCGAAAGCGACTTCTTCATCGGTTTGCTCCGATTAGCCGGGGCCGGACAGGCCGCGTCGTCATCGTGATGTCGCCATCATGCCTGCCGCGACGAACAGCGCTGTGCGGTCACGCACACGGCGCGCGTTGGCCCACCTTGGTTAACGCGGCGCCGGTCTCAACTGTTCCACGGAGGATTCGGAGCTGCGGGCTAAGCCGGCTAAGGCGTCAGCGCGATGACGCGAGCCGGACCGCCGGACCCGCCTGCGATCTTCATCGGCAGCGCGACGACGGTTGCGCCCGTCGCCGGAAGCTTGTCCAGATTGGTGAGATTCTCGATCCCACCGACATTCGCCGCGGCGATGATGCGATGGACGAAGAAGTCGCCCGAGGGGCCGTTATCGACGCTCGCCGTGTCTACGCCGATGAGGCGCACGCGCCGCTCGTTGACGAGGAACGCCGCCGCTTCGGCCCCAAATGAGGGAAAGTGGAGATGTGTGGCGTCGCCCGGCGTGTCGTCGCCGAGATAGGCCTTCTTATCGGGCCAGCGGGCGCTCCATCCCGTGCGCAGCAGCACGATGGAGCCGTCCGCGATGTGGCCATGGGCGCGCTCGAAAGCGGCGATGTCCTCGAGCGAGAGTGTGTAGTCGTGATCTTCGGCGGCCTTCGCCGCGACGTCGATGACGATAGCCGGCCCTACGAACCGGTCGACCGGCATATCGGCGTTCGTCCACCGTCCTTCCGCAAAATGCATGGGCGCGTCGAGATGCGTCCCGCCGTGCTCGGGCGAGCAGAACGAATTCGCGAAATAGAAGAAGCCGCGCTCGGTCGGTCCCCTGTGCAACGGCTTGAGCTCGAAGCCCGAGGGCGATGTGGGCCAATAGATGGTGTTGGCGTCGAAGGCGTGGCTCAGGTCGACGACTTTCGCCGAGGCGAGGTCGAGGGTTTGTCCCAGGGCGGAACCGGCGAAGGCCATCCCGAGCGCGGCTCCGAAGAAACAGACGAGGCAAGACCGTCTGCGCATCGCAATCCCTCCCTTTTCGTCGCGCGCCATGTTCAGCTCTGCCCCATCCGCAGCAGCCGTCGGCACTCCGCGAGTTCTGCGAGCGCTAGCCGCAGCACGCGCGCGTCCTCGTCGCGCAGTCCCTCGGCTAGGAGCGGCTGCATCGCGACGAGCGCAGGCAAGCCGGCGGCAGGCGCTGTGATCGGAGGCGGCTCGGGTTCCGTGCGGGGAGTCGCCGGCGGCCGCTGCGCCTCAGCGGGGGGCGGCGTTTCGTCGATCTCCAAGGAAGGGGCGCGCCCGCTGCGCGCGCTCTCGATGACGGCTTTGGCTCCCTGCTCGCGCAGGATGCGCTGCACGCCCTTGATGGTGTAGCCCTGGCCATAAAGCAGATGTCGAAGCGTTTTGAGGAGCTCGACGTCGCGGGCGCGGTAGTAGCGGCGGCCGCCGGCGCGCTTGAGCGGCTCAAGCTCGTCGAAGCGGGTCTCCCAAAAGCGCAGCACATGCGGCGGCAGGTCGAGGCTCTCCGCCACCTCGCCGATCGTGCGAAACGCCTCGTCATACTTGCCGGCCACGTCAGCGCGCTCCGATCGCTTTGCGATTCGCTGCGCCCCTTTATACGCCGACGGCGAAAAAAAAGCCCGCCCGGGACGTTGGCCATCGCCGGGCGGGCAAGTTGCACGCGGGAAAGAGACGGAAGAAAAACCGCGTGTAGCTCTGTGAACTCTTACAGGCTGGCGCCAGCCTGGAAGCGCGGGATCACCGGGCCGCCGACCTCGAGCTTCTCGCGTTTGCCGCTCTGCTCGCCGAACAGGAACAGGAGGCCGCCGAACTGGCTGTCGGTGTCATAGGCGAGATCCGACAGGCGCTCGATGTCGAAGCGGGCGTCCTGGACGTCGACCGTCAGGTCCCGAGTCTCGCCCGGCGCGATCGGCGTCGGGTCGCTGACCGACAGGCCGCGGTCGGCTAAGAGATATTCGGGATATTCGGGCCGGGTCTTGAACACGTCCGGGTTCAGGAAGCGCAGGCCCGCGGTCGTGAACTCGCCGACGCGCAACGGCTCGCTTCCGTGGTTGGTGATCCTGAGCTTGATGGTCAGGTCGCGGCCCGGGACCTTGTAGGTGCCGCCGAGATAGCGCGACGTCACCAGCGGAAGCTCGTCGTCGATCGGCGATATGCCCTTCAGGAGACCGGCCTGCATCGGCAGCGTGCGCGGGAACTCGCGATTGGCCTGGGCGTAGAAGAACAGCAGCGCCAGCAACGAGCCCGCGAGCCAGATGCCGCCGAATCGCTTGTCGGCCGGCGTGATGATGTCCTTGCCCTTGCCAGCCGCGACCTGCCAGCCGCGCGCGATGATGCCCTTCTGCATGAACCAGTAGATCACCCACACGGCCGCAGCGGCCATCCAGATGAAATGGTAAATCATCGTCCACGCAATGCCGTAGTGCTCCAAGTCGATCGTCGTGCCGTCGAGCAGCTGGACGTCGTTGACGAAGTTCGACATGTCGCCCTTGATGGTGATCCACTGACCGGGACCGACGATCGGGCCGCCGTCCTTGACGTTGATCTGCACATGGACGTGATAGCGGCCCTGTCGGCGCGCCTTCAGGACGATCTTGTATTCATAGTCCTTGCCGACCTCCATGGAGAAGGTGCGCGGCGCCGGAATGCCGCTCACGAAGGAGGATTTGCGGATGAGCACCGGACCCGGCTCGCCGACGTTGAGGAAGGCCTCCTCTGGCTTCGCCACGGCCTGCGGCCAGCCGGAGAACACGTGCACCTTGCCGGTGATCGCCATCTCGTCATTGACGTTGACTTCGGTCTTGGACCATTTCACGTCGTACCAGTTCAGCGTGCGCATGCGCAGGAAGGCCTGCTGCGAGCGCTCGCCATGGGCGCTGGCCGGCGTCGCCGCGCTCAAGGACGCGGCGGCTCCGACCGCCGCCAGCGCCAGTGTCGCGGCGCGCGCGAGGCGCGCTCCCGAAATCCCGGCGATCATGTTGCCGATGGACAGTTGCATGTCGAACCTCTCCTTGGACTGTTTTGTCTTTTTTCCCGCCGGAGCTCCTCGGAGCTCCGGCCCCCTAGTCGTCATGAGTTCCGGATCAGATGTCTTCCTGCTTGACGTAGTCGGTGCGGGCGAACCACTGGCCGAACTTCCACCACAGGAAGTAGACCAGCATCGAGATGAAGGCCGAGAAGAAGGCCGCGACCGGAACCACGTCCTTGCCGAAGGTGCGCAGCGTGCCGCGCTCGATCATGCGGATGTATTCCGGCGTGCCCGTGCGCACGTAGTTGAAGCCGATGAGGTCGGCGAGCGTCAGCAGCACCCCGTCGATCTCGGCCGCCTGATGATACTGCGCCAGCACCGGCCAATTGGACGGATAGAACAGCAGACCCCAGCCCATCGAGCCCACGAGCGCCGTGACCAGCCAGCTGCCCGAGAGCAGCAGCACCACGTCGAGCCAGAAGGCCATCGGAATCAGCGCCGACGGGAACACGAGGCTGATCGGGAAGAAGGTCCAGCCCCAGAAGTTGTCGTAGCGGTTGATCCACTCGCCGACGAGCAGCGCCAGCACCACGACGGTCGCGCCGAACGGCAGGCGGAACCTCGTCCAAAAGAAGGACTGCGCGGCTGCGGCGAAGCACATGGCGACGATCGGCGCCACGGTCGGCCACATGCGGCGGTCCTTGAAGTCGATCCAGAAGTCCCAGTCGCCGGCGAGCAGCATGTAGTGGATGTGGTAGGAGCCGAGCAGCACCAGGAACAGGATGAACAGAAGGATCCAGTCCGTCAGTATGACGCACCCCAGGAATTCCTCCTTGGATTTCCAGGCTCTGCCTGCCGGAGCGCCCGCCTCGGTGGATATTGACATTTTGCCTCTCCTAAGATTTCCCCCCGGCGCGTTTCGCCGGTTCGCGTTCTTGTGAGCGCAGACATCCTTTCGGTTCCGCGGCGAGCGGACCGGGTTTCGAGTTTCCGCGTTCGGGTTGCATTCTTTTGCGGGAAGCGGGCGGCTCTTCGTCCCGCTTCCTCTCTATCGTGCGACGCTTTAGTCCGATCAGATGGCCAGCACGTCCTGCTCGAACTCCTTGCTGAGCTCGATCACGCGGCCGAGCACCTGCAAGGCCACGCCGAAGACCGCGAGAGCGAACCAGCCGAAGAACACGAAGCCCCAGTGCAGCGGCGCCGTGAACAGCTCCTCCATGAACCAGAAGGTGTGGCCCCACTCGTTCAGGCCGATGTTCGGGAAGATCATGAACGGACCGGCGAAGAACAGCAGGAAGGCGACAGAGATGTTCTTGGCGAAGATGGGAATGCGCGTGCGGGCGTACATGAAGGAGCCCCAGCCCGCGATGATGTAGATCGGGTAGCTGAGGTAGAACTCCAGGATATGGCTCGGCGTGAAGTCCGTGTCGCGAATGACGGTCTGATGCCAGGTTCCGTCCTGCTCCGTGAAGTAGGAGGCGCCCCAGTAGACGGTGAACGCATAGACGAGCAGCCAGCCGATGAGGGTGATGATGCGACGCAGCTCCTCGCGCGGGGTCAGCGCGTCGATGTTGCGGTCGCGCGTCTTCCATAGATAGCCGCCGATCCCGCAGAAGGCGATGAATTCAAGCGGCAGCTCGGTCCACATCAGGTTCAACCAGTAGGTCTGGAATTCCGGGGCGAAGGAGTCGAGCCCGGCCTTCCACCCGAAATACTGCTCGTAGATCCGGATCCCGACATAGAAGAACCCGAGACATAGCATGGCTATGTAGGCGGGCTTGTAGTTGACAACCGTATCAGTCTTCTCCGCGGCTACGGAGGCTGTTTTTTCTGTCGCCAGAGTCATTTTCGTTTCTCCTCCAAAGACTCCCCCTGGACGCTTGCGTCACGTCCGCTTCCTTCAGATCTTGCTTCCCGGTCCCGAAACTTCGTGTCGTCGACGGTCCACAAGCGTCGGCGGCGATTTCCGCCGCCAGTGGCGCCGCGCGAACTTCGGGCAAGCGCCAAAGCAGCGGTCGCGGCGAAGCGAATTCGCGCTGCAGGGTGAAGCTAGCATGAGCATGGAAGGTCATGTCAAAAATATATACGGGTTGGGCTGCGGCAATATGTAGCGCATCATGTATTTAATTAATGAAACTGCTGTATAATATGATATTTGTAGTTATAATATCATGAGATTGCGGGCTTGTTATCGGTGTTGCCTCGGTTTTGAGCAATTTAAATGTCAGGTATCTTGTATGAGACTTTCATAAAATCGATCTAAAACCGGTTTGCGACTAAATGACGCATGGAGTGAAGGTTGTGATCGCGTTCGATATTTGAACATATCAATCCGGCCAGGCAAGACGGCGCGCAAGCGCCGCAGTCACAGCAGGGGAGAGAAGAAGATGGCGCTGCACAAGGTGAACGAACTGGGTTGGGTATCGTTTTGGGTCGCCTTCATCATTGTATTGTTCGCATTCTTCATCCCGACCGTTAATCGCTCGCTCAATCTCTGAAGCGGACGGGCCCGCCCGCTCAACGGCATCCATAGGCTGACGCGACGCCTCGACGCCCAACGGGCGTCGAGGCGTTTTGATTTTCACGACATCGGTCGCTGTGGGGATAACATGGCCGCGACAATATGTAGCACCTCAGTCAGCCGACCGATTTCTTGCAGGAAATTTCGCATTTAGACTTGTTCCAGCTTGCGCTGCCCCGGCCAAGACCTTTGGAATTCCGGGGATTGAGCTCGACCGTGGCGCGCATCGGTTTCTCGCGGATGAGACAATGTCGCTCGGCGCGGCCCCGCGGCCGGTGGGGCGCGCAAAAATTGCATTTGAAACGCGCATTGAAAACATGAGAAAAACTCTCGCCGCAACGGCGCGTCTTCGGAAACGAAGACAATGCGGCGAGGAGGCTCGGAGCCTTGCCTAAGCCGGGAATAATCGCCGAGAGAAGAAGCGATGCATCAGGCCACGATGAACGACAATCTGATCAATTCGAGAGCGATCATCCAGCAGAAGCGGGAGCAGGCGGTGCGGGCCCTGCTTGGACGGGTGGACGGCAAGCTCTCGCAAGAGGCGATCGAGGAGCTCAAGAAAGATCTGGGCGTAAGTCGCGCGACAGCCTATCGCATGATCAAGACCTTCCGAGCCTGCGGCGCCGTCATTGCGCCAACCACCCGGCCGGTGGGTCGACCGAAAGGCGCGCGGGTGCTCGACCCGAGACGCGAATTCATCATTGAAGACTCGATCCGCATATTCTACCTGCGCCCCTTGCGACCCAAGTTCAGCGAACTCGTCCAGGAAATCGCCCGCCGCTGCCGTGACGAGAAGTTGCCGGCCCCAAACTGGCGCACCGTCAAGGCGCGCCTCGCCGGCATCCTGGAGCAGCAGACGGCGCGGCGCTGACCGGCGCCGCTTGCCGGGGCCCCTCTTCGCGCCTAGAGTGACCTCGTGACGTTGCCGGGCCGGAATGCCGAGGGGTTATGGCGCTGTTTGCGAATGTTCTGCTGGTCGGCGTCGTCATCGCCGTCGCGGTCGCTCTGGTTCTGGGGGTCGTCAACATGCTGCGCGGCGGGGACCCCGCGCGCTCGCAGCGCCTCATGCGTTGGCGTGTCGGCCTTCAGGCCCTGGCGCTCGTCATCATCGTCGCGATGCTGCTGTCGCGTCGTTGACGCTTGAACTTGCGGAGCGACGCCATGGTGCGGTTGGACCGAATTTACACGCGCGGCGGGGACGCGGGCGAGACGTCGCTTGCCGATGGAATGCGGCGACGCAAGGACGATTTGCGCGTCGAGGCCTATGGTTGCATAGACGAGACCAACGCCGCGATCGGCGTCGCCCGCGTCGCGCTCGAGGCGCATGACCGGCTGCTCGAGCCGATGCTCGAGGCGATCCAGCAAGACTTGTTCGATCTCGGCGCCGAGCTCGCGACGCCCGAGAGCCGGAAGAAGCCCGCCGAGTCCGATCAGCGCCTCTGCGTGATCGACGCCCAGGTGGAGCGCCTGGAGCGTGACATCGACCAGCTTAACGCCGCCGTGCCGCCGCTGAAGACTTTCGTGCTTCCTGGCGGCGCGCCCGCGGCCGCGCATCTGCATCTCGCGCGCACGATCTGTCGCCGGGCGGAACGCGTGATGGTGACGCTCGCGCGCGCTCCGGGCGAGGCCGTCGCCGCGCCGGCGCTCCGTTACGTCAATCGACTTTCGGATCTTCTGTTCGTCGCCTCGCGCTACGTCAATCGCGAGCGCGGCGACATGCTTTGGAAACCGGGCGCGACGCGCGTTTTACCGCCATCCTCCTAAGCCCTGACCCCGCCGTTGACGGCCGCGGCGCGCCGCGCTACCAATTCCAATAAGGGGGCTATCGCGAACGGGACGGCGAGAGATGCCAAGACAAACCACCGCCAAATTTGGGATCGGTCAGGTCGTCAGACATCGTCGCTATCCGTTCCGCGGCGTCATCTATGACGTCGATCCGGAATTTGCGAACACGGAAGAGTGGTGGCTGGCGATCCCCGAAGACGTGCGGCCGCACAAGAACCAGCCTTTCTATCACCTCTATGCCGAAAACGCCGAAACCGAATATATAGCATATGTTTCCGAGCAGAATCTCGTCGTCGACACCTCGGGCGATCCCGTGCGCCACCCTCAGGTCGACGAGACTTTCGTGCGCGCCGAGGACGGAGCCTACCGCGTGAAGGCGGGCAGCGCCCACTGATGGCCGCCGCTCAGGCGGCCTTTCGCATCTCTCCGAGCTTCGAGGCGGCGCGCACCAGCGTCATGCCGTCGTCCTCGGCTGTGGCGCGCGAATGCTGGTTGCAGCGCATGACGACGCTGAGCAGCTCTTCCAGGACCTCTGTGTCGATGGCGTCGATCGAGTCGTCCCCGAGCTCTTGAGCCGTGACGGCCGCGGCCAGCTCGCTGCGCAATTGCCGCGCCGTGGGCGTGTCGCCTTCAAGGAGCTTTCGCCAGAACCGGCAGTGCAGTCGTGCGAGGCCAAGCTGCGCCTCCAGGGACGCCTGCTTGCACCGGCGATAGGAGTCATAGACCAGGTCTGCGACGAGCGGTTCGCTCCACCGTGCGATTTCCCGGCCTGCCAGTCCGAAGATACTTGTCCGCATCATCCGCCCCGCGTGACGCTTCATGGACCAAACGCGATTTACGTATCGGCTTATACACGAGTTTGACGCTTTTGTTAAGCCTAAACACAAATTTTTATTGCTAACAGAGTATTAATCGTAAACTTAATCTTGCTGCGCAAAACGTCTGTCAATATTCTGTTAATCATTGCGCCCCCGCCGACGCGCCGCGGCGCGCGCAATCTCGGCGACGAGCGCGCCAACGTCGGCGAAAGGCCGCGCCGCGACGCCGGCGTTCCGGTCGTCCTCGTTGATCTGCTGAAGGGCCGAGAGCACGGCATGGCGGAAGCCGAGCTTGCCGGCTTCCTTGAGGCGCGGGCCGCAGTGGATGACCGGACGCACCGCGCCGGAGAGCCCGATCTCGCCGAAATAGACCTGAGTCGGCGGCAGCGGCGCGCCAGTCAGCGAGGAGACGAGCGCTGCGGCCGCCGCGAGATCCGCCGCCGGTTCGTCGGCGCGCAGGCCGCCAGCCACGTTGAGATAGACGTCGTGCGTTCCGAGCTTCAGCCCGCCATGCGCCTCGAGGACGGCGAGGATCATCGACAGGCGCGCCGGATCGAAGCCGACGACGGCGCGGCGCGGCGTGCCGAGCGCGGAGGGCGCGACAAGCGCCTGAATCTCGAGCAGCATTGGGCGCTGCCCTTCCATGCCGGCGAGCACGGCCGCGCCGGGCGCCGCCGCGTCGCGCCCCGCAAGGAACAGCGCCGACGGGTTTGGCACCTCCGCGAGGCCTTGTCCCGTCATCTCGAAGACGCCGATCTCGCCCGTCGCGCCGAAGCGGTTCTTCGAGGCGCGCAGCATGCGAAAATGATGCGCGCCGTCGCCCTCGAAGGACAGCACGGCGTCGACCATGTGTTCGACGACGCGCGGCCCGGCGACGAGCCCGTCCTTGGTGACATGGCCGACGAGAATGACCGCCGAGCCGCTCGTCTTGGCGAGGCGCAGCAGCGCCTGCGCGCTGGCGCGCACCTGCGTCACCGTGCCGGGCGCGGAGTCGGCGGTCTCGCTGTGCATGGTCTGGATCGAGTCGACGACGATCAGCGCCGGGCGCTTTCCGGCGGAGCAAGTCGCGATGATGTCCTCGACCTGCGTCGCGCTCGCGAGCTCCACGGGGGCCGCGGCCAGGGCGAGCCGGGCCGCGCGCAGCCGCACCTGCGCCATCGCCTCCTCGCCGGAGATGTAGATCACGCGCGCGCCGCGTTGCGCCAGCGCCGCGCAGGCCTGGATGAGCAACGTCGACTTGCCGATGCCGGGCTCGCCGCCGAGCAGGGTCGCCGAGCCCTGCACGAAGCCGCCGCCGAGCACGCGGTCGAATTCGTCGATGCCGGTTGAAATGCGCGGCGCGGCCTCGGCGCCGCCCGCAAGACCCTCGAGCTCGAACGCCCGTCCGCGCCCGGCGCGGGACGCGGTCGGCGGCCCCTGCGTCTCCTCGACGATCGTGTTCCACTCGCCACAGCCGTCGCAGCGTCCTTGCCAGCGGTTGCCCGTCTGACCACAGTTCTGGCACACGAAGACCGAGCGCGCCTTGGCCATTACGCGGGCTTCCAGAAGAGGCCGATCGTCAGCGCCGCGCCGATCAAGGCGACGAAGACGCGCAGGAGCTTCTCGTCGAGGATGTTGAGGAGGCGCGCGCCGAAGAGCCCGCCGATCGTCGCGCCGACCGTCGTGGCGAGCGCCTGCGGCCAGTGCAGCGCGGGCGAGAAGAGAAAGATCCCGACCGCGGAGGCGTTCATGACGGCGGCGAGAACATTCTTGGTGGCGCCGGCGGCGCGCACGCTCTCGCCCGCGAGCGTGAGCGCTGCGACCATGAGAAAGCCGATGCCGCCGCCGAAATAGCCGCCGTAGATCGCAATGAGAAGCTGCGCGAGCGCTGCGGCGCGCGGCCCGATGCGATATTGCGCGCCATCCTTCCTGCGGAAGAAGCTCCCCCAGACGAAGACCACCGTCGCGAACAGCACGAGCCACGGCACGAGCCTTGCGAAATAGTCGGGCGGCGTGACGAGCAAGATCCCGGCGCCGATCGCGCCGCCGACGATGCTGATCACGGTGAGCCGCCCGAGCGACAGGCCCGCGACGCCGGTCGCGTGAGAGCGCCCAGCTTGCGCGGTGGCGATCTGCGAGGGAAAGAGACCGACGCAGCTCGTGATGTTGGCGGCTTGCGCGTCCATGCCCGTGAACATGAGCGC
>Ga0187782_10003940_pt1 | contig 11080 bp, 17 predicted proteins | sample 0715_SJ02_MP15_2_FD_132454 | JGI IMG/M metagenome (GOLD analysis project Ga0187782, IMG submission 132454) | Tropical peat soil microbial communities from peatlands in Department of Meta, Colombia - 0715_SJ02_MP15_20_MG | ecosystem: Environmental > Terrestrial > Soil > Wetlands > Peat | place...
CGATAATCCGTGCCACCTTACCGGAGTGCCGGCCACCGATGATCGTGGCCATGTTGCCGGCCGCAAACGGGTAGTGTTCGAGGATCTTGAACCGGTCCTCAGGCTTGAGCGAGATGACAATCGAATCGTTGGACTTGTAAGTGTTGTCCGCGATGATGTTTGCTCCGTACCTGAGGTTTAACTGGACCTTCCCGCCGGGAACAGTAGTCTTGTTCTCGATCTTGCAGAGACGCTTCTGTGCGGCCTCTGCATCGATCTCGACCGTTTTGTGCCGGCCCTTGAGGTCCCGGAGCACGCGGAAGTACTTGCCGATCCGCGGGAGGGCGATCACATCGAAGATGCCGATGCCCATCTTGGGGTCACGAACAGGTTTTCCATTGATGACAACATCCTTTTGCTTGAGGATCTGCTTGACTTCCTTCATGGTGCGGGCAAGGCCCTGCTGGTCCCTGAGCCAGACCGCTACCGGCATGGCGTTTGCATTGTGCGGGCCCGGCGCCGTCTTTGCAACAAATTTCGTGGTCTTCTTGGTGATGTGCCACGAGTCCGGCGCATTGAGCCTCTTTAAGTGATCTGACATTACTCCTTACCCCCGAGTTTTTCGACCCGGCGCTTGTCATCAAGCTTGAGCTTGGTGATCTCGACCTTGGATGCATCGATCGGGCGCGGGACTTCAGTACCGTCGACTTTGGTTGACGAGACACCGTGGACGATGAGCTTCAGGTTCCGGGTATCGATCCCGTCAACGAGTCCCTCCTCGCCGACGTGGTCCCCGCGGGTGACCTTGACCGTGTCACCCTTGACAACCCGTACCGTCTTCTTCGTATAGGTCTCACGGAGTGTTGCCGAGAGCGGTGCATTGAGGAACTTGGACCTCATGTGCGAGGGAGCGTCATACCGTGCCTTTCTCTGTTTGCGCGGTTGTGAACTTGCAATTCTTACCATTCCGCCTCACCTTACACAATAATGGTAGCCATGGAGCCAAGCTTCGGGTACCGCTCTGCCACTTCACGGGCTACGGGTCCCTTGATCTCGGTTCCCTTGGGTTCGTTCTTCTCATCCACTACGACAACTGCGTTGTCATCGAATGAAACGCGGAGCCCGTTGGGGCGGCGCATCTCCTTTTTCTGCCGGATAACGACAGCCCGGACAAGTTTCTTTCTCATGTCGGGCGTGCCCTTTTTCACGGTTACCGTTGCGATGTCGCCAAGGCCCATCTTGGGCTGGCGCCGGCGAACCCCGTGATAGCCGAAGACCGAAACAATCTGAACGATCCGTGCGCCGGTGTTGTCAGCGCAGGTCAGCTTGGTGCCGGTCGCAAGCGCCCTTGGCGTCTTGGACTGCTTTGCCTTCATGGCTGCTCCACCTCGACAACAACGTACGTTGTGCTCTTCGATAACGGTCTGCACTCAGCGATCTTCACGAGATCTCCCACCTTTGCCTGGATGCAGGGCGGGTTGTGGGCGTGAAGTTTCGAGATGCGCTTCTCGTACCGGTTGTACTTCCGGACGTAGTGCAGGTAATCCCGGGCAACTACGACCGTTCCCATCATTTTGTCGCTCACGACTTTACCGGTGATCACCTGGCCGCGCACCGGTAAAGTGCCGTGGAACGGACAATTAAAATCCTTGCATTCCTGCTTTGGTGCCTGGACGTTCAATCCAATGTTTTGTGCCATTATGGTATCCTCTTGTGTTACGCTCGCCTGAGCCTCTTTTCCGGAGCCAGTATCAGTGCGGATCCATGTATCTCAACAAGGGTGCGGTCAGGAAGAGTGAACCGGAAGACGGATCCCTCTTTGGGGACCTTCTTTATTCCGGCATGCGTCCTGATTGCCACAAGGTTCCTTGTCTCATCGATGATGTGTCCGCTCATTCCCTGGTGAAGGGGATTAGTGGCCCCGGCTACCAGAACGTCAAGGCCGATCAGTTCGTGCCGGGTGACGTTCTGGCAGGAGATCATACGCGGCTCCTGTGGTTCTTTTCAGTCATCAGGCGTGCAATGGTGCGCCGGAGTTCCCGGATGTGACCGGGGTTCTCGGTTGCGCCGCCGGCACTGACCTTGCCATAGTGCTGGACAAGTTCCATCCGGAGTTTTCCCATCTGTTCCTGCAGTTCGACATCGGTGAGCTGGGTGACATCGTGTGCACGTAAGATTGCCATGTCTCACACCTCTTCGTCAATGTTCTCATCAGGAAGAGCCGGCTCTTCGTTGTCCACGGCAGTCACCGGGGCGACTGCGGCCTTCGCAGCCGGCTGTTTCTTTTCCTGCTCGATAATGGCAAAGTGGTCGGGCATTTTTGCATCTGCGGGCACAATCTTGACCTGGACCCCAATGACGCCAAGCTTCTTGATGGCAATCGCATAGCCCTTCTCCACGATGGTGTTACTCGGCTCGCCGCAGTGCTTGATGTAGCCCTCGGTGAACTTCTGGGTACGGGCACGGGCACCGGTCAGCTTGCCGGCGATAACGACCTCGCAACCCAGTGCACCGGAGTCCATGACCCGGCGCATGATGCTGGAACCTGCCTTACGGAAGTACCAGCCGCGCTCAAGGGCGTTTGCCAGTCTCTCCGCCATGATCTGCGCGTTGAAGCTGGGGTTCTGGACCTGCTGGACCTCGATCTGCGGTGATTCAACGCCGTAGTTCTGGGCAAGGTCCTGGGTCAGCTGGTGAACGAGCTTGCCGCCCTTTCCGATCACGATCCCCGGCTTCTCGGCAAAGATGGTGACCTGTGTTCCCAGGGGAGTGCGGGCAATGTCCATGCCGCCGAACCCTGCGCGCTTGAGCTCCTTGGTGAGATATTTCTCTACCCGGGCTTTGCGGACGCCTTCTGAGATGAATTTTCTTTCAACGGCCATGTTATACCACTTCCCGAACAACAATCTCGATGTTCACGGTCTCCCTGACCTTGGGGGATGCACGGCCCATTGCCCGTGGGAAATAAGCCTTCTGGGCTCGCCCGCGGTTGGCCGAGGCATGGATGATCTCCAGGTTCTCGATGTCAAGACCGGTATATTCCGCATTCTTCTTGACCGATTCAAGGATCCGGATGTATGCCTTGGATGCCTTAACCGGGTACCGGCCCGCATCCCAGTTGCCGGGAAGACCGCGCTTGTGGGCAACGTTCCGGTTAAAGTGCCGGAACGGGATTGCCTTCTTGAGCGCGACAACATCGGTGAGGTATGCAAGCGCATCGTTGACGCGCTGGTGCCGGATGAAATCCGCAATCTCAATCGAGTGCTTGGGAGAGATGGGAAGCTCGTTTGCTTTTCCTCTGGCGAGATTATCGCCTTCAATCTTTGTAGAATATGCAATGCGTGCCATTTCCATCACTTCAGCGGTACGTATTTGCTGCCCCTCGTTGCACCGATACCGGCGGAACCGTGGGCGACCTTCTTTCTGGTAAGGGCAAATTCACCGAGATAGTGGAAGACCGACTCGGGCTGGAACTCAACTTTCATGAACTCCTTGCCGTTGTAGATCTCGATGCTCTTTCCAATCATCTCGGGCATCACGATCATTTCGCGCAGGTGGGTCCGGATCTTCTCGTCCCCTCCCCGGATCTTTGCAAGCAATGTCTCTTCGCCGCGGTTGAGCCCGCGGTTGAATTTGCGGCGTGCACGGGCTGGCATCAGAGGGAGGAGTTCGCTTAACCCCATCGCTTTGAGCTCGTCGATCTTGTACCCGCGGTAGGTGAACTCCTCACGCCTTCTGGGCATTCTCTTCTGGGTCTTTTTTGGTGCTGCCATACCGTTCACTTCCTGCTTCTACCTGTCTGGCGTGCTGCCACATGTCCGACTGTACGACCCGGCGAAGTACCCCGGGCAATGGTCTTGGGACGGCCGGGGTGCTGGTGACCACCGCCACCGAACGGGTGATCGATGACGTTCATAGCGACACCACGGACGCGCGGCCAGTTGGACGCGGTGTTCTTCATCTTGTGGGCTTTGTTGCCGGCCTTGACAAACGGCTTCTCCACGCGTCCGCCACCGGCGACGATACCTACGGTAGCGCGGCAGCGTACATTGAACCACTTGGTCTTGCCACTGGGCATCCGGACACCAACGCGGTCGCCGATCTTGTCGACCACAACGGCCTGGACCCCGGTGGAGCGGACAAACTTGCCGCCGTCATTGGGGCGTGACTCGATGTTGCATATGTAGGAACCGGTCGGGATGCTCTGGAGCGGGAGCGTGTTCCCATTCTTGACCTCAACGTCGGCTCCCCAGGCAACGGTCTCACCGATACCAATCCCTTCGGTCACAAGGATATAGACCTTTGATCCATCCTCGAGTTGAACCAGGGCAATGGGGGCGTTCCGTGCCGGGTCGTGTTCGATATCGATAATTGAACCGGTGATACTCTTGGTCCCATCACCGATGTGCTTTAATGCAGCCTTGTACCGGTGGGACGGGGCGCGATAGGTCGGGCCTCCTCTGCCACGGTTCTGAGTTGTAATTCTATGTCCCATGTTCCCCACCTTACATAATGCCCAGCCGGCTCAGGATCTCCTCAGCGGCCTTGGCGTTCTCGAAACTCACTACAGCCTTTTTCTCGCCGTGCATCGACATCAGAGTGTGGACGCTTTTGACCTTCTGGTCAAACGCCTTTTCAATCTCACGCTTGATGTCCTGTTTGGTGGCCTTCCTGTCCACAAGGAACTGGAGTTTGCTTTCGTTTTCCAGAAGGACCATGGCCTTTTCTGTGACAAACGGGTGTTTCAGGGTTGCCATTTACCTTCCCTCCAGACGGGTGACGGCACTTTCGGTCCAGACGGTCAGGCGTCCTGCCTGCATGCCCGGTGCAAGGTGTTCGACATTGAGCTGATCGACAGTCACGACGTCCACACCGGCAAGGTTACGTGCGGCGCGGAACTCGGGACCAGACGTCACGATCAACAGGCTCTTCCTCTGCTTGTACCTGCGACCGCGGAGCTTGCCCCGGCCGGCACGGACTTTCCTGCTGTCCTTTGCGCGCTCGACATCGCTATAGACACCGATGCTGGTCAGTGCAGAGATTACATCCTGGGTTTTTCCAAGGGTCTCAAACTTGTCCTCGAAGATCAGCGGAACCGCTCCTTCGAACCGGTGACCCCTGCTGCTGATGAGATCGGCGCGGATGCTTGCTGCAACCGCCGAACGGAACGCTTTCTGCTTCTCTTTTGCATTGATCTCTTTTATCAGGATCTTGGCAGTAACCGGCGGGTGTGCCTCACGTCCACCCTTTGCCTGAGGGACCTTGGCGGCGCGGGAGCCGTTCTTGAGACGCGGGACATGCGATGCACCGCGACCGCTTCCCCAGCCTACTGCAGAAGAACAGATGCCGGCGTATGGATATGCCCCGTGCGGCTGGCGCCGGGTGCTCTGGAGTGCCAGCACTGCTTTCCTGATCAGGTCCGGGCGGTACTCTTCGGTGAACATGGCCGGGAGTTCGATATCCTTTACCACGCCGCCTTCGATTGTTTTAACCTGCGCTTTCATCTCTGATCACCCCTGTTTGCTCTGGACGCTCACAAACTGAATTGCGGGCGACCGGACAACGTGTTCTCCCTGGCGGATTGCCGGGCGGATACGGATCAGACGTTTTGCCGGACCGGGAACCGAACCCTTGATCACCACGTACGCGTTCCGGAGAACACCGTAGTTAAGGAAACCGCCTGCTGGCGTAATCTCCGCACCGCTCTCACCAATCTTCAAAATGCGCTTGTTAAACTCAGTGCGCTGCTGATAGCCCATCTGGCCACTCTGCGGAACCTCCCAGCGGATGTGGTGGGGATTCCAGGGTCCAAGGGTACCGACATGGCGCTCTTTCCCGCCAACCGAGTGTTTCCTCTTACGGAGTGTAACGCCCCAGCGCTTGACCGGGCCCTGTGTACCTTTACCGATGGTGATTGCCGTGATATCAGCGTACGCACCGGTCTCGATCACGTTGTTGAGCCGTATCTCCGTTCCAAGAAGTCCTAGGGCATACTCGTACTGCTTGGCAATGTCTCCTCCGGCAACCTTGATCTCCATGAGATCAGGAACCTTCTTGGGAACACCGCTCATCGTGGCCGGCTGGGTGTATGCAAGCACGTAGATTTCGGCAACCAGTCCTGCGGCAAGTGCATCGGCGTATTTCTTCTTTGCCGCCGTGCTGTCGTAGTTCTTGGGCGAGGTAACCCTACGGGAGAGCTGGCTGTCCAGCGGCTCTGCCCAGATTTCCGTGAGCGCATGTCTGCCGTAGGTGTCCTTTGTGTATATCCGCAGAGCAGCAATTTTCATGGTCGGGATCTCGATGATCGTCACCGGGACCATGATCTCTTTGCCCTCGGTCGGGCTGTCCTTGTGGTCATCGACCATGAGGACATGCGTCATACCCACTTTATAGCCGGCAAAACCCAGCAGCGCGGGTGCACCGCTGCGCTCGGGCCAGGACTTGTATTTGGGAATGGGGCTCTGTGCACGTTTCCGTGGGCTAAATGCCAGCGAGCCTCGGCGTGGTCTGTTTATCTTTGGCATGTGTCAATCATTCCTGTACATTCGTGTTTTGGATCTTTTTTGACACGAACTAGAGAGATGAATCCGAGACGGAAGTGCTCTCACTTGCCTGTCCGGTAAGCCAACACGCGATCCGGTTCTTCCGTGCAGGAAGAGTTTTCCCGCAGATATTATGCGGAACCTCGCTCCTCGTGCCCGTGAACCGGTGGCCAGGAGTCCTTTGGGGGGTATCTATTCTCCCACCCACAGGATTCCCATCACTTTTCTCGCGAAAGAAGACCCTGACACTGACGCATTCCCTGATGATTCGGGGAAACAGGCTCGTTTTTTAAACGTCCACCCATACGTCACGGTCAGATCCAACTTTGTCAGCCCGTTGTGACGGATCACAACTCCTTCTCGGGATCCTCCCCACAAAATGAGGAGGTCACCAATCGGGGAATACCCACGGCAGTCCCGCTCCCGGTGTCGTTTCGGGCCCGTTTCCGCCGGTGCCGCTTCCTCCCGGAGGACAGATGCAGCGGGGACATCCCCATATCGGCTTCCTTAAATATTGACTAAAAGAGCATATATATTTATGCCAATGCAACGGGGATTAGATTTCCTGGACAACCGGCGGGTTTCGCGAACCGATTCTAGTAGATCTATCCGAAATAGATCTCTCCCTCATCGGTGATATAGATCTGCACATCCTCACAGATGCAGCGTGCCTTGTAGGACTGGGGCCGTGCCTCACGGAGCCGGTTGATAAGGGAGATCGTATCGTACTTCACCTTGATCTTGGCCTTTTCTGCCTCGGCAAAGATCATGCCGGGCACCTCAAATAAGTCTGTTCCCGAAGGGATGGTGCACAGATGTGTCGCATCAAGAGTGTACAGAAATTCGAGTGTCTCTTTTGCACGCCGGATATTTTCCATCGCAGATTTTTCAATCGTGCAGACATTGGCTTTCGATGTATGAATGATATCTGCAATCTGCTGCTGGGTCATCCCCTGCTTCCGGTACCGGAGCACTTCCATCTGCCTGTCGGTGAGAAGACCATCCTTCATACTATCCATTCCATTCCGGGGATTTAAACACTTTTCGTTAACCCCCCGGTGCAGCCCTTGATTGACCGGATTTAGCAGACTGCACAAAAATGCTGCATTTGCTTTCCCAATGGGCCATATACCGGCGTAAAAGAGATTTCAAAATCTTTATAAGAATACCGGGTCATATTACGTGCTATACAACAAATAGAGGTGAAATTTCAATGGTTGTTAAAGTAGGCGTTGCCAAGTTAGGCAATATTGCAAGTGGTGTAATGGCAGAGCTGCTCCTTGACGAGAGAGCAGATCGTGAAGATGTGCAGACATTCATGGCTACCAGCGGAACCAAGCTCCAGCCTGAGGATATCGACCGTGTCGTTTCCAACATGAAGGCATGGCAACCGGACTTCTGTATCGTGGTCTCCCCCAACGGGGTTCTCCCCGGCCCTACCGGTGCCCGCGAGCAGCTCGCCGCTGCCGGTATTCCGGTCATCATTATCACCGATGATGTAACCACCAAGAAGGAGTGGGAAGAGGTCAAGAACAGCAAGTTCGGGTACATCATCATGAAGGCAGACTCCATGATTGGTGCACGCCGTGAGTTCCTTGACCCCATCGAAATGGCCGACTTCAACGGTAACCTTGTCAAGGTCTTGGCCATAACCGGTGCATTCCGCAAGCTCCAGCTTGCACTCGACAAAGTCGTTGACCAGGTCAAGGCAGGCAAGAAGGGTGCAGATCTCGAGCTCCCCAAGATCATTATGACAACCGACAAGGCGGTTGATGGCGAATTCACTAACAACTATGCACTGGCAAAGGCACGTGCTGCCCACGAGATCGCCATGGCAGTTGCCGGTCAGAATGTCAAGGGCTGCTTTATGACCAAGGAATGGGAGAAGTACGTCCCGATTGTTGCAAGCGCCCATGAAATGATGAGGATTGCAGCGCTTCTCTGTGATGAGGCCCGTGAGATCGAGAAGGCCGGAGATGGCATTGTCCGCCAGCCCCACAAGAAAGACGGGACCCTTGTCCGCAAGACCAAACTCGTTGCAAAATTCGAGTAAATTTTTATCTTTTTTTAATTTTGATTCCGGTACAGTCCCCCCATCTCTTCCGGGAGAGTCATGATGACCGGCTCGCCGTGCATCCGTTCCATGAATGCCGAATCGCTGGTCGAGAGAGGATTAGGATTTATCCGGGATATCAGCGAGCAGAATACAGAGAAGTCTTCAGTTTTATCCCGGGCGCAATACACCGACATATTAAAGGCCTGTGTCCCAAAGTTCCGGTAAAATGCGATTATCATGAGTATTCCCTCAGCAAGGGGATCGATGTAGTTCTCCAGTTCATCGAGCCGGGAAACGGGAAGGAGACCCCGAACTTCCCGTTCTCCGAGAGGAACCGCATGAGCCGACCAGAGGATTTCCTTGCCAAACAGGAAACGATCTGAAGAACATTCCTGTTCCCGTACTGAATCCCAGTACGATGCACCGGTCTTCTCCCGGTATTTTTCACCGGCGCACAGGTATCTCTCCACAATCCATGTGGGATGCTTATCACAGATTCCCTGCATGTGCGGGTGAATAATACTTGCCCCAGCGGAAGGAAGATAGTTCCAGTTGATGCTGGGATATCCTTCATACCGTTTGAGAGATTCTATCTGCGCCCCCAGAGCATCGACAATCTGGGACCGGGTGAACTCCGGTACTCTGTGCGCACGCGTGATCACGGTAACGGTATGTCCTGCGGCAAAGGGGAACATGTTGGGGAAGGTTACACTTTCCCCTCTCAGGATTCGATTCCCATCAGGAAATACAGGGGTGATGGTGAAGATATTCTGTTCACAGAAGGGACAACCCTCCTGTTCATCGGGAAGCACAAGGGTCTGGTCGGTATGGCGCTTGATCCGTTCGGGGCTGATCCGGCATCGCAGACCGGTGAAGTGCTCCTCGCGGTACTGCAGCACCCCTTTCTTGGTGACCACATCCGTCATGGTAAACATACGCGTACAGGTACAAGACACCCGTTTCTAGATAGACATTTGCACGTGCTTGCCCCGGGCACCATATCCTGATAAAAAAAAGCACGCGTATCTCCCATAGGGAAAAGAAAAAAAAATTACTATCTGCCACCGGTTCCAAGATGGAGACCGGATTCGGCGGGTATGTGCGGCAGATTGGGAAATCTGCTTATACGATATACTTGCCGAGGAGACGGATAGAGGTGGTCATGTCGGGACCGAGCGGTGAACCAAAGATGATCTGAGTAACGCCGGCCTTGGTAAGGTCTTCGCACTTTGCCTTGACCATTTCAGGGGTACCCGCAATGGTGAATGCATCGATCTCCTTGTCCCCCACGAGTTCTCCGACTGATTTGAAGTCGAATTTCCCGAGTGCAGCCTTGATCTTGGCTACGTTGTTAAGGTCAAGTCCGTGGCGGGTGAGAAGCTCGGGCGGAGAGCCTGCTGCGATGAATGCGGCAACGATCTTTGCTGCATTGCGTGCCTTCTTCTCGCTCTTGTCGATGGACATAGCGGTGTACGCTCCGACATCGAAGCCCTTCTTGCCGGCTGCTTCACAGGCTTTCTGGATGATCGGGATTGCAACCTGGAAGTCCTTGGGGTTGGATGCATTGATCAACGCACCGTCGCCAATCCTTCCGGCAAGCTCGAGCACCTTGGGGCCCTGTGCGCCGATATAGATCTGGACACCCTTCTTTCCGGGAAGGTTGACACCAGTCAGCTTTGCTCCGTCGTAGTCAAAGAATTTCAGGCCGGACTTCTTGACTTCCTCACCGGAGCAGAGCTTGCGGATCTGCACGACTGCCTCTTCGAGCCGGGCAACCGGCTTTTCCGGGTTGATTGCCAGCTTCGGGAGGGTGGAGAGGTCACCAGGTCCGATACCCAGCACTGCACGGCCATCGGAAATTTCGTTGAGCGTGCAGATGAATGATGCCATTGCCGCGGGGGTGTCGGTAAAGGCGTTCATGATACCCGGACCCATCTTTAAGGTCGTTGTTGCCTGTGCGATGGCAGCGAGGGTGGGGTAGCAGTGGCGGTTGTTGTAGTGGTTGGTGATCCACGCAAAGTCAATATCTTTGGATTCAGCAAGTTTACAGAAGTTAACAACCTGCTTTACATTGACATTCCCAGGTACAAATTCAATTCCATATGTCAAGGCTTGTTCACCTCATGGAGTATTACCGTACACGCATTTAAATAAATTATCATTTAAATCTGGGCGCAGAAGCCATGCTGGTCGGATTCGTGCCCGATAATCGGTATTTTCGGAGTGCAGGCCGGAATAATATGCCTAATCCGGGAAAAACGCAAGGATAAAATCAGCAATCAGGCCCCATTTGGGATTCCCGGCATGCCCAGAAAACTGGGAACCTTGAACTCTGACTGTGCCGGACTCTGCCGGTACATATTTTTAGGTGTGTACTTCCTATAAGATATTGAACTACGGGGAGAATAAGTACCCGGCAACACGAACCCTGTCAGGGTTATATCGTGGAACGGTTTCATGAGGATACTTGCGATAGGCATGGGGGGGGCCGGAGGACGCATAG
>Ga0187782_10003941_pt1 | contig 11079 bp, 15 predicted proteins | sample 0715_SJ02_MP15_2_FD_132454 | JGI IMG/M metagenome (GOLD analysis project Ga0187782, IMG submission 132454) | Tropical peat soil microbial communities from peatlands in Department of Meta, Colombia - 0715_SJ02_MP15_20_MG | ecosystem: Environmental > Terrestrial > Soil > Wetlands > Peat | place...
ATGAGCCCTTTAGCCAGCGCCGCGCGTGCCACTAGAGCAGCCAGCGCCGGCATGGTCGCGCCGTAGGAGCGCTCGTGAGGATCGATAACCCGGCTGATGATCTCCGAAACCCGCGGAGTGGAAACGTGGGTCATCTTCTCGCCGCCGACCACCAGCACGCGATTGTGAAGTCCGGAGGCGATCAGCGCCAAGCCGGCATAAAGCGCGGCAGCTCCGGAAGAGGTTGCGGTCTCGACCCGGATCCCTGGCAGGTGCGACAGACCCAGGTAGGTGCCGACGTGCGAGGCAAGATTGCCCTCGCCGGCGAACTCCTCGGGAGCCATTGCGGTGACCACCAGGGCATCGGGCTGGCAATCGGCTTCGCGCAGCGCCTCCAGCGCGGCGTCGGCTATCAGATCGTCCAGGCTCTCCGAGCGACGGCCGAAGCGGGTCATAGCGGCAGCCGCGATCCAAACGTCTCGCATTGTTCCGACTTCGTCCTTTCCCGACAGCCAACTAAATAGATGACACGATTCGTCGATACGACGTGTTAATGGTGGAAGAATCCTGCGCGCTTGGCAACGTGCCCGAGGGTCATGGGTCAGGCGCTGTGGGTTCGCCTTCAGATAGCCCACAATGATCCGTCGTGTGGCAGGTGTTAAGCTACTCGTGTCGGGCCCGTAGCTCAGCGGTAGAGCAGGGGACTCATAATCCCTTGGTCCCTGGTTCGAATCCAGGCGGGCCCACCAAGGTTAACCGCCCATAAATCTTTCTTTCCCTTCAGTTCCAAGTACATCCGCACCAGCGCGTCAAAACTGAGACCCATGCGGTCCGGTGCGGTTCGGTGCGGTCGAATGATGATCACTGGCTACAGTTTTGGTTACAGTCGTTTTTTCCCCTGTGCAGCATCTGCCGCAACAGTCGTCAACGCCCCGCCGTGGACTCCAGAACGGGCGCTCCACCTCCGGGGCCTAGTCCCTCAGGTCAGCCAGTCGGGAGATGACACCTAAATGGCACGCACCTGCAGGTTCCTCATCTGTTCATCCCCGTTCATGCAGGTTGTGATCTTCCAGCTTTTTTCTTCTTGAAAACATACGTGGCGTAAACCGCGCCTCCCAAAATGAACATCCCAAATTCCAACGTGGTGGCTTCAATTGCGCTGATGGAGTTGTACAAGCCGAGTCCCACTTTCGGCGAGCTACCGAAAAGAAGTGGGAGGTCGGACGGTAGCAGGTGTCCATAACTCCATCGCCACAAGCGCCAAGAAAAGCTGGAGAAGGGGATGGGATGGGAAACGAAGTCCAGCACCCAATGGCTGAACACCAAGAATCCAACGACCACTCCTGCGCGGTTGTCACGACAGATGCGTGAGGTCAAGATCGCGGCGACCAGCGACCACACCAGTGACATGAAGAGACCGTGAGACCATGGGAGTCCGGCGCTGCCTCCCCTCTCTATGCCTGCGAAGCCGAAAGCAATGGCTAGAACGTCGAGAATCCACGTGGCTAGGAGCAGAATGCCAAGCGGCACTTTCGGAGCCACAGGCTTGGCTGCCAGTCCTACCGACAAGTGTCCAAGTGGTCCCATTGCGTCCTCTTGGGAGCCATGCTCATTACCCAGCCAGCGTGACCTTGAATGATCCAGTATTGTCGTGCATCACTCCGATGGCAGTGAGAACCCTCCCCAGCGCCATGATCGGCGAATACATCCAGTATTTTCGTCGAATGGCAGCCATGGCGTGTTCGTGCTCGGCGTGCTCGGCTAGGAATCGTGCTGTGCCCTCGAACTTCTCGCCGCAGACGGAGAGCTTGATTCGCGGGTTCTTTTGCACGTTCCGCACCCACTGGCGCTCGACGTTTGCCGTCCCGATGAACACCTTGTCGCCGTCCACGACGAACCAGATCTTGACTTCGTAGGGCTTCCCTGACTTGCGCCCGTAGTGGGTCAGGATCAGGGTTGATTTGCCAGCGAGCCGCTTCAGCCGCGCCAGCGCATCCGTGTCCATAGGTGCCTCGTTCCTCGCCCGCCTTGCCACGCCACTGGGTCAATCCCTTTGCGGCGGCAATACGCTCTTCACGAACTCCACAGCGGCCTGCGGGTCGGCGACTTCGACGATCAGTTCGTTGTGCCGCTCGTCCTTCAGTTCGATGACGACCGTATTGTCGGGATTGTGCACGTCCCAGAAAACCCGCTTGCCATGCTGGTAGAACGTACCGGCAGTGAGCACTCCGGGAATGTTGGTGCCGGGCATCCTCAGCCCGTGCCACCAGCCATGCGCGACGGACGGGTCCGCCCGAATCTCCGCAATGTGTACCAATGGGATTTCGAGGGAACTTTTCAGCGCCCACAGCTTGTCGGCCCCACGGACGTGCAGCACCAGATTGCCGCCCGAAACGGACAGGTCCACCATGCCATTGCTCCCGTGCTTCCCTTATACGCCCCGTCATGGTTCCGCGTTTAGCCGCTACCGCATGCGGGACTAAAATGGGTGGACTTGGTTCATGGAAGAAGCGGCTGGGTGCAGACCGATCAGGGCTCTCGCCGGCGCAACCGCCATCGCAAGAATCACGGAATAGCAACGGATGAAAGGAGCAATCATGAGCAAGGACAGGCACCGCATAGGCGTGCCCGCGATGGCATACCGGCGCCTCGGCCAGACGCAAACCGAGGTCTCCGCCATCGGGCTAGGATGCATGGGCATGTCGGAGTTTTACGGCCCCGGCAACGACGAGCAATCGATTGCAACCATCCATCGCGCACTCGATCTTGGAATCAACTTTATCGATACCGCCGACGTGTACGGCATGGGCCGCAACGAAGAACTCGTGGGTAAAGCCATCCGCCACCGCCGTGATGAAGTCGTGCTGGCGACGAAATTCGGCAACGTGCGGTCAACCGACGGCGCCTGGCTCGACGTCTGCGGCCGACCCGACTACGTCCAGAAGTCCTGCGACGCCAGCCTCCGGCGACTTGGTGTGGAGGCGATCGATCTCTACTACCAACACCGGGTCGATGCCAATGTCCCCATTGAGGAGACCATTGGGGCCATGAGGCGATTGGTCGAACAAGGCAAGGTGCGCTACTGGGGCTTTCAGAAGCGGCGCCCAACACTATCCAGCGCGCCTATGCTGTGCATCCGATCGCGGCGTTGCAGACGGAATACTCGCTTTGGACGCGCGATCCCGAGACCGAAATCCTGCCTACCTGCCGCGAGTTGGGAATCACCTTCGTCGCCTATAGCCCGCTCGGGCGCGGTTTCCTCAGCGGAACCATAAAGGATACCGACAAACTTCCTCCCGAAGATTATCGGCGCACCAGCCCCCGCTTTCAGGGCGAGAATCTTCGCCGCAACCTGGAGCTGGAGCGCCGCCTCGAGCAACTGGCGGCCGAGAAGAGCTGCACTCCTGCACAACTCGCTCTGGCATGGCTGCTGGCGCAAGGCGATGACATCGTCCCAATCCCCGGCACCAAGCGGCAGAAGTTTCTGGAGCAGAACACCCGGGCGGTTGACCTGCAGCTTGACCGCGAGGATCTGGCGCGCATCGACCAGGCGATCCCGCGCGGCGCAACCGCGGGCGAGCGCTACCCCGAAGCGGCCATGCGGCGAGTGAACCTCTAGGGCAGCTCCTCAGGCGCTCTTCCTGGACGTGAGGGCGTAGAAGGCCGGCCAGCTCTGTTCCACCTTGTCGCTACCGCAGTGCGGGCATACGGTGCCCGCCTTCTCATACTCGGCGGCGAACAGCTTCTTCCAGGCATGGCAGAAGAACTCGTAGTGAGGCATGGTCGTCTCCGAGGTGCGTGAGTGGGACTGTACGCCGAACGAGGACGAAGTCAATTACCCAAGACTGGTGCAGGCAGCGAAACGCTTTGGAGTCAACACGTCACATGCAGGATGGCGTTGGTGTCGTCGGGATCCTTCTTCAACGCCTCGATCGCTTCGGGTGTCGGGAAGAGGAGCAATTCAACCGAAAAGAAGCGTCTGCTACAGCCCGTATGCCTCCTTGGGTGCCAGATACCGAGGGAAGCGGGGCAAGAGCAGCTTCCGCGCCGTGTAGCAGAGGTGGCACTCATCAACGTAACTGTCGTTCAGTGCAAGACCGTGCTCTGTGGCGAGCCTTACCGGTCCGCCTTGGAGCAGCGGTCCGGCGATTGGGTGCTGTTGCGCGTCATAGCGGCGAACCAGATCGGGCAACGGCGCCTCCCAGATGTTGCCCATGCTCAGCCCTTGGCACAGGTGCACATTGCCGTAGGCGTCCACGTGGACTCGCTCGGGACTGAGCAGGTCCTCGTGAGGGCAGGTTGTGAGTTCCTCACGCGGGCGCACTGGGAGCCCAGCCGTAAGCTCCTCCGCTGCACGACCCTTGAACAGAACACCGCCTCCAACAATTGGTTTCCCTCGCCGGTCCTCGGCAGCCTGAGCGTGCACGCTCGGTGGGTCAATGCAGATCGTGCCGCCGGAATGCCAAGCTGCTGCGCGGCTCGGTGGGCGAATTCCGCCCTCCGGTCATTCTTGTCAAGGCGGTGGAACTCGTCGTCGCTGACGCTGAAATCCACGATACCCAAGTCGCGAATCGGCCGTAGCCAGTGCAGGCCGTCTTCGACCGAAGTCGCCCAGTAGCCGTTGGTGACGATGCCAGCGTCGAATCCTGGCGGGCCCACCATTTGGGAGGAGGTTCTTCGCTGCGCTTTATGATTTCGGCAGCGGCCTCCCGCTTCGCTCACGCCCGCTAAACGCCTCAAGTTCGAATCAAGGGAAGATGTTTGTCTTTTTTTCGATTCTTGCAAGCGAGCTCAGCACCTGGTGTCGTCGTCCGGGCCTATTTCAGCTGTGGCTTGGACGGGCCTGGCCGGGCGGAACGAGGCGATCGCTTCAGACTCGGACTTATGGGTACCGAAGATTTCGTCCAGCCGCGTGACTCGCAGCAGCTCCCTGGCTTTGGGCGACAGGTCGGCAAGCTTGAGCTCGCCGCCACGGTTACGCGCGGAAATGAACAGCCCCACCAGCGCCGCCAGCCCTTCGCTGTCGATCTGGTCGACACCGGCAAGCTGCAGCACGACGTGATTGGACTCCTTCAGGAGCGAGAGCACGGTCAGGCGCAGTTCGTCCACGTCCTGCCCGAAGACGATGCGTCCCCGGCAGCGGACGATGGCCACATCGGACTGCCTGACGATATCCAGTCGCAGTTCCATCGATGCCCCGTAGCGGCCCGGGTCTGTCCGGCGCGGGAGGTATCATAGGCCAGAATCGGCCGCTGCGCGACTGAAACCATAGGTTGCTGGGAGCGCTTTCACTTACTCGCCCCGTCATCGCGTGGCAATCGTCTGTCCTCTCGTTCCGAATTCTTGAGGTTTCACATTTTCCACCGAATTGCAGAGTTTTCCACAGAGGCTCCGGGGCCGCCCGACATCGAATGGGGTTAAGCTGGGGCCGAAAAGACCGGTCCGCCCGCATGATATCGAAGTGCGCCAACCGCGCCTGCTCGATTCCGTTCCATTACATGCGTGATGGAAGACTCTTCCGTATGGAGTATGACGCCGAGCAGCAGGCTCCCACTCCGGAATTTGGCCAGACTGACAAAAGGCCGCTGCGCAAGGTCGAGCACTTCTGGCTCTGCGGGCCGTGCTCGACCTCAATGACGCTGATCATGAGCAGTGGCAAGGTGGAAGCCGTCTCCCTCGAACCGGCCAGGGCGCCACGCGCGGCGGCGTCGTAGGAGCGTCAGTCCGGTCCTGCCCGCTCTTCGCCTGGAAACCTGGCTTCGCTTTTATTTGGTTTCGGCACCCCTGCTGGCATCGTCCTGGTACTCTCCCTTCAAGCCATACCAGCGGATTCGCAGCATCTCGGTGAACATATGAAAGCCGTCAGTGATGGGATTGATCTTGGACCGATTGTCGTGCCCCCATTCTACCGGCACCTCGGCAATGGTCATGCCGGCCTTCACAGCGAGGAATAGTATCTCGGGATCGAACCCCCAGCGGTCGACGCGCAGTCGCGGGAAAATAGCGCGCGCGGCGCGCGCGGTAAAGGCTTTGAGGCCGCATTGGGTGTCCTTGAAGCGCAGTCCGAGGATGATGGGCAACAGCAGGTTGTAGATGCGCCCGAAGAACTGGCGATAGAGGGGCTGCCGCTCGGTCTGCAGGCCGGCATCTACCCAGCGCGAACCGATAGCGATGTCCGCGCCCCTGGCGAGGGCCGCGATAAGCTTTTCTGCTTCGTAGATGGGAGAGGACAGGTCGGCATCGGTGAACAGGAGCACGTCGCCGGTGGCCTCCATCATGCCGTGTCGCACGCTATATCCTTTGCCCCGATTGCCGGGGTTCTCCAGCAGACGGATGACCGGGTTCTTGAGCGCCCGCTCGCGCACGATTTGCGGAGTGGCATCACCCGAGCCGTCATTGACCACGATAATTTCCGCGGTCCAGCCCATGCGGGCGCCATAGGCCACTACCTTATCGAGGGTGGCCCCGATGCGCTCAGCTTCGTTGTAGGCAGGAATGACGATGCTGTACGTAAGCAGCTCCGCGTCCGGCTGGGATGCGATTATCTCAGGCTGCCCGCTGCTGCTGGTCAAGCATGTTGAAGAATTCGCGGACCAGTTCGCGGTCCCAGAGCCCGGCTTGCGCCTCTCTTTCCATGGTGAGCCGGGACTGGTCATGATCCAGGGCGGGCTTGTACGGCCGCGAGGTGCGCAGGGCGTCGTACACGTCCACCACCTGCAGAACCCGCGCCAACAGCGGAATGTCATGGGCGGCCAAGCCGTCCGGATATCCGCTGCCGTTCCAGTGCTCGTGGTGGCTGCGGATGATGGGCAGCACCCGCCGCAGCGACTTCAGCGGCTTGCAGATGTTCTCCCCGATGATCGGGTGTTGCTTCATGATCTCCCATTCCTCAGAGGTGAGGTCAGAGCCTTTCTTGAGGATCACGTCAGGGATACTGATCTTGCCCAGGTCGTGCAGCACGCCTCCACGTTGCAGCGCGGTAATGGACTCGTGGCCCAGCCCCAGATGGCGTCCCAGGTCGCTGGCATACCGCGAAAGGCGGTGGCAATGGCCCTCGGTGTAGGGATCGCGGGCTTCCACGCCCAGCGCCAGGGTGAACAGCACTACCTCGACGTTCTCCAGTTCGTCGGTGAACTCCTTCAGCTTGAGCAGCGAATGCACGCGCGCAAACAGCTCCTCGGGGAAGATGGGCTTGTTGAGAAAATCGTCGGCCCCAGCCTCTATTCCGCGGATCCTATCCTCGCGGTCGCTCAGGCCGGTGATCATGACCACCGGCACGAGCCGTGTCAAGGGGTCCTCCTTCAGCTCGCGGCAGAGTTCGTATCCTGATTTCCCGGGCAGGATAACGTCCAGCAGCACCAGATCGGGCGGATGTTCCTGGATCGCCTGCTGCGCCTCCTCGGCGGTCGAGACACTGGCCACCTCGTAGCCGCGCGTAGCCAGCATTTCGCGGGTGAGCAGAATATTGTTGGGATTGTCGTCAACGAGGAGGATGCGCTGCGCCCGGCGCCTGCCCGGGACTTCCAGCACAGGAACCGATCCGGGTACAGCCTTGCCCAGAAGGTGCATCATGGTGGCCCGCTCGCTATTCTAAGCTAAAAGCGTATCCCTTGTGAAAACCCGGTCGCGGGCGGCAAACGCTCGCTTGGCGCTCCAGAGCACTCCCGGCATGGGCTTTACGGCCATTTGCGCCATTCGCAACGAACCGTTACGCTTGCTGGATGCGCTGTACTCGGCTCGTTCTGCTGTGGCCGGCTCTCGCCGTTTGCGCGCTGGCGGCGGCTTCCCGGGACCACGTTATCCACTTCGGTACTCCTATCCAGGTGCAATGGTTCGTAGGCACCCAGGAAGAGAGCGCGCTCAAGCTCAAGGTGCGCCCGCTCTATGTGGATGGCAAACTGAAGGAGTTCACCACCGGCCAGCCGCGCGATATCACCGACCGCGCCTTCGTGGTACGCAGGGTTTATCGCGTCAACGACCGGCTGCCTTCGGACACGAAGCAAACGCCGAAATGGAAGTGGCAGCGCGCCGGATGGCTGCTGGTAGACCGCCCCACCGGCCGCGTTACGGAGCTGCGCCTGCCGGAGTTCGACCCTTTCTACTCCACAGCGAGTTGGTATCGGGACTACGTGGCCTATTGCGGAGTTTCCAGCGACGCCGAAAAGTTATACGCCGTGGTGGCGCAGGTCGGGGTGAAGAAGCCGCTGGTCCGTAAGGAAGTGGGACGCGCCCACGGCGGTGAAATGCCGGACTCAGAGTGTGAAGCGCCTACCTGGCAGCGTCCGCCGGTGCGGGTGACGATTACCCCCAAGGACGGGCAGCCGGTCACCTTTGCCATCCATCGTCAGAATGCGGAAGTCTCTCCGGAACAGGAGCCCGAGGAATGAAGTCGCTCGACGAGTACCTGCATGATGCCGAACGCGCCCACGGCCACCTCTGTGCGGGACAGGTGCTAGGAGTGCGCATGGCAATGCTGGGACTGACTCGGCTCGGCATCGACGATCCGCAAGGCAAAGACCGCAAGCGCCTGGTGACCTTTGTCGAGATCGATCGCTGTGCCACAGACGCCGTGGCCGTGGTTACCGGATGCCGGCTGGGCAAGCGCGCGCTGAAGTTCCGCGACTGGGGCAAGGTGGCGGCTACATTTGTAGATGTTGCCAGCGGAAAGGCGGTCCGCATTGCGGCAAAGGAATCCTCGAAGGCGCTGGCCCGCTCCCTGCATCCCGAGATCGCCAACAAGAACCAGCAGCAGATGCTGGCCTACCGCGAGATGCGAGATGACGACCTGTTCGATCTGCAGTGGGTCAAGGTCAAACTTCCGCCCGAGGAGTTTCCCGGCTACAAGGGCGAGCGCGTGGTGTGCGAGAGATGCGGCGAGGGTATTAACTTCAAGCGCGAAGTGCGGCGCGACGGGAAGGTTCTATGTCGCGCCTGCGCCGGCGAAAGTTACTACCAACCGGCATAGCGCTGCCCCCAAGATCGCCAAGCGTCGTAGATTCTTACGCGGCGGCGCGCGCGTGCTCGTAGGCGTGTCCCAGGCGGAACAGCGTGGACTCGTCGAAATGCCGGGCCATGATCTGCATCCCGATGGGCAGCCCTTCGCGCGAATTGCCGCAAGGAATGGAGATTCCCGGCACACCCACCAGGTCAGCGGTCACCGTGAAGATGTCGGCCAGGTACATGGAGAGCGGGTCATCCACTTTCTCGCCCAGCTTGAACGCGGGCGTGGGGCTGGTGGGTGTGATGATGGCATCCACTTTCGCGAACGCTTCCTCGAAATCACGGGCCAGCAGCGTGCGCACCTTCTGTGCCTTCAAATAATAGGCGTCGTAGTAACCGGCGCTAAGCGCATAAGTACCGAGCATGATGCGCCGCTTGACCTCGGGCCCGAAGGCCTCGTCGCGGCTGCGGCGATACATCTCAGATAGCGTGCGGCTCTCACGCGAGCGGTGACCGTAGCGCACGCCGTCATAGCGCGCCAGGTTGGAAGATGCTTCGGCTGTCGCCACCAGATAGTAGGTGGGAATCGCATAAGGAGTGTGCGGCAGAGAAATGGGCACGACCTCGCAGCCGGCCTTCGCGGCCAGCAGCTGGATGGCGTCTTCGACCGCCGTGCGGACCTCCGCGTCCATGCCCTCGGTGAAATATTCCGCCGGGACGCCAATCTTCATTCCCCGCACCGGCTTGCCAATCTCGGCCGCGTAGTCCGGCACGGGAACGTCGGCGGAGGTGGAATCCAGGGGATCGCGTCCGGCGATGATTCCTAATAGGACGGCTGCGTCCTGGACCGTCCGCGTGAATGGCCCGATGTGGTCGAGTGACGAAGCAAAGGCGATCAGACCATAGCGGGAAACGCGTCCGTAAGTTGGCATCAGGCCGACTACGCCGCAAAACGAGGCCGGCTGCCGGATGGATCCGCCGGTATCGGAGCCCAGCGTGGCTACCGCGAAGCCCGCGGCAACCGCAGCCGCCGAGCCGCCGGAGGACCCTCCCGGCACGCGCGACTTGTCACGCGGATTGCGCACCGGCCCGTAGGCTGAATTTTCGGTCGAGGAGCCCATGGCGAATTCGTCGCAGTTGGTCTTGCCCAGCACCACCGCGCCGGCTGCTCGGAGGCGCGCCACCGCCGTGCAGTCATAAGGGGGGACGTAGTTCTCCAGGATCTTCGAGCCCGCGGTGGTGCGCACGCCCCGCGTGACCATCACGTCCTTGATGGCCATCGGCACACCCGCCAGCGGCGGCAAGGGATCGCCCCGTGCGGCCAGCGCGTCCACTTTCGCCGCGGCCGCCATCGCGTGCTCTTTCGAGAGCGTCAGGAAGGAATGGATCTCGCCATCCTCTGCCGCGATCCTGCGATAGTGCTCCTCGGCGAGAGACGTGGCCGTGATCTGCCGCTCGCGGATGGCGGTCAAGGCGCCGGCAACGGTCAGGGAGTTTGTATCCATGGGTAGCGCCGCCGTCCTGGCGGCTGTCGCGCGGCATATGGCCTGCGCCTGAGACGTAGCAAGCTACGTCTCTACTTACCGTTCAATGACCTTGGGAACTTTGAAGAAGGCTCCGTCCGACTCCGGAGCGTTTGCGAGCGCTAGCTTGTGGTCGAGACACTCGCCCAGTTCGTCGGCGCGCATGGCGTATTCGAATTTTGCTGTCCCTTCCTTCTCGGGAGCGCCGTAGCGGTCCGAGACCTGAGCCATTGGAGAAACACCGTCGGTCTCCAGCTGGTTCAGCCGGTCCACGTATTCCAGAATCGAGTTCAAATCGCGCACCATACGCGCACTCTCCTCCGGCGTGAGCTCCAGGTTGGCCAGATCAGCCACATAGAGCACGTCTTTTTCGCTGACCCTCATCTCTCTCGCCTAGGCTGCACCCCTTCTCTGTGGTGTTTTCTGCGGCGGCACAAACTCGATCTTTTCCACCTGCTCGCGGAGCATGGTATTGAGCAACTCCAGGTAGCGGGGCACGAAGGCGGCGAGATTTACGCGCCAAGCTTCGTCCGGCACCCGCACCCGCAGTAGCCCCGCACGGAACTCCACCACTTCCGTCTTCTCCGCCACAGTGGGGCCGCAGGCAATTTCCCATGCAATGCCGGCCGCATCCTCC
>Ga0187782_10003942_pt1 | contig 11079 bp, 9 predicted proteins | sample 0715_SJ02_MP15_2_FD_132454 | JGI IMG/M metagenome (GOLD analysis project Ga0187782, IMG submission 132454) | Tropical peat soil microbial communities from peatlands in Department of Meta, Colombia - 0715_SJ02_MP15_20_MG | ecosystem: Environmental > Terrestrial > Soil > Wetlands > Peat | place...
CAGGTCGATCACCGAGAGATGAATCTCATTGGGAGGACGGTGAACCATCTGAACCTGCTGGCCACCGCGCGTCTCATAACTGGTCCGCCAGATCTCGTGCCGCCGTATGATCTCGGCCAGGCTGCGTTCCAAGATAGGCACGTCAAGCGAACCTTCCATCCGAAGAGTGATGCATTCGTTGTAAAGGGGCGGGATTCCAGGCTTGGATTGTTCACGAAACACAAGTTGTTCCTGGGAAAGGGAAAGAGGAACCGGCTCACCGGGTGGTCGAGGAGCAATCAGGGGGGCAACGGATCCTGTGGCGATCCGGCCACGCTGATATTTCTCTAGTAGCCTCTGCTTGGCTTCAGAAAGAGCAAGAGTTGACATTGAGGAATCTTGTGATCAGGTGGAGTCTTTTGGCTTAGGTAACTGTAGAAATAGCTGACTTGTGCCCGTCAAAGCTGATCGGCAGCTTAGTCAAACCTCGCAGTCCCAGGTTGGTCCGCCAGGTGAGCGGCCCGGGATCGAGCTTCCAGTTCTGCAAATGCCGCAACATTAACTCGAAAGCGATCTGACCCTCGATCCGGGCCAGCGCTGCGCCAAAACAAAAGTGCGCCGCCCAACCGAATGCCAAATGGCGGTTGTCGGTACGACAGATGTCCAGGCGATCAGGGTCCGGGAACCGCTCGGGATCGCGGTTTCCCGCCGCCATCACAGCGATAACCGCCTGGCGCTTCTGAATACGCCTTCCCCCTAGAATCGTATCCTCGGGAGCCAACCGCGCCGTGTGCTGGCTGGGGCTCTCATAGCGCAGTAATTCCTCGACCGCTGACGGAATCAATGTCAAATCGCCGCGGAGTTTCTCCAGTTGATCTGGATTGCGCAGTAAAGAAAGAACGCCGTTCCCAATCAGGTTGGTGGTGGTCTCTTGCCCTCCAACCATCGTGACAATGCAGTTGGCAATCACTTCTTCTTCGCTCAGCCGGTCGCCGTCGATTTCGGCCATCATCAGCGAACTCACCAGTCCTCCGCGAGGGCGCAGGCGCTGTTCCTTCACCGCTGACCGAAAGTAAGCAGTCATCTCATTAACGCTTTTCAGCACTCTGGGCACTCGGTCCGGATTGTGCTGGAAGTTACCGAGCATTTCCGCGAAGTCTTGCGACCACGCCTTCAACTGCTGGTGATCTTCGACAGGCACGCCCAACATTTCCGCCGTGACGATACACGGCAAGGGCTCTCCCAGATCTGCAATCACGTCCATGCTGCCACGACGTTTGACAGCGTCCAGCAAACGACTAGCGATATCGCGGATGTGCCCGCGCAAAACCTCCACACGCCCCGGCGTAAAGGCATACGACGCCAGCGCGCGCAAGCGCGTGTGTGCCGGAGCATCGAGAAAGAGCATCTGCTTGACCATAACCTGCGCAATCGGGTTGAGTGCCGAAAGACCCATCCTGGTTAGCTGCTCGGGAGTGGGAGTGCGCTCCGCCGAGTAGTGATGAAGTACTGTAACTACATCTTTGTAACGCGTGACTACCCACGCGTGAAGGAAAGGATCCCAGTGCACAGGCGCTTCATTGCGCAAGCGATGAAAAAGCGGATACGGGTTCGCCAAAACTTCAGGGTCGAGGAGGTGATAGAGGCTGAGGGTGAAATCCGAGGTTTCAGCGACCGCGCCATTGGGCGTCATGATTCGACCTCGCCTCCAGCCGTCATTCCGATCAGACGCTGGGCTTCTTCCTCGCTCATAGCTTCAACGGCGGCCAGGAGGAGCGCCTCGATTTGCTCAGCAAGCTTTGCAATGGTGGGTGCGTCGAAAAGACTGCGCAGGCTGAGCTCGATGCCGAACTCATCGCGCAGTTTGGCGATGAGCTGTGTGCCAAGCAGGGAGTGCCCGCCAATGAGGAAGAAGTTATCCTCCACGCTAACCTGCTCCACTCCCAGCAAGGCGGCAAGGATGGCAGCTATTCTTTCCTCGATAGGATTACGCGGTGCTACGAAAGTGTTGTCGCGTAACATGTTATCTGCGTCCGGTGCGGGAAGAACCTGGCGATCCACTTTGCCGCTGTGATTCAGCGGCAGATTTCTGAGCTTCACAAACGCTGCCGGAACCATATAATCGGGAAGTTGCTTGGCGATGAAGTTCCGCAGTTCACTCAGGGTGGGCTGAGTTTTCGGCACAGGAACAAAGTACCCAACCAGCTGGTTATCCCCTGAGCCGATCTCACGGGTCACAACCACGCTCGCCAGTACGGCAGGATGTTCATCGAAAACCCTAACAATCTCTGCCGGCTCGATGCGAAAACCCCGAATCTTGATTTGCTCATCCGCGCGGCCTAAAAACGCGATCTCGCCGTCAGGCAGCTCACGGGCAAGATCTCCGGTCCGATAGAGACGGGCGCCGGGCTCGGAGCTGAACGGGTTGGGTACAAATCTGTCCGCAGTCAAATCGGGCCGATTCCGATATCCACGGGCCAGGTTTGCGCCTCCGATGTATATCTCTCCTGTCCGCCCATTCGGGACGGGCTGGCGATTTTCATCGAGTATGTGGATTTGGACATTGTCAATGGCCCGTCCAATGCTCGGCAGTTGGTCGTGGTTCTCCTTGGGCAGAACGGCGCCTGAGGTGGCTACCACGGTGCACTCGGTCGGACCGTAGTTGTTGACCAGACGGAATGGGAGCTTGCGCGGTGGATAGTGGTGCAGCGTATCAGCTCCGGTAAGCAGAGTGCGAAGCTTGGTGTTGCCTGGCCACTCGAGCATGATGGCGCGCTCCGCAAGAGGAGTCGGCAGGAAAGCGATGGTGATCCCCTGTGCGACATACCAGTCACGTACTGCCTCCGCGTCAGTTGTGATTGCTCCTTCGGGCACGTGCACGCTCGCTCCTACGGTTAAGTAGGGCCAAAGTTCCCAAACTGCCGCATCGAAGGCTAAGGCAGATAGCTGGCTCGCACGATCCTCGTTGCTTACCTTGAAAGCGCGCACGTGCCAATTTACAAGATTGAACAAGCCACGATGCGTGAGTTCGACTCCCTTTGGCTGACCAGTGGAACCGGAGGTATAGATGATATATGCGAGATTTTCTGGCTTCGCATTGCCGGCGATCGGCGCTGAGTTGTGATATGCATCTGATTGACCTTCGGGATCCACAATCACCGTGTGCCGCGGTTCGAGCGGCAACCTGCTGGCCATGCACTGGCCGGTCACGAGTATTTGAGCTTGTGCATCTCTCATTTGGTACGCCAGTCGATCCGCGGGATGGACTGGATCCAGTGGCAGGTACGCGCCTCCGGCTTTGAGGACTGCTAAGGCGCTCACAGCAACGGCAAGGGACCGATTCAGATAGAGGCCGACGACAACGTCAGGACCGACACCGAGTGAAATCAGGTGATGCGCCAGACAGTTGGCTCTCTGGTCCAGTTGCCTATATGTCAGGGCAAGCCTTCCAAAAGTGAGTGCAACCGCATCGGGCGTGGCTTCAACCTGCTGGGCCACTAATTCCGGGATGCATGCACTCTGTCGATAATCCCGGTAGTTGATGGTCTTCAATACCTGAACCCCCTCGCTCAGATGCTGGTTGTTCTGGAAGGAATTCAGCAGTCTGTCAGACATGTTATCTCCAGTCATAAGAAGTCTTTCTGTGGTTCTTTGAACAAAAGTTTTTCGGGTCGGCTCGGTCAGTCTGCGTGGGTGTGCGTCGGCTGCATACGAAAGACTTCTTTGTCATTCTCGAACACCACCAGACCTCCAGGGGGAACTGGTTTTGCGGGGGCGGGCTGAATCGGTGCAGGCTGTGAAACCAAAACGTTGGCGCGTTGCCCTGTGCAAGGCAGGCTCACTTGCGCAGGTGTTTGCTCCGCGACCGCAGATGGCGGCGACGCCTGCGGGTACATTTGCAATGTCGTGTTGTGGAAAGCCAAGCGTCTCCCTACAAAAGTGCCGAGCAAAAATGCGCAACCGATAACTACCAGCGCGACTACCATTGTGACAACATCGAAGCTGCCCCGAATGGGTTGGCTCTCGAATACGACTGGATCACCGAGCAGTTCTGGTATTGCGTTGCTGGGACCTTCGGATAAGGCAGTGGCGCGCTGCAGGTTGCTCAATGCGCGCCCCGCCAGTACTTCCATTGTCTGCTCGATGGACCCGCCAAAAGCAGAGGGGTGCGACGAAAATAGTCCAAAAATTCCCGTGCACTCAGCCTCGAAGACGAGCGGCATCAGGATTAGCGAACGTGCACCCCACCGCTGGACAGCCTCGATGTTGATTTGAGCATCAGCCAAAATGTCATCGCAGCGTTGCGTACTTTGGCTATTTATGCACTCTCCGAATGGCCCATAGGAAACATCGAATCGGTCGCCGACTTCCGGGGCTGTGGATCCGCAGCTTACACGGCAGACCATTTCTTCCTGCATGGGCAAAATAATTGCCGCCCCGGTCGCTCCCGTAGTCAGACAGGCACGTTCCACTATTTGGTTGAGCACGATTTCCAGCGCCACATTGGAGAGCTCATGGGACACTCGGTCTCCACTCTGCGCCGCGAAGCATTCCAGCACGTCTGCAACATCATTCTTGCTGCACGACTCTGCCGGCTTCACGCCAAGTGCATAAGTCGGCGCAGTCTCAGAACTCGATAGATCCGTGCCTGTCTTTGTGTCAGGAAGCATAAGGTCCCCTATCGCTGTCCATCGGATTGTTCGGCCTGTTGGCTGCAAAGCGCTACCGGCTCGCCTGCCTGAACAGCTTCCCATTTCATCTCGGCCGCTTTCAGTCTGGGGTGTGAAACCAGTAGGTGCCACACAAGCGCCTGGAATGACTCTGTATGTGGCGTGATCGTCTCGCTATTGACAACCGGCACTACAACACATGCATCCGCCACTTTGGCGGTAAATCCGCCGTCGCGGCCAATTACGCCGCAGATTGTAGCTCCAACCTGCTTGGCATATTCCAGTGCACACACGAGGTTTGTGCTGATGTGGCGTTCAGCATCACCTCCACCGACAGAAAATACAAAGACCATGTCCTGACGCCGTATGCGACTTCCGCGAAGCCAGTTTCGATAGCACGTGTCCCAGCCGTCATCATTAATGCGTGCGGTTAACTCCGACACATTATCCGTTGGAGCATAAGCCTCTATGCCGGCGATTTTGCGAAAGTCATTCACTGCGTGCGATGCGTGGCCTGCGCCTCCACCCACACCCAGGAAAAAAATGCGGCCGCTCTCGGCGCGGACCTGAAGCAGCAGTTCGATTGTCCTTTCAATTGCCGCTTTGTCGAGGCGCTGGATGATCTGGTCAGCTTCATTCAGATACTGCGAAGTGTAGGTCATGCGTCACCTCTCATTTGTCCACCCACGACCGAGCGCTGCTCGGTCATGGGGCGCGTTAATCGGCAGAAACTGCCAACAGATCGCGGCTTGCCAGGTGCTGTCGCACTCGTTCGGAGAGATCAGGACTCTTTAAGGCGTAATCAATGGTGGCTTGGATAAAACCTGCTTTGTCGCCTGCATCATAATGGATGCCTTCGAAGCAGTATCCGAATACTGCAGAGCGACGAGAGTAAGCTGCCAGTGCGTCGGTAAGCTGAAGTTCTCCTGCAAAACCAGGTCGAAGCCGATCAATGCATGAAAAAATGGCCGGATCCAGGATGTAACGGCCAAAAATCCCATATCGTGAAGTTACAGCCTCTGCTTTAGGTTTCTCCATCAGCGAAAGCACTCGCAACACGCGTTTGCTCTGAGCATCTGGAACAGGCTCCACATCGAGAATCCCAAAGCTCCCTACCTCACAGGCATCGACTTCGCGCGTCGCGATTACGCATCCGCCTTCCCCGTCATAGCAATCCACAAGTTGGCGCGTGCAGGGAACTACTGAATCGATCAACGCATCCGGGAGAATCACCGCAAACGGTTCGTCTCCCACTTCTGTACGAGCACAACCGACTGCATGAGCCAGCCCACGCGGTGAGTCCTGGTAGACTGTGCGGATCTCCGCCAGGGAAGTGAGGTCTCGGAGTGCCTGTGCATGCGCACCGCGACCATGCTCCAGTAGGCGTTTCTCCAGGATCGGGTCGCTTTTAAAGTATTCCGCCAGCTGCTGCTTGCCCGGGCTCACAACCAGAATCACGGTTTCGAGGCCACTGGCTGCTGCTTCTTCCACGGCGTACTGGATTAACGGCTTGCCGGCAATGGGCAGCAACTCTTTGGGCACGCCCTTAGTGACCGGCAAGAAGCGCGTCCCGAGCCCTGCCGCCGGAATCACCGCCTTGCGGACCATCGCAGATCTTCTCATGCGGCTGTTACGAGTTCTCCTGTAGTCTTACGGTTGGAAGGCCTATGCCACCGCCCAAACCGTCGGAGGTGCCTGAAACGCCTGATTCCGCGCTTGGCGGTGGATGTGCGCCAGGTATCCGTCACGCGACACCACGTCCAAGACGACCTTGCTGCCTTCAAACTCGAAGCGGAAATGGAGCTCGATGAGTCCGGCCGTCCGCATTGCTTCACGGAGGCGCTGCTTGCCTTCTTCGCAATAGAGCATCAGGAAGCCGCCACCGCCAGCGCCTGATATCTTTCCGCCAATGGCTCCGTTCCGCTTCGCCAGTTCATACCAGCCGTCGATCTGCTTGTTCGTAATGCCATCGGAGAGTTTCTTCTTGGCCTGCCAATGCACATCCAGCAACTCGCCAACGCGGCGCAACTGACCGTGGACGATCGAATCACGAATCTCAATGCCAATGTCCTTGATCTCTTGCAGAGATTCGACCACCCGCTTGTCGTTATTTTTCGTTGCTCCATCCTGCTTCTGCAAGATGGCTTCGGCATTTCGAGTGGATCCGGTGTAAAAGAGCAGGATGTTGCTCTCCAACGCGGTTAACAGTTCCATGGTCAGGTGTGGTCGCGAGACCTTCACGCGACCATCTTTTGCGATCTCGAGGGTGGTCAGACCGCCGAAGGCCGCCATGTATTGATCTTGCTTGCCGATGGGCTTTCCCAGCCGTTCCAGTTCGATGTGGCAGGCTTCTTCCGCCAGTTCTTGAGTACTCACCGGCGTTCGTGTCAGCGTGTGCATTGCATTAAGAAGCCCAACGAGATAGGAACTCGAGGAACCCAGGCCGGTGCCCGCTGGAACGTCAGCAATCGACGCAATTTGTATCCCGTTCTTGATGTGGAAGAACTGCAGGGCCTCCCGAACCAGTGTATGACGGACTTCGTCGGAGTGATTGCAGAGTTCAGTCTTGCTGTATTGCACGCGGATGATATCGTCCAAAATTGGAGTGTTCACGTTGAGGTACATAAATTTGTCAATCGTGACTGCGAGAATGAAACCACCATGCTCGCGATAAAAGGAGGGAAGATCCGTGCCGCCGCCGCCAAGTGTAACTCGAAATGGAGTGCGAGTAATAATCATGGTATTCTTCCTTATCTTAAGTTCATCCTGAGAAGTGCCGGCTCGATAACTACGGGAGAACGCGTGGACCATCCGTGCCGGACAAAACAAGGACGCGAGTTCGTTTAGTCTAAGTTTTTGTTGCGGTGGATCGTGAGGACTTATTTCCCAGCGCGAGGCCGGTTATGCTGCAGGTTGTGTGGCGTCCAGACTGCTGCGATCGGCTCTTAGATGAAGCCGGTAGCCCGCCTTCTGGGCGTCATCGTAAAACATCTTCACGGTCTCGAGGGAGTATTGATGAAGATCTTTGCCTACGAGGCTAAGCTTCTTCAACACGTCGGAAGTAACGGTGATAATGTGGCAGCCAATCATATCCGCCTGGAAAACGTTGAGCAGCTCCCTTGGACTTGCCCAGATAAGCTCAAGATTCGGATATGGCCGCAGCATTTCAACCGCAGCGGCCATCAATGGAACAGGATCTCGCCCTGTATCCGCAATACGGCCGGCAAACACTGAGATGTTACAAGGTGGACCACCCCCTAAGATCTCACTGACACGCCGGACCTGATCAAGAGTCATCAGTGCAGTCACGTTCATCTTCACACTGGCATCCGCGAGACGATGGAGAAGTTCATCCGCTGGCTGACCGTGCGTGTTCGTAACAGGAATCTTGACGCGTACATTTTCTCCCCACGACGCGATCTCCAGCGCCTGTCGTTCCATCTCTGCAAACTCGTCGGCAAACACCTCAAATGAGATTGGACGGTCGGGAATCAGAGCGAGGATTTCCCGCGCGAAGGCTGAGTAGTCGCTCACCCCCGATTTGCGCATGAGAGTAGGGTTTGTCGTAAAACCCTGGATGAGAGGATCTGCATAAAGCTCGAGCATGGCTGCTTTGTCGGCTCCATCGGCGTAGATCTTCACCGCCAAATCGGAGACCCCCACGGTGGCTTTTCGAAAAGCCACCTTAGTTTGGCCCTCGATCTCTTGCAAGACCGCAGCATCAGACGAAGTCCTCATATTTGTCCTCCGTAATTAACCAGGGTTTTGCTTTTGAATAGAGGCAGAATGCAGAGTTTTTAATTCGAACTTTGGAAACACTCGTTGAGCAGCGACAACAGATTCAAGACAACCATCAAATGCGGGTAGCCGATTCTTCGGCTGCAACGGAAACGCTCCCGTGCCCCCCAATGATCGGTCGAAAATAGTCGACGGTATTCTGCAAACCGTCTTGCAGAGGGATCTGTGGTCGCCAGCCCAAGACCTTGTCCGCCTTTCTGGAGTCAAGGTAGGTTTGCCTGATTTCGCCCAGTTTTGGAGGTCCGTGCACTTCTGCGACTTCACTCCCAAGAATGGATTTGAGCATGTGGAAGATCTGATTCACGCTAGTACCTTTTCCCCAGCCTACGTTGAACACGTCGTTGTCGCCACTTTCTGAAACGAGAAGGTTGGCGCGGACAACATCGGAAATGTAAACGTAATCTCGCAACTGTTCGCCGTCACCATTGATTATCGGTTGGATGTTGCGCAGCATTTGGCCGATGAAAATAGAGACGACTCCAGCTTCGCCGAACGGATCCTGGCGCGGACCATAAACGTTCGGATAACGAAGAATCGTGTAGCGCAGACCGTAGTTCATTTCATACACCGGCAGGTATAGCTCGGCACTGGCTTTGCTGCCACCGTACGGATCACGAGGCTGAAGGGGGTGAGTCTCATCGGCAGGGAGGTATCGCGGTTCACCGTAAACGCACCCGCCGGTCGACGAGTAGATGATTTTACGCACCCCGTATTTTCGGCAACACTCCAGAACATTAATCCCACCTCGTACGTTTACGTCTGCGTAAGTCATAGGATCTTCCATAGACATACGGACGTTTCCCCGGGCTGCCTGGTGACTTACTAGATCGAACTTATGACGTTGAAATAAGACTTCCAGCCGCGGGTCGCGTATATCCAACTGGTGGAATTCGGCCTGCGGGTTGACATTTTCTACATGTCCCGTGAACAAATCATCGACTACAACCACTTTCCATCCAGCGGCGAGGTAGGCATCTACGATGTGAGAGCCTATAAAACCCGCTCCGCCAGTAACCAGAACGGTACTCATAACAGCTCCTTTTGAATTGTGTCTAGCTTATGTGCAACGCGGTTTGGAACCGTCTATCCCGCACCCACCATGCGAATGGCAATAACAAGCGTTTTGCAGAAGCACTTGGCGTCGAGCCACAGTGACCAGTTGTCTACATATTGCAATTCCAGCTCCAGCCGCCGGTCAAACGAGAGTGTCTGCCGTCCTGACGCCACCCACAGCCCAGCCATGCCAGGTTTGACGCTCAGGATCTTGTTGCGATGTTCCCCAAATTTTTCCAGTTCGAGCTCCGCAAGCATGCGCGGCCCCACCAGGCTCATTTCTCCCTTCAGCACGTTGATGAGTTGCGGCAATTCGTCAAGTGAGGTGAGTCGCAGCCAACGGCCGACCCGCGTAATTCTGGGGTCGTTGGCGATCTTCAAATTCTCTTTGTATTGGTTGAGCAAGTTTGGATCCTGGAGCAAGGTCTCCAAAGCACGTGGATCCATGGTACGGAACTTGTAAGCCAGAAATTCACGACCTCCGTAGCCGATGATTCTCGGTCGAAAGAAGATCGGTCCCGGAGAGTCGAGACGAATCGCCAAAGCAATTAACGGAAAAAGGGGAGCAATAAAGATCAATCCGAGCAATGAACCGACGACGTCAAAGAGCCGTTTAATTGCTACAGCAAAAGCCTTGCTTCGCAAATAAGAGACTCGTACAGATGGATCCGAAGATCTCAGTTCGTAGCCTGTAGACAATGTTTTCCCCTTGGCTAAGACGCTTAGCACAAAATGTGTAATTGGTTATCCAGGAGTTTGACGTAGTTTTCAGGAAACGGCCGCGGTCTGAATTACGCCAGAATGCCGCATAACCCGTTCGGCTTCGAGCAAGTGTTCTTTTTGCACCGACTGCGTTTGTAACCATTCGACATATTCATACACGTTCTGCTCAACCGGGATAGTCGGTTCCCAGCCCAGCTGGCGTATGCGCGAGAGATCGGAGATCGTGTGACGTGTGTCCCCGAGCCGAAACTCGCCGGGAACGCTCGGCTCAAGGTCGCTGTCAAAAGCGTTCAGCATGATACGTGCAAACTCCAGCACCGTCACGGGCCGTCCGCCGCCAACGTTCAGCACCTCAAAATCTGCGCCGTAGTGTTCCAGCGCCAGCACGTTGGCACGTGCTACATCGCGCACGTTGACGTAATCACGAAGCTGGCCGCCATCTTCGTAGACCACCGGTGGCAGACCATGCATGATTCTCAGAGCGAACCGCCGAGCAATGCCGGAGTATGAGTTGTAGAAGGAATTTCTCGATCCCTGAACATAGGTGTAACGCATGCAGGCGGTGGGAATGCCATAGCGGCGTCCCAGCCGGTCTGCGAGCAACTCAATCGAGTACTTGGAAATAGCGTAGGCGGTATGAGGGGAGACCGTCGCTTCATCGATCAACAGCGGTTCCATCGGTTTCCCGCAGTACGGGCACTTGATCTCCCAGTCTCCCCGTCGCAACTGCTCAACATGGCGTGCGCCCGGCAGCACAATGCCATGTCCAAGTGCGGAAGACGACACTGGAGAAGAAAGACGACCGCGAAGAGGCCGGGCGGATTGTATAGCATAAGAAGTGTGGCTAATGTCTTCA
>Ga0187782_10003943_pt1 | contig 11078 bp, 10 predicted proteins | sample 0715_SJ02_MP15_2_FD_132454 | JGI IMG/M metagenome (GOLD analysis project Ga0187782, IMG submission 132454) | Tropical peat soil microbial communities from peatlands in Department of Meta, Colombia - 0715_SJ02_MP15_20_MG | ecosystem: Environmental > Terrestrial > Soil > Wetlands > Peat | place...
GAAATCAACAATCTCTACCACTCGATTGCAAATGAACCGCTGCTGAATGGGTACAGCTTTACTTTTTCTCCGAGGTCCGACAAGAGCGCAGGCGCTGTCGATCTCACGCTCACATTTCATAAAGAAGGCGGCGACGCTACGGTGACGATCCAGTAGGCATTAAGTGCTGCGGACGGGCCGCACCTTGGCACAAAACAAGGCGCACCAAGAATGGGGCGCACCAGGTTCACTGGCTTCGAAAGTTACAGCGTTCTTCCCACAGCCTCTGCAAGCACGCGCAACTCGGTGACCAGTGCTTCGAACTGGTCGAGGAAGAGCGTTTGTGCTGCGTCGCTGACGGCTTTATCGGCGTTGGGGTGGATCTCCAAAAGCAGTGCGTCGGCTCCGGCAGCCACGGCGGCCTTGGCCATGGCGGGAACCATGTCGCGGCGGCCGGTGCCGTGCGAGGGATCGGCGACCACGGGCAGGTGCGAGAGCTTTTTGAGCACAGGGATGGCCGCGATGTCCATGGTGTTGCGCGTGGAGGTTTCGTAAGTGCGGATGCCGCGTTCGCAGAGGATGACCTGGTAATTGCCGCCCGAAAGAATGTACTCGCTCGAGAGCAGCAGCTCCTCGACGGTGGCGGCGATGCCGCGTTTGAGCAGGATGGGCTTGCGCACCTGGCCCAGCTCGCGCAGCAGGTTGAAGTTTTGCATGTTGCGCGCGCCCACCTGGAAGCAGTCGACGAAGGGCAGCATGGACTCGATTTGCGCGATCTCCATGACCTCGCTGACGACGCCGAGACCATTGGCGTCGGCGGCTTCGCGCATCAATTCAAGGCCGGGAATGCCGAGGCCCTGGAATGAGTAAGGCGAGCTGCGCGGCTTGAATGCGCCGCCGCGAAGGAACCTGCCGCCGGCGGCTTTGACGCATGCAGCTATCGAAAAAATCTGCTCGCGGGTTTCGATGGCACACGGGCCGGCGATAATGGCGATCTCGCGGCCGCCGATTTTCGTTCCGTTTGAGAATTCGATGATGGTGCCTTCGGGCCTCCAGGCGCGGCCGGCGAGCTTGTACGGCGCACTGATGCGGTGTACGTGCATGACGCCGGGCAGCATTTCGAACTTGGTGAGATCGAGGCCGGCGGTGGGACCGACGCCGGCGAGGATGGTTTGGAACTCGCCCGTGGTGCGGTGCACGTCGACGCCGGCTTCTTCCATGGCGTTGACGACGGCATCGATTTGTTCTTCGGTGGCTTTTTCCTGCATTGCGACAATCATGGATTCTTTCCTGTCTCGGGTATTGGCGAACCCGCGCCATGGCCGGGCGCGCTCTCGGCTGAAGCGGCCTGGGCGTTTCTTTGGGAAGCCAGCTCGTTTCGTTGCAACGCTCGCATCACGTCGATGATGCGCTCATAGATATGCGTCAATTCAATGTCGGGCAGCGGGCCCTTGTTGGCGGCGCGCACATTGGCGTAGACGATCCTTTCGCGGTCCGGCTCGTATACGGGAAGCGAAGTGGACGCTTTCATGCGGCCGATCAACTGGGCGGAGCGAGCCCGCTCGCATAGGAGCTCGACGAGCTGGCGATCGAGCTCATCGATTCGAATTCGCAATTCTTCGATGGTCATGACTAAGCCCCTAGCTATTAGCTACTAGCTTCTAGCTTCTTCTTGCCGGCGCGCGCCGGTCGAGCACAATCTCGCACGGCACGAGCTAAAAGCTAGGAGCTAGAGGCTAGAAGCTGTCTTCTTCACCGGGCCAGCGCAGCTTGTGGCTGACGCAGGCCCTTGATAAATCGGGCCACCGCGCCGGGCGCTTCTTCCGGTGTCGAGTTTTCAATCAGCTCGACGATGACGCTGCCTACGACCGCAGCATCGGCGAATTCAGCCACCTGGGCGACGTGCTCCACGTTGGAGATGCCAAACCCCACGGCCACCGGCAGGCTTGGTCCGGCAGAACTCGAGAGACGGCGGATGCGCGTAACCAGGGCGGCGGCATCGGAGGCGACATCTTGCTGGGTGCCCGTGACGCCGACGCGGGAGATGGCGTAGACGAAACCCTTGGAATGCGCGGCGATGGCCTGGAGGCGCGCGTCGGGACTGGTGGGCGCGGCGAGAAAGATAGGCGCGAGATTTACGCGCGACATTTGGGCGAGATACTCGGCGGCTTCTTCGACGATCAAGTCCGTGACCAACACACCGTCTACGCCGGCGGCCGCGGCATCGTCGGCAAACTTGCTCAAACCGTAGCGAAGAATCGGATTGAGATAACTGAAGACGATGAGGCCGGCGTCGGTGCGCGCTGCGCGAATCTGATGCGCGAGTGCGAGAACGTCTTTGAGGCGCGTGCCGTGGGCGAGGGAGCGCTGGCTGGCGCGCTGGATGACGGGGCCGTCGGCGAGCGGATCGCTGAACGGCACGCCGAGTTCGATGACGTTGGCGCCGGCATCGATGGCCGCGATAGCGATTTCGCGCGTGGCGTCGATGGAGGGATCACCGGCGGTGATGTAAGCGACGAGGCCGGGCTTGCGATCGAAACGGATCGGCATTGGAGTGAGTCAGGCTCCCTGGATTTTCAACTCGCGGGCCAGGATGCCCATATCCTTATCGCCGCGGCCAGAGAGGTTGACTATAAGTATGTCACGAGCCGAAAGCGTGGGAGCAATGCGAAGGGCTTCGGCGACGGCATGCGCGCTTTCGAGCGCGGGCAAGATGCCTTCGGTGCGGGCGAGCTTGACGACGGCATCGAGCGCTTCGGCGTCGTCGCATGAGACATACTCGGCGCGGCCGGAGTCGTGGAGCAGGGCGTGTTCGGGGCCGATGGAAGCATAGTCGAGGCCCGCGGAGACGGAGTGCGTGAGCGCGATCTGGCCGTCGCCGTCCTGTAAGACGTAGGAGAATGTTCCTTGCAGCACGCCGGGGGCGCCGCCGCGGAAGCGGGCTGCATGTTGGCCGAGTTCGGTTCCGCAGCCGCCGGCCTCGACACCGATGAGGCGGACGGCGCGGTCGGGAATGAATTCGTAGAACGCGCCGATGGCGTTCGAGCCGCCGCCCACGCAGGCGATCAATGCGTGGGGCAGGCGTCCCTCTTTTTCGAGGATTTGGGCTTTAATCTCGCGGCCGATGCAGCGATGGAAATCGCGGACCATGGTGGGGTAAGGGTGCGCGCCGAGAGCGCTGCCGAGCAGGTAGTAAGTGGTGCGGACGTTGGTGACCCAGTCGCGCATGGCTTCGCTAATGGCGTCTTTGAGCGTCTTGGAACCCGACGATACGGCGCGCACCTCGGCGCCGAGCAGGTGCATGCGCTGCACGTTCAGTTCCTGACGCTCCATGTCGATGTCGCCCATGTAGACGACGCAATCGAGGCCGAGCAGGGCGCAGACGGTGGCTGTGGCGACGCCGTGCTGGCCGGCGCCGGTTTCTGCGATGACGCGCTTTTTGCCCATGCGTTTGGCGAGCAGGCCCTGGCCGAGCGCGTTGTTGATTTTGTGCGCGCCGGTGTGCAGCAGATCTTCGCGCTTGAGATAGATCTTTGCGCCGCCAAGAGACTCAGTGAGGTGTTTAGCAAAATAGAGCGGCGTGGGGCGGCCAGCGTAATCGGTGAGCAGCGCAGTGAGTTCGGCCTGGAACGCGGCATCGGCCTTGGCGGCTTCGTATTCGTGCTCGAGCTCGTCGAGAGCGGCGACAAGCGTCTCCGGCACGTAGCGCCCGCCGTAGATGCCGAAGCGGCCGGGACGCGACTCGGAGGGACTTGCCGGAAGAACGATGGAAGCCATGGGAAGCTCCTGATGGGTACCCGCGGAAGGGGGAACTTCTCAGTGTACTAGGGCGCGCCGCGCTACCAGCTAAAATGCCGCAATTGTCGTAACTTGGCGCAGCTCGGCGGTCACCCGTCCCACCAACTCTTCCCAATCCCCCGCGCGCCGTTGCCGGAAGAGCCGGGCAGACGGATACCAAGGGGTCGTCTCGATCTCCTGCATCCAGCGCCAATCCGCCAGCCAAGGCAGCAGGATCCAAACCGGCTTACCCATGGCGCCTGCCAGGTGCGCAATGCAGGTGTCGGTAGTAACCACCAAATCCAAGGTTGCAATCAGGGCCGCTGTTTCCGCCAAATCGCGCTCGCGGCTAGACCCGTCCATCACCGTCACATCGGCGGGCAGTTGCGCCAATTGCTCCGCCGCCTCGCCCTTTTGCAGCGAAATCCAGTTCGCATCGATCGCCTGTAACAGCGGCACAAAAGTCTTCAGCCCGGTTGACCGCGCGCGGTCGGCCTTATATCGGGGATTTCCCGCCCACGCCAACCCAATGCGCAAGCCCGATTGCGCGGATTGAAATTCCGCCCTCTTTTGCTTCTCGGTTGCCGCGTCGGGGCCAAGGTATGCGCCCGTCCACGGAACCGTTTCCACCGTCGTCCCAAAAACCGCCGGCAAACTCATCAGCGGACACTCCAAATCGAATTCCAGAGCCTTTCCCATGGCAGCCGTTTCGGCCAATCCCGCTTTCACAACGGCGAGGGATCGCATCAGCCGCTTAGCCGCGGCCTGCACCTCCAAGACCGGCCTTCCTCCGCGCGCCGCGACAAGGGCCGCGTACCGGCAGAACTGAATCGTGTCCCCCAATCCCTGCTCCGCATGGAGCAAAACCCTCTGCGCGGCCAACTGCTGGCCGTTCCAGCGCGTCTGAGCGAATGTCCTAGGTCTGCGATGGACCTCCTTGAACCCCCATCGCGCCTCGTACCCCGTCCACCCCCTTTTCCAATCGCCGACTCGCAACTGGGTCAGCGCCAGGTTGTATTTTGCACCTGCGCTTTGGGGATCGAGCTGGACCGCAGTTTCATGGGCCCGCAATGCGTCGTCCATTCGCCCCAGATCGAGCAGCGAGTTACCGCGATTCGACGGCGCTGCTTTGTTCCCCAGCGCTTCAGCGCGCTCGAACACCTCGACAGCATCCGCGAAGCGCCCCTCCAAATGCAGCAGAATCCCCTGCATGTTCACGGCTTCGTCGAAGTCAGGGTCCTGCGCGAGCGCCCAGCGCAGCCAAGCCCAAGCTCCGCAGAGGTCCTTCTCCGCGGCGCGAAGCTGGCACCAGGCTACGAGCGTCTCCACCTGACCCGGGTTCAGCGCAAAGGCCCGCCGCAAGTGTGCCTCAGCCGCCTGTGGCCTGCACCGCTCACGCTCGAGAATCGCCAGGTTCACCCAACCCGAAATCAAGTCCGGCCGCAATTCCACGGCTCGCCGCAATGCGGCTTCGGCGTAAACGTCTTGCCCCTGCTCTCGCAGAAGGCTCCCTAGATTGATCCACGCCGCGGCAAAATCCGGCCGCACCATCAGCGCCCGGCGGTAGCGCTTCTCCGCTTCCTTCTTCCGCCCCAGCCGAGCCAGCGCGAATCCAACGGCAAACTCCGCCTCCGGCAGCCGCGGCCGCATCGCTAGCGCAGACTCGTACCGATGCAGCGCCTCTTGATTGCGGCCCATCAGAGCCAGCGCATTGCCGGCGCCCAGTTGCGCCGCGATCAATCCAGGCTGACGCTTGAGCGCCCACTCAAACTCGGCCACCGCTTCCTCGAACCGCCCTGTCGAGACCCTCAGCTCGCCCAATCCTAACCGCGCAAGAGCATTCATGCCGTCAAGGCAGATGGCCTGCTTATAGGCCCGCTCAGAGTCGTCCATTCGCTGCACTGCTTTTAATGCCTGGCCCAGCGCAACCCACGCGCTTCCCATGGCCGGTGCCGCGGCCACGCCGGCGGCAGCCATTTTCACCGCAGCTTCAGTTTGGCGGCTGGCGAGGGCCACCAAGCTCATTCCCACCAGCGCCTCCGGATGGCTCGGATTCCGCTCCAATACTCTCTGGTAACCGTGGGCTGTTTCAGCCAGCCGCCCAGCCAGCCCTATGGCAGGCACCCTGCCCGCAACTCTGGTTCGATTGCCTTCGATTCGCGGAACCGTGACCGTCTCAACCATTTTTCCCGCCCGCAGCGCAGCGGAAGCGCTCTTCCATCCGGGCCGCTTGAGAGGCAAGTTAGCCTCTTCCCGGCGCCGATTCAAGATTGAAACGCGCTGGTGCGGGTTCATCGCAGGCGAGAATTCCCGATCTTTAAGCCAGTTCTAATTCGGAACGCGTATCCGTTGGGTCGGTAATGTCTGAAATGTGCGTTGAAGGGTAATGTCTGAAATCTGTGGGGATGGGGATGGCATGGCTACAACGGAGAATCTGACGGGATCTGGTCAAGAGTCCGATTCAGCCTATATCGGTCTTTCGGAATGGAAAGCAGATCGTGTCCGTGGCTACACTTTCCGACAAAGAATCCGTCGTGCAATTTGGCGCGTAAAGCGTCTTCATTGGGGATTTCGGAAGTTAACATGGTATGGAATTTGGCGGGAACTCTACAGTCTGGGTTGGCGCATTCGAGTTCTACGCAATAGCAGGCTGTACTTGCATGATATAGCCCTTGTGTTTGGTGATGACTCGGACGCCAAAACACATCGTCATGCCCGTATTGAAGAACTCTTCCGCAAAATGGGCACCCAATGGATGCTTTCCAAGTACCCTCAGGCCAGCGCGATAGATATGCAACTATTTGTTCTTGGGTGGGACCGGCATCGACAATCGCTGCCAATGATTTTGGAAGCTCTGGAAATGGCAGAACGAGAATCTCCCAACAGTTCGGATCAGTGACACTTTTGCAGCGAATGTATGGCTCTTCGTACAAGGCTTTCGTCTTTCACGGAGCAGACGAATTTTAGGCGATCAATTCCGCAATCGTCCAGATGTGATCGGTGATCCCGGCTTCCATCGCAGGAGTGACGCGCAGCGATTGATGGACGCGGCACCAGTTGTAATACGCGAACCATAGCGCGTAAGCGGCTTCGAGGTTCTCCCATTTTTTACTGAACGCATTCGTGAGCCGCGTCATGCGGCGCATTCCCATGCGGATTGAAAGATTCTGGCGCTCGATATGAGAAGTGCAGATGCGATCCCTACGTGGTCGCCCCATGATTTCGTTGCGAATGGCGCTCACCACTTCGGGCTGGCTGTACCGTTGCTCGCCGTCCGTGGATGCGCCGTAGACCTTAACGAGTTGGGCAAAGTCCACGCGGCCACGGAGCAGCATCTTGACGGCGCTCACATAAGGCCCGAATCCGTCGGTGGTCAGTTGGAACCGGCAATCGGGATGAATGGCGTAGGCCATCTTGCCGATGAACGTGTCGGTAGACTTCGTGGTGCGCTTGCCCAAGTGGAAAGCGAGAATCAGTTTCGTATTGCGCTCAATGCCGACGAAGCAAAAGGCATCGCCCACTTCCGCGCCGTCGTCATCGGTTTTGTGGCCCTCTTTCTTTTGGACGAAGCCCCAAATCTCATCGGCCTGAACGTCGGTTACAGGCAGGTTGACGATCTTATCGACGAAGAGCGTTTGGCAGCGATCCCCGGCCTTCACGATGAGACTCATGATCGTGTTTCGGTCCATGCCGGTAATGCGCTCAGTCGAGCGAATGCTGTTTCCTTCGACCAGGAGCCGGATGGCGAGCACGGCCTTCTCAGTCGAGATGTACATGCTCGAAAGCTTCCTTTGATGGGCTTCGGTATACGTCTTGTGGCATTTCGGGCAGCGGAACCGGCGAAGGCCGTTGCGATGTTTTCCGAAGCGTTGGCAGTCCATCTTGCATTCTTGGCAAGTCATTGAAATTCCGTTCTTTGAGCCGCTCATCATGCTTAAATAATACTACGAGCGTGCGTTGTTTTCAAGTGGAAAATGCGCTGAAAATCCACAGTTTATCTGTTGATTTTTAAGGCTTTAAGAGCGATAATGATGGTGCGGATGGCGGGATTCGGACCCGCAAACCCGTGTGCCGAGTAGCGGTTTTAGAGACCGCCGCGTTTTCCAATTTCGCCACATCCGCATCAAGACACGAAGGGGCGCATCGCTGCGCCCCTTTCCCTTTGGTGGTCCCCGATTTGTGATCTACAGCGGCATGGCAGAATCATGCCTGAGAGCGGAATTGGTGGGAAGTGGAGAAAAGTTTGGTCCTGCAATTTCCCTGGAGAAAAATCGAGACGCTTAATTTCCCCGGAAAAAAGTCGCTACTATTTTTTTCCGGGGGTTCCCCGCTGATAGAGGATTCCGTATCTTGCGAGGAGAGCGTCCAGTTCCTTGATGCGCTTGCGGATGGTTTCCCGGCACTTCTCATTATGTGATCGATTTCCGCAGTCGCACATTCTTACGGCAACTTGTGCGTATGACCATCCGTTTGCGACCATCGCATCCAACATTTTCAGTGTTTGCGGTCGCTTATTCGGCGCTCCCTTGGTCCCCTTGCTGAGACTTTTGAGTAGAGCCTTAGCTTGCGAATATGGCATTTTCATCTGTGCGACAAGAAAATCACCGATTGTGTCCTCATTCTGCTCTGTAATTCTTCTGGCTTGGTAATTTGGTTCCGATGGAGCAATCCAGATCGCTAGTTCTTTCCACTCGGCGGAGACATTGGGATAGTCGCGCACAATTTCATCCATCGCTCCCGGAATGCCTCGCATGAACTTCAACTGGAGTTCCGTGCGAAAAAGGTAGGCTTCGACTAGTCGAGCACTGATTGGCTGCTTTGTTGGATCGGGTGGGTTCGCCTTCCAGAACGAAAGCGTATTCTCATAACCAATCGCCATGAGGCGAAAAAATGCCTCGGCTCTCTCTTCGCCTAACGATTGCGGTCCTGCGTCCACACGCACCCTTGCGCCCGCGCGAGCAAGGGTCTACGATGTGGGTATCCAGCCTCACGTCGAGAGTCCCGGCCCCGCGCCGGGCTTTCGTTTTTGATGTTTCATTCTATCGCCCACTCCCCTGGAAAGGCGTAATGCTATGCCAGCCAAACCTCCGATGGACCTTGGCCGATTCGATGAGAACAACAATGATCAAACCAAAATCGACAACGGAATTTGGGTACCGTGCCGCATTTGTCAGGAGGCGTTTAAGCGTTTGAGATTGACGCTACGTTTTTGCCATAGATGTAAACGAGGATTCTGCGAGGGAGAGCATGGGAACTTTGCTGCTCAGGGAGGAAAGATGGCCCGCTGCACTTCGTGCGGTGATTTAGTCCTCAACCAGAACCCACAGCGATAGGAATGGCTATTCTATCTTCTTGCGCGGCCTGCCTCCGCCGTGCGTTTTGCGCCTAGCTGCCAATTGGCGGAAGTAGTCGGAGCCTCGCTTTGCCATCGTAGCGCCCCCTCTACGCCCCATAAGGGCGGCGGCGGGCAGTTTGGCCTGTTTGAGCAGATCGTCGGCTAGGGCGAGCGCAGCGGCCAGGGACTCACGAGCGACGGCGGTCCGGTTCTGAGGCAATTCTGGAGTTGTGGCAAGGATGTGGTCGGCTTCGGAAATGAGTCGTTTTAGCGTAGCGAGTTCGACCTTCGTGGACGGCATACTGAAAGCCTACGGCCAGGGCGAGAAGAGAGCAAGCGCCCGCTGTTTTTCATCAACGCAGTTTTCAGACACTATCGTTGGGTCTGGTCTTCCACCCACGCCGTCTATCATCATCCTGTGCCCCCACGCTCGAATCTGGGCGACATCCTGGCCAATGCCATCACGCATGGCATCGGCGCCGGCCTTGCCATTGTGGGAACGGTCTGTCTGATCGCTGCTTCCACGCGGGGTTCGGCGCGCCTGGTCGCCGGTTGTTCCATTTTTTCCGGAGCCTTGGTGCTGGTGTATCTCAGCTCTACGCTTTACCACTCGCTCGTGCGCACTCGCGCGCGCCACATTTTTCATGTCCTGGACCACTCGGCCATCTTCGTTCTCATCGCCGGCACTTACACACCCTTTACGCTCGTCTCATTGCGCGGCCCGCAGGGTTGGGTTCTGTTCGCCGTCGTCTGGTCTTTGGCCGCGATCGGAGTGGTATTCAAGGCCCTGGCTGTCGATCGCTACGCCGTAGCCTCCACGCTTGTTTATCTATTGCAAGGCTGGCTTGTGGTTTTCGTCGCGCGCGCGCTCATCGAAGCCATCGGGTGGCACGGCATCTTCTGGCTTGCGGCCGGCGGTGTTGCATACACCTTGGGCGTGATCTTTTTTGCTCTCGACCGCGTGCCCTACTTCCACGCCGCATGGCACATCTTCGTTCTCGCCGGCAGCATCGCCCATTACTTCGCAATTCTGTACTACGTTGTCCCGGTCCGCGCCTGACGGGGCCGGCAAGCAACGGACTACGGCAAAACCAGAGTTACTGTGTCCTGTTTCGATTTCTTCAAGGTCGCCGCTCCTTGGGGTCGCGGCGACCTGGCTTGCGTGGCTTCGGGATACACCTACCCTGGTTTTGCTTTAGGGGTGCGAAATCCGCGATGGCCTTTGCCCGCTCTCTGTGTTTTGCCTGTTCGTCAACCGTTCTTTCCTGAACAGGCCGCGAATGTGATTCACAGCCACGACCCAGGGGACGGCGAGCGAGAAAGCCAAGCGCGCTGCCGCGGCGCAAATTCCGTAGCGGCCGAGATGCCGCCAGTCCTTTTGAAACGCGAACCAGGATTCCAATCCGAGAACCACGAACAGGGGTACAACGGTCCACGGCAAGCAAGTCAGTGCTGCAACTTCGATAGCGCAGCGCGCGCTGTTGCGAAACAGCCTTGCCCAGCGCACTGCCGACATGCCGTCGCTTATGGCATAGCGAGCCATCTGCCGGCACGCGGATCGAAACGTGTTTCGTGGACAGTAGAACGCTTTTGCGCTGGCGATGAACGCCGGCGCCGTTCTGCTTCGCGCCTCCAGATCGAATAACGTATCTTCGCCGATGAGCACGGCTTCCGGAAAACCTCCGATTTCCTGCCACAGCCTCTTGGTAAACGCCATCGACCGTGCAGTGCAGGATTTTGTCGGCTCGTCGGCCGCAAGCTTAACGCTGAAGAATGGCGCCGACGCCACGTCCCATACCGTGCACCCGTTCGCCCCCACGCTCGAAAGATCGAGGCATGCGCCGCCCAGCGCATACTCGGAAGATCCGGCAACCAGGGGCGCGGTCAGGTTGCGCAGCCAGTTCGTTGCATAGATGCAGCCGGCGTCTGCGCAGGCGATAATCTGCGATTGCGCCGCCGCGATCGCCACGTTTCGCCCGCGGGAAAC
>Ga0187782_10003944_pt1 | contig 11078 bp, 5 predicted proteins | sample 0715_SJ02_MP15_2_FD_132454 | JGI IMG/M metagenome (GOLD analysis project Ga0187782, IMG submission 132454) | Tropical peat soil microbial communities from peatlands in Department of Meta, Colombia - 0715_SJ02_MP15_20_MG | ecosystem: Environmental > Terrestrial > Soil > Wetlands > Peat | place...
CATACTGGAGCAGCGCCGAGCCGTACATGAAGCCCTGCGTCCAGTCTGTCCAGGCGCGCGCCGCGTAGACGCCCTCGACCGTCGAGACCGGCGACCCTCGCGATGCGTCAAAGGTCTCTGCAATCGCCCGGATCTTTCCTGCAGAGAGCTCCAAGACACGTTCGATGCGGGGTTTCAGTTTTTCGGGCGTGAGGTTTTCGTCGATGCGAATCACAGACTCCTACAGCCTCCGGATGTGAAATCCTCCGTCCACGTTGATGACCTCTCCGGTGGAAAAGGGAAAGCGCTCTTCCGCGATGGCGGCTACGGCGCTTCCTACGTCCTCCGGCGTCCCCCAACGCTCGAGCGGCGTCAGGCCTGCCGAGATCATGGCATCGTACTTCTCTTTTACCGGGCCCGTCATGTCCGTCAACACGATCCCCGGGCGAATTTCGTAGACATTGATGCGGTGCTCCGCCAGGCGCGCGGCAAAAAGCTGAGTCATCATCGAGAGCGCCGCCTTGCTCATGCAGTAGTCCCCCCGGTTGACGCTGGGAGCATAAGCCGAGACGGACGAGATGTTCACGATCTTGGGCAGGCCGCTTGCCGCGTTCCTTTGTTGCAGCTTGCCGATCCAGAAATTTGCCAGTGCCTGAGTCAGGAAGAAAGGGCCGCGAACGTTAGTATTCATCAGCCGATCGAAACTCGCTTCGCCGGCCTCAAGCAGGTCCACGCGCACCTTCGGGGCCACGCCGGCGTTGTTTACGAGCAGATCAACCCAACCGAAGCGGTCCAGCACTGACTTCAACAAGGAGGCGCGGCCGCGCGCCTTCGAGATATCGGCTCGGAATACTTCGAACGCGGGCGCCACGCCGGCACTTAGCCCGGTATGCCCTGCCTCCTCGCAGAGGGTCTTACACTCGAGCGCCGCCTTCCGGTTTCGGGCGTAATTAATGGCAACGCTGAAACCCCGGCGGGCCAGTTCAATCGCGATGCCGCGCCCGATTCCCCGCGATGCGCCGGTGATGAGAGCAACCCTTGTGGTCATGGCGGATACCAGTCAAAACCCCAGAGCAGGTCAAAAGGCAAAACGCAAAAGGCAAAGGTCAAAGCCAAGTGACAAGAACAATTCAAATGGCAAATCGCAAATGTCGAATGGCAAAGCCCAGCCGACCGAGCGGCCTCTCGCGCTGGCGGTGGTATACCTTTGACATTTGCGCTTTGCCTTTTGACTTGTTCTTCGGTTTTTCGCTCTATGCCCTCCGAAACTCCGTCTTTCTGGCTTGCAATCGCGCCGCCTCCGGCCGCGCCTTATAGAAGCCATCGAGGGGATAGCATCCCGAGACAAACCCTTGACGCGGGCCGTTGGTGCAGTCGCTGAAAGTTCGGCAGATTCTCTTCCGCTCGAGCCGCCCTTTCTCGAGCACGTCGGCCGCAAACTCCGGATAGGACAGCATCAAGCGGCCCAGACCGACGAAGTCCGTCCATCCTGAGCGTAGGGCCGCTTGCGCAAAGTGCGGCAGATAATCCTGAAAATAGGTGGCGCCGGAGGAAACGAAGACCAGTTCGGGTGCGGACTGCTTCAACTCTGCGGCCGCTACCCACAAGCGCGCCGCGCCCGCGATCGGGTCCTCGGGCGGCAGATAAGCATCGAAGGGCGGAAACAAAGCCGGGCGTTGTAGATGCGGTGAGTAATAGGGGCTGCCGGCGCTGATGTTCACGAGGCGCACGCCGAGCGAGTGCAGAAGCGCGAGCAGGCGCTTCGCCTCGGAAAGGTCGGAGCGAGTCGGGGCGTGTTCGTCCACGCCGAAGCCCCAAGTATAAGGCTGTCGATCAGCCGCGCAGGCAGGCACTCCCCGGCCCGTTTGAGAATCCGCTACGAACGGAATCGAATCGTAAGCGCTCAGCCGGACGCCGATCTCGAGCGCCGGCGCCGAGGCTCGGACGATGCTCACCAGTTCCTGCAAGAAGCGGGTACGGTTTTCAAACGAACCGCCATAAGAACCGGGCCGGTGATGCGCGCTCAGAAACTCATGTCCAAGATAGCCGTGGCAGTGCTTGAGGTCGACAAAATCGAAGCCGCACTCCTGACCCAAGTGCGCCGCGCGGCCAAAAGCCTCGATGATTCTGCCCGCTTCGGAGTCCGAAATGGGCGCGGCGCCGGCACAGGCAGGGAATTGCTTGTCCAGAAAGGGATGATGATAGGCGATGATCGGCTCGAGGCGCGTTTCCTCATGCGGGCGGCTGAAACGGCCCGAGTGGGTGAGTTGCAGCCCGATGACCAGATCCCGGCTCGAGCCGAAGCGCTCTTGATGGGCATGGACCAGTTCGCGGCGCAGTTCCGCGAGCGCCGAGGCCGTGCTTTCGTTCAGAAGCAATTGATGCGGGCTGGAGCGCGCCTCGGGAAGCACCGCCACCGCTTCACATCCCCAGAGCAGCTTGGCGCCGCTGTGGGCAAAACGCAGCCAGCGCCGGCGCGTCAAGTCGGAAGGCTTGCCGTCCGGTTGCCCATCCCAGCCCTCCATGGGCTGCACGGCGAAGCGATTTCCAACCGTGCGCACTCCTTTCAGCCAGGGCAGTTTGAAGGGCGCTGCGAGGGGAGATAAAGGGGCTGCGAGAATCGCGTCCTCAAACGGAAGATCCCATCCCAGCTTTCTCAGATGCGCCGCCAATTCCGCGGCGCTGCGAAAACTCGCCACGCGGGGATAAGCAGATTCGGCCATGCGAGCTAGATCATAGCACGGCGGATATCTCGGCACGAGCTTTCTGCATCCATCATCAAGATATCCTCCCCGAGGTCGAAACGGATTGTGGAACTTTTCGAAGTGGCGAAAAGAATATCCAACGGGGAGCGTGGCCCGGCTGGGCGGGGAAGGTGTGAATAAACTAACCGGCTCTCCTCCTCGGGTTCGCTCTTCGGAAAGTCATGCAGTCCGCCAATCGGTTCGCACCCTCGGGGGCTTTCCGCGGTAGCGAAATAGTAGAGTATCGGCCGGAAATCATTTACAATATGAATCACGCTTACGGGCAGTTCATCGGAGGCCGAATGAGATATGCAAGTTCGATTCTGAGACGCACCGCTTTGCTTTGCGCATTCGTAGTTTTGTTCTCCTTGATGTCGAATGGGCAACAGAATGCGGCCGTGCCGGCGCGCGTGACGCAACGCGTAGACTTGGAGAATTTGGTCACTCTGAAAGGGAATACCCATCCGCTGGCGCGCCCCGATTTTGACCAGGGTGTTGCGCCCGATACTCTTCCCACCGAGCGCATGCTGCTGGTCCTGAAGCGCTCGAGCGGCCAGGAAACCGCACTGCGGACGCTCCTGGATGCGCAGCAGACCAAATCCTCCGCCAGTTATCACATGTGGCTCCCGCCCCAGCAGTTTGGCCAGCAATTTGGCCCTGCCGACGCCGATATCCAGGCGGTGACCGACTGGCTCACATCGCAAGGCTTCCAAATCAATCGCGTGGCGGCCGGCCGCACGGTCATCGAATTTTCGGGCACGGCCGGCGCAGTACGCCAGGCGCTGCATACCGAAATCCATAAGTACGTAGTGAACGGTGAAGAGCACTGGGCCAATGCGCGTGATCCGCAAATTCCCGCCGCCTTGACGCCGGTGGTGGCGGGTTTCGCTTCGCTGAACAATTTCCCCCGCAAGCCCATGCACCGCCAGCGCGGCCCTTTTACAAAATCCTCGAGCACCGGCCAGGTGCATCCGCTCCTGACGGTGACGTCCGGCGGAGTTACCTACTACGCCGTTGGACCCGCGGATTTTGCGACGATTTACAATGTGTCTCCGCTCTGGACGGCAGGCACTACCGGCGCGGGGCAGTTCGTTGCCGTGGTCGCCCAAACCAATATCAACCCGCAGGACGTGGCAGACTTCCGCAGCCTGTTCGGATTTCCGTCGCTGGCCGCGTCCGCCAATTCCCCATGCCCCGCGGTTACCGGGACGACAGCTAACGGGAATACCTACAACGTACCGGTGGGCATTTGTCTGAATGGTCCTGACCCGGGAATACTCGCCGCCGAAGGGGACGAGACCGAATCTGACGCCGACGTCGAGTGGAGCGGCGCGGTGGCGGAGAACGCCACCATCGATCTCGTGGTTTCTCAGACCACCGAGGTGACGGCGGGCATCGACCTCTCCGCCCTCTACATCATTGATAACGACCTTGCGCCGGTCATGACCGAAAGCTATGGCGGCTGCGAGGCGGGCTTGGGTAATGCCGGCAATGCCTTTTACAGCACGCTCTGGGAGCAGGGCGCCGCGGAGGGCATCACCATATTGGAAGCGGCGGGCGACGAGGGCTCCGCGGCGTGTGACGCCTTCTCGCTCACGGGAGTGCCCGCGGCGGAATACGGGCTGATGGTCGTGGGAAATGCCTCCACGCCTTTCAACGTCGCGGTGGGCGGGACCGACTTCAACGACGCCAGCGACTTCAGCACCTTTTGGTCCGCGAGCAATACTTCCACCACCTTGTCTTCCGCCCTCTCGTACATTCCCGAAATGGCCTGGAATGACACTTGCGCCAGTTCCGGATCGCTGACCGGCTGCTCGGCGGGGGTCGCTTCCGATGGGTCGGATGTTGCCGGCGGCGGCGGCGGACAAAGCAATTGCTCCGAATCCACAACCATAGTTGTGGCGGGCACCGAAGAATTGGAATGCCAGGCGGGGAACGCCAAGCCATCCTGGCAGTCGGGAACCGGCGTGCCCAACGACCAGGTGCGCGATGTGCCGGACGTGTCCCTGTTTGCGGGTGATGGTACCGCCAACAGCTTTTACGTGGTTTGCCAGTCTGACGCCGTGACCGCCGGCACGAGCTCCTGCCAACAGACGTCGTCGGGTATTAATTTCCTGGCGGTGGGGGGGACCTCCTTGTCGGCGCAGGTCTTCGGCGGCATGATGGCGCTGGTCAACCAGAAGTACGGTGCGCAGGGGAATGCGAATTACGTGCTGTACCCGCTGGCGGCGAAGAGCGGGGCGAGTTGTCAATCGACGGCGAGTATGGCCGGCACGGCGAACAGTTCGTCGTGCGTCTTCTATGATACGGTGGTCGGCAACAATTCCGTGGCCTGCGTCGCGGACTCGAACGACTGCAGCAACCAATCGCTTAACGGCACGGGCTACGGGATTCTGGTGAATCCCAATAATACGGGCCAGGCCGCCTGGACCACTACGGCAGGCTTTGATCTGGCCACGGGATTGGGCACCCTCAACGCGGCCAATCTGGTGGGTCAGTGGACCTCGGCCAACTTCACCCCCACCACCACCACACTCAGCCTGACGCCGCCCACAGGTTACACGTTGCAGACGATCCCGCATGGCCAGGCGGTGGCCGTTTCGATCGGCGTCAGCCCCACGGCTTCCACGGGCGATGTCTCGCTGTTCGGGGCGCCGGCCGGCTACATTAACAACAGTGCAACGTGCAATTCGACGTCCTGCAACCATGCTATCCTGCTCAGTTCTCCCGTGCCGCCGACGCTATCCGGCGGCGCCCTCAGCGGCTCCACCGCTTCGCTTCCCGGCGGCACTTACAATGTCACGGCGCGATATGCCGGCGACGGAGTCCATGCCGCAAGCACTTCTTCCCCAGTCCAGGTCACGGTGGCTGCGGAAAACAGCACGACGATTCTGCAAGCCGTTACCGAAGATTGCAGCGGGAACATGACCTACGTCACCACCGGATCCTTTGCCTACGGGAACGCCCTCAACTGCTCGGGCGTTTATACCTGGCAGTATTTGTTGCGCACGGATGTGACCAACAGCACGGGCAACCTCTGCTTCAGCAGCACGACCGGCTATCCGTCCTACGAATGCCCCACCGGGCAGGTGACGGTGACGCTCAACGGGAACACCATGCCGGCCAGCGTGGACGTGGGCGCGCCCTCGGGCAACACACCGGGAACGTACACTCTGAACAGCCAGGGCAATGCCGAAGACCAGTTCATCCAACTTCCGGTGGGGACGGATGCCCTGGTGGCCACCTACGTGCCTCACCCGGTTGCACCCAACAACAGTTACAATGGCAGCACCTCCAACACCGGTTCGTTCACCATCACCCAGGCGACGAGCGCGACTACGGTGGCGGCTCCCTCCACTACCTCCTCGGGCGCCAACATCACCCTGACCGCCGCCGTGAGCACCAGCAGCCTGGGGCTCGCGCCTACGGGCACCGTGACGTTCTACAATGGCAATCTTCAAATCGTCGGCACACCCACCATCACGGCCGTCAGCGGCGCCACCGGTGTCCCCGCTTCCTTGACCGCCACGCTCAGCACCTCTTTCTCGGCCACCGCCACCGTTACGGCGAAGTACAGCGGCGATACCAATTACACAGGGTCGACCTCGTCAGCCGTTACCGTTACGCTCACCACCACGCCGGACTTCAGTTTGAGCGCCTCGCCGACGAGTTTCACGATCACGTCGCCAGGCCAGTCCGGGGGCACGACCGTTTCGGCGGCTGCCGTCGGAGGGTTCAGCGGCACGGTGGCTATCACTTGCACGCTGCCTGCGGCGATGACTTACAGCAATTGCACCTTGAGCCAATCCACCCTCACCCCAGGCGGTACGGGCGCGCTGCTCTCCGTGGCCACCACCGCTCCCTCGGCTGCCTTCCGTCCGCTGAATCGTCCGCGCTGGTTCTTGCCCCTCGGGGGAACTCTGCTGGCTGCGTGGATTCTCCTGCTGCTCATGCCGGTTCGAAATCGGCGAATGAAGCTGGCGTTCGGCATGCTGGTATTTGCGATGCTGGCCGCAGCCTTCGTGGCCTGCGGCGGAGGAAGCAGCACCACGACCACTACCAGCAGTGGCGGCACGCCCACCGGGAGTTACACGGTCGTCCTGACGGGCACCAGCGGCCAACTCTCGCATACGCTGAACATCCCCGTGAACGTGCAGTAAGGAACTCGCGCCTCGGTCGAGGAGCCGAATAATCGGCTCCTCGGCTTTCCGACCTCGAACCAGATTGCCCGGCCCTCCTCTGGCAGTGTCCAGCCCTCTGCCGAAAGTGCCCGGCCCTCTCCACAAGGGAGAAGGCAGGTTATTGATGGAGCCGGCCGGCACTTCGCGCCGGCATATCTTGCTTGAAGCGCCGCATTCTCTGGGTTATGATCTGATAAATCGGAAATGGCCCGTGGGGCTTGTGAACTTCGAGAGCCTGCAGCGTAGAGACAACGCGACGAATAGAGTCTGGGCGGCGCGGACCGGCGCGAGGAGGTGCTCCGATGGTAGATTCCATGCGACAGGGACGGGAACGCGAGTTTCTGCGGAGGGGTTTTACCCGGCGTGATTTCACGCGCCTTTCGTTGCTGCTGGGCGCCGCCGCGGCGCTCCCCTTCTACAACGAATCGGCGTTGGCGCAGTTGTCTGACATCGGGCCCATCCCGCCGGACGCCACGAAGCTGAACGCCAACGAGAATCCCATGGGTCCATGCGCGGAGGCCGCCGAGGCCATTCACAACGTGGTGCAGAAATGCGGTCGCTACATGTACCAAGAGGGCTTCAAGATGGCTCAGACGCTCGCCGAGCAGGAGGGTCTGCCGGCCGCATATGCGATGGCCTTTCCGGGCTCGAGCGATCCGCTGCACCGCGCCGTGCTGGCCCACACCTCGCCCACCAAGCCGCTGGTGATTGCCGATCCGAGTTACGAGGCGCCCGAAAAAGCGGCGGGCTTCATCGGCGCGCCGGTCATTCACGTGCCCCTGCGGCCGGACTACTCGCACGACGTGAAAGCCATGGCGGCGGCTTCGCCGGACGCGGGACTCATCTATGTTTGTAATCCGAATAATCCCACTGGCACTATTACCCGTAAAGAGGATATCGAATGGCTGGTGGCGAACAAGCCAGCGGGCGCGGTGGTGATGATCGACGAGGCCTACATTCACATCAGCGGAGAACCGTCGACCGTCGGCCTGGCCGCGGCGGATAAGGACGTCATCATGCTCCGCACCTTTTCGAAGATCTATGGCATGGCCGGCCTGCGCGCCGGCGTGGCCCTCGGCCGCCCCGATCTTCTGGCGAAACTGAAAGAATACGGCATGCCCACCATGCCCGTCACCGCCATGGTCGGCGCCACGGCCAGCCTGTGCGCCAAGAATGTGGTCCCCGAGCGGCGCAAAATCATCGCCGACATCCGCAACGACGTCTTCGATTGGATGAGCAGGAAGAACTATTCCTTCATCCCCTCGGTCTCGAATAAATTCATGGTCGATGTCCAGCGTCCGGGCCAGGAAGTCGTGGCGGCCATGGCCAAGGAAAATGTCTACATCGGGCGAGTCTGGCCGGTCTGGCCAACCCGCGTGCGAGTCACCGTGGGCTCGCATGACGACATGGAGAAGTTCAAGGCGGCGTTCGAGAAAGTGATGAACGCGTGATTTAGCCGTTGTCCGTAGTCCCTTGTCAGTTGTCCGTGGTCCGTTGTTAGTCGGCAGGCTCCCACGTATCTTACACTTGCTGGCGATTTCGTACCCTCAAATCCAAGCACGAAACCCAACTGACAACTAGCGACGGGCAACTGACCACGGACAACGGACCACGGACAACTGACATTCACTTCGGCAGTGCGAACGCGACATACGTTCCCCCCGATGGCGAACCCCACTTGCCTCCCCCTGCCGCGATGACCACATACTGCCGGCCGTTCACCTGGTACGTGGCGGGCGTGGCGTTGCCGGCGGCGGGCAGCACGGTCTCCCACAGCAGCGCGCCGGTGGATTTGTCGAAGGCCCGGAACTTGCGGTCGCGATTGGTGGCGCCGATAAACAGCAGGCCGCCGGCGGTCACCAGCGGCCCGCCGTAGTTCTCGCTGCCGGTCTGGGGCAGGCCCTTTGCCGCCAGTTCCGGGAACTCGCCGAAGGTGTTTTTCCAGACGTATTCCCCCGTCTCGAGATTAATCGCGTTCAGGGTTCCCCAGGGCGGCTCGACGGCGGGGTAGCCCTGTGGGTCAAGAAACTTGTTATACCCATCGTGTGTATACTTAAGTGGTTTAGGTAACTGTTCAGATAATGGCGTGCCGAAATCCGTGTCCTGGCCCGTGGCCAGGAAGAGGGCCATAGCGTCGATCACGTTTTTTCGGAGGTAAGCGAAGCTGGGCATGCGGCCGCGGCCTTCGCGGAGGACTCGAGCGATCTCTTCCGGCTTGTATTTCTTTCCCAGATCGACCAGGGAAGGGAATTCGGGCGGCGTGCCCCGCATGTCCGGGCGATGGCAGTTGGCGCAGTTCGCGGCGTAGACCTGCCGGGTGCTGGCCAAATCGGAAGTTCCGGGCCGCGGCACCAGCCGCAGGATCCAGGCCATTTCATTCGAGTTCACGTAGAGCACTCCGGTTTCCGGATCGAAGGCCGGTCCGCCCCATTCGCCGCCGCCGTCGAAACCGGGGAAGACCACGGTGCCCTGGAGGCTCGGGGGCGTGAACTGGCCGCCGCTGCGCAGGGTCTCGAATTCCTTGAGCGCCGCCTGGTGGGCCTCCGGCGTGCGGCGGGTGAGCATCTCGGGCGTCAGCATCTGACGAGCGAACGGCGCCGGCTTCAAGGGAAACGGCTGCGTCTCCGCCGTGACCTCGCCCTCCACATCCGAGGCGGGCGCCTGGCGATATTCGATGGGGAAGAGCGGCCGGCCGCTCGCGCGATCGAACAGGAAGACGAAACCGGATTTGGTGATCTGCGCCACGGCCTCCATCGTCTGCCCGTCCCGCTTCACGGCGACCAGCGTGGGGGCGGCCGGAAAATCCCGGTCCCACAGATCGTGCCTGACGCCTTGAAAGTGCCACACGCGCTCGCCCGTGTCCGCTTTCAGCGCCATCACGCAGTTGGCAAACAGATCGTCGCCCAGCCGGTTCGCGCCGTAGAAATCGAAGGAGGCGGAACCGGTGGCGATGAACACCCAGCCGCGCTTCTCGTCCAGGCTCATGCCCGCCCAATCGTTCACGCCGCCGATATAAGTCCAGGCGTCCTGCGGCCAGGTTTCGTAGCCGTATTCGCCGGGGTGGGGAATGGTGTGAAACGTCCAGCGAATCTTCCCGGTGCGGACGTCGAAGGCGCGAATGTCGCCCGGGGAAGCGGGCAAGTCCTCGCTGACGATGCTGCCGAGAATCAGCAGGTCCTTGTAAACCACGCCGGGGCTGGTGGCGGAAATGGCTTGCAACTTGGGGTCGCGGCCCAGCCCTTCGCGCAGGTCCACGCGGCCGGAGTCGCCGAAACTGGCAATCGGCTTGCCGCTGGCGGCATCAATCGCATAGAGGTATTGCCGCGCCACCAGGAAAACCCTGCGATCGTCGCCATCTTCCCAGTAAGCGACGCCGCGGTTGCGCCGCTTGGCGGCCACCGCCTCGCCCTGATTCGGGTCGAAACTCCAGCGCAGTTGGCCGGTGGCGGCGTCGAGGGCGATCAAGCGCAGTTTGGGCGTGGTAGCAAATAAGACGCCGTGCTCGACGATGGGATTACACTCCATCTCCGATTCTGGAAACGCATCGCCCGAGTCGTACGTCCAGGCCACGGCCAGGTTGCGGACGTTGCCGCGATTGATCTGGTCGAGAGTTGAATAATGAATATTGTCCGGAGCGCCGCCATACACTTTCCAATCGCTGTAGTCCGCAGAGGAAGACGCGCGTTGGCCGGACCGCGCCAGATGAACCACCAGCAGCACCGCGGTGAGCGCCGCCCATTTCCAAAGACCATTTGCCATTCTTCCTCCCGGTTTTCGAGTTTCGGAGATTCTATCACCAGTTGAGGAGTCGGGAGTCGAGAGTCGAGAGTTGAGAGTTGAGAGTTGAGAGTAATAGGCAAACCTCACAGACCATTGGCTTCTCCCGCGTTGAATCACGATGCCTCTGCCACCCCGAGTGACCAGCCCTCTCCCCTGGGGAGAGGGTGGCGCGCTGCCGGCGCTTTCATCAGCCGGAGCGCGACGGGTGAGGGGTCGGAGTTCTTGCATCTTGCCCCTCTTCCCTCTCCCCGGGAAGAGGGGGAGGGGAGTTGGGGTGAGGGGTCTTTCTTCCGCGCTGAACGATTAGGAACGCAGTTTCCCTGCGGGAAATCGCCGACCCCACAAAACGGGGTCCGCGCCGGCCCGAGGGAAGGGCGGGGCTTCAGCCCCGCCG
>Ga0187782_10003945_pt1 | contig 11077 bp, 7 predicted proteins | sample 0715_SJ02_MP15_2_FD_132454 | JGI IMG/M metagenome (GOLD analysis project Ga0187782, IMG submission 132454) | Tropical peat soil microbial communities from peatlands in Department of Meta, Colombia - 0715_SJ02_MP15_20_MG | ecosystem: Environmental > Terrestrial > Soil > Wetlands > Peat | place...
CGCCAGGCCGCGCTTGAAGATGATGTCCACGTCCATCAGCCGGTAACGGATGATGGCGTACCCAAAACAGAGCGGGATGAACGCTAGAGAGTACGCCGAGATCTTCATCCACGGCTTCACGTCCCAGCCGGCGGCGTAGGGAACAATGTAAAGGAAGAGGAATGGAAGAATCCCAAGAAACGTCCCGGCGGTGACCCACTTCAATTGTTGGCGAAGCACGCCGCTTGGCGCGCGCCGGAAACTCATTAGAAAGATTCCGGCGGCCAGCAAAAAGTAGATTGCCAGGTTTGCCAGCTCTACTTTATCGAGCCAGTAGCGCGTGCTTACCGACGGCAGAAAATTCAGCGTCCCGCTGGCCACGAATACGTGCAGCAGCAGCAGCCCGAAGGGAGCCGCGTACACGGCCAGCAACTTGGGCCAGAGCCAGCCGCGCCTCTCCGGAAACACCAGCGCGAAGTGCACGAGGAGAGCGGGTTGCAGCAGCAAGGCCACCACGTTGGCCCAGTAAATCGTCTGGTCGAATCCGTTCAGCTTGCCGCTGTAATGAAAGCTGTAGAGGATGAAGGAAACCAGGCAGAAAATGTAGAAGTGAATGGCCCGCGGCGCGTTCCAGCGCCGGATGAAAATGAAAAGGCCGATGAAGAGGTACAGCAGCGCCGTGATCCGCAGATAATTCTCTATCGAGGAGGGGTTTTCCTGCGGCGCCGCTACGACCGGGGTATCAAAGGTCGCCGCTCCGCGCTTCATTTCGTAGCGGATTTCCGTCCAGGGCGTTACGCGGAAAAGCACGCGCGTCACGTCCGTCGCGCGACGGATGGCCACGCCGCGGACCGCCCGCACGGTGTCGCCTTCCTTGATTCCGGCCTTCGCCGCCGGCGAATCGGGCACCACGTGCCAGGCTACGACGCCCGAAGCGGAGTCCATCCACGTGACGCCATCATCCGCAAGGATAAATCGGGAGCGCTGCTGGAAATTCAGAACGGCAAAAATCATCGCCGTCAGCGTCAGGAGCGCCAGGACGACTGCTCCCAAGCGCATTCGCAGGCTCTCGTTCATCAGCCGACACCCGTATCCTTTGCGCTAATATCCTAGCACGCTAGGTTCCAGCGTTTCACAGATTCTGCTACTTCTAATTGTCCTATTTTGTTTGAATTACAGACTTCCTGAAGCCTACTTCCGGCGACAATCCCATTTTTGGAAGCCATCTTCCCATTTCCAATAGGGGCAATTTCCCTAAAACTGGAAGCTCAATCCACCCCGGAAGTACCGGTAGGACGGCACCAGGACCATCCGTCCGTCTCCCGTGGCTAGGGGGACGTATCCTTGGGCGAACAGGTTTCCGAAATCCACCAGAGCTTCCATGTGGCCGGGGATGAAGCAAGGGAGGGACTGTCGAATTTCCAGGCTCAAGTAGGGATCCACGTGGTAGAGCGATTCGCCGTAAGCGTCCAGACGGGAGACCGCCGCTCCGCCGATCCATTTATAGCTCGTCGAAAGCTTTGTGCCCCAGCGCGGGATTGTGGTCGTGACGCGCGCCGCCGCGCTGTGGCGATACCGGGTCATGAGCTCGTCACGCAACGCCCCTTCCGAAGCCGCTTCGATCGGCGAAAGCGCCCCCGCGTAGGCATAAATCAGCGACGCACTCAGGTTGTCGTTGAATTTTTGCTGATAAACAGCTCGAGTGCCGAGCGACGAGGAAGCGCCGCCGTCATAGGCGAAGAGCGCCGAAAAATAGTCCTGCAAGAAATCAGAGTTGGCGAGCGAACCTTTTCCGAAGAGCGCAGTATGATTCGAGCGGTCGTGGAATCCGGCGACTGTCAAGCTGGCGTTGTTCGTCAGAGCGTGCTCGACGGCAATTTCCTCGTGCAAGCCGCTCTCAAATACCGGCCTCCCATTCCTCATCATCAAGGTCGGAAACGCGTCGAGCGAATCCATCGCCGATTCGAGCGCGTTCAACGACCCATCCGCATCCTGCCAGGGGCTCGCGGCCACGAGACCGGTCGCTCGCCAGGTGGAGGACAATTGCGCCGCCACTTGCGCGCGGGGACGGACGGACATCGTGCTTCCCACCAGCCCGGCCATTACAAACTCGCTGCCGTACCGAACCGCCAGCCGGTTGCCGGCCATAAAGCGGTTGTCATACGACGTCCGGAATCCGCGGAACGTCGGGCCATCAGGACCGAGCCGCGATTCTCGCACCACGATGCTCGTTACCGAGCCCGCTCCCATTTCACCGGACGGCACCCATTCCGTCACAAAGCCGCCGGCTGGAGATTCGCCGTCGTAGCTGAACTGCCCCGCCATCAGCAGCTCACCATGCGAGCCCACGCCCATGTCATACGCAAAGGCTGTTCCCGGCGAGTCCGCCAAATTGGAAACCGAGCCGGGATGATCCGCGCCGGACGTTAAGTCGAGCCGCCCGTGGTTATGCCGCTGCTCTGCAATCTCGACCTGCGCGGGAGGTCCGTCCAGAACAATATCGCCATCCTGCCAGCGCAGGACCGGCCGCGTGGCTGCCGAGCTTCGCAGCACCCAGACCCATTCATCCGAGGCCACCTGTTCGCCCGCCGGATGACGCAATTTTTCGAGCGACGAAAAGACCGAGCCCATCACCACTTCGAGCAGCGTCGTGTGCTGGCTGCTTACCTGAATGTGTTGTTCAATCTCGGGGAGAAAGCCCGCGAGCGTCACCTTAATGGAATAGGATCCCGCCGGAAGCGATTCGGCTGAAAAGCGCCCGCGATCGTTGGTGAGAAGTTCGACGAGGGTCGAGCTGAACATTTGCTCGGAAGAGACCGTCACCGTGGCTCCCATTTGCGGCGTGCCGGCGGCGTCCATCACAACTCCGGAGATTTTTCCTGAATTGGGCGCCGCGGCGAGCGGGAGCGCACAGAGGCCGAGGATGAGTCCAAAGCCCAGAGCGCGGATAAATGTAAGATTCACGGCGCTTCACCTCCCCTGCGTGACCGGCGTCGTTCCCCCCGCCGGCTTCACAGTAAATTCCGAGGCTTTCGTAATCGTCTGCTTTGCCAGATTGTCCGTCACAGCGACTTCCAGGTTGTATTTCCCGGGTCCGAGTGATCCGAGCGTCAAGACGTCCTCGAGCGTCAATTCCTCGCCGTGCTGCGGCAGTTTGTCCTGCCCGAGGTCGAATTTCAGCACCGGCTCGGTTTCTTTTTCCCGCAGGACGCGGAATTGCACGCTGGCGTCCGGCTTGTGCGTTTTCTCGTCCACCTTCAGGTTGTACACCTGAAGATAGACGCCCATGCTGTCGTTGGGCGTGAAGGCGGCGTCCATTTTTGGCCGCACCTTCACGTCGCCGAGCACGAACTGGCCGAGCCCGATATCCTTCGCCGAAACCCGCTGAATCTGGTCGGCGAGAATCAGGGTGCTGCTCGCAAGCTTGTCGTCCTCGAAGCGCGGCACAGGCAACCGTGTGTTCACTACGCCCACATTCCCGTTGTTCACATCTTTCACCACGAGGTCCAGCCGGTAGAGTCCCGGACTCAGCGGCACAGCCTTCTGATAGATCGAGGCGGTATTCAGCGACTGTTGCAACAGCGACGCGGGCAAATCGCGGTGGATTGTATCTTCGAATGTTTGCACCGGACGCCCGCCCAGCGTCGTGATTCGCGCGAACAAATTCATCGTCGCAGAATCCACTCCATCCTTCTCCTGAAAGCTCAGTTGCTTGGTCGGAATCTGGACCGTAATGGGAACGAGCACGGTGTCCGACGTGATGCGCAGAAAGTCGAAGCGATAGTCGAATTTCACCTGGTCGCGCACCAGCCGCGAGGTCACCACGGCTTCCAGGTCCTTGAATTTCACCGGCGGAGCCTGCTGGATCTTCGCAAACCGCTCGAGACGCGAGAACTCGCTGTCGCTTTCGAGCTGCCCGCCTAAGGGTTGCGCGTTGTGTGTCCCGTCCGTGTTGCTGAACCGGTCGGCCTTGCTCGCCAATCCCATGGATTCCATCTGAGTGAGGCCCGCGCCAGGAACGTAGAGAAGCGCGTCCTTCTCGCTCGGGTCCATGGTGAGGTGGAACTCGCCTGTCATCGAGGGATCCACGAATTCCAAGTTGACATCGTTCCCCAGCCCTTCGAGATACCGATACCGCCAGTCTTCAAAGGGGTACGTCGACGTTGACCCGCCGCCTTCCGACGCCGGCCGGTCGTAGGAACCGCCGCTCGGGTGCGACTCGATTTCGTCCGGTGGGCCCCACATGATGTAAATCTTTCCGCGGTCGGTCTTCCAACCGGGTATGCCGGAAGCAAAATGCTCGTTGGCGTAGGCGATCCGGCGGTAGTGTTCCTCTTTGAAGGTATTTTCAACGGAATCGGGGTCGGGGTTGCGCCGCTGCCAGAACTGCTCGATGAACTGCTCGCGCTCTTCATTGGTCGCCAGGTGCAAGAACGCGCTGCGCTCCTCCGGCGTGATGATATACACCACATCTTCGTCCAGCCACTTCCTGTAGGAGGAATCGAGCTCTTTCTTGAGTTGGTTGTCGCTTTTCTTTTTCTGGTTGGCGGCGTTTTTGGAGGCTTTCGAGTCAGTCTGAGCCTGTTGGTTCTGTCGCGCGCAAACGCCCGGCGAATACGCCAAACCTCCGCCTAAAATGGCGAAAAGAAACACCTTGGCCCCACGGCCCATATATGAACTCGCTCCCCGATTTGGGAGAAAATTCTAACCTGTCCTTAAGTACAGGTCAACGCAAGTTTCCCCCGGCCGGTTCTTACGCCTTTGGAATCCTATGTGGCCCAAGGGGTTGCCTGGGGTCCTACGGCCAGACCCGTCCAAGGTGCCAGCTTGAAACCTGGCATAAGTTCAATCTGAGCCATCGGGCGATTGTTAGCGCCGATCCTCCGGTTTGCGCTCTTTTCATCTCCTTCGAATCCAATTAAAATGTTCGTGATTCGTCTCATACCTCTATGTGCCCGCGGCTCGGGGCTATGAGCGCGATTGATTTCAGGACTTAGGAGTCAGGGCGTCCGGCGCGGGCCGGCGCCACCTCTCCTTATCCGCAACCTTGCGTCTAAGCTAAGAAACATTCTGCGCGCCCCGGTCGTAATGTACGAATCGCGGGTAGGTCTGTCCCCGCTTCGAGTCAATTGAGGGTTCGGTTGATGAAGAAGTATCACAAAATCGCACTGGGCATCACCGCCGCGGTCGTTTTGCTGGCCGCGGGCGCGATCGTCTATCACCAGTTGACCAAGGACATCGTTACCGTCCAGTCCGCTCATGTCGTCCGGGAAGACTTGATTTCCGTCGTCACCGCTTCCGGCGAGGTGCGCCCCAAGACCTATAGCAACGTCCTCGGCGAAGGCATCGGCAAGATCACCGAAATCGTCGTGAAGGAAGGCGACCGCGTCAAGAAAGGCGACGTCCTGCTGCATCTCGAAAATATCCAGCCCGACGCGGACGTCCAGGCCCAAAGGGCCAGCATTGATTCCATGGAAGCCGGCCTGCACGTCGCAGCTGCCAATTACGACTCCGCCGTCGCCACTCTGGCGCAGCGCCAGGCCGACCTCGAAAAGGCAAAGTTCGATTGGGAGCGCGGCCAGAAGCTGTTCCAGGAACAGCTCACCTCCAAGCAGGAATACGACGCCACGAAGGCCACCTACGATAGTGCCGTCGCCGCGCTCAATGCCAGCAAAGCGCAAGTCGAGCAGACACGCGCTGCCCGCGAGCAAGCGCGCTCGAATCTCGATCAGGCCCGCGCGGTCCTCAAACATACCGCCGACGTCTTGCGCAAAACCACGTACACAGCGCCGATTGACGGCATCGTCAGCTACATCGCCGTGCGCGTTGGCGAAAACGTCGTCCCCGGCATCCAGAACGCCACGGGCAGTTTCCTGCTTACGATTTCGGATATGAGCGTCGTCACCTCGGAAGTGAAGGTGGACGAGACCGACATCACCAATGTCCGCGAGGGCCAGGCCGCCGAAGTGACGATTGACGCCATGCCAGGCAAAATTTTCAAAGGTCACGTCACGCAGGTTGGTGAGCTGGCCATCCTGCGCTCCTCCGGCCAGGCCGCGACCACCCAGACGACCGCCAACACCCAGGAAGCGCGCGACTTCAAAGTCGTCGTCACGCTCGATAATCCGCCCGAAACTCTTCGCCCCGGCCTTTCCTCCACCGCGAAAATTCAGACCGCGCAGAAGCAGGCCGTCCTGACGATTCCCATTCAGTCGCTGGCGGTCCGCTCGCACAAAGACTTGGAAGAAGCCAAAGCCAATGGCGGCAGCGTCACGCTGGCGGCTTCAAAGCAGCCCCTCACACCCGCGCAGAAAGACGAAATCACCGGCGTCTTCATTATCCGCAATAAGAAAGTGGAATTCGTTCCCGTTCAGACGGGGATCAGCGGCGTCACGGACATCGAGATTCTTAGCGGCCTCCGCGAAGGGGACGAAATCGTCAACGGTCCCTACAAAGCGTTGCGCACTTTGCGTCCCGGTTCAGGCATTAAGGTGGATAATACTCCGCCGAAGCGCGAAGATAGTTCCAGTTCGGACTAGACCGGGAAGCGAATCATGGCCGCCTCACGCACCGCAGTCCCCGCCGCAGCCGAAAATCTCGGTACCGCCCAGGCTTACCGCGAAGACCTGGTTGCCTCCGGTGTTGCCATTCGCGCCGAAGATCTCTGGAAGACCTACCAGATGGGGACCGAGCACCTGCATGCCCTGCGCGGCGTAAGTCTCGAGATTCGCCGCGGCGAGTACGTCGCCATCATGGGTCCTTCGGGCTCGGGCAAGTCCACACTGATGAATTTGATCGGCTGCCTCGATACGCCAACCAAGGGGCACTACTGGCTCGCCGGCCGCCTCGTCAGCGAATTGAATGACGACGAGCTCGCCTACATCCGCAACAAGGAAATCGGATTCGTCTTCCAGACATTCAATCTTTTGCCGCGCGCCACGGCTCTGCACAATGTCGAGCTGCCGATGATTTACAACGGCACACCCTCGGAAGAGCGCCTCGAACGCGCCAAAAAAGCGCTCGCGCAGGTGGACCTCGCCGACCGCATGTCGCACAGGCCCAACGAGCTCTCCGGCGGCCAGCGCCAGCGCGTGGCCATCGCCCGCGCTCTCGTGAATTCCCCTTCCATCCTCCTCGCCGACGAGCCCACCGGCAATCTCGACTCGCAAACGGGCGAAGAAATCATGGCCCTCTTTGCGCGCCTCCATCAACAGGGCAACACCATCATCCTTGTCACGCACGAGCCCGAAATTGCCGCACACGCCCACCGCGTCATCCGCCTCCGCGACGGCAAAGTTGAGAAAGACGAGCACACCCGCTAGCAATGGAAGGGCGGGGTTTCCGCGGTTTGTGCGTCCCGGCGGTTTTTGTCGGGAAGCCCCTGAGGCTATGTGTTTTTGGATTCTTGGCTAATTCGAGAAGAAATTCCGCGCGAGGAAGAGCACATTCGCCGGCCGTTCCGCCAGCCGCCGCATGAACCACGGAAACCAGTACGAGCCGTATGCAATCAGCACGGTCGAGTGGTAGCCCTCGCCCGCCAACCGCAATTGTTCGGCCCGCTGGATTCCGTAGAGCATTTGGAATTCTAGTTGCTCCTTCGCGATCTCTTGCGACGCGGCCCAGTCGCTGATGCGCCGGATCAATACGCGGTCATGCGTGGCAATCGCCGCGCGCACACCTGCGCGCTGCGCCTCCGGGCTCAGCAGCATCAACGACAGCCGGTAAAAGCTCTCGTCCACGTCTTTTTTGAGGGGATAAGCTATTTCACGCGGCTCGTTGTACGCGCCCTTCACAAGCCTCACCGCGGCGCCCAGCGAAATCAGTTTTTCGAGATCGCCCTCCGTCCGATACAGGTACGCCTGCACGCAGACGCCCACATTTTTCTGCACCTGCTGCGCGCGCCGAAAAATTTCGAGCGTCGCGTCCACATAAGGACTCTGCTCCATGTCAATCCATAGCGTTCTGTCCGGCGGGCACCGCTTAAGAAGCGTGACGACGTTCTCTAGGCAAAATCCGCGGTCGAGGTCCAGCCCCAGTTGTGTGAGCTTCACGGAAATTTCTGTGGGCAGCCCGGACGCGCGAATGCGCCCGAGCACATCCAGGTAATGCTGCGTCACGCTCTCCGCTTCCGCCCGGTCCGTGATGTTTTCGCCGAGATGCGTCAGCACCGTCGAGATGCGGCTCTTGGCCAGGCCAGCCGCGGCCGCGAGCGCATCCTCCACTTTCTCGCCGGGCATGAACCGCTCGGTTGTCCGCCGGAAAAATCCAAACTGAGGCGCGCGCTCCCGCAGCCACTTGCTCTGCGAAGCGATCAGAATCGTCCGTCGCGCCAGTCCCATGATGGATTCCCTTCACTCCAGAAATGCATAATAACGGCGATGCTGAAGATTTGCAGCAATTCCCGAAGTCATCGCAACCAAAAGATTCCGCAATGCCACTCCGGGCGCGCTTTCCCGTTGTCCGAGCCATCCGATCCGCCGCGACTCGTATGTAATGAATCTCCTTCGTGCGTACCGCCTCGTTTCATACTCGCGAAGCGCCTCCGGCATGTCGCCCGAGTTGCTTAAACATTCCGCCAGCACGTAGGCGTCTTCCAGTGCCAGGCACGCACCTTGTCCCAGGTTCGGCGTGGTCGGATTTCCGGCATCCCCAAGCAATGTCGCGCGCCCCTGTCCAAGTTGGCGTCTGGGCGGCCGGTCGAAGATTTCATGCTTCAGAACGGAAGAATCCGGCGTCGCCTCCACGATTTCCGATATTGGCGCCGGCCACCCACGAAAGACGCGAGCCACTTCTGCCTTCCAATTCACCGGATCGCCCAGTGTCCCTTCCGGTGCATTCTTCGTCGCATACCAAAACGATCGGCTGGCGCCAATGGGTCCGAAACCGAATCGGCTGCCAGCGCCCCACGTTTCGCAGGTTGTCGCTCGCAGATTCTCCGGCAGTGGAAAGTTCGAAACGCCGCGCCATGCCTGGTAACCACGATACGTCGGCGCGGCGGCTCCTAGAATCGTTTCGCGCACGCGGGAGTAAAGTCCATCAGCGCCAATCAGCGCGTCGCCTTCCGCCCGGTGACCGTTGTCGAATAATGCTGAAATTTTCTCGCGGCTTTCCTCCAGGGTTCGAAAGCGCATTCCGAGATAAATCGAGCTGCTGGGCAATGCTTCGTTCAGGAGAGCCAAAAGCTCTACACGGTGCATGCCCAGTGAAGGAGTCCGGCGCCCCGCCACTGCTGTTGTAGCCGCCAGCATCTTCCCTTGCGAGGTCTGAAGGCGGACTCTTTGGAGGCGGCTTCCCCTCTCAATCGCCCTCGGGAGCAGCGCAAATTTTTCGAGCACCCATGTAGCATTGGGCCAGACGCTCAGGCCGGCGCCGATCTCGCGCAACTCGTTAGCCTGCTCATAAACTTCCGCATCCATTCCCTGCCGGCGCAAGGCAATGGCAGAGGCCAGCCCGCCGATTCCGCCGCCAACGATCAGAATTTTTCGTTTTTCCAGCATCCGGGAATTTTACTCGGATGCTGTGAGCGCTTTCACCAGGCGGTAGTAAAATTCGACGCCCTCGTAGAAGGACGACACGCGAATGCGCTCGTCGCGGCCATGCGAGCGGTCGTCATCCTCATCCATGAACACGCCGGGAATTCCGTACGTTAGGTACCCCGCCGCGCGCGAATAGGCCCCATCGCTCGCCCCCGGATCGAGCACCGGCACGACGGGAACGCCTGGCCACATTTCCGCCGTGACTTTTTCCACCGCGCCCATCACGTCTGGCCGCAGAGTCGAAAGCGGATTCGTTCCACGCGGTGATCCCGGCACGACGACTTGCGTGACGGAAATTTTCGGGTCGGCCGCCACTTTTTCGAGCGTGGCCTGAACTTCGTCGCGCGAATGTCCCGGCAGAATCCTGCAATTCACGTTCGCCCGAGCCATCCCCGGAAGCGCATTTTTCGCGTGTCCGCCTTCAATCATCGTGGCAACGCAAGTCGTCCGCACGCGCCCGTTGTAGAACGGCACGGCCGAAATTCGCGCGATGGCTGCTTCATCCGGGGGATTTTTCAAGATGGCTTTCATGTCCGCGCCGGCCGTTCCTCCCACAAGATCGGCTTCGCGCGAAAACTGCGCGCGCGTGACTTCGCTCAACTCGAAGGGGAACTGATAGTGCTCAAGCCGCGTCAGCCCTTCGGCAAGTTCGTAGATGGCGTTGTCTTTCGTGGGCAGCGAGCTGTGGCCGCCAGGATTCGTCACCTTCAGCTCGTAGTCCTGATACAACTTCTCGCTGGCTTGGACTCCCACCAGTAATTTTTTGCCGTGGTCCGATTCGAAATCGCCCGCATCCGGATTGAGAATGAAATCGGCGTCAATCAGTTCGCGATGATTTTTGATCAGCCAGTCCACTCCATTCGCGACCCCACTTTCCTCTCCCGCCGTGAGCGCCAGAATCACGTCGCGGTCCGGCCGGTAACCTTCTTGCTTCAGGCGGATCATCGTCGTCACCAGAATCGCGTCGCCGTCCTTGATATCCCCCGAGCCCCGGCCGTAAAAATACCCTTCCTTCTCGGTCAGGCGGAAAGGCTCGAGCGACCAGTCTTCGCGCCGCGCCTCCACGACGTCAAGGTGGCAAATCATCAGAATGGGCTTCCGCGCCCCCGTGCCGTGAAGCCGAGCGACGAGATTTCCCTTGCGCGGCTCCGCCCCGAGCACCTGCACGTCGCTCGCGGGAAATCCGCCGTCGCGCAGCCGCGCGGCCATGGCTTCGGCGGCCGTGGTCGTGCTCCCGACGGAATCCGTCGTATTGATCTCAATCAATTGCTGGAAAATCTCCCGTGCCAGCTTGTTCGCCGCGTCATTCGCCTGTGCGAACACACAGCTGGCAGCGGCCGCCGCGCCGACAACAATTACTCCGATGATGAGGGGACGAATCTTCATTTTTTCTCCTGACTGAGGAACGAAGAGACTACCAAACGCACTTGTTAGACGCCAATCTGGGGGTCTTGGTTAGAAAGGAGGGGGAGCAAACGGCCTGGCCGAAGGCGGTTCAAGAATGTATATCGCGTAGCGATAGATCTCCAGGCGCCAATCCTCCGCAAGCGGGCTTCTTTCGA
>Ga0187782_10003947_pt1 | contig 11076 bp, 9 predicted proteins | sample 0715_SJ02_MP15_2_FD_132454 | JGI IMG/M metagenome (GOLD analysis project Ga0187782, IMG submission 132454) | Tropical peat soil microbial communities from peatlands in Department of Meta, Colombia - 0715_SJ02_MP15_20_MG | ecosystem: Environmental > Terrestrial > Soil > Wetlands > Peat | place...
AACTGAACCTTCGTTCCTCTTGCGGAAAGACCGGCGACTGCTTCGATCACAGTCTCCACGTTTTTCAAGGGAATGAGGCGAGCGAGAACTCCCAACTTAATCACATCTGCGCGATTCGATGCCTCGGGCATAGCAGAATCCGCGTCAACTCCCGGATAGATGACGTAAACTCTTCGAGCTCGCAGGTCTGCCGCCACAGCGCAAGAGTTTGCGATCAGGGCATCGGCTGCTCGAAATCGAAGTCTTGTCACACTCCCACCTTCATCTTCGAGAATTCGGCTGTGCAAATGCTGTACAATCACGCGAATGCCGGCAAGCCGGCAGACGGCACGCACCGCTAATCCCCCATAGTGTATATGTGCAATCTTTGCCCGGTGTCTTCTTAGCCAATTCCACACCCGCAACGCTCCAGCCAGATCACTCCGCGCTCCCGTCCAGCGAATTACACTTGCAGAAATGCCCAGGTCTTTCACTTCCTCTTCTAATGGTCCATCCGCAAGAAATAGGACCGACGTTTTATATCCAAAGGAACGAAGATGTTTACCGAATCTCGTAATGATACGAACAATCGCAGTACACTCGCGTTGTGCCCCCTTCACGATATGGACGCAATCGACTAAATCGTCATTACTCTTCTCGGAATTCTGAGAAAAGCCGCTCAACGTTCTCATACGTTTTACCCTGGAGGCCTCCCTTCACACTCCGCGCGTAACAAAGACGGCAGTGTGCAATAAAATCGCCAAATCAAGGCAAAAGTTACAATGCCGGATGTAGTATAAGTCGTACTGCAAGTTCTCATGAATGAGTTCTGCCCGCCCGGCGCTAATCTGCCATAGACCAGTCATGCCCGGTTTCGCCGCGAGACGCTTTCGCTCTAGCTCGCCGTATTGCTCGACGATAAACGGCATCTCCGGCCTCGGTCCTACTAAGGACATGTCTCCCCTCAGAACGTTGAGCAGTTGCGGCAGCTCATCCAAACTCGTTCGGCGGAGGAAGCGGCCAACGCCCGTCAGTCTCGAATCATGCGACGAATTCGGCGAGTACGCATAGCGAGGCGCGTCTTTATACATCGTCCGAAATTTGTATATCTTAAAACGCCTACTGTTTTCTCCTATGCGATCTTGCACAAACAAAACCGGACCCGGAGAAGTAGCATAAACTGCAATGAAGATAGCCAGTAAAACCGGCGACAAGAAGCACAGCAACGCTATGGCCATCACCATATCGAATGCCCGCTTTACGACCTTGTAGACAATTCTTTCATCCCGTCCCCCAATCGAAGCGAAAATTACTCCGTCAGCCTCCCAATATGAGACTGATTCGTGTAACGTACCTACATCGTACGGCACGAAGAGAAGAACTGCACCCGCTTCCGCAGCTTCGGAGCTGATTTCCCGAAACCTTTCCGGTCCAATCGCCGGAGTGCTTATGATCAATAGTTCGGCGGACAATTCGTATAGCATTTCCGCTGTAATCGGGCCCGCCAGTACACGCAGCTCATCAGAGGCACGATAGGCAGGCTCTCGCATTGCTTTCCCCACCGAGCATACGTCATCATCTACGATGGCAACCGGATCGAGACCAAGTTTAGGCGAACGAGCCAAGACAGAATATACTCTATTCCCGCTCACCCCTGCACCATAAATGACTGTGCGCCGAGCTAGACGTCCCTTCGAGTTGAGCGAGCACTCGATCACATAAATCAACTGTTTCTCTACGATGAGCATTAACGGAAGCACGAGGATAACAAAGCAGACGATCGTTCGAGGAAACGCGATCTCGGTCCAGAAGCTGACCGTAACCGTCAAAACACATAGTTGCGCAGACGCCGCAATTACGCGCTCGGTTTCTCTTACGCGAAGTAGGCTTGTCGCCCGCGCGTATGCGCCGTTGACAGAAAGCAACAAAAGATAAAGCACACCTGCGAGGCAAGCGAGAAGGGCGACCAAAGAAATTGGATAACTGGCGCTCTTCCCGATGTGCAGGAAACGATACAGCCCATATGCCATTATAATGGTGCTTGCTACCACAGCGAAATCTGCGGTTACGTCAAGCGCCAGTATGAGTCGCGTTAGCCAGCGGACCTGCGACGCGTTTGCGCTGGCAGACACACGGCGAACATTATCCTTTGAGTTACTAACGCGCTGAGATTGCGGCTCACGTTCATCATAGTCGAATGTGCGATGCAGACTGGGCGTGCAAGAGGGCATAGTAAAGGCTTTCTCCGTCGCGCTTTCTGAGCGCTTTGTCTAAGTCAGTACACCTAAGAAATGTTTGGGCTTTTCTCCCGCGTCGCATACTGGGCGCGCAATATAGAAGCCGGGGAAAGTTAACAGCGGCGTGGACTTCCCTTAGCCTCGCCAACAGCGTTTGAAGTACCCCACAATGGCGACACATCAACAATGGTCGATAACGATTAGTCGTGACATTTTTAATCTGAGTCGAAGTTGTTGACACTCGCTCATTCTCTATTCTTCGTAGACTGTTAAAGGCGAGGCTCCCTCGAAGGTTTCTTGTTTACGGGCCCACTAGAGATATCGAGTCCGAACACTCAGCCAAGCTGGACAAACACTTAAGCTCGCGACACCCAGCGCGATCGCATATATAGAGAGGGTCCCTGTAGCCGCGCGAGGAGACCTCTTAAAAGAGGCAGCTGCTGATCTCTCACGGAAATGCGCGATTTCATGCTTGACCCAAGCTTCTGCGTAACATATCTGACAACTTCGAACCAGTGTCGTGGTTCTTCTGCAATTAATAACGTGAAGTATGCACTTGACGCCTGCAGCCTGCGCAAACTGCGAGATCGGAGTTCATCGATAGACTGCGCATTCAATGGATGGGTGACATGTGCGTTCGGCGCATAGACTAAACGAAATCCAAGATCGATCAACTTTAAGAACGCGTGCTGTTCTTCGTGACCGGGTATAAGTGTACCTGGTCCAAGGCGCTCGTTGAATCCGTGCCACCTTGAGAATGCGCTTCGACGAATTGCAAGGTTTGCGCCTAGTCCGAATGGTAGAAAAGTGATCTTTTCAAACCAATTGTGTATGTTGCGATCGACTAATATGCGATGTTCGCTTTGACCGGAGAACCCGCAGAGCTCGTACCACCGGATTCGCTCCGCTGCCGCATCCGGGGGCATCACTCTGCCAGCCACCAGCGCGACGATCGCATCCTGGAATTCCGCTGTTATCCAACTGAGCCACGTCGGGTGCGGGACCGCGTCGTCGTCGGTGTATGCCACGATGTCGCCGCGGGCCTCCCGTGCTCCGCGATTCCGAGCACGGCTCGCCCCTGGGTCACTCTCGAGCACATACCGCGCGCCCCATTTCGACGCAACCTTGTGCGCGTCCTCCTTCGTCGGGGCACTATCTACGACGATGACTTCAAGGGGAGCGGGATCCAATCTATCAACGGCCTCAAGGCATCGATCCAGGTCAGCATTTCGATCACGAGTGGGAACGACTACGGAAACCGTGAGCTTGGGCGTAGTCGCAGCACGATCTTGGGGGCGCCTATCATGTATTCTAGCTTGATCAGCCTCCGTGCGCGTCGTATTCACTCGACGCTCTTCTAAATAGGTGAGCCGATTTTCCGCTCCATGTCGAATCGCGTAATTACTATCGTGTAGTTTCAACTTAGAACTCCGGCCGGCTAACACCGGCACGCTGCTTATGCTCCTCGTCCTTGACTTCCCGCAAAATCGTAGAGTAGAAGGACAGACATTCGACTCCAGTCCTTTGTCGCGAAAACTCTGCCGTCCGGGGACCTTCGGGCCTCAAAGACGCCAGTGCGCGCAGAATTCCGGCAGAAAGGTTCCCGACCGGATTAGCTTGAATATCGAAATAGACGGGGCGATCTCCAGCTACCTCATGGAACACTGCGATATCGGAAGCCACGACCCGGCATCCGCACGAAACGGCCTCCAAAAGGGGAAGACAGAAGCCCTCAACCGCCGAACACGCAATGAACACCTCGCAGTTGCGATACATCCAAGCCAACTGCCCGTCAGAAAGCGAGGGTAACCACTCGATCCAATCATCGATCTCTAACGAATGCGCCAATTGTCGTAGCGACTCGGACTGCGGTCCCTTGCCGCCCACGATCGATAGGACAAGTTCCTTGCTGATAAGATTGCCTTTACGTAACTCACTAAAGGCCAGCAACAAAAGATCCAGGCGCTTGTTCGCCTGATGCTGAGCGACGGTCAACAAAAACGGGCCTGAACCCCGACGTTCGAGTATTTCGATCGTCGCTTGGCCCACTTCGGAATAGTTATGAACCAGCGACAGTGGAACTCGCGACGCCGCATCCCGGCAGTGCCTCACAAGTTCAGTACGTGTGACTTCGGAAACACACGCTACCCCGTCGCACGCACGAATACATTGTCTAAAGCTCAACCTCCTGCACAACCCATTCAGCCGCCCGAAGCTTTCGGCAAGATCAAACGGATAGAGGTCGTGAACCGTTACCGCAAGAGGCATGGCGAATCGCGATTTCATTATGGGAACCGGAAACCCAAGATGCACGATATCCGGTCCGTATTTAGCCGCAAGTTTAGGCAACCCAAACACGAACCATTTGTTTCGTGCAACCGCATCATTCGGAATGTTAACTCGGCTAACCTCAAGTTTCTCGGAAGTCAAGGCGAACACAGCATTAAAGTATTCAGACTGCCAGTCTCCAATGATTAACGTGATCCGGCCGACCTGTCTTATATCGCACAAGGCCCGCACAAGATTCGCTGCATGCCGGCAGACACCGGTGAGGCGGTTGAACCGAGCTAAGGCTGAGATAAGAACGTGCATCTGTCTTATCTACTTCCCTAACCATGACCGCATTGCTCCAGCGGTCACACGTAACAAGAATTCTGTATTGTAAACCAAGTACCGTCGCCCCAACCGCTTCGGTTCTTGAAGAAGGCGAAACAACCACTCCAGCCCGTGCTCCCGCATCCATCGCGGCGCTTGGCTAACACTACCGGCGTAGATGTTGAACGCCTGACCGACGCCGATCGCCGCCGGCACACTAATCTTCTGCCGGTGCGCATACATCCACAATTCTTGCTTCGGGCACCCTAGACCGATCCACAGCACATCCGCTTGCGATTCATTTATCAACTTGATAATGTGCTCGTCTTCCTCCGCGCTGAGCGCGCGAAATGGGGGAGAGTAGTACCCAGCAATTTTGATGCCGGGACATCTCTCCTTTAGATTTGCTACAAGCATCTTAACGACCTCGGGTGCCCCCCCATAGAAGAAATGACGATACCCTTCTCCTTGCGTTTTATGACAAAAGTCGATGAATAATTCGGGGCCGTACACTCGGCGATGTAGTCTCTGTCCAGAGCAGCGGCCCAGCCACACAATCGGCATTCCGTCGGGGACATTCAAGTCGCTCCGATTCAGCGCCTCCATAACTTGCATGTCGTGTTGACTTTCGACAACGCCGTGCACGTTCGACACCGTAATATAGTGGGCTCTGCGATCGCACTTAATCCACATTTCGATCCGTCGAATCACATCCGGGATTTGCACTGCTGCGAATCGCACTCCCAGAATGTCGAAATACCGCTCAGACGGCACCGGCAGGAGCTCCGGTTTTTCCGCGGCCACGTTCAGGCTTTCGTCCGGTAATGCTCGCGTGTCAACTGCGGCGCTGGCTTCACACGGCGAAAAGGAGATGTTCATAAGTGCTCGCTTTCATGTGCGCAGTTCATGTGGCCTCGTATCGACCGTTTAGCCGACGGCGCTTGCCTTTCCAGCTCGACATCGGCGCGCCTATCGACTACCACTTAGCACGATGCCGCCGCCTGCTGATCGACTAGTTTCATAGCCAACCTTTCAAGGTTATCCGCTGCGATCTGCGGCGTGTGATTCGCAATGGCTCTTTTGGAACATGCCCCCATCTTGGCAATCAGGCTCGGCTCTCGAAGGAATAACTCCATATAGCCTGCTAGTTCCACAGGGCTGCGTGGATCGAATGTGTAACCGTTCACGCCATTCTCCACAAGCTCGCTCGCGCCGGCCGATTGCGAGCATAGAATTGGCTTCTGAAACGCCATTGCTTCCGATACCACCATGCCCCATGTGTCCTCGAGAGAGGGCAGAACAAAAACATCCGCTGTTTCGAAATATGTTCCCAAGCAGTTGTATGGTACTCGCCCAATAACGTTGACGATTTCGCGCAAATTGAGCGATACCACTTTATCCCTTAGCATTGCTTTGTCGGGACCGTCGCCAACGATGTTGACCGTAAATTTGTAAGGCAATTTCTTCGTCACTAAATCCGCTGCCTCCAGCAGCAGGTTCCAGCCTTTGCGCCGGATAAGTTGGCCGATAAATAGGAAAACGGGATGCTGTTGCTTTCGGGCTTTATCGAGACCGCTAGTCCCGGACCGCAAAACCGTGCGATCGGGAACATAAAAAGTGCTGTGCTCGATTCTCGATCGATCGATCTTCAAAAGGTCGCGAAGATAGTTGCACCCTGCTTGTGAATTACAAATAGATGCATCGACTAGCTTGGCCATTATCCTTCGAGTTGTCAGGCGTATCGGGGAGTTTCTATATTCGGTCGTGTTCGAGATTCCATCCAATAAAACGATGACGCGGCTGCGCGTGAACAGCTTGTACACAATGGCATACGCGGTCCAGAGGCTGAAGACCGAAGTAAAGAGTATGTCCGGCTGGAAGCGGCGAAGTTCCAGAAGGATTGTCGGCGTCAGCCAATGAAAACCCCGGTATCCGAAATCCGGGGAAGCGATCCCTCGCTTCAAATCTATATGACGGTAACCTGCAATCACCTTCACCATAAACGCTTCGTCATACCCCGGCAGATAGCCGGTCCAATCGCCGGTGAAAACAACTGTCTGCGGAAACCTTTTCGTGAATTCGCGAAGAACTGGCTGCCAGTAGTAGCCGCCTCTCATGCTTGGCAGTAGCCAGGCAACGCGCATTTGCGCAGAGTCGAGCTTGCCTTCGATCGTTGCCGTACCAACCGCGCTACTCATTTCGAGGTCCGGAGTGGTCTCCAAAACTGACGGCTCAATGTGTCGCTAATCGATCCAAAAACGATTCTGAGATAGGGTAAAACCCAGAAGAACATCCAAAACATACCGGCATGTCTGCGGGCAAACAGCAGGTGCTCGCGCGGAGGGAGCCCTTTGCTGCTCATCATGTGCCGCCACCGTTTGCCGAGCGGCAATTCTGCGTCCAGAAATCCCCCGGTAATGTTATTCCACGAGCAAGTTCCTGCAAATCCCGGAGCAGCCCATATTGTGCATCCCGCCTTGCGCGCCCGCAAACCGTAGTCGAAATCGCCAACGCTGTGGCGAAATTCCGAGCTAAGGTTACCCACTTCCACTGCCACGGCGCGGGGTATCAGCACGCAGTTGCCGTTCATGGTGTCGCATTGGATAGGTTCATCACCGGGCGTTACAAGGCGGTATTTGAGAGGATGGACCCGACTGCTGCGGATTACTCCTCCATAAGTCGGCGCGCCCGTTTTCGCATTGCGCGTCGAACCGACCACGATTGGCCGGTTAGAGCCCTCAGCTCTAATGCGGCGGTAAGCCTCCAACAGCCTAGCTATAGCACCGGACTCGAGCAGCGTGTCGTCGTTCAGCCATAGGTAGAAATCGAAATTCTCTTTCAGGGCCTCGCGAAACGCGACCCTCATCCCTCCGCACCAGTAGAGATTGCCGTCGCCCGCGAGCACGCGAACCTGCGGAAACTCGGCGCGCACGGCCTCTGCGGAGCCGTCACGGCTGTTATCGTCGGTCAAAAAGACTCTCAACTCGCCTGGCGCCTTCTGCTCAAACAGGCGCGCCAGACACGCTAGAGTCGTAGCTTTTCGATTAAAGCTCGTGATTAGCGCGGCGATGCGCATGAATTTCTTTTCGTGAAGCTTCGAAAAACTGCTGGCTAGGCATCTCTCGGTGCTTGTCTATCACTTCGGCTCTATGTGCCAGAGGCCGCGGCCGGGCCTTGCAGTGCGCATAGCCGAACTCCGTTACGCCTCTGCCGATCCGATGAAGCGTTGCGCCGACGAGCTGAGTGCCGCCTGTTCAGCACGACAACAAGCGCGATAAAGAGTGCCGTAGAAAGATCATATGGCTCAAGCAGCCCGCTCTCGGTCATGTTATGGATCATGGTGAATATGAGGAAAGCCACGGGCCACAGGTCTGTCCGCGCGGCGCCGCCTGCCTGAAGTCTCACGGCCTGTTTAAAGACCTTAGCGTAGACGGCCAGGAATACAATCAGCCCGAGTAGGCCAACACTCAAACAAATCTGAAGAAGTCCATTGTGGCTCTGGCCGGGAAACCACTGTACTAGTCTCGCTACATAGTCTGCGTTACCAGCTTCGCGGGCCCAATACGCCCCATAGCCGTATCCGAACCATGGGCGTTTCAAAATGTCTCCTATCACGACGACCCAGACGGGAATCCGGCCAGTAAGGAAGCTGTTCCGTCCCACGAAATTCAGGAATGCTTCCATGTTGAATACGAGAAGAAGTATCCCTGACAAAAGCGCGCAGATCGGAGCAACCAGTTTGCGACGAAAGGAGTGCGTTCGTAGACCAATCAGCGCGGGTCGCAGAGCAACAAGAACAGCTAATCCCACCAATGGCGCTATCGAATCCGCAAATACGATGAGAGCGACGCAAGTGGCAATTGCGGCCGCTCTCAGAAGCCGCATCCCTCTTCGCGCTGGGAGGAAATAGAAACTGATCGCACCCAGGCCCATCGCGCCGCCCAGCCAGTTCTTCGTGAGGAAATCACCGCGCAACGAGCCATCGTACGGATCAAACGCGCGCCAGGGGGCGAACACTACGAGGGTGACCGTGGCGATCGCAGCAATTCCAACAACGACGCAGAGAAATTGAATTTGTTGTTGAATGCTTAGACGGACCCCCAAATAGACTCCCAACGCCACTGTTATCGCCAAATACATCAATGAATGAATGGTTGCCGCTCGAGTTCCGGACCATATGACTGAAATAGCGTTGATAGAAAACAGCAGCACCACCGGCATAGCTGCGCGCAAGCCTCGCAGCAACTGGTGCCAGCGCGGCAACAGGAACACCATCGACATGAGACATAACGCGACCTGAAGTAGATACGACGCACGGTCGGAATCTGCCGTTTCTTTGGGACCTGTGTCGGGCACCACCAGGGGGAGCAGTCCACCTGCGAGAAACAGCATGACGTATACGATAAAGAGGCATTCCGGAAGTCCGATGGTTTGCGTGCTTCTCGAAGGCGTAAGTGACTGAAGTCTGCTCAAAGTCATTGTTCCTGCACTACGTCAACGGAGGCGAGGCAAGTAAAGCACGGTCTTCTTCAGTCAAGAGCCGGTTGCCGAGTTTGCGATAGAGCGCACGAAAAAGGCGCGCGGTATGGTCCCAAGAGAACAGTTTCAACCGTTCTGCTCCCGCCCGAACAAGTCGTTGACGCAGAGGCTCGTCGGTCCACACTTTCCACAAGGCTTGGGCAATGGACTCGGGGTTGCGCGGATCGAAGAACAACGCGGCGCCGGCTGCCTGCTCTTTTAGCGGGCTGATGTTCGAACAGACCGCGGGCACGCGCGCATAGAACGCTTCGGTCAGCGGAAGCCCCCATCCTTCAAAACGCGTGGGAAAGATCAGGCACCTGCTCATGCGATAGAGACACTGGATCTCAGATGCCGGCAGGAATCCTAAAAAGCGCACCTGGTCCGTGAGCTTCAGCTCGCGTACGCGCTTCATTACGGTCGCAAAGAATTCTGTTGGATGCCCGGTGCAGACCAGCGGAATGTTCGTTTGGCGGCTTGATCTAACGATTGCCAGAGCCTCGAGCAAGCCGATGTGATTCTTGTGCTCCCAGGTCTCTGCGGGAAAGAAGGCGAACTGCGAGGGCAGTGCGTACTTTTGCCGAACGATATCCTGCTCAGGCAAAGCGGATTCGGCGGCAAAAGCGTTGGCAGGGGCCAAAGGGATAACCGCGATCTTGTCGGCCGGTAATCCAAAGTGCTGCACTAGGTCCTGTTTGCTCTGCGTTGACATTACTGTGACGGCAGCGGCTTGTTGGCAGAGGGTCCTATACACAACTTCCCGTTCGTGGTGCGTACGCGGAGTGAACAATTCGGGAAGATGTAAATGCTGCAAATCCTGGGGCGCGAAAATTGTGGGAATATCTGTCAGAAAGCCTCCCTGAGCGGTGAAATGCATCACCTCGATACCTTCGCGCTCGAGAGTCCCGTCCGATGGTCCAACTTGCGCTTGACTTATCCATGGTGCAACCTGCTCGTAGAGCTCCGCAACGCCCGGAAGCCGCTTGACGAACCCTCGCCATCGCGGAGGAGGTCTTCTGGTTACAGGAAGAATTCGACAACCATTGCGCAGGAAAGGCCTCAGCCATTCGTGCGAATCCTGAAAGGCGAGAAAGAAGTATTGCTCGTCTCCGTCGAGTTCCGCCAGTGCGCTGGCAAGCCCGGCAACGGTGGTTCGTACTCCGACGCAGTGGCCGATATCTGCAAATCGAGCATCTAGGCAGACCTTCAAAGGGCGCGCAGTATCCATTTCGCCAGGGCGTACCGTTCTTGACTTCAATCCGCCCGGAACTTCGGGCGTAGCAACCCGAACTTCGCGAACTTACTATGAATGGGGCGGAGTATTTTTTTCCACTCGTTTTCGTCGCTCGTCCTCTGCCACCAATCGCCGGCCAATGCGTACACTGCTGCCAAGAGGAGACCCAGGCCAAACCCGACTATACAGATAAGTCTTCGCTTGGGGAAGGACTTCTTTTCCGGCGCCTGCGCCGGATCGAGCAGCTGGGCTTCTGCGATGTGGCGGGACTCCTCGAGCTTTGCAATTTCGTATTGATCGGTTAGCGTTTCCACCGTAGCTTCGGCGGTCTTGGCTTCGCGGTAAAGATCCATATACTGGGTGGTTAATCCAGCGAGTTGCGTCATCTTTGAGGAGGACGCACTCCCGGAACCGGGGCCGCTCATTTCGCCAAATGGCTTCGCACCCGAGGCAGTCGCCCTTCCTTTGATCTGCTCCAGCTGATGCTGGAGTTCGGCAATTTGGGCCCTGGCT
>Ga0187782_10003948_pt1 | contig 11074 bp, 8 predicted proteins | sample 0715_SJ02_MP15_2_FD_132454 | JGI IMG/M metagenome (GOLD analysis project Ga0187782, IMG submission 132454) | Tropical peat soil microbial communities from peatlands in Department of Meta, Colombia - 0715_SJ02_MP15_20_MG | ecosystem: Environmental > Terrestrial > Soil > Wetlands > Peat | place...
ACGCGCTACAAAGGCATCATTCTGGCGGGAGGATCGGGCACACGGCTGTATCCGGTGACGCAGGCCATGGGCAAGAGTCTGCTTCCCGTCTACAACAAACCCATGGTTTATTACCCGCTGTGCACGCTGATGCTGGCGGGGATTCGCGATATCCAGCTCATCTCGACTCCGGACGATGTCCCCAAGTTTCAAGCGTTGCTCCGTGACGGCAGCCAGTACGGCATTCGTTTGCAATACCGGGCACAGCCGAAGCCGGAAGGAATCGCGCAGGCATTTCTCGTGGGCGAAGAGTTTCTTGCCGGCAGTCCTTGTGCCCTGGTTCTCGGCGATAACATTTTTTATGGGCATGACCTGGTCCGCGATTTGCGGGAGGCGGCGCAGAACGTCGGCGGAGCACGCATTTTCGCGTACCCGGTGCACGACCCGGAGCGCTACGGCGTAGTGGAATTCGACGCCGAAGGCCGGGCATTGAGCATCGAAGAAAAGCCGAAGCAACCCAAGTCGCGCTATGCCGTAACCGGGCTCTATTTCTACGATTCTGACGTGGTGAAGATCGCGAAATCCCTGAAACCGAGCGCGCGCGGCGAACTCGAGATCACCGACGTCAACCGCGTCTATCTGAGGAACGGAAAACTCAGAGTCGTAGTGATGGGGCGTGGTATGGCGTGGCTCGACACCGGCACGCACGAGTCACTGATGGATGCCGCGCTCTACATCCAGGCGATCGAGAAGCGGCAGGGATTGATGGTCGCGTGCCCGGAGGAGATCGCGTACCGTTCCGGCTACATCTCTGCCACCCAGGTGGAGCAGATTGCGAGCGCGATGAAGAACAGCAGCTACGGCGCGTATCTGCTGCAGCTTTTGACGGAGAAGGTATTCTGATGAGTGAAGCTTCCCTGGTGAAACCTGCGATGGATGCGTTCAGGAAAAGCCCGACTTCTCTGCCCAGCCTGTTGCTTCTCGAGCCCCGCGTGTTCGGCGACGAGCGCGGATTCTTCCTGGAAAGCTACAACCAGCGCGCATTGGCGGAGTTGGGTATCCACGAGCGGTTCGTACAGGACAATCATTCCTGCTCTCAGCGCAAGGTCCTGCGCGGGCTGCATTACCAGATCAAGCATCCGCAGGGCAAACTGGTGCGCGTCGTTGAGGGCGAGATCCTCGATGTTGCCGTGGACCTTCGCCGCAGTTCGCCAACGTTTGGCAAGTGGGAAGCCGTTCGCCTATCGGGCGGCAACCGGCGGATGCTGTGGATACCGGCGGGCTTCGCCCACGGATTCTGTGTGACTTCTGATCAGGCTCACGTCCTCTATAAAGCCACCGATTACTATGCTCCGGAGTACGAGCGCACGCTGGCGTGGAACGATCCGGACCTGAAGATTGACTGGGAACTGGACGGCGCACCGATCGTATCTCCGAAAGACCAGCGCGGCATCGCTCTCCGTGATGCCGAGACCTTCGAATAGGAAAGAGAAAATCAACGCCATGCGAGTAACGATCTTTGGCGCCTCCGGCCTGTTAGGCCAGGCGCTCATGCGCGAATGGAAGGGAGACCAGGTTGCGGGTCTCAGCGTTCAGGATGTGGACATTCGCGACGCGGCCAAAGTGCGCGAGGTGGTTGAGAAGAACCAGCCGGACTGGGCTGTACTGGCAGCTGCTTACACGGATGTAGATGGGTGCCAGAGCAATCCGGAACTGGCGTTTTCGGTGAATCGTGATGGCGCGGTGAATGTTGCCCAAGCGGCGAATCAGACGGGCGCGAGATTGCTCTTTCTCAGCTCGGATTATGTTTTCGACGGGACCAAAACATCACCCTACGAGATTGACGATCCCCGGAATCCGCAGAGCATTTATGGTCGGTCGAAGGCGGAGGCAGAGGTCCGGTTGCTGGAAGTCCTTCCGCAGTGCTGCATCGTAAGGACAGCATGGATGTTCGGCAGAGGCGGCAAATGCTTCCCGGACACGATTCTGAAGCTGGCGGCCAGCCGCCCCGCGCTGGATGTGGTGAACGACCAGCGTGGCTGTCCTACGTACTCGGTGGATCTGGCGCGGGCCATCATCCAACTGTGCCGCAAGGGCGCGACCGGCATCGTGCATGTCACCAATGCCGGGCACTGTTCCTGGTTTGAGTTCGCATGCGAGATCGTGAGGGGCGCGAGACTTGCCACGGAAGTGCGGCCGGTCAGTACACCGCAAATGGCGCGGCCCGCACCGCGACCCGCTTACTCCGTTTTGTCGTCGACGAGCCTGCGGAGTTATGGAATCGCTATGCCCACGTGGCAGGATGCGCTCCGCCGATATCTCGTCGAACGGGGGGCTTGAACGCTTGGGACGTCAACCGAACCGCCTCATTCTAAGACGTTTACACCATCCCTTGGCACGTTGGACCCTCCCCCTTTCGTAAGCCAACAGGCCCCACTTGCGTCTGGCCTCTAATTACCTCCGTAATACGGAACTGTCCTGGCGCGAAACTTACAATGCTAGCGTGGGGATTGTAGCGCTGAAGCACGCCCGGGCGTGGACGGCCACCATTTGTGTTCTGGTGTGCGCCCACGTTTTTCTGTCTCTGAGCGTGGCCCGCGGGTTTGCCCTCACCGCCTTCGGCGATCTACTGCAGAGTGTTCTTTTGTTCTGCGCGACGGCGGCCATTCTGGCTAACGTAAAGTCTGCTTCCCGAAAAACCGGCCTTTTCTGGACCCTCATGGGTCTGGGCTTTGGCATGTGGTTCTTTGTGCAGTTGCTGTGGACCTACTTAGAGGTCTTTCTCCGCCAAGAGGCCCCCAACCCGTTCGTCGGGGACGTGATTCTGTTCCTGCACGTAGTTCCCATGATGGCAGCGGTGGCTGTGCAACCCCACCTGCGCCAGGGTGATCACGCCATCCGCGTCGGCACTCTTGATTTCATTCTGCTGTTCACCTGGTGGCTCTTCCTCTATCTGTTTATCGTGATCCCCTGGCAGTATGTGTACCCGGCGGATCGCACGTACGGCCTCAGCTTCGACGTCTTGTACACCTGCGAACAACTGGTCCTGGGCCTGGGGTTGATTCGTGCGTGGTACCGCAGCACTGGCGTGTGGCGGGGCATTTACCGCGAATTTTTTGCCGCCGCCCTGCTGTCTTGCGGAGGTTCGTTTCTGGCCAACGAGGCCATTGACCTGCATCTCTATTACACCGGCAGCCTGTTCGACGTGCCCCTGGTGCTGGCTATGGCGTGGTTCGTGCGCATTGGCCTGTTGGCGCGCGAGGCCACCGCGAACGGCCCAGCCGAGGAGGTAGGCAGTCGCGGCCAGGGCATCTGGAAAGCGCGCCTGGCCATGCTGGCGGTGTCCCTGACCCCGTTGATGGTGGCCTGGGCCCAGTTTGGCGGCAATGCGCCGCAGCGCGTGCGATCCTACCGCCTGCTTCTGACGGTCGCCGTGATGGTGGTGATGGGATTCCTGATCATCCTGAAGCAACATTTACTCGACCAGCAACTGCTGAGCCTGTTGCGCCTGACCCGGCACAATCTTGACGAGATGTGCCGCATGAAGGATGCGCTCGAAGGCAAAGAGCAATCGCTTCGCTGGCACAGTCTGGAACTGCAACGCAAGAATCTGGAACTGCAGGAAATCTCTTTCACCGATGTGCTGACCGGCGCGTGGAACCGGCGTTACATGGAGGAGATCGTCAGTGCGGAAGCCGAGCAGGTCCTGCGCAATTACCAGCGGGCCCGTGGCGGAGACATCCGCAAGCTGGACCATCGCGATCTGGTCTTCATCATGGTCGACATGGACTTCTTCAAGGAAGTGAATGACGAACACGGCCACCCGGCCGGCGACCGCCTCTTGCAACTGGTCGCGCAACGGCTGGGGATGGTCGTGCGCAAATCCGATGTGCTGGTGCGCTGGGGAGGAGAGGAATTTCTTATCATGAGCCGCTCCACGGATCCCGCCGGGACCCCAGCATTCTGCAGCCGCATTCTCGAAGTCGTGGCGGCGACACCGTTCGATCTGGGCCACGGCATCGTCGTGCGCAAGACCTGCTCGGTGGGATGGGCGGCGTTTCCCTGGTACCGCGGCGCTTATGAGGCGATCTGCGCCGAAGAATCCATCGCGTTGTCCGATGCGGCCTTGTATCGGGCGAAAGCCCTGGGCCGTAACGTCGGCGTGGGAATCGTGCCCAGCGACGGCGCCGTCAGAAGTCCTCAGGCGATCACGGTGAAGTCGGTGGAGGAAGTCAACTCACGCCTGTCCCGCGTTGTCCTGACGCAATGCCCGGTCCTGAACACGGCTTCCGGCGGGCAATCCGAAGCCACGCGGCCTGCCAACAAGTCCAGCGTCTAGCAACATGTGGGTTTGCCAGCCTGACCTGGGCTTGCCCGGAGGGGCGGTTGGGTCGTACTCGATAGCCCATTCCGTCAAAACCCGCGGAGGGAGACAGGGTTCGCCCGGACCCGCTTGACCTCGGCAAGCCGGTTGTCTACATTGAGAAGCCGGTTCTCATAACTCACGAGGGACAAGTAGCCATGAATGCAAAGAATCCCGCCCGCAAGACGGGCCTGCGTCAGAAAGCACAACTCATGTCCGCATCGGAAATTGAGCGCACGTTGGTGCGGCTGGCATATGAGATCGTGGAAAAAAACGGCGGTGTCGACGCCCTGGGGCTGGTCGGAATTCGCCGCCGCGGCGTGCCCCTGGCCGAGCGCCTGGGCAAGATCATCACCCGCATCGAGAATGCCAAGGTCCCCGTCGGATCTCTCGATATCACCTTCTACCGCGACGATCTCTCGACCCTGGGGCCAAAGCCCGTGGTGCAGGAGAAAGAGATCGGCTTTGAGATCGAGGACAAGAACATCGTGCTGGTAGACGATGTTCTGTTCACTGGCCGCACCACACGCGCTGCGCTGGATGCGCTTTTCTCGCACGGACGGCCGCGGCGCGTGCAACTCTGCGTGCTGATTGACCGCGGACATCGCGAGATTCCCGTAGAGGCCACCTTCGTCGGCCGCAACGTGCAGACCACCATGAACGAGGTGATCGAGGTCAAACTCACCGAGATCGACGAGGCAGAAAAGGTTCTGCTGATGGAGAAGTAGGCGCTGTACGATTCGCCAAGAACGAAGGACGGCGGATACTCCGCCGTCCTTCTTCGTTCCGATGGGCAATCATCTAAGCTATTTTCGTGCACACCGCCTTCGTCTGGGTGTAGAGATTGAGCACATCATGGCCCATCTCACGGCCCCAGCCGGATTGCTTGTAGCCTCCGAAGGGCAGCGCCGCGTCGAAGATGTTGTAGCAGTTGATCCAGACGGTGCCGGCGCGCAGCAGTTCCGCCATGCGATGCGCTTTGCTGATGTCGCGCGTCCACACCGCGGCAGCCAGACCGTAGTCGCTGTTGTTAGCGCGAGGAATAATCTCCTCCGGATCGGTGAACGGCATCGCTGTCACCACCGGTCCGAAGATTTCTTCTTTCACTACCTTCATGTTTTCCTGCGTGTTGACCAACACTGTGGGCTCGACAAAGTATCCGCGGTCGCCTGCCTTGTGGCCACCGACAACGGCTTTGGCGCCTTCAGCGAATCCGGCCTCGAGGTATCCGCAAACGCGATTGAGTTGTTCCTCCGAGACCAGCGGTCCCATCTGCGATTTCGGATCAAGTCCCGAGCCGACTCTGATTTGTTTTGCGTTCGCGGCCACTCCTTCGACGACCTGATCGTAAACCGCCTTTTCGACGTACAACCGCGACCCAGCACAGCAGCACTGGCCGTGGTTGAAGAAGATGGCGCTGGCAGAGCCGGGGATAGCGGCTTCGAGATCGGCGTCCTTGAACACGACGTTGGGAGATTTCCCGCCCAGTTCCAGGGAGACTTTCTTGAGATTCCCAGCGGCGGCATGCACGATCAGTTTGCCCACCTCGGTTGAGCCGGTAAAGGCGATCTTGTCCACGTCGGGATGAGCAGCGAGCGCCGCTCCTGCCGTCTCACCGTAGCCAGGAACAATGTTGACTACGCCATCGGGGAAACCGGCTTCCTGAATCAGTTCGCCCAAACGCAGCGCCGAAAGCGGCGTTTGCTCGGCGGGCTTCAGCACCACGGTGCAACCAGTGGCCAATGCCGGTCCCAGCTTCCACACGGCCATCAGCAGCGGGAAGTTCCAGGGAATGATTTGCCCGACGACTCCGACCGGCTCCCGCAGCGTATAGGCGAGATATTTTGCGCCCGGAGTATACGGCACCGAAATTGGAATGGTGTTGCCCTCGATCTTGGTGGCCCATCCCGCCATGTAGCGGAAAAGATCCACTGCCAGCGGCACATCGGCCGCTTTTGCAATCGCAAGCGGTTTGCCGTTGTCGAGGCTCTCCAGGTAGCCGAACTCTTCGGTGTGCTGCTCCAGCAGATCAGAGAGTTTCCAGATCAGGCGGCCACGTTCCGAGGCGGTCAGGCGGCGCCAGGGACCGTCGTCAAAAGCATGGCGTGCTGCCTTGACGGCCCGGTCGATGTCTTCGCGATCTCCTTCCGCGACCTGGGCGAGAACCTCACCGGTTGCCGGGTTATATGTGGGAAAAGTCTTGCCGGAAGCGGCATTCACCCATTTTCCATTGATCAACATCTTGCGTGGTTTTTCGATGAACTCCGCGACTTGCGGATGAATTTCCGCGGTCACTGCGATGCCCATACGTCCTCCTTAGGTCGAGCAGCTTCTTGCGCGAGAAAAATGATGCCGGGCGGATGAAGACGCTGGGGAAGATGCTAGCGCTGGACGGGAACAAATGCAACTGCATCCTGGGTGGGGGATATTGGGTGACGCAGCGCTGTAGCGCTGCGCTAAGGGTCCTGTCGAGATTGCTGGCTCTAGCTGCTGTGGTTGCCTTTTCTACTACCGGGGCCGCTACTCCCCGTACGGTACCCAGATGTTCTTTACCTGTGTGGCGTGCTCCAGGAACCACTGTCCCTCGCCCTGTTTGGCGTCGAACCAGTCGATTACGCGGCCCTCGTTGGTCCACACTTGTTTCAGATTTCCCGTGGACATCGCTTTCGCTGCCGCGACCGTCGCATCATCTCCATAACACCAAATGGCGTCCACGTCATCGTGTTCGGCCAGGGTTTTCAAAAGTTGCGAGGCGTATCCGGTGACAATGTTCACCGCACCGCCCGGCAGATCGCTGGTATCGAACAACTGATAGAGATCGCCGGTAATCAGCGGGTATTTCTCCGAAGGAACCGCAATCACGGTGTTGCCGACCGCGAGTAGCGGCATCACCAGCGAGAAGAACCCCAGCAACGGCACCTCCGCCGGACAGATTACGCCCACAGTTCCAATCGGCTCGTTCATCGCGATCGCGATGTTGCGAAACGGCGGATTGTGCACCGCGCCGTCGAACTTGTCAGCCCAGGCCGCGTACGAGAAAATGCGCTCGATGCTGCAATCGGACTCCGCCGCCGCTTGCTTCTCGCCAACCACGGCTGCGAGCCGGTGAACGATTTCCTCCCGCCGCTGCGCCAAATTCTCCGCGCAGTAATAGAGAACCTGAGCGCGATTGTGCGCCGTCGCTTTCGCCCAAGCTTCCATTTTGCGCGCGGCTTCGACGGCGTTACGAATATCTTTGCGATTGCCCAGCGGAGCTTCGCCCAGCAACCGCCCGTCCGCAGCCCGCACCGCCAGGCTGTAGCCGGAATCCGGCCGCGCCTGCTTGCCGCCGATGTAGAGCTTGACGGTGCGGTCGATGACGGGCGCGGTTGCCTCCGCGGGTTCTTCGGGTTCCGGAGCGATGGGCGCACTCGAAGCCGGCAATTTCGGCGCGTGCTTGAACCACCGAGGCTCCACGTATTCGAGCAAGCCTTCGCGGCCGCCCTCGCGTCCGTATCCGCTCTCGCGGTATCCGCCAAAACCGCAGGCGGCATCGAACAGGTTGGCGCAGTTCACCCAGACCACGCCTGCTTTCAGTTGTGCAGCCACGTGCAGGGCCACGTTGATGCTCTCGCTCCACACGCACGACGCCAGGCCATAAACCGTGTTGTTGGCCAGTTCAACAGCCTCTCGCGGCGTGCGAAACGTCATCGCCGCCAGCACTGGGCCGAAAATTTCCTGCTGCGCCACGATCGAAGTGGGATGCACATTGCTCAGCAGTGTCGGCGGATAATAAAAACCGCGCGACGGCAATGCCACCTTCGGTTGCCAGCAGGTCGCACCCTCCGCCACGCCCTGCGCCACCAGGCGCTGAATGCGATCCAGTTGCACCCGCGCCACGATCGCGCCGATATCAATCGCTTTGTCGAGCGGGGGCCCAATGCGCAGTGTGCTCATGCGATCGCGAATCTTCCCGGTCAGCGTCTCGGCAATACTCTCCTGCATCAGCAGGCGCGAGCCCGCGCAACAAACCTGACCCTGATTGAACCAGATCCCGTCCACCAAACCTTCGACGGCGCTATCGAGATCGGCGTCGTCGAAAATAATGAACGGAGACTTCCCGCCCAGTTCGAGCGACAACCGTTTGTGGCTGGCCGCGGTCGCGCCGCGGATGGCGCGCCCAACTTCGGTCGAACCGGTAAAGGCAATCTTGTCCACATCGGGATGCTTCACCAGCGCCTCGCCGGTCGAGCCGTCCCCGGTCACAATGTTGACCACCCCAGGCGGCAGGCCGGCTTCCTGGCACAACTCGGCAAACGCCAATGCGGTCAGCGGCGTAAACTCCGCCGGCTTCAGAACAACGGTGTTTCCTGTGGCCAGAGCGGGCGCGATCTTCCACGCCAGCATCAGCAACGGGAAATTCCACGGGATAATCTGGCCCACCACGCCGCAAGGTTCGTACTCAGGGAACTGCTGCGGGAGCAACTGCGCCCAGCCGGCGTGGTAGTAGAAATGCCGCGCCACCAGCGGAATATCAATGTCGCGGCTCTCGCGGATGGGCTTGCCGTTGTCCATGGTTTCGAGCACCGCGAGCAGCCGGGAATGTTTTTGCGCCAGCCGCGCCACGGCGTACAAATAGCGCGCCCGGGTATGCGGAGACAGCGCGCGCCATTGCAGAGATGCGGCCCGCGCGGCGCGAACCGCCGCATCAATGTCGGTGGCGCCTCCTTGTGCAACCGAAGCCAGTTTCTCACCGGTCGAGGGATCGATCGTGTCAAAATACTCGCCCGCCGCCGGCGCCTGCCATGTTCCGTTGATGAAATGCGCAAATCGCTGCTTGTGCCGCTCCAGCCACGCCCTCGCTTCTTTGGGATCCTCGGGAGCCGGTCCGTACTCCATGCTGACGAACTTCTCCGCAATGCTCATATCGATCTCTCTCACGCCATGGGATGCCGGTACTCCGCCGAGTACCGCCCGGTTGCGTAATGCTCCAGTTGCCGCTCGATGTCGCCCAACAACCCGCTCGCGCCCAGGCGAAACAACTCCGCGCACATCCACGGCCGTCCCAGTTCTTCTTTCATCAGGGCAAGCCAGTCAAGAGACTGCTTGGCGGTTCGAATTCCGCCCGCCGGCTTGAAACCGACGGCCATTCCAGTTCGGAGCGCGTATTCCCGGATCGCCCGCGCCATCACCAAACTTACCGGCAGCGTGGCGTTGGTCGGCTCTTTACCCGTAGAAGTCTTGATGAAATCTGCACCCGCCATCATGGCCACGAAGCTGGCACGCGCTACATTGCGAAGGGTCAGCAGATCGCCCGTTCCCAGAATGACCTTCATGTGAGCCGCGCCACAAGCTTGTTTGAAAGCTGCAATCTCGTCGTAGAGCGCCTGCCAGCGTCCATCAAAAACATGAGCGCGCGTGATGACTACGTCAATTTCATTGGCGCCCGCTTCGACCGACCTTTGAATTTCCGCCGTGCGCTCGGCCAGCGGCGACAAGCCCGTCGGAAACCCGGTCGACACCGCTGCCACCCGCACCCCACTTCCTTCCAGCGCACGCAGCGCGGTCTCAACGAACAAGTGATAAACGCAAACCGCCGCGACCCGTACACCGAGCTCCTCGATCCCGAGCTTCTGCACGAGGTCCTGCTGAATCGGTTGCCGCGCCTTGGCGCACAGCCGCCGTACCCGCTCCTCCGTGTCGTCCCCGGAAAGTGTGGTCAGATCCATGCACGTAATGGCGCGCAGCAGCCAAGCCGCCTGCCATTCCTTCTTCACGGTTCGCCTCGCGACTTGGGTTTGCGCACGGCGTTCAACCGCGCTCGTGTTCACGCGAACTTCCTGGATCCAGTTCAGATCGAGCGGGATGCCGAAGTTGGCTTGAAGCTCACGACCGCCGAGCGTGGCGATCGCCGGCAGAGCTTGCGGGTTCCGCGCGGCAACTTCACTTCCCGTTCGTTTCTCCTGGCCGGTTGGCATTCGAGGTGTAATTGTACGGCAAAGCCCTCGCCCAAGGTTTACAATGACGCACGATTTGGCAGTTCCGACAAAGTCGGGCTGCCAGATTAAATCTCTATGCCCAGGAAAACCCTGCCCGCCGGCATTCGAAAAAAACTCGAAGACGCCGCTGCCAAGGTCATGAAGAACGCGCATGCTCCCTACTCGAACTTCCACGTGGGAGCGGCGATCTTGCTGACCAATGGGAAGGTTTTCTCCGGCTGCAACGTCGAGAACGCTTCCTATGGGATGACCAACTGCGCCGAGCGAACGGCGATTTTTTCCGCGGTCGCGCAACTGGGGCCGAAGATTGAAATTCGCGCCGTGGCCGTCACCAACGACCATGGAGCCGCTTGCTCGCCGTGTGGGGCGTGCCGCCAGGTGATCTATGAATTCGGCCCCAACGCGGTGGTTTTCTTTCGCGGCAAGCGCGGGCCGAAGCAGGCACACATTACCGAACTTCTTCCGGAAGGATTCCGCCTCCTTTGAGCCAGCCCACCTCTGTGCCGCGAACTTTCCGTGCCATTGATGTGATCCGCAAAAAGCGCGATGGCGTTGCGCTTTCGCGCGAAGAGATCGGAGCGCTGGTCAACGCCTACACCAAGGACGAGATTCCCGACTATCAGGTTTCGGCATGGCTGATGGCCGTCGTGCTTCGCGGCATGACGCGGCCGGAGACCGCGGCTCTCACCGATGCGATGCTCCGTTCCGGCGAGGTGCTCGATCTTTCTTCTTTGTCTGCAAAGAAAGTGGACAA
>Ga0187782_10003949_pt1 | contig 11073 bp, 11 predicted proteins | sample 0715_SJ02_MP15_2_FD_132454 | JGI IMG/M metagenome (GOLD analysis project Ga0187782, IMG submission 132454) | Tropical peat soil microbial communities from peatlands in Department of Meta, Colombia - 0715_SJ02_MP15_20_MG | ecosystem: Environmental > Terrestrial > Soil > Wetlands > Peat | place...
AGTCCAGTCCGCAGCAAACAAGAGAATTAAGGATAGTTTCCGCTGATGTTGCGTCCCGGTGAATTGGCGCTGATGGAGAAGTTGCCGGCGAATGGGTGTACGCCTGAGGAAGCGCAGCAATACTCGCGCTGGCTGGCAACGCATCACTACGAAAACTTCAATGTGGTGTCCTGGCTGCTGCCCAGGGAATTGCACCAGCATTTCTACAATGTCTACGCGTACTGCCGCTGGGCCGACGATCTGGGCGACGAAATTCCGGCGAAAGAGCGGGCCCTCGAACTCCTCGAGTGGTGGGAGACGGAGCTCGATGCGTGCTACGCAGGCAAGCCGTCGCACCCTGTCTTTGTGGCGCTGCGAGAAACAGTAACCGCGAAGAACATCCCCAAACAGCCATTTGCGGACTTGCTGAAGGCATTTCGGCAGGACCAGGTGGTGAAACGCTACGCGGATTGGGATGGCGTGCTGAATTATTGCGTGTATTCGGCGAATCCCGTGGGGCGGCTGGTGCTGTATTTATGCGGCTACCGCGATGAAAAGAGGCAACGGCTCTCGGATGCGACCTGCACCGCGCTGCAGCTGGCGAATTTCTGGCAGGACGTCGCGCGGGACCTAGAAAAGGGGCGCATTTACATACCGTTGGACCGCGCCGCGGTGCACGGGTTGAGCGAGGAAGCCATCGTCGAGAAGAAGTTCGACGCCCGCTACGTGTCGTTGATGAAGGAATTGATCGAATACACGCGCGGGCTGTTCGAGCAGGGAATGCCGCTGGCAAAGATGGTCGAGGGCAAGTTGCGAGTAGACCTGGAAATGTTCAGCCGCGGCGGGCTGGCGGTTCTCGATGCGATCGAAGCGATGGGCTATGACACGCTGCATCGGCGCCCCGCTATCAGCAAGGGGAAGCAGATTCGCTTGCTGGGGCGGACTTTGTTGGCTCACGTTGTCGCCGGCAAGGGCAGCGGCGGATTTCCCCGCGAAGGCGTAAGCCAGGTTTTTGCGGACTCGGCGTCGCGCGAGATAGCCGCATCCTATAGCGAGTGCCATCGAATCGCACGGGAAGCGCGGAGCAATTTTTATCCTGCGTTTTTCCTGCTGCCTAAACCGAAGCGCGATGCAATCGTGGCGCTCTATGCGTTTATGAGGCTGATTGATGATGCCTCGGACGATGGCGCGGACCTCGCGGCTAAGCAGCGCACTCTCGCCCGGTGGCGTGGGGCGCTGGACGAAGCCATAACTGGGTGCTCGCAGGTATTCGACGGCAACGCGGTTTCGCCGTTGCCCAGCGGATTTCTGAATGGTGAGCGGGAGGTGTTACCCGCGCTGGCAGACACGGTCGAACGCTACAATATGCCGGTCCGTTATTTGCATGACCTTATCTCCGGGGCGGAGATGGACCTCACCGTCCGCAGTTATCCTTCATTCGAACGGTTGAAAGAGTATTGCTATCGGGTGGCGGGCACGGTGGGTCTGACGTGCACACACATTTTTGGTTTCCGCGATGCCCGGGCGCTGGATTTGGCGGAAAAGCTCGGGCTGGCATTTCAACTGACGAATATCATTCGCGATGTGCACGAGGATTCCGCACGTGGCCGCGTGTATCTGCCCGAAGAGGATTTGGCGCATTTCAAGGTGGCAAAGGAAGACCTTGGGCGAAACGAAGGCACCCTGGGAGCGCACGAATTGCTGCGTTTCGAAGCGGATCGCGCCTGGAAGCTGTACGAAGAGGGCGCTGAACTGTTCGGACTGATCGAAGAAGACAGCCGGGCGACTCTGTGGCTGCTGACACACACCTATAGCGCACTGCTGGCGCGGATCGAGTCTTTGGATTTTGCCGTTTTCGGGAAACGCATACGATTGACGAAAGCGGAGAAGCTGAAGTTGGTGGCCAAGGCGCGATTCGGGCGCCACACGGAAGAGAACATACTTGCCAAGCGTAATCGTGATCGGGGGCGGGCTCGCGGGGCTGTCGGCGGGCGTAGCGCTGGCTGAAGCCGGCTGGCGCGTGCGCTTGTTCGAGCAGCGGCCTTATCTCGGCGGCCGGGCAACGTCCTACGTGTTGCCGGATGGCGAGCACGTGGACAATTGCCAGCACGTGACCTTCGGGTGCTGCACGAACCTCGAAGATTTTTATCGCCGCGTCGGTGTGGCCGATAGAATCAAATTTTTCGACCGGCTCTTGCTGGTCGATCCGCAAGGACGCCAAGGCGCGTTGCATGCGGGTTTCTTGCCGGCGCCGTTGCATCTCAGCGGGTCGTTTTTGACGTTTTCCTTGCTTTCCGCGAAGGACAAGCTGGCGATTGCGCGGGCTATGTTTTCCATCGTCCGCGGCCGAGGCATGCCCGAGCAACTCAAGGGACAAACGGGCATCTCCATGCTTGATTGGCTGCAGAAGACTGGGCAGACCAAGCCCGCGATCGAGCGGTTTTGGCGGGCCGTTCTGGTGAGCGCCCTTTCCGAAGAACTCGACGCCATTGACGCGCATTACGGAATCCAGGTTTTCTGGAAAAGCGTATTGGCCACCCGAAAGGGATACTTGATGGGCCTGCCTACGGTAGAGTTGGGCACGCTGTACGACCTTTGTCGAACATCCATTCAAGCGAAGGGCGGGGAAGTGAATTTTCGCGTTCCGGCGCGCGGGCTGCGAATCGACGGCAACCAACTCAAGTCGGTTATGTTCGATGAGGGTAGGGAAGAAGCGGGCGACGCGTGTGTGCTGGCGCTTCCTCACGACACGCTGGACGAGCTATTGCCGCAGGAAGTGAAGTCCGCCCATCCGGAACTCGCGAATATCAGCAAAATCAAAGACGCGCCAATCACCGGTGTGCATTTCTGGTTCGATAGGGAAGTCACGAGGGAGCCATTTATCACTTTGCTGGACACGACGACGCAATGGGTTTTCAACAAGACGGCGTTGTACGGCCAGAGAAATGGCAGCGGCGGCGAGAAGGGGCAGTACCTGCAGCTTGTCATCAGCGCCTCTTATGACCTGCTGCAGAAGCCTCGTCAGGAGATCATCGATCTATGCCTCGCGGAGGTGCGCCATGCGCTTCCCGCGGCGCGCGAAGCCAAACTGCTCAAGGCCACGGTCATCAAGGAGGCGGCGGCCACATTTTCCCCGCAACCTGGAGTGGATCGCTGGCGTCCAATGCAGGAGACCCCGATCCAAGGGATGTTTCTGGCCGGAGATTGGACCAGTACCGGCTGGCCTGCCACGATGGAAGGGGCCGTGCGCAGTGGGTATCTTGCCGCTGAAGCTGTGCTGCGCAACGCCGGCACGCCGCGAGCGTTTCTGAAACCCGACCTGGCGCCCGATGGTTTCATGGCTCTGCTGACCCGATATCAGATATCTGATATCCGATATCCGTAGGAGTGCCAGCACAAATTAGCGGCAAAGAATCTCGGGACCGACCTCGAAAGACAGGACGTGGCGCTCGTTGATCGTCAAGCCCTGCAAGGATGAATCCAGTTCGTCGTAGGCGCCCTTGTTGGCAGCCAGGAAAGCCCGGTAAGCGGGCTCCGAGTCCCAGAAGTCCAGGGTGAAGTAGCAAGAATCGCGGGAGGGATCGTGCAGGAGTTGAGTTCCGCGGAAGCAAGGATCGCGGCGGAAGAGCTGAACCCAGTCCCCGCCCGGCCCATAGGCTCTTTCAAACCCCGGTTGATTTCCCGGCTTGACTTCGAAGTGCCAGAGGATTACAAACATAGTTGTCCCATCTTCTGCCCTGCGGCATCCCAGGATAACTTCAACGGGGAAGACTGGTGTGCCGGGCACGTGAAGCATTCCGATCGGATCATATCGGGAAAACGAGTGGATTTAACCCAGTCGTGTAGCAAGTTGGAGTGACAGTCCGTTGCGGCTGACGGACGGAGGCGTTTGTGGATCGCAAGTATGGCCACCGCGGCTATCGAGAAGCGGAAAAACAGGAAAGACACGAAAAAAAGGATAGAGAGCGCAAACCGCCGCAAGGCGGACCGCGCGGCGCTGCGGATCACCTTGGTCCGCGCACGCCAAGGATGGTGGGCACGGTAACGCGCGCGCGCTGCTCGAACTGCGGCGCGGTACTTGTGGCCGGATTCGATCCCAAGGGCCAGTGTCCGAAATGCAATTTTGAGTTGCACAGTTGTAAGCAGTGCCGGTTTTTCGATAGCGGCGCGCAATTCGAGTGCACCCAGCCGATACCCGCGCGCATTTCGCCGAAAGACGCCAAGAACGAGTGTACGTTTTACGAATTTCGCACCACGGTAGAAAAAGACACCGCGCCGACATCGTACATGCAGCCCACACAAACACCCACGGAAGTTCCACAAGCGCGGCCGCTGGATGCGCGCCAAGCCTTCGAGAACCTTTTCAAGAAGTAGGTCTAAATGTAGCGCCGCGGCCTTCAGCGCGGCACTGCGTGCTGTACTCCTCCCAGCCCCAATCGTGTGCGCGGTGCGAAGCGCCCGGGACGAGTCACTCTCGTTCCTGTTCTGGTTAGCCATAATCGAGTGGCTACCCCCTACCCCCCCACCTTTTTCGGTACAGAGTGCGCGCGGGCGCCGCACCCTTCGCTTTTCACCGCGCGGACTTCTTTTCTCTTAATGTAGCGCTGGCTTTCATGCCAGCTCTTTACCGCGTCCGCGCCTCAGCTTGCCCTGAGCCTCGAAGGTCCCCCGTTTTCTTCCCCTGCAGACCGGCCAGTGCCGTAGCCACGAAAAAAATTAGCCCAGGGCGTCAGCCCTGGGAGCCTTTATCCTTGGTACTTGGAATCCCGCTGCTGGAATGCTGGCCGCGTGCCTTCGAGCACGTCGACCGTATAGCGGTTTAGAGCCGGGTTTTCTAAGGAACCACTGAGGTACCTGACCCTATTTTTGGCTACCTTGTCGATAGAACAATGGATGACCTGATCTGCGTCGCAGACGACCGCTAAATTAGGATTGTGCGTAACAATAATCACCTGCCGCCGTCCTCGCGCTTCTTTAATGCACGGCACCAGGAGATCGTATACCGTTTGGTTATCTAAGTTTTCTTCTGGTTGGTCAATAATGAGCGGGACATCACGCCGGTCAATCAAGAGGTAAAAGATTAGCAACAGCGTCCCCCTCTCGCCCGGTGAAAGCTGTTGCAGGTCCTTTCCAGCCCATTTGAGCGAGTACCGAGGAACAAGCCACTCGAGGCAGAAGATCGAGTTCAGGACATCGAGCACCGTGCTTCCTTTTTTCAATTGATCGGAAATCATAACGGGCGGACTAGGGTTCTCTCTTTTGTCGAAAGTTAAGTGCTCCACCAAGGTGTCTAAGAACTTGACAGTTCCGTCCTCAGTGGAAAAGTCGGCCGTCTCAGTTAAGCTAGTCAGCCGCTTTCTGCCTTCCTCAGCCCCGCTGAAAAAGCCTTTTCGGGATTGACTAACGTGTTGAAAAAGCCTGTCGCCAAGGTCAGCATTCGCAATTAAGGCTTCAAAATCGAAAAGGAACTTGCTTGCCATGAGTTCGTGTTTTTCAATGAATTCCTGGACGGGCGTATAGAGAGTTCTGTAAATCTGAATCAATTCTTGCAATCCGCGGTGTATTTCCCTTGCCTTGAGCTCCCGTTCACCCGTCTTGGCTTTGAGTTGAGCCGGAACCTTTGAAAGGTCCGAAATCTGCGCCTGCAAGTAGTTGATTGTTCCAGGCTGTTCGGGGTTACCTACGATTAGATTTCTCCGCTCTGTCCAGTCCTGGAGACTTTTCAAGTAGGCCTGGTATTGAGCGTTTGGCGCATCTAATTGTGACGTCAGTTCGTCCATCCTTTTTCTTGAGGCTTGTATCTCGGTGGTCAATCTGGTCATCTCGTTCTGCGCACCGAGGGCTGCACGTTCGGCCTCGTCTCGGATTGTCGAAACCTGCTCCGAGTCGATTTGAACCTTGATCAGGTTCTCCGCACTTACACCTAACTCGGTGCAGTCGGCCTCGGCGTCCGTCAGGAACTTCTTGTAAAAGAGCGCAAAATTTGCAAGTCGCTGGAGGATCCGCTCTGCTACGGCCTTTCGGAGTTGTTGCGTCTTTCTTACAGAATCCGCAGCACTCGAAGCGGTCGATAACGTCTTGACTTTTTGGCGCTCCCTTTCAATAGCGTCGCCTATCGCTTGCAACTCAGCCCGCTTTAGCGGGTCCTTCTCCGGTTCTTTCATTTCCACAGGCTTAGAGTTGTCGTGAGCTTCAAGCTCACGGTGCTTTTCGGAGAATAGGCCATCAAGCTTCTGCCTGGTTTCCTTTGACATTAGTCCCTGAAGCTCAAGAATCTGCCTATTTAGTTCTCTCAATTCACTTCGGATTCCTTCCATTCTCGCGAGGATCTGTTCAGTCAGGTATTCGATGAGCGCGTCCAAAGAGCTGGTTCCCAGCTTGGCTGCCTCATCCACGTGCGAAAAGATCACAGCCTTGAGCTCCTTCTCGAATCGGCTGTTTGTGGACTGCAACTCGTTGCAAATGACCTCGATGTGATGCTGCGGAATGTACGAAACCATTTCTACCGCGTCACTCGGAACCTCCTCTGATAGCCGCCGGGTTACATAGTGTCCGTCAACCCATTTGAGCATGGCCTCAAACTGACTCGCCTTGTTCAGTTTGGGTTGCCTGAATTTTGTGGGGTGGAGAAAACTGAAGTCTCGATGCTGGGCTGTGTTCCCCAAAAGCCCAACGCTCTCGACGAGGGCCGTTTTTCCCATGCCCTTGTTTCCTATGATTGCGATAAGACCGGAATTGAGGGGCACTTCTCCTGAGAACCACGCCTCCTCGAGGGTTGAGGCGACCAATTTCCTGAAAGAGATCGATTCGAGGTACTTGGTCTTATTCTTTTTGACGCGTTCCTCAGATGGAGGAAGCTCCCCTATGTATACACGCTCACAGGGCTCGCTGAGAATTTGTTGAAAAGCCTTGAATGTAGGATCAGCCTTGATCCAGCATAGGGCTTTGACCGCGTAATTCTTGATATCGTGATTATCCGAGCAGATTATGAGTGGGCGTTTGAAACCGATATCCGGAAAAACAATCTGCTCGTACCTTGCCACGTCCTCGGGTCTCCCGATCTCGAACAGATCGATGTGTTTCTTCGCAATGTCCGACTTAAATGCCTGCTTATACGGATGCTGGTTGCCGATGTTTTCAAGGGAACTGCTTTTCCGACCTACGTGGACCGACACAATTCCGCCTAGCTGGTGAATTAGGTCGGCAGCTCCCTCGAACCTTACGTACACCCTTTCGTGCGTAGCCTGCGCTACCTCGGCAGCAGTGAGCTTGAGAGGACCTTGTAGTTTCGTCCAAATATGCTGAGGATCCTCGGTCTCGGCGAATATTCCGATAAGATGTACAGATTCTCTACCCCCCAGCTCGGAGCGAAGTTCAATTCCAGGAAAGACAGTCAGATCCTCGCCGGCCAGCCTCTGTAAGTCCCTTATTCGGGCAGGGTCAATCGTGTGATGGTCCGTAATTGCCACCGCGACGACACCGTGTCTCTTCAGGCCCTCAACTATCTCAGAGTTAGTGACGGAGCCGTTTCCATAGTCGAAGGATGACGGCGTGTGGAACTGTAGGTCCCATTTTCCCCAGAGTGAGCCGATTGGCCGGTTTCTCATGGAAGCCCCGGAAACACGAACAGCAAGTAGTTGCAACTGATGGTAGAACCGTTAGTTTAGCAGAGATGTGATATCTGGCCGGTAGATCACCGTCATCGTCACCGACCGTGCACCGGCGGCGTCTCCTACCAACGAATGCGTGCCACTCTGCTTCAGCACTGCCGGCTGTGCGGCGGGTGGCCCATCCCTTGCGCTTTTTGCAAAGGGTGGGGGCGCTTTTCGCTGGCTCTGTCCCGGAGCATTCGAATAGATAACGACTTGATTATCTGATTGACTCGCTAACGAATCCGTGTTATCATATGTTGTGATAGTTGCAACGAAGCCTCGCCGAGCCGTTCTGTACCATCCCTCGTTTTGCACGTCCCACGTAAGTCCTTTCCTTCCCCTTCTTGGCGTCCATTCCTCAATAACCACCTTTGAAGTCAAGACTTACAAAAAACATAGGGGTTGGGGTACCCAGTCGTTCTTCCCGTACATCGGTTCCGTACATCGCTGTCTTCGCCCCAATCCTTTTCCCTTCAAAGCCTTCCAAGCCGTACACAAAAAACACCAGGGGTGGGCCTCCCAGACGCCTTATACCTTGCACTTTGCACTGCTTTCTCTTCTCTCGCCACTCGCCACCAGCCACTCGCCACTGCCTCACACGCCGGGCGTTGCAACCGGCCAAAAGGACTCCGCGCTTCCCGATCGCTTGCCCAGAGCGCCAGCGAAGGGCCACTTTTTTTTCAATCATTTGTGCACTCTTGCGCAGTATTTCCCGTACGCGCCTTCGGTTATCTGCCCGCTTTTCTATGCCTTGCGCACTCTGTACCGAAAAAGGTGGGGGGTAGGGGGTAGCCACCCAATTATGGTTAACCAAACATCCGACAAGGATGTTTGTCCTGAGCGAGCGCAGCGAGTCGAAGGATCTCTCTGCGTATCCGACGAGGATGGGCATCCTGAGCGACCGAAGGGAGTCGAAGGACCTCTCCCTTCCCGCGCTCCCGCCTGTATTTCAATCCGTCTCCCTGGGCTGGCGGCTGTTGGCTGTCGGCTAACGGCTCGCCTCTTTCAGCCTTCAACTTCTCGTCGTTTTTCTGGCGCGCGGCAGGCCCATGGGAAAAAGTGTGGGCGCTTCCGGCATCTCGCTGGCGATTTGATCAAGCTGAGGAAAGTGTTGACGCAGGGGCTCGGGTACTTTCACCTTGGCGCCTTTCAAGGCGCTGATCAATTGCAGGGCGTTGACGACGGCCTTGCCCTGAAAGTGATTGTTCGTAACCACGAAAGTGTTGCCGGTGTGCTCGTTGATCGAACGGATACGCGTGATCCACGGATCCAACTCGTCCGCGGAATAGAGATAGTTGTAACGCTCGTGGGTCGGAGTGTCCGGATCGTCGGTGAACCAGGTGTCATAGCGGCGGCCGTGCAGGCGGACATAGCCGACGGAAGAAGTCACTTCGGCGGAAGGTACGACGGAGCGGCCGATGAGAGGCTGGTCGATATTGCAGAAGCCCACGCGATGCTCGCGGAGCTGTTCGAGCACGTCCTTGTTCTGCCAGGAAGCGTGGCGCAATTCCACGACCAGCGGGTAGTCGGCGAAGCGCTTCACAACGGCCAGGAGGTGAGAGGTAGTTTCGCTCGTGCGATGGAAGGAAAAAGGGAATTGCGCGAGGACCGCGCCAAGCTTTTCGGCGTTGCGCAGCACGTCAAAACCCTCGCGGACCGCGCGTTCGTCTTCGGCAGTAGCCGAAGGATCATGCGTGAATTTTTGCCAGAGCTTCGCAGTGAAAACGAACGCGGGATTGGCGGCGACTCGTTCGAGCCAGGTAGCCGCGTGGTCGGCGCGGAGCGGCTGATAAAAGGAAGTATTGATTTCGATAGTGTCGAAGAATTCGGCGAGGTACGAGGCTTCGTGGAACCCCTTGGGGCGCGGAGTGGGGTAGACATAGCCCGACCAGTCGGCGTAGGACCACCCGGCGGGTCCGATGCGGATGCGGTGCGAGGGGCCCGAAGTTGGAACAGAGGGCTTTTTCATCACACCAACGCTGGCCTTGTCTACGCGCCCATTCGGCAGGTGGAGCTAGCGTAAGAACTCCGGAGCTAACTGTCAACGCGAGTGGCATTGCGCGGGGCAGGGCGGAGTGCTAGGCTGAGTTGCCATGCGGTGCAGAATCCATACTGCGTCGCGTCCCTACCAGATACCTCTTCAATCCTACAGGTGCAACCATGAATGTTTCGATCAGCTATAAGCATGATGCGGTGCAACGGGCCGTGGAGACCGAAGTGACGCGTCATCTGGATAAGCTGGGCCGGCTGCTGAGGAGTTACGCGCCGGACCTGGTGCAACTGAAAGGCGTGTTTTCAACCAATAAGAGAACCGAGGAGCCAAGCTTGGCGCTGACGCTGTCCCTGCCCACGGGAACGCTGCACGCCACGGGAAATGGGAAAAACGTTCTGGCGGGCTGCAAAAAGGCGTTCAGTGAAATTGAAATGCAGGTGAAGAAGCATCAGTCCCTGTTGCGGCGCGAGCATGAGTGGAAACGCAAGCGTCCGGAGAAAAGGCAGAGGTTGGAAGTGCGCGGATAGAGGGTTGGAAGAATCGTCCGCCGCGGTTCGAGGAGTCGATGCGTTTCGCGATTTTCCTGTACAATGAAAGATTACGTATTCAGGGGCGTAGCTCAGTGGTAGAGCAGCGGCCTTTTAAGCCGAAGGTCGTGGGTTCGATCCCCACCGCCCCTACCAACCATCGTGCTGATCGGTAGGCATTTAGCAAAAACGTGAGGGGGCAAAAGGGGGCAAATAGCCCCGATGATCCGGTTCGTGCAAGAATTCTCAGCGGCGCGAGTGACCGCCGGATTCACGGAGTTAATTTCCGGATTGTCGTTTGGCACGCCGCGCCAAGCTGCCGCAAAGAAGAACTATCGAAACGTCCCGCACTTCGGACATGGTTGGATTCCCATCGCCCGCTCCAGAAACCCGGGTGATTCCAATACGCTTGACCGATAGCGCTTCATACTCGCTGTTACCTGCGGTACCTCGCCAAGCGATCTGCGAATAGCAGGGTAAGGACGTAGCCCAGTAAGGGGTGTTTTCAGACGACTAACCTATGAGAAGCACACTGCGCGGATTCAGCTTGTGGAAATAGCTGCTAGAACGCGAAGCGCAATGAAAACTGTAACGCGCGCGGAAGCCCGTACGGACTGATTTCTTGATACGTTGCGAAATTTCCGGCGCCTGAATTGGGAACCAGGTAGCAAGTCTGGTTCAGGCTCTGCCCATCGCCGCAGTTGGTTCCGATGGGGTTATATTGCAGTTGGTTGATCCCGTCGCCATTCTGCACATAAAAATTGGCATGGTTGAACAGATTGAAGACTTCCACTTGGAATCGCAACTCTTTGCCTTCCTTGAAGGAGAAACTGCGCGCCAACCCGACGTCGATTCTCTCCAGCCACGGCCCGTAGAACGAATTCAGGCCGACTCCCGGTGTCGGACCCGCTCCATTGATGCC
>Ga0187782_10003952_pt1 | contig 11071 bp, 9 predicted proteins | sample 0715_SJ02_MP15_2_FD_132454 | JGI IMG/M metagenome (GOLD analysis project Ga0187782, IMG submission 132454) | Tropical peat soil microbial communities from peatlands in Department of Meta, Colombia - 0715_SJ02_MP15_20_MG | ecosystem: Environmental > Terrestrial > Soil > Wetlands > Peat | place...
CAGCGCCGTCAGCGCGAACAGTCCGACCATTTCCATCGCGAATCGCCTCTCCGCCAGCGACGCGGTCACTGTTTCGCTGAGCGACTGCGCGCCGAAAACGGGCAGCTCCGCATCCACCGCCTGCACTTGCTCGCGCACCTGCTCGAGAATTGCTGCCGGGTCGATCCGTCCGCGCACGAATATCGCCAGGTCCTTTGCCCGCCTCTGAAACGCGCTGTAATAGATTTGCGGAACCGCCGCCTCCGCCAGCGATTCGGTTCGCGCATCGGCGGCCACGCCGATCACGGTCGTCCACGCCAACTCATTCCGGCCGCCCGGGGCCGGCAGCTTCAGGCGCTGCCCGGCCGCGTTCGCGTTTGGCCAGTACGTCCGCGCGAACGCTTCATTGACCACCACCACCTGCGGCGCCGTATCGGTGTCCAAATCGTTAAAAAAGCGCCCGCGCAGCAGCGTCATTCCCAGCAAGTGAAAATATTCCGGCGTAACGATCGAAGATCCCACCAGCGGAGCCTCGTTGCTATCGGTCTCGTGGCCTTCCAGATTGAACGGCACCGTTCTCAGATCGTTACGGCCATGGCCCAGCGGGAGAGCCGGGAGATTCGCCACGGCAACCTCCTCCACTCCGGGCAACGTGTGCACGCGGCGCAGCACTTCCCGCAGCAACACGGCCTCTTGAGCGGCGGTTCCATAAATATCGGTCTTCGGATCGTTCGGCACCGGCAGCCATACTTGCACCGTCGTCACCTTCTGCGGATTGAATCCCGGCCGCACATTCAACAAATCCCAGAAGCTTCTCAGCAGAAGCCCCGCCACGATCATCAACACCAGCGACAGCGCGAATTCTGTCACCACCAGCCCGCGGCGCGTTCGCGCCTGTTCCCCGGATCCCTTCGTGCCCCGGCCTTCCTGTTTGAGCATGTGGTTCAAATCGAGCCGCCCCGCGTGCAGCGTGGGCGCCAGCCCGAAAATCGCTCCGGCGGCGATCGACGCGCCCAGCGCAAAAAGCAGAACGGGCAAATTGATCGCCACTTCGTTGAACCGCGGCATGGTCTCAGGCAGCAATTGCAGCAGATACCCCTTCGCGAGAAAGAGAATCCCGAGGCCCATGATTCCGCCGGCCAGCGAAAGCAGCATGCTCTCCGTCAGCAATTGCGCCATCAGCCTGCTTCGCGCCGCCCCCAGCGCCTGCCGCACGGCCATTTCGCGCCCCCTCGCGCTCGCGCGCGCGAGCAGCAAGTTGGCGATATTCACGCAGCCGATCAGCAGCACCAATCCGACTGCTCCCAGCAGCAGAATCAACGACTGGCGAACGTTGCTGACCAGCGTCTCCTTCAACGGCACCAGCCGCACTTTCCATCCGTTTTGCGCCGGATAATCCTGCGGATATTCTTTCTGCAAGGCCGCCACCAGCGCGTCCACGCGGCTTTGCGCCTGCGCAATCGTCAGACCCGGCTTGATTCGCCCCATCGCTTCGATCAGGAAATGCGTGTGCCGCAGCGGAGGAGGCGCCGGATCGGCGTCAAAATTATTTGCACACCAGATTTCGGTGGACCACTCTCCGGTGGTTTTTCCCGGATCGCGAAAACCGGGCGGCATCACTCCCACCACGCGATACAAATCGTTGTCGAGCCGCAGACTCTTGCCCAGTATATTCGGGTCGCGCCCGAACGCCCGCGTCCACAGCCCGTCGCTGATGATCGCCTCCAGATTGAATCCCGGCGTGTGATCCTCCGGATTGAATATGCGGCCCAACTGCGCTTTCACTCCCAGCAGCGCAAAATAATTCGGCGATTCGCCCAGAAAGCTCGCTCGGGTCGGCTGCGACGCGCCCGTCAAATTCACCGACCCGCCTCCTCCGAGTTGCGAGACATATTCAAACGCGCCGCTGCGTTCGAGATCGTGCCACTCCGGCACCGACATTCCCACGTCCTTCGCGCCGATGCCCGGAAGATCATCCACGATGCTGACGAGCTGCCCCGGGTGCGCGAACGGCAGCGGATGCAGCAGCGTCGCGTCCACCACGCTGAAAATCGCCGTCGTCGCTCCGATGCCCAAAGCGATGGTCAGCACCGCGATGGCGGTGAACCCGGGAGCCTTGCGCAGCATGCGCACGCCGTAGCGCACGTCCTGCCGCAAGTGGTCCCACCACATCCAGCGTCCCGACTCGTAAAAGCGTTCCTGTGATTGCGTGACGTTGCCGAAGCTGCGGTGCGCGGCAGCGCGCGCTTCTTCCGCGCTCAGCCCTTGCTCCCGCAAACGCTCGGCCTCGAGCTGCAAGTGGGCCTCAATTTCCTGGGTGAAATCATCCTGCCTGCGCTTGCGTCCGAACATGGCTTTAGCTTTCCGCCCGCACGGGCCTCAGCACCCGCCCGATGGCCGCCGCCAGCCGCTTCCACTTCGTGGTTTCTCTCGCCAGTTGCCTTCGTCCCGCACCGGTGAGCGAGTAGAAGCGCGCTTTCCGGTTGTTCGCGGACGTCCCCCACTCCGCCGCAATCCACCCGCGCTCCTCGAGCCGCTGAAGCGCCGGATACAGCGCGCCGTGCTCCACCAGCAGCTCTTCCCGCGACGTCTGCTGGATCGCGCGCGCAATCCCTTGCCCGTGCTGCGCCCCGAATATCAGCGTCCGCAGGATCAGCAGATCCAGCGTCCCTTGCAGCAATTCGAGCCGTTTGTTTCCTTCTCGGGTAGACATTTGACCTGAGCGCATGGAAACTTAGACGCGCCCGCCCCTGATTGGGAAGCACGGTATCGCTGGGGCTTCGGCGTCCGTGTGCCGGCGCACGTTTTTTCGTCAGCGCACGGCTTTTTGCCCTCTCTCCCCGCCGAAGCGCGGTTTTGGCGTCCGCCTCATTGGTGGCGGACATTGGCGTAGGCGGGCCTGCCTCGCCGTAGCGGTTTCATCGCATAGGCGGGAGCGGCGCCGAAGGGTCTCCGGTTTGGCGCATCCCGGCTCTTCAGTGGCACAGGCACTCTTGCCTGTGGGCGCATTTGCATTTGATCCTCGGGTCCATGCAGCGCGCGCATTCGAAGCGTCTGCATCCCTCGCGCATCCAATCTGTGTCCATCCTGCGTACTTATGGATTGGACCGAGGGACCCCAATGAACCGCATACCAGGTGTATCCATGGCAACCGGAATCACCTCTCTGCTCCTTCTTGGCGCGCTCGTGCTGCTCGGCTTGAACGCCGCGCCGCGAGCCTTGCACGCCACCGCAGCCGCCAAGCCCCTCGCCGAGCGCACCCCCGTGCTCGTCGAGCTCTTCACCTCCGAAGGCTGCTCGAGCTGCCCTCCCGCCGACGCGCTGCTCGAACAACTCGACCGCATCCAGCCCGTCGCCGCCGCGAATATCATCGTCCTCAGCGAGCACGTCGATTACTGGGACGATCTCGGCTGGCGCGACCCCTACTCTTCCGCCGCTTTTTCGGCGCGCCAGAGCGCCTACTCCGAGCGCTTCGGCGGCAACACGGTGTACACGCCGGAAATGGTGGTCGATGGCCGCTACGAACTCGTCGGCAGCAACGAACCGGGCGCGCTTCGCACCATCGACAAAGCCGCGCACGCGGCCAAAAGCTCCGTCGCGCTGAACGGCGCAACGGTTCGCGACGGCGCGCTCACCGTTCACGTCGACGCCTCCGCGCTCCCCGCTTCCGCCTCCGACGCGCCCGCCGACTTGCTCATCGCCGTGGCCGACGAGCAGGACATGTCGCAAGTCAGCGCCGGCGAAAATGACGGCCGCAAGCTCACTCACATCGCCGTCCTGCGCAGCCTCACCCGCGCCGCGCAAGTGGACAAATCGCGCGGCTACGCAGGCGAAGTAAAAATCCCGTTCGCCCAAGCCGCCGCAAAGCCCTTGCGCGTCATCGCCATCGTCCAATCCCCCGCCGGCCCAGTCTTCGCCCTCGCCTCCGCGCGCCTTTCGCCGTAATCCTGCCTGCCCGCCGGAGCCTTGGCGTTGGCAGAGGGCAGGTATGTATATAAGCATACAGAGCGGTTGTGAAAGTATGTCTGCACATATACAATACAATGGGCACGGTATAGGTATAGATATCCGAGGTGGGCGCATGGAACGAGAATTTAGCGACCTTCGATTGCGACAACTTGAAAGAACCCTCACTCCCTACTACGCCACGAAACTTGAGGTCCGGCCAAAGGCCGGCTGGCTTCGAGCCGTCCGGTAAGCACTGGGTGTCACTATGCAAGAAGTGGGGAAGAAGATGGGAAAAGCGAAGCCAAATATCCAGCAATTCGAGAAATCTGAATTGGCCGACCGTATCACCCTCGACAGTCTTCGGCGCGTAGCAGACGCGATGGATTGCGAGCTCGTGTATGCGATTGTTCCTAAGTCCGGCACTCTGACTGAACTCGCCGAGCGCCGTGCGCGGGCCCACGTAACGCGCGACGTCCACGCGGTTGAGCGCACCATGGCCCTTGAGGGCCAAGCACCGGGCGGCGTAGATCAATTGATCGAAGACGAGACCAAACGGCGGCGCCGGCGATGAGCGCGACTCCCGGCGCCACGCCGATTTCACTCGAAGACACGAATGACCTCTTGCCGAAGCACATCGCAACTCGGCAGGATTTGAATGAATGGGAAAGGGCCAACATTCTGAAAGCTCGCGAGTGGGCGCTAAGCCCGAGGGTTCTGCGGCGTTGGGATCCAACCGATGAACGCTACCTGCGAATGTTGCACCAGAGGATGTTTGGCGAGACTTGGAGATGGGCCGGCAAATTTAGAGTGAAGGACGGCCAAAATATCGGCTGTCCGTTTGTGGAGATCTCGCAGCGGATTCCGCAGTTGATTGGCTCCGTGCGGTATTGGATCGGCCACACGACATACTCCATCGATGAAATCGCAGTCCGCTTTCATCATCGGCTGGTTGGCCAGATTCACGCGTTTCCGAATGGCAATGGCAGGCACGCAAGATTGCTTGCAGACGTGCTGGCTGTAAAGCACGGTCGCCCTGTGTTTACCTGGGGTCCGCCCGGAGGCGATCTCGTGGACGAGAGCGAAGTTCGTCGGACATATCTCGAAGCATTACGCGCCCTCGATGCCGATGATAGAAATATCCAACCCCTTCTTGCTTTCGCTCGCTCATAAGGCCGCGCCCGCCCCAACCCTCAAGCCGCCGCCCTCGTCCTGCTCGTCCGCCGCTTCCCCGACACGCTCGATCGCCTCGACCGCGTCGCCTCTTGAGTCCCCTGAACCTATGACCTAAAACCTGACCCCTGAAACCTGTAACCTGCCCCTGAAACCTGGAACCTCTCCGCCCCCCCTCGCCCCGGCCCCTCGCGCCTGAAACTTGTAACCTGTTCTTCTTCGTTCCCCTCACACATGACTCTCCGAAGGCTCCGCAACACCTCGTCGATCGGCTCCCTTCTTATCCCATCCTAGTATTGTCCAGTCGGTAAGAGCGCATCGCGACGGCCCGTGGTACAATCCGCCCCGATCGGAAGGATGACATGGGCCGCCTTCTTGTTCACCTCAACGCAAAGCCTGTAATGACGGTCAACAGGCGTGTCCTTAAGAAGAGGAAAGTGGTCTATCTCTTAACCGCTGCCCGCCCCCTAAAGTACAAGGGCGGCAGATCGAGAATCGTCTACATTGGAACCACAAAGAAGGGTGTACACAGGATAGCCAGCAGTGCTGCGTACCGCGCCGTAGAAATTATGTCGACAAGAGGACTGAAAGAGTTGAGCGTGTTTGTGGTTTCTTGCAGCTCACGTCCCGGCCTTCAGACATGGGAGCGCCTCGAGGACGCTCTCATTGCTGCGTTCCGAATTGAGTATGAGCAACTTCCCAAGTGCAATAGTCAAGGGAAGAAGAAGAAATGGAACGACGAACTAGACCGCATGTTTAGGCTGAAGGCTGTTAATAAGGTCTTGAGGCAGTTCGACGCATCAAATCGATGAAACGCGTTGGCCGTTTGTCCAGAGCGGATGCGCCGAGTGGGCCACCCGCCCGCGGACTCAAGTTTCAGAGTGAAACCCTTATGTGAAGAGAACTGACTACTGCTCATCCGGGCGATCACGGCGAGTCGTCATTTCCGGGGTAATCCTCTCTATTTTTCGAAGTTCGCCCGTCGTCGAAAGATGCGCAAACCAAGGGCGGGGATATCTTTTTATTGCGGTGAGTATCTTTGGTTTGCCTAGGATAAGGGCAGCCACCCATGTGGCTGGGGAATACTTGTCGGAGCTTTCGGTGGCGATAATCGCGACGTCTGTCTTTTTTATGGTATCAACGTGCGTGAAGCGGATGTTCTTGTCCATTGTGACGAGGACTAGCTTTTCGGCGTGGCAGTACTCAATAATTTGAGGGTCCCTAACTGGGTCTCCCTTTGGGTCTCCAGTCCGAAACGCTTCCGCGAAGCAGCGAACGGCGTACCCGGCCCGCTTAAGCTGCATGGGATGGACAGTCGTGCCAAACACCTCTTCGAGAAAGAGACACGGCTTTTCATGCCGCTTTTCGTAAGCCAAGATGCCTCAAAGCCTGCCGAACAACCGCCTCTTCGAGTTCGTACTCCTGGGCGAGGGCAGGGATCTTTTCTCCAGACTGTCTTCGTGAACGTAAGAGGCGTGCCGGTATCCGAGTGCCGGTGATTACCAAAAGCCCAGACATTACGCTCGGATCCAACGTCACGGGCCTGCGTCTGTCGCCGGGCCTGTAGTGGCGCCAGGGATAGATTTGCTCCAGTTGCCCTTTGCTATTTCGTCGAACTCTGGTCGCGAACATGTCGACTACGTTCTGCATCACGAACTGGCGGTGTTGGCTCAAATCTACGACGTGGCGCACTACACGACCTCGTTGCGGTCGATCCAGTAAAATATGCTTAAATAAGACTTTTATGTTTCTGTTTAGGAGAGGGTATTGGGACTGAGTTTCGAGCCGGGCATTCCGAAGAATTTCTTTTGCCTTCTGCATGGAAATGCCAGCGTGCCTTCGGATGAATTCTATGAAATGGACTTGCGCTAAGTCGTTAAAGGAGAGTAGCTGAACCTGGCCTGCTTTACCGGCGGGCGTCCAGAGGGGTTCGTCCGAGATCCAGCGGTAGAGGGTGCGAAGGGACATTCCGAGGTAGGAAGCAGCTTCGGGGATAGTGTAGATTGGATAATCGCGCAGGTCCTGCCGCGCTCGCCTTGGTTGCCGTGCATATCGCCGTGCTTCCACCTGGATCCCCCCAAAAAAAACAACCACAGCGCTCCGACGGGTGACTCAGCACGCCCGGTCAGTCCGGTTCGTCACGAGGAAACGAAGGACCGCTCAAAAGGTGGCGCACGCCCGTTACCCCCAACCATGGTGAAATCGACCCACGAGGGATGTTAGCGCGGCGATGTTTGCCGTCGATGGACTGGTAAACTCTTCAAAAAATGCATGGTAAACAACGAACGCGGGGCCGCTTTTGACTACGAGCGGGCTACCGAGTTCAACATAATAGCGCACTCGAGTCCCCCGGCGCTCTTAATCAAAACGATCTTCTGGGTTCTCTGGACTAGGAACTTTCGTCGGCATCCCGTCCGCCCCCTCTGCAACATCATCGGAGCGGCTACCGAATCCGTGTTGATGCGTAGACGGAAGTGCAACCGCCGAGCGGATGACCGAACCGATTTCCTCCGATTTGATGTGTTTATCCGCTTGCCGCCGTCCAACCTGGGCGGCAGCTTCTAGCGCAGCTTGCTGTGTCGGAAATCGCCCCTTGAGGATAAACTGTGAATCTATCGTATCCGGGCCATCATCCCAAGCAACATACACCTCCGCGGTCCAGCCAGAACCATCTGCGAGTTCGTAGGCTCGAGGGTCAACCCAATGGCTTCGATATCTCGTAGACATCCACAGCATTCTATCACGGTGCCGATATGTATCAATAAAGCAAGCTGGACGGGTGGCGCATCCGTCTACTTCACGGTCTTCATAATCCAAAGGATTAAACCACCCGCGACAAGCAACGCGGTGAAGAAAAACAGGAAAGTGTCGGCTGTCGGATGTTTTTCGCTCCACGCATGAAAATTGATGTAGGCGGGGAAGCCACGCGTAAGGACTCCAAAAAGAACTCTCACCAGTACGAAAAGCAGCACGACACCAAGCGCGATTTCGAACCCCAGAATTATGCCGTTCATACCCGTTGTGCCGGGCGTTCGGCCCGGTTAAGCTTGTGTCAAGGCGCCACAGGCCCATAGATGAACGTTGTTCCGCCCACCGGGCCGAACACCACCGAGCCATCAGGAATAATATAAACGTCCAAGCAGTCTCGCCCGCATCCCAAAAAACGCACGCGCTCTTCGGAAAGCGACTCAGCCACCAACGGTTTTCCGCATTTCGGGCAACACAGTTCAGACCTTTTATTGAGATCCAGGTGCAGGATCATATTCCTCCTCGGGTACTTACGCTAGCGGTCTGTGCGAGGGTCGTCAAGGTTCATTTGATCCACCGTGAGGTCCGCGGCGGTTCGAGGCTTGACTTTCATCTGTACAGGGTGTGGGGCTGCGGGTGGCTCAGCACTTGAATTTGGGTTTCTTCGAGTTTGAATTTTGGGTGGCGCACTCTTGCCGCAGGCAGGGGTGCGGGGGTTGACGTTGAGTCTGAGAGCTTGCGCGCTCCCCGGTCCGAGCCGGACAGTTCACCCAAGACGCCGGCTTGACCCTCCCAGTTTAGGCCTGGGAAGGGTCTGGGCGGCGAAGCGCGCATTTTGCGTTTTCTTGGCGGGGCCTTTTTCGGGCTAGAACGGCGCATGCATTATATTGCATGTCTGCGATCCACAGTTTTTTAGCCAGGCGCAAACCGCCTGATGACTTTCACTTGAAGCGGAAATATATTGCATGTGCATCGGGCGGCGGGCAAAGAGTCGGGCCCGCCTTAAGGCGGCCCCGAGACGGAAGTCGGGGCGCAAACAGGGCGCCGCTACACAAGCCACAACGAGACATGCGTTATATTGCATGTCTTCGGCATAAGGAGGCCAGTCCGGAGTAACCCCTTACGTCCCAACGCAAGTGCATGCACTATAATGCATGTCGGCTAGACTGAATGCACGAGGCGGCGTCTTTTTCGGCCCCAAACGGCTCGCGAGCGGCCAACTCCCGATCCCACAAAAAGGCTGTTTTTGCGCTGTTTTGCGACAAAGTGCTTGTCGAAGTTACAGCAGATTTTTCAGCGAGTGTTTTTCGATTTTTGTTCGCTTGAGCGAGGCGGAAAAGGACCAGCTTTCGGCGGGCCGGGCCAGGCGCCAATCAGGAGATTGGCGTTCCCGGGAAGATGCTGAAGAGCCGGCAAGATGCCGGCGTTACAAAGGCCAAGAGAGATTCTTCGGGCCGATTCCATCGGCCCACAGAATGACGAGCTGGGGGCGGGATGACAAGAAAATTGAAAAGCTGCGGGAAGGCAAAGGCGCACAGGCAGGAGTGCCTGTGCCACTAAAAAAGAAAACGCCCCGAGCGAGCCGGGGCGTTTCGTGAAAATTTAGTTTGCGGAGATGGGTAATTAGTCGCCGGCGACGGCTTCGGCGGCTTTCGGCTCTTCGATTTTTGGCGCGGCGTGGCCGTTGCCGTTTCCGTTGGCCGGCGCGATTTGCACGGGCTTGACCGGCGCGCCGGGAACCGCCATCTGGATTTGCTGCACCGTTCCGATTTGCACCACGGACTCGGCGGGCTTTTTCAGCACAAGCTCTTCGTAAATTTTGCGGACCTTCGCGGCTTCCTCGAACGCTTTCTTGCGGCGCGCGCGATCTTCTTCGGCGGCGGTGAGAGGAATGTCGTGCTCGAGGTGGCGGACACGCGCGGCGTCGTCGGCGTCGATTCGCAGCGAGTGCTCGTAGTTCGCGAGATCGACTTTCTTGCCCTTGGCGTAAATTTCGTGTTTGCCGTGCGTCTTGTACCACTGCGCGACAGTCGCGTTCTTGTACATGTTCTCGATAATTTTTCGCCAGCCGATGCCGGTGTTGTACGCGCAGAAAGAAATTTCTCCCTGCTGCGTGGCGTAGGGAATGATGCACATCTCGGTGCGGCGGAAATCGTAATTGAAAAGATCCTGGAACCACATTCCGGCGATGAAAAGAAAATTCCAGGGATCCTGCTTGCGGCGCTTCATGGCGTCTTCAAACGTGCGGTCGGGGCTCGTGCGGCCGTATTTCTTTTCCGAATTTTTCGTGAGCGCCCAGGTCTTGTCGAATTTCATCCACAGGTCTTTTAGCTTGAGGCTCGGCGGCGCCTGGAAGGGCTTGTAATTTTTCAGCAGCGCGAGAGCCATCATGAAGTTGGAAAACTTTTTTCCGCGGGCCGCGTCGGTGATGGCCGTGACGTCTTTGGTGAGCGTCGGCGCATCGAGGAACCGCGGCACCGGCGCCCACTCTTTCGTTTCTTTGTTGATCATCAGCGCGGTGCCCACGCCGCAATTCGGATGGCAGCCGCACGAGAGCGAGCCCCACTGCGAATCGGGGCCGTGCGAAAGGTCAGAAAAGCCCGCAAAAGTGGCTATATAGGAGATGGGGAACCAATCGCGCGTCGGCTCGACTTTTCCGACTTGCTGGCTCACGTCTTTCGCCAGATGCGAAAGCGTATAGCGCTGGCGCATGCGCCGCTCGGGCGTGATTTCTTCATCGCGCCCGGTGAACGAAACCGGCTGGAACGATACGAAAGAAATTTTCTTGGGATTGTCCATCGCGAATTTCACGATGGGGCCCACCTGGTCGTTGTTCACGTTGTTGACGATCGTGGTCACGAGCACGATTTCGATTCCGGCGGCGTGCATATTTTCAATCGCGCGCAGCTTCACGTCGAAAAGATTGCCGACCTGGCGATGGGAGTTCGCGTCGTTGCCGATGCCGTCGAATTGCAGGTAGGCGTAACGCATGCCGGCTTCAAACGCGGCCTTGCAGAAATCTTTGCTCTTGGCGAACTCGATGCCGTTGGAGGCGGCCTGCACGGAGTTGTAGCCGACCTTGCGCGAGTAGGCGACTGCGTCAAGGAAGTAGGGCGAGAGGGTGGGCTCGCCGCCGGAGAACTGCACGCTCATCTGACGCCGGGGCTTGATGGTGATGGCGTTGTCGAGCATCTGCTTGATTTCGTCCCATGTGAGCTCGTGGACG
>Ga0187782_10003954_pt1 | contig 11068 bp, 9 predicted proteins | sample 0715_SJ02_MP15_2_FD_132454 | JGI IMG/M metagenome (GOLD analysis project Ga0187782, IMG submission 132454) | Tropical peat soil microbial communities from peatlands in Department of Meta, Colombia - 0715_SJ02_MP15_20_MG | ecosystem: Environmental > Terrestrial > Soil > Wetlands > Peat | place...
CCAGAGCGGCGCTGCATTTGACGGCCAATATCTTTTTGCCACCACCGGCAACACGTCCGGCGCGACGCAATGGGGCGGCGGCGAGGCGGTGATACGCTTCGGATCGTCTTTGTCGTTTTCCGCCAGCCCGGCGGCGTATTTTGCCCCCGACGACTGGCAAGCCCTCGACGATGCGGATTTGGATCTCGGCGGCACCGGACCCTTGCCGATCCAAGTCCCGGTTGCCAGTGGAGCCCCGCTGAGCCAACTCATTCAGTTCGGCAAGGACGGCAACGCCTATCTTCTCGACCGCGAACACCTTGGCGGAATCGGCGGCCAGCTCTCGTTTTTGCAGGTGTCCAACGGGCAGATCAGAACCGCGGGCGCGACCTATCAGACCGAGAATGCGGCGATGGTGACGTTTCTCGCGCCGGGCACCAGCAGCGCGGGCCAACTCCAGATGCTGTCCGTCACATCGAACAAGCAGAATCCGATCACGCCGGCCTGGAACGTGAACCTCAACGGGTTGGGCGCACCCATCGTGACCGTGACCGCCTATGACAACAATGTCGCAACCGATCCCGTCGTCTGGATCGTCGGCGCCGAGGGGGACAACGTCCTGCATGCCTACAACGGCACCACTGGCGCGACACTGCACACCGACAGCTTCGTCATGGGCGGGCTGCATCACATGCAGACGCTGTTGTGCGCGGCGAACCGCTTCTACGTGGCCGGCGACAACAACGTCTACGCCTTCGGGTTCTAGCTAGCCGGCGAGCGCCAGCTCTTTGTTGTCGCGGTCGGCGAGCGCCGCCAGGGCAGGACCGGCAAGGACGTAAGTCAGGCAATGCGGCAAAGGCGCAAAGCCGTGACGCTGGTAGAAATTCTGCGCCGGATTGTCATCGCGTACGGTCAACTCCACGATCGGACTACCGAGGTCGCGCGCTAGCGCGGCCACACGGGCGACGAGCGCACTGGCGATTCCAAGCTGGCGGTATTGCGCTTCGACGAACAGGTCCTGCAGAAAGATCACCGGCCCGTCCCACCCGGTGACGATGCGCTGGCTGCAGGTAGCCATGCCGATGACAACACCGCCTGCCTCCGCGACGAAAGCGGTGAAGCCTGGCCGGGGACCAAAACCGTCGCGCAGCCAGTCGGCTGCGGTGGCGCGCACCGCGTGCAGTGCGTCTTCCTGGGCCGCAAGCCGACGCTTGAGCCGCATCAAGGCTGGAATGTCGCCGGGTTGCGCTGCGCGAATTTGAGACGGGGCGGACGGCATCCGGAAGGCTCGCTGTGACGCTGCGGCTAGGCGGTGACGTCGAGCTTGCTGCCGACCTTGCCGGTCGGGCTCGGTGCGGAAGCGACGCTTGATCCGAGCGCGTCGACGTCGGTTATCGAATGCGAGTGCCGACCATGTTTGTGTTGGCCTTGCGGCTGCACGGCTTGCTGCATCGGCACACTCGCCTGGGTGGCGGAAATTCCGGAAACGGCCATCGTGCAATCTCCAGTCCGGCGATTCAGCTCATATGCCAGCGTGAGCCAGTATGGTTAATGAACGATTAGCGTTCACCCGGTCAGGATGGCGTGGACGCCGTCGACCACATACTGCACGGCGAGGGCGGCGAGCAGCACGCCGAGCAGGCGGGAGAGGACGATGTTGCCGGTGACGCCGAGGAGCCGGCTGATGCCCTCGGCGGACACGAAGACGACCAGACAGGCGGCCGCGACGAGCACCACGACGCCCAGCAGCAATCCGACCAGGAGCAGATTTCCGTCGGCGCGCCCTGCGAGCAGCACGGTGGCGGTGATGGCGCCGGGGCCAGCCATCAGCGGAATGGCGAGCGGAAAGGCGGCGAGATTGCGCACGTGCTCCTCGACCGCCTCCTCGGCGGCTTGCCCCTCGCGGCGCATGCGCACGCCGAACAACATCTCGAAGGCGATCGAGAAGAGCAGCAGTCCGCCGGCGATACGGAACGCCGACAGCGAAATGCCGAGTGTGCGGAACAGCCAATCGCCGGTAAGCGCGGCGCCGACCAGGATGGCGCCGGCGATAATGCTGGCGCGCAGCGCCACGTGGCGGCGCGCGGCGTGGGGCATGCGATGGGTGACGGCGAGAAACGTCGGCGTCAGGCCGATCGGATCGACCACGACGAACAGCGTCAGGAGTGCCGAAACGGCGAAGTCGAGCGGCAAGTTTCCCTCGCGCCCTGCAAGCACCGCAGGGTGCGGGGTCGGCGGGCGGTGCGCAAGCCGTCACGTGCGTATCCGTGCGATTAGCCTCGCGGAAAGGCCGGCCGAACTCGTCCGCTCCGCCGTCCGATCGGGCTTTTTCGACCACGCGAGCGGCGGCGGGCGCCGGCTTCAATCCGGCGCATAATCGCTTACCATAGAACATTGAAATTTCAGGGGAAAAACATAGATACCAGAGGTCGATCGGGGTGGCACCGAGACGCCCGATCAGCTATGAGAACGGTGCGAGATTCGCGTTAGGATTTTGCTTTGCCAGATCAAGACGACACAGCGCCTTCAGCAGGCGGTGGTTCCGATATTCGCCCCGTTTCCATCACCGAGGAAATGAAGCGCAGCTACCTCGATTACGCGATGAGCGTGATCGTGGCGCGAGCGCTTCCCGACGCACGCGACGGGCTTAAGCCGGTGCATCGCCGCATCCTCTACTCGATGCGCGAGAACAACTACACGCCCGACCGGCCGTACAACAAATCGGCGCGCGTCACCGGCGACACGATGGGCAAATACCATCCGCACGGCAACCAGGCGATCTACGACGCGCTGGTGCGGCTGGCGCAGGATTTTTCCATGCGCCTGCCGCTGATCGACGGGCAGGGCAATTTCGGCTCGGTCGACGGTGATCCGCCCGCCGCGGAACGCTACACCGAGGTGCGGCTCGCGCCTGCGGCCATGGCGCTGCTCGACGATCTCGACAAGAACACCGTCGACTTTCAGCCGAACTACGACGGCCGCGAGCAGGAGCCGGTGGTCCTGCCGGCGAAATTCCCGAATCTTCTCGTCAATGGGGCCGGCGGCATTGCCGTCGGCATGGCGACCAACATCCCGCCGCACAATCTCGGCGAGGTGATCGACGCCTGCATCGCCCTGATCGACGATCCGGGCCTGTCGATCGACGATCTCATCGGCATCATTCCTGGTCCGGATTTCCCGACCGGCGGCATCATCCTCGGCCGGCAGGGCATCCGCGCGGCCTACCATCTCGGCCGGGGCGCCATCATCATGCGCGGCAAGGTCGAATTCGAAACCTTGCGCGGCGAGCGCGAGGCCATCGTTGTTTCCGAGATTCCCTATCAGGTGAACAAGGCGCAGATGGTGGAGCGCATCGGCGAGCTGGTGCGTGAGAAGAAGATCGAAGGCATCGCCGCGCTGCGCGACGAATCCGACCGCGACGGCTACCGCGTGGTGGTCGAGCTGCGCCGTGACGCCGTGCCCGACGTGGTGCTCAACCAGCTCTACCGCTTCACCGCGCTGCAATCCTCCTTCGGCGCCAACATGGTGGCGCTCGAGGGCGGCCGTCCGCAATTGATGAACCTGAAGGACCTGCTTGGTTCGTTCATCGCCTTCCGCGAGGAAGTGGTCTACCGGCGCACCAAATATCTCCTCGGCAAGGCGCGCGACCGTGCCCATGTGCTGGTCGGCCTCGCCATCGCGGTCGCCAATATCGACGAAGTCATCAAGCTCATCCGCGCCGCCAAGGATGCCAACGAGGCGCGCGACGAAATGATGCGGCGCGACTGGCCCGCGCGCGATGTCGCCGCCATGGTCACGCTGATCGACGATCCGCGCCACCGCGTTTCGGAGGCGGGCACGACCAGGCTGTCCGCCGAGCAGGCCAAGGCTATTCTCGACCTGCGGCTGCAGCGGCTCACCGCACTGGGGCGCGACGAGATCAGCGCCGAACTCGACAAGCTCGCCGACGAGATCGCCGACTATCTCGCCATCCTGCGCGCGCGTTCGCGCATCCAGGCCGTCGTCAAGGACGAGCTCACTGCGGTCAAGGAGGAATTTGCCACGCCCCGCCGCACCGTCATCGTCGATCAGGAAGGCGAGATGGAGGACGAGGACCTGATCCAGCGCGAGGACATGGTCGTAACCGTCTCGCACGCCGGCTACGTCAAACGCGTGCCGCTTTCGACCTATCGAGCGCAACGGCGCGGCGGCAAGGGCCGCGCCGGCATGCAGACCCGCGAGGAGGATTTCGTCATCCGCCTGTTCGTGGCCTCGACGCACACGCCGGTCCTGTTCTTTTCCTCCCGCGGCCAGGTCTACAAGGAGAAGGTTTGGCGGCTGCCGCAAGCGGCGCCGCAGGCGCGCGGCAAGGCCTTGATCAACATTCTGCCGCTGGAGCAGGGCGAGACCATAACCACGATCATGCCGCTGCCTGAGGACGAGTCGACCTGGAGCACGCTCGACGTGATGTTCGCCACCACCCGCGGCACGGTGCGCAGGAACAAGCTTTCGGACTTCGCCGACGTGCGGCGCTCCGGCATCATCGCGATGAAGCTCGACGAGGGCGACGCGATCGTGGACGTGCAGATCTGCACCGAGAGTGACGACGTGTTGCTCACCTGCGCCGGGGGACAATGCATCCGGTTCGCGGTCGACGACGTGCGCGTCTTTCAGGGCCGCACCTCTATGGGCGTGCGCGGCATCAATCTCGCCGATGGCGATAAGCTCATTTCGCTGTCGATTTTGCGTCACGTCGAGGCGACGGCGGACGAGCGCGCGGCTTATCTGAAGCGAGCCAACGCGGTGCGGCGCGGAATTAACGGAGAAGGTGAGGAAAACGGCAATAGCGCCGACGGCGAGGAGGCGACCGGCGCCATCGAGCTCGGTGAAGCACGCTACGTCGCCATGTCGGCCGCCGAGCAGTTCGTGCTCACGATCTCGGACAAGGGTTTCGGCAAGCGCACCTCGTCCTACGAGTACCGTATCACCAACCGCGGCGGCAAAGGCATCGTCGCCATGGCGGTGACTGAGAAGAACGGGAGGCTGGTGGCGTCGTTTCCGGTCGAGGAGACCGATCAGATCATGCTGGTAACCGACGGCGGGCAACTGATCCGCTGCCCGGTCGACGGCATCCGCATCGCCGGCCGCGCGACGCAAGGCGTGATCGTGTTCTCGACCGCCGAAGGCGAACGGGTCGCCTCGGTCGAGCGGCTCTCCGAGGAGGGGGAGGAAAACGGCGGCGACTGACCCGACCCGCTCGTCCCCGCTTCGCCCTTAAGCTACGCCGTTGCGGCGAATGACTTCGGAATAATAGCCGGCGCTGAGCTTGGGCGTGCGCTTCTGCGTGGCGTAGTCTACATACATCAAGCCGAACCGCGTTCCGTAGCCGTCGGTCCATTCGAAGTTGTCGAACAAGCTCCAGAGGAAATAGCCGCGCACCGGCACGCCTTCGCTGGCGGCGCGCTGCAGCATGGTCAGGTTGTTGCGCAGGAACATGAGGCGGTCGGTATCGTAGACGATGCCGTCGGCCGCCGGCTCGTCGGCGGCGCCGCAGCCATTCTCGCTGATGTAAATCTCCGGCACCTGCCAGATTTTCTGCAGATGCCGCGGTCCCCAATACAGCGCTTCGGGACCGAGAACCTGCCAGGACGACGCCATGCGCGGGTGAGACTTGGCGTACGGAATGACCTCGTAACCCGGCTCCGCGCCGGTCGCGCGCACATAGGTCGGCGTGTAGACGTTGATGCCGACAAAATCGAGCGGGCTTGCGATCGCCTTCAGATCTGCGTCGGTGAAGCGCGGCGCGTCTGCACCGGCTGCCGCGAGAAAGGCATCGGTGTAGCGGCCTTCCAGCATGACGGTGAGAACTCCGGCATTGAGCTCGCGCGCGGCGCGCTCGGCGGCGGCGATGTTCTCGCGGGTTTCGATCGCCGGTACGGCTACCTTGATGTTCTCCGCCGGCCCGACTTTGGTCCCGGGCTTTCCTCCTGCGCGGATCGCCTGCACGGCGAGGCCATGGGCGAGCACGGCGTGGTGGCGGACCTGATTTAACGGCTGGGCGGCGAGCTTCAAGCCCGGCGCGAACAGCCCCGTCCGGTATCCCAGCTCCACGAATGTGGTGAACTCGTTGATCGTGAAAAAATATCCGATGCGGTCGCTGAGCTGCCGGCTGACATAGCCGGCATAATCGGCAAACGCCTGCGCGGTATCGCGCGATTCCCAGCCGCCAAAGCGCTCCTGCAGCGCCTGCGGCAAGTCCCAATGATAGAGCGTGGCGAAGGGTACGACGTCGCTCGCGAGCAACTCGTCGGCGAGGCGCCGGTAAAAGTCCAAGCCCTTGGGGTCCGGACGCCCGGTACCTTCCGGAAAAACGCGCGGCCAGGAGATCGAAAAGCGATAGGCCTTCGCACCCAGCGCCTTCATCAGCCAAACGTCGTCCTTGTAACGGTGATAATGATCGAGCGCGACATCACCGGTGTCGTCGTTTCGGATCTTGCCGCGCGTGTGCACAAACCGGTCCCAGATCGATTCGCCTTTGCCGTCCTCGTTCCACGCACCTTCGATCTGGTAGGCGGACGTGGCCGTGCCCCAGAGAAAATTTCGCGGAAAGCCTTGCAGCGCACAGGCGGGCGGCTGCGCCTGCTCTGCGGCGGGCGGCGCCGCCGGCTGCGCGGCTGCCTGCGGTGCAGAGCCTGCGGCGAGCGCTCCGGCGCCCGCCAATGCGATCACCTCGCGGCGCGACGGAGTGGGTGCTGACGCAATCTGAAGTCTCGTGGATCGAGCGGACATCTTGGTTCCAGGCGTTTCTTCGGCAGCCGCACCCGCCCTCATAGTCGAGAGACCAGGAGGGAAAGCGCCAGCAGCACCGTCAGAGCAAAAATTCCCTGTAGCAGAATTCCGAGACTGACGGTGGCAAGCCCGCCCAGCGGGCGCAGCCCGATGCTGCGCGCAACCAACCAAAAATAGTCATCGTTGATGTGGGGGACGGTCATGGCGCCGACACCGACCGCGAGCGCAGCCAGCGCCTTGCCGTTGGCGTCGCCCAGCCCGAGCGGCAGCAGAACAGGTTGCACCATGCCGGCGGCGGCAATGGCCGCAACGAGCGACGATCCCTGTAATGTCTTGATCGCTGCCGCGACCAGAAACGGGACCAGGACGCCGCCCAGCGCCGCCGCGTGCCATTCGAGCAAACGCTCCCCGATCATTTCCGCCATGCCGGTGCCTTGGCAGAGCCTCTGCAGGCCGCCCGCGGCGCAGACGGTAAGGAGTGTGCCCGAGACGCCGCCGAGGATGCGGCCGGTCCAGCCAGAATGGCCGAGCAGGCCAAGGCTTTGCCGCGGTTGCCCGGCCACCATGATGCCCAGACCGACGAGAAACAGCATGAGCGGACGGCCAATTCCAAGGACCAGCTCCCGCGACGTGCCGCCCCCGAGCGGCTCGCTCGGAATATGGCCGAGCGACTGCTCGATCAGCATCGACAGCGGAATTGCGGTGGCCATTAACAAGACGATGCCGGCTCCGCCGCGGCGCCTTTCAGTCTCGAGTGGCGGCTCGGCGACGTGCAGCTTCGCTGCCGCTGCAACGATCGACAGTCGGTGCGCAAGTATCGCGCCGAGAGCCGCCAGCAGAAGTGCCAGCGGCAAACCGAAAAGGACGGCGCGATGCCAGTCCGCGTCGAAGATGGCGACGGAGGCTATCGGCACGGGCGCGGGCAAAACCAGACCCTGTCCGGCGGAAATCGCCAGCGCCAGGGCGATTGCGCCGCCACGGCGCTGTTGCAAGTTTTCCCCACCGGCCGCCCGCACGAGAGGTGTGAGAAGGGCAAATGCCGAAGTGGGCGAAGCCGCGATGCCGCCGACCAAGCCGGCAAATCCCGCCGCCCAGCGCGAGCGCAGCCATCGCCAGCGATCGAGCTGCGCCGCGAGGCGCTCGGACGCGCTTGTGCTCTCGGCCAGGCCGGCAATGAGGGCGGCGGCGACGATCACCAGTCCTGGAGAATAGATCTTTTCAGAGAAGCCGCTGCCGAAGACACTGCCAACCTGAGATGTGGTGAAACCGGCGATGAAGCCGAATGCGCAGGCGATGGCGACAAGCACGATGAACGGATGGAAATGCCGCCACTGCGTTGCGATGACGAGAACGATGAGGCAAGCGCAGAGCACAAACGCCTGCGATAAGTGCATGCCGTACATGCGAACAACTGGCCTCTGTGGTAGCGGTGGAACGCCGCTGTTTTCCGGCATTCGCCGATGGCCGCGCCTTTAAAGCACGATCCCGAAAAGCGGTCACCGATTTTCTAAGTAAAAACTCAAGTGCAGCCCGGAACTTACTCTAATTGTGTCGGAATCCGCGAACCCGCTCTCTGTCTTCCGTCGGTTGCGGCCGAGGAGAAAGCAAAATACGTTGCCGTTCTGGACTAGTGGGGGCAAATGGTACGCGATATCGGTTTGAGCGGGTGTTGAGAGGGGCCGTCCGATGAGTGTTCGCGGTGCGATGATCCGGCACCGTTTTGGTCAATTGGGCATCCGTCTGTGCTGGGCAGTGCTGGTGATCGTCCCGTTAGCTCAGGGCGGGCTCGCGCCGACTGCGCGGGCCGACTTCATCCGCGCCGAGGGCACGCGCCTAGTCGATGGTCGCGGAGAAACCTTTTACGTCAAGGGAATCAACCTCGGGAATTGGCTGGTCCCCGAGGGCTATATGTTCAAGTTCAAACAGGCTCGTAGCCCTGCCGAGATCGCCGGGTTTTTCGAAACGCTGGTCGGCGCCGACGAGGCATCCCGCTTTTGGACCGCGTTTCGCGATGTCTATATCGCCGAGGAGGACATCCGTTTTATCAAGGCGGCCGGGTTCAATACCGTCCGCGTGCCGCTGAGTTGGCGGCTTCTCGTCGAGCCCGGTGACGGGGACGCGGACCGGTTCGAGGCGCCGGGCTGGCGGCTTCTCGACCGGCTCCTGCAATGGTGCCGGGACTCCGATCTGCGCGTCATCATCGATCTGCACGCGGCGCCGGGCGGGCAAACCGGGGTCAATCACGATGACGGGCCCGGTTTTCCGCTGATGTTCTACGTGCCCCGGCACCGCAAGCTCACCGTCGCGCTCTGGCAAGAGCTCGCCGCGCGATATCGCGACGAGACGGCCATCCTCGGCTACGACCTTCTGAACGAGCCGATCTCTCCGTACAGCGACGTGGAATATCTCAACCCGCAACTCGAGCCGCTCTATCGCGATATCGTGGCCGCCATCCGCAGCGTGGATTCGAACCACGTGGTGCTGCTCGAAGGCGCGCAATGGGGCACGAATTTTGCGGTATTCGACCGGCCGTTCGACGCCAATGCCGTCTATACCTACCACAAATTCTGGATCAACCCGACCCGCGACGCGCTGCAGAGCTATCTTGACTTCGCCAATCGCTGGAACGTGCCGCTGCTCATCGGCGAGACCGGCGAATTCAATAACGGCTGGAACGAGAAGTTCCATCGGCTGCAGGAACGCTTCGGCATCGGCTGGTGTTTCTGGCCCTACAAAAATCTCGATTCGCCGCATTCCGTAGTCTCAATTGAGAAGCCGGCCGGTTGGGACCTGATCGCCGATGCGGGCAGCTCCAACAGCGCGTCGCCGCCGCGTCAGCAGGCCCAGGAGATCCTCGGCGCCTATCTGGAAGCCGCTAGATTCAGGAACGTTCGCGTGAACGCCGATTACATCGGCTCTCTCGGTCTTGTCGCACCGTAGTGGATCGACGTGCCCATGGAGGAGCGGTTTGGCAGGTGCACCGAGAAGAAGGCAGATAGGCCATCGCCATCGTCGCGCCACAACCGCGGCGTGATCGAGGGCCGTGCAAATCCGTGGTATGCGAACACATGACCAAATCTCATGACCATGATCGCACCGACGACGCTGCGGAGCGTTGGAAGCACGACGGCGTCCGCGTTATCCCGGGTCGCCAACTGGATCCCAACGTGCCGTCAACCCCGGGCATGGACCGAAAGGCGGCGATCAATTTCGCCCGTGCGGGCGCGCGAAAGCTGTGGGCCGGCACGGTGACGATCAGGCCGGACGCCAAGACCGGCGCTCACCATCACGGGCATTTGGAAAGCATCATCTACGTGGTCCGGGGCAGGGCGCGAATGCGCTGGGGCGATCGTCTGCAGTTCACGGCCGAAGCCGATCCCGGCGATTTCATCTTTGTGCCGCCGTATGTGCCGCATCAGGAAATCAATGCCAGCCCTGATGAAGTTCTCGAGTGTGTGCTCGTGCGAAGCGACGGGGAGGCCATCGCGATCAATCTCGACATCGAGCCGGTCGAAAAGCCCCAGACTGTCTTGTGGGTCGATCCGATTCATCGCGATCCGGCCGAGAACAAATGAGATTGGCGACGAGCGGATTCGATCCCCTCTGCGCTCACGGCGTCCCGATAGTCGTTGCCGAAATGGGTCCGTACGTAGTTGACGATTGCGGCCACCTGATCGTTGGTCATCATGGCACCGACCGGCGGCATGGCTCGGCGCCCGTTGACGACGACGTCAATGACGTCGGAGCCGGCGGCAAGCGCCGCATCGCCGGCGAGTGAGGGATACCTCCCGGCGCCGATCGCTCCGTTGCCGCCGGCCATGTGGCAGGCCTGGCAGACATTCGCGTACAGCTGTTCGCCGCCTCGTTCGGAGAAGTCGAAGCCTGCGCTCAATACGGGCTCGGACGGAGTGTCGGTCGGGCTCTGCGCCGGCGCCGCCGCCGAGACCAGCAACAGCGCTGCAGCGGCCAACGACAGCCGATAGACGCACGACGCCGAGAGCAGTCCCACCTGTTTCCGCCCAATGCCTACATTTTCAGGACACGTTCGTGCAGCCGCGCGATGGCATCGAGGGCCGAGAGAATGGCGCCTTCCTGCCACGCCGGAATATAGGATGCGTGCTCGCCCGCCAGCACGATACGGCCGTCGATTTGACACAGATTGTCGTAGTGTTCGGCCCTTGTTTTCTCGGTCCAGTAGCCGGCACATCCGAGCGTGAATGGCACGCGGTGCCATGCCACGGCGATGCCGTTGTCGAATTCCTCCCGATACTGCGGATGAATGCGCTCGCCGAGAGACACGGCGCGCGCCACCCTTTCGGCC
>Ga0187782_10003957_pt1 | contig 11060 bp, 9 predicted proteins | sample 0715_SJ02_MP15_2_FD_132454 | JGI IMG/M metagenome (GOLD analysis project Ga0187782, IMG submission 132454) | Tropical peat soil microbial communities from peatlands in Department of Meta, Colombia - 0715_SJ02_MP15_20_MG | ecosystem: Environmental > Terrestrial > Soil > Wetlands > Peat | place...
ATCTCTATGGCGTCTACATGCAGCAGGCCGCCCAGAAAATCGGCTGGACAGTGACCATCATCGACGGCAAGGGCAGCCCGACGTCGTGGCTCGCCGGCATGAACCAAGCAATCGCGCTGAAGCCCGACGGAATTGCAATGTTTGCCGACGCGGCAAGCCTGCAGGATCCGATCAAGGCCGGCGCGGCGCAAGGCGTCAAATTCGTCGGCTTGCATGCCGCCGGCCTACCCGGCCCGCAGCCCGATTTAGGGCTCTTCGTGAACATTCAGGAAGATCCGCGCGAGATCGGCAAGGCCGAGGCGGACTGGGCGATCGCTGACTCAAACGGCGCGGCGCGCGTCGTCGTTCTCAGTCACAACGAATACGCGATCGCCAAGGTGAAATCGACCGCAACCAAGGACGAGATCGACAAATGCGGCGGGTGCAAGGTGCTCGACTACGTCAATTCGCCGGCTTCCGAGGCGGCCCAGCGGCAGCCTCAACTGACGACGAGCTGGGTGCAGCGCTTTGGCCTGCCGCTCTATGCGACCTCTGTTGGCGACAATGACTGGGACTTCGCGGTTCCGGTCCTGCGCTCGGGCGGCGTCGATCCCTCTCAAGTCAAGCTTATCGCCGCCGACGGCAATCGCTCCGCCTACGATCGCATTCGCAAGGGAGATCAGTATCAGGTGGTGACGGTGTCCGAGCCAATCGAATTGCAGGCCTGGCAAGCGATCGACGAGCTCAACCGAGCCCTCCACGGCGCGCCGCCAAGCGGATTCGTGCAGCCGCCATTCCTCGTCACGAAGGAGAACGTGCACGCTGAAGGCGGCGACCAGAACACCTTCATTCCAAGCAACGACTACAAGGCGCACTACCTCAAGATTTGGGGCGTACAGTAGCCTAACGCCGTCCCGGCCGGCTCCGCCGGTCGGGACTAAAATCGCGACGCAACGTCGGCGACGCCGTCGCGCGCGGCGCATTAAGACGCGGGAGCCGATGACCGCCACCCCTCACCTTGGCGAGCGCGACGCGAGCGCGACCACGCTCATCGAGACGAGACGCCTGACTAAGCGGTTCACGGCGACGCTCGCCCTCAATGAGGTCGATTTCGACGTCCGCGCCGGCGAGGTCCACGCTCTGCTCGGTCAAAACGGGGCCGGCAAGTCGACATTGATCAAAATTCTCGCCGGCGTTTATCCCGCCGACTCCGGAACCGTCCGCTGGCTCGGGCGCGACGCCGATCCGATGCGCGAATGCTCGCCCATCGGCTTCATTCATCAGGATCTTGGCCTCGTCGAATGGATGAGCGTCGCCGAGAACATCGCGCTGCAGACCGGTTATCCGCGCTCTGACCTGGGCCTTGTTTCCTGGCCGAAGGCGCACCGGGCGGCGCGAGAAGCGCTTCGGGCCCTTGGCGTGGACATCGACACGCGGGCGCCGATTTCCTCTCTGCCGGCCGCCGAGCGCTCGCTGGTGGCGATTGCGCGCGCCTTGGCGCTGCGCTCGAAAATCCTCGTGCTCGACGAACCGACCGCGGCGCTCCCCGAACGCGACGTCGACCTTTTGCTCGCCGCCCTGAGGCGTCTGCGCGCCGCGGGCATCGGAATTGTCTACGTGACGCACCGACTCGACGAGGTGATGCGCATCGCGGATCGCGTGACGGTCCTCAGAGACGGGCGGAGAGTCGCGACCCGACCGATTGCTGGCGCCACTCACGATGATCTCATCCAATTGATCGTGGGCCGCTCGATCAGCGACGCTTTCGTGCGGCCGGACCCGCCGCAAGCGGACGTCATGCTGTCGCTTAAAGGCGTTTCGAGCGAGGGCGTCGGCCCGGTCGATTTCGACGTCGCCGCCGGAGAAACGCTCGGTCTTGTCGGCTTGCGCGGGGCCGGCCATCACGCAATCGGGCGCGCGGTCTTCGGACAGTCGGCGTTCTCGTCGGGGTCTGCGACGCTCGACGGCGAACGATACGCGCCGCGCGACGCTTCGGAGGCGATGGCCCGCGGGGTCGGTTTCGTCTCGAGCCGTCGGGCCGAGGAAAGCGTCGCGGCGAATCTGGCGGTGCGCGAAAACCTCTTCTTGAACCCAACCGCCACGGGCGTCGGGGTCATGGAGTTCACGCCGCGCACGCGTGAGCGCGCCAAATCGAACGCAGCGATTGCGCGCTTTTCCATCAAGACTGCGAGCGGCGAGCAGCCGATCGCTACGCTCTCCGGCGGCAATCAACAAAAGGTCGTCGTCGCCCGCTGGTTGGTCGCGAACGCGCGGCTGCTCGTTCTGGAGGAGCCGACGATTGGCGTCGATGTCGGCGCCAAGGCCGAAATCTACCGGGTGCTCAGGGACTCGTTGCGCCGCGGGATGGCGGCGCTGCTGATCTCGTCTGACTTCGAGGAGGTCGAACGCGTCTGCCACCGCGCGCTCGTCTTCAGCCGCGGTCGGGTGGCGCGCGCAATCGAGGGCGACGCGCTCAGCGTCGAGACCCTGACCGCCGCCGCAACCGGCGGCGCCGTGGCTCTGGCCGAGGACGCCTGACGATGCGCGCGAGAGGGAACGTCACTCTCAGCGAAGGGATGGCGCGCTTAATCTCGGTCTGGGGCCTTCTCGTGCTGCTCGTCGCGCTGATCGTCGTGTTCTCGTTGCTCAAGCCGGACACGTTTCTCACCTATTTCAACGTCCGCTCGATCCTTTCGAACAAGTCCGTTCAAGCGCTGGTTGCGCTCTCGGTGTTCATCCCGATGGTCAGCAACCAGTTCGATCTGTCTGCAGGCTTCAACGTCGGCATTTCCCAGGTGCTCGCTATCGGACTGCAGGGGCAAGGCTGGCCGTGGTGGCTTGCGGTCGCCGCGGTCATTGGGCTTGGGGCGCTCGTCGGGCTCGTTAACGGGCTCCTGATCACGCGCGTGAGGATCGACTCCTTTATCGCGACGCTCGGCACCGGGACGATCCTCTATGGCCTAAACGCATGGTATACGGGCGGCCAGCAGGTCCTGGCGTCATTGCCGCCGCAGTTCTTGGCGATATCGGGCAATCTATGGATCGTCCCCGCGCCCGCGGTCTATGCGCTCGTCGTCAGCGTGTCGCTGTGGATCGTGTTCGAATACCTGCCGCTCGGGCGCTACCTCTACGTGCTCGGCGCGAGCCCGCGAGCGGCCGAACTGAACGGCATCTCGGCCAAGCGTTTCGTGACGCTCGGCTTCGTCGCCGCCGGAGCGCTTGCGTCCTTCGCTGGCGTCGTGCTGCAATCGCAGTTGCAGGTCGGGCAGAGTTCGGTCGGCCAGGAATATCTCCTGCCGGCCTTCACCGCGGCCTTGCTTGGCGCGACATCGGTGCGGCCGGGCCGCGTCAACGTCTGGGGCACGGTGCTTGCGGTCTCAGTGCTTGCGGTGGCGGTCGCTGGCCTCAATCAGCTTGGGGCGCCGTTCTTCGTCGAACCGCTGTTCAACGGCGCGATGTTGATTATGGCCGTCGGACTCGCCGTGCAGGCCGCGGCGCGCCGCCAGCGTCGCGGCGTCGCAGCGGAGACCGAGGGGGCGCCGGCGGGAACGGGCGAGTGAGGCGGAGCGCGCCGCGATGAGCGAGAAACCAGAAGATCCCGGCGTCGTCAGTCCGGTCTTGAGCGCCGACTGGTTCAATTCGCGGTGGGGGCCGGACGATCAGCGCGGCAACGGCAATCTCATGACCCCCGCCAAGGTTCTCGAGGCGACGCGGCTCATCAAGACCGGCGAGATCGTCAGCCTCGGGATGCCTTACGACGCGCGCATGCCGCTCGCGCCGGGCCGAACCTACGCCTTGCGGATGCCCGGCGGACCGACCGGCGGACCTTACGGCGCGAAGAGCCGAACGATCTGGAACGACGAGTTCATCGCCACCGAAATCGGCCAGGTCGGCACGCAGATGGACGCGCTCGGGCACCTCGGCTGCATGCGTGGCGCGCGTGGCGACAAGACGAACATGCTGTTCTATAACGGGACCAAGCTTTCCGACATGTGGGCGCCATACGGATTGCGCCGGCTCGGCATCGAGAATGCGAAACCGTTCTTCACGCCAGGCGTTCTCTTCGACGTGCAGGGGCTCAAAGGTCGCGTGCTCGACGTCGGCGAAGAGATCAAGCTCGCCGATCTCCGCGCGTGCCTTAGACGTCAGGGCGTGGCGGCCGACGCCGTCAAGCCAGGCGACGCCGTGTTCGTTCGCACCGGCCACGGAACGCGCTGGTACACCGAGAGCCGCACCTTCTACGACGGTTCGCCGGGCATCGGTCTTGAATGCGCGCGCTGGTTCTCGAGTCTTGAGGTGTGCGTGGTGGGGGCGGACAATTTCGCCGTCGAGGTCGTGCCCCCCGTCGATCCCGAAGTTTTCCATCCGTGCCATCAACACCTGATCATGGAGAACGGGATCCATCTGCAGGAGGGCATGACGTTCGAGGGCCTGGTCGAGCGGGAAGCTTGGGTGTTCGCTTACGTGTTCGCGCCTTTGCCAATCGTCGGCGCGACGGGATCGCCCGGCAATCCGATCGCCGTGCTCTGAGTCGTGCTCCCGCGGACGCGCGCCGCAGGCCCTCAACGATAATCTCGCTGGCCTGTGACCTCGTCGACAAGCTCATCGATTTCGCGCGCGGTGATCGGGTCGACGGGCGTCGTCGGGCTTCGCACGGTCGCGTGGCGGATGACGCCGAGGCGAACGAGCAGTCGTTTGTGCACGTGATAGAAGACGTCGCCGCCCTGCGCGGCCAGACGGTTGACGGCCATGATTTGCCGATCGAACGCGGCGCGGCTCTTCAGCTCATCGCCGGCCTGAAAGGCGTTCCAAACTTCGACGAAGGCGGCGGGCTGGCTGCAGAACGGCATCGTTCCTTGAGATCCCCGCCGCATCTCCTCGATGAAGTAGCTGCCGCCCGCGCCGCCGAAAATCGTCAGCCTGTCGCCGCCATTGGCCGCCATATCGGCGACCTTCGGCACGACCGGCAGAGTTTCCACCTTGATGTAGCGGACGCGCTCGCAGTCTTCCGAGATGCGTCGCGCGAGCGCTGGGGGAATGGGCGCCGCCGGCGTGTCCTGCAGGAAAATCGGGATCGTCACGGCGTCCGAAATCCTCCGGTAATAGTCGACGACCTCGGCGGGCCCAGCGGGCAGGAAGGCGGGCGGGATGATCATCAGCGCGTCGGCGCCGAGCGCCTCGGCGGCGCGGCTATAGGAGACCGCGACGTCGGTTCCGCCTGCGCCGGTGTTGATGACGACGGGCGCGCGCCGGTTGACCCGCTCAATCGCCGTCTTCGTCACCAACGCCCGCTCGGCCTCGGTGAACTTGAACATCTCGCTGCCGATCGCTACCCCAAGGCCGTGCACGCCGGCCGCGATGTTGTAGTCGACGAGGCTCTGAAGACTGTCTTCGTCGATGCGTCCTTCAAGGTCGAAAGGCGTCACCAGAATCGGGAACACGCCTCGCATTCGGCTCTCGCCCATCAAAGCGCCCTCGTCAGTCGACATCGGCGCGCCATGCTCAGGCGTCCCCGGTTTCGAGCCGCCGCGCGCGGGCGGGGCGTCGCGCCGGCGTCTGGCGCGGGAGCGGCGCGGCGTCGGCCGCCTCCCCTCCATAGCCGAGGCGTCGGCTGACATAGGAGGCGGCTTCTTTCAGGCTGTCGACGAGGCGATCGAGGGCGATCCCCGCCCCCTTGGGCGACGAGCCGGAGACGCTGATCGCCGCCACCGGCCCGCCGAACCGATTGAAGATCGGCACGCCGACGCAATGGACGCCGACGACCGCCTCCTCGTGGTCGAGCGAATAGCCGCGCTGCCGCGTGCGCTGCAACTCGCGCCTCAGCGCCGCGGCGCTGACGATCGTATGCGGCGTGACGGCGCGAAACGGCTGCGCGGCGATGGCGCGCTCCGCTTCGTCCGCGCCCATGAAGGCGAGCAGCGCCTTGCCGCTGCCCGTGCAATACATCGGCCCGTGCGAGCCGATATGGGTGCTCAGCTGCAACTGGAAATTCGTCTGCGCCTTGTCGATGCACACCGTCTCCGCGCCGCTCGGCGCGCTCAAATGCACGGTCTCGCCCGTCGTCTCGGCGAGCTTCTCGACGATCGGCCTGGCGAGGCGCGGAATCTGGATGCGCTCGATCTGCAGACCGGCGATTTCGAGCAGACGGAAGGAGAGCTCCCACTCGCCGTCGGGCGTGCGCTCGGCCACCGATTCGCTCTCGAGATCGAGGAGCAGGCGGTGCGTCGAGCCGAGCGGCAGCTGCAATTGCTGGGCGATCGCCCGGACGCCGAGCGGCGCCCGCGCCGCCAGCAGGCTCGCCACTTGAAACGTGCGCTTGACGCTCGACATTTCGCCCTCGCATTTCGCCTGTTGGAGCGTTCAGCCCTTGGCGACGTTGTCGTTGATGTAGTCCCAGACGATGTCGTAGCCGAGCCCGGGCTTGGTCGGCAGGTTGACATAGCCGTCCGGGTCGAGCCTGTCGCAGATGTCGCCGAGATAGGGATGCGGCGCGTCGTAGTCGACGCCCGGCGCCAAGAGCCCCTTCTCGTAATATTCGCTCGTGTCTTCGCTCGTCGCGCCGAGCACCTGCAGGTTGCCCCAGCCGGCCATATGGATCTCGCACTTGAGGCCGTAAGCCTCGCAGACGATCGCCGTCTTGCGGCATCCGGTGATCCCTCCGCGCACGACGTCCATCCGGCTCATGTCGGAGGCGCCGCGCAGAATCCATTCGGCGCGGGTGAAGACCCCGCCCGCGGCGATCTCGGGCGATAGGATCGGGATTTTCAGCTCCCGCGCGAGGCGCACATAGCTCTCGACGCGGTATTCCGGCATCGGGTGCTCGTACCAATAGAAGTCGAGCTCCTCGAGCACGCGGCCGACTTTGATCGCCTCTTCGAGCGTGTGATAGGTGCCCCAGGGATCGTACATGAGGACCATGTCCGCCCCGACCGCTTCGCGCACCAGGCGGCAGGTCTCGATGTCCTCGGCGACGTTCGACGGCCGTCCGGGCGTCGGCGTTTCGGTCTTCGGATTCCAAAAATAGTGCGGATGGATCTTGTAGGCGGAATAGCCCTCGCCTTTGCAGGCGAGGGCATGGTCGGCATAGGCCTTCGGCTGGCCGATATTGGGATAGGTGCTGGCGTAGGCCTTCACGCGATCGCGGGCGCCGCCCATCAGTTTGTAGACCGGCATGCCGGCGGCGCGGCCGGCGAGATCCCACAACATCATGTCGACGACGCTCGCCACGTTTTCGGGGATATTGGCGACCCACATCCACTTCCAGATCAGCTCGCGGTCGAGCGGGTCCCGGCCGAGCAGGAGGGAGCGGATGCGGCCGACGAGGAGATCGCGGTCGACGACGTTGAGGCCTTCCTGGTCGCCATGCGAGCCGCCGCCGAAATAGTAGCCCGTGAGGCCTTGGTCGGTCTCGACGCTGGCGACGGTCTGCAAAAGCTCGGCCCTTGGCTTAAGGCGCGCGTGACCCATGTCCCAGCGATCCGCATGGGTGCGGAACGCGACGACCTTGACGTCGGTGATCTTCATGAAACGCGCCCTCATTCATTCGTAAGCGTCGCCGCCGCGTAAGCGATCGAGCAGCACGGCGGCGAGCAGCAGCAGGCCGACGACGATGTCGACGTAGTAGGGACTGATCGCTCTGAGATCGAGAATGTTGGCGACGCCGGCGACGGCGAGAAGCCCGAGCGCGCCGCCGATCGGGTTGCCGACGCCGCCGCGCAGGATCGAGTAGCCGCCGATCATCATCGCCGCGTAGACCTGGAACTCGAGGCCCGTGCCGGTGAGTTTGGCGGCGCTGCCGAGCATGCCGACATAGAGGACGCCGCCGAGCCCCGCGCCCAAGGCGCTTAAGATCAGCGCGCTCGTGCGGATGCGCGGGACCGAAATGCCGGCGCGGCTCGCGGTGCGCGAATCGCCCCCGACCGCCTGCACGTGCCGCCCGATGCGCGTGCGGGTGACGACGATCGCGGCGACGACGACGACGCCGAGCGAAAGCAAGAAAATCAGCGGCGTCGAGCCGAGCGTGAAATTCGTGAAGGCGAAGAGCGTCGGGTCGAAGGCCGTAATGGCGCCCGACACGCCGGTCAGATCGATGATCACGAAGGTCAGGCCGCGTAGGGCCGTCAACATGCCGAGCGTCGCCGCGATCGGGTCGGCCCCGAAGACGACGATCGCCAGCGCGTTGACGGCGCCGAATGAGGCGCAAGCGAGCACCGTGACGATAAGCGCCGGCGCCAGGCTCCATCCGCCGAACAGCAGCGCTGCGAAGGTCGCGGCGCTGAATCCGACCATCGACCCGATGCTCAGATCGACGACGCCGGCGAGCAGCGCGAAGCTCGAGCAGGCGCCCATCAACATCGGCACCGCGACGAACGAGCCGATGATGGCGATGTTGCTCGTCGAGACGAAGCGCGGGCCGATCAAGGTCAGCCCGACCACGACGACGACGGCGAGCGTGATGGCGATGCTGACGACGGGGCTCGCGAGAAAGGCGCGAACCGGACGCTCGGCGGGCGAGCGAGCGGACCGAGGCTCGGAGGCGATCGCCGCGGATGTCTGGCTCATCGCGTCACACGCTTGGCGCGGAAGCCGTCGATCGCCACGGCGACGATGAGAATGAAGCCCTGGAACACCGCCTGCCAGTTGGACGACAAGCCGAAAAACACCAGCGAGGTCGGCACGGTCGAGAGGAAGCCGACGCTCGGCAGAATGAGCCACACGTTGCCGCGCCCGCCGGCGAGCGACACGCCGGCTAGGATGACGGCGGCGATCACCGGCAGCTGGAACGACGCGCCGCCGCTCGGCGAGAACGGCCCGTTCGACGCGGCAAACAGCGCGCCGGCGACGCCGGAACACACGCCGGAGGCGATGAAGATCGCAATCCGCGTCTTGCGCAGCGAAATGCCGCGCGTCTGCGCGGCGAAGCGATTGCCGCCGACGGCGATCGCATGACGGCCGTAGCGCGTGCGCGGCAGGAAAAAGCCGACGATGAGCACCAGCGCCGCCATCACCCACCAGATGTCGGGCAGGCCGAGGAAATCGCCGCGGCCGAAGCTGCGCAGGGGCGAGGCGATCGGCGCCTGATCGACCTGGAACATCAGAAACAGCACGGCGAGGCCGATGAAATTCGTCGCCAACGTGACGATGATCGGGTTGATCTTGCCGAACACGATGATGAGCGCGTTGAGGAGGCCCCAGAGCGCGCCGACGACGATCGCCGCGGCGACCGCGACGGCGATCGGCGCGCCCGCGGCGAGAAGCCGCGCGATGACGAGAGCGGTCGCGACGAGCGCGGCGGGCTGGCTCAAGTCCAGAACGCCGCCGCTTACCCCCACGAGCGCCTGTCCGACCGCCAGCACGCCGACGATCGCCATAGTGAACGTGACGGCGAGCACCGTCTGGTGCGAGAGGAAGTCGAGCCGATGGAGGCCGGAGACCGCAATCAGCGCAATCCAGGCGAGCGCGACGACCGTGCCGGTCCCCAACGCCGGCAAGCGAAGGCCGCCGCCGGGGGCATCGTCTAAGCGCATCGTCATGGCGCTACGGCGCCTGCTGGGCTCACTTGGAGGGGCAGAAGAGATCGTACTCGTTCGCGCCCTTCGGCGCCGCGAGCAGGCCCTTCACGCGATCGGGCATGTCCGGAACGGTCGCCGCCTGCGCCGCGGTGACGGGGCAAGGCGGCACTCGTCCCGCCGGATCCTCGGCGGTGTCCTTCATCGGCGGGGGATGGCCGGCGGCGATCTGATCGAGGATCGCGAACGAGTAGGCCGCATAACCCTCGAGGAAGTAGAACACGCTGCCGAGCAGATGCGGATTGACGTTCGGCCCGGTGATGAAGGCGCCGTCCTGGCCCCAGCCGATCACTTCCTGCGCGCGCCCGAGTTGTTCGGCCGCCTGGATCGCCGCCAGCACCGGATCGTCGCTGATGCCGACGAAGACGATGCGCTTGGCGTCGGGATGCGCGGCCAACAGATCGCGGGCCGCCGCCATCGATCCGTTCGATTGCAGGCTGATCTCGAAGGAGACGTATTTTTCGGGCGGGATCTCCGGGCAGACCGCCCTCAGGCCTTCGCGCATGCCGCCGGTGCGCCAGGTATTGACAAGACCGACGGCGGAAAACTCGGCCGACACGACGAGATCGGGCTTGCAGTCCCACTTTTCCTTCACGACCTGACCGATCGCCTGGCCGCCGAGGCGGCCCGCGGCGAGATTGTCGACGCCGACGAAATAGAACCCCTTGTGCGCGATGTCGTAGGTGATCACCGGAATGCCGGCCGCCGCGTATTTGGCCGCCATCACGTCGTTGACCGACGCATTGCCGTTGAATTGAATGACCGCGTCGACCTTCTCCTGAATGAAGATCGAGGCGTTCTTTAAGGTGACGGCCGGGTCATTCTCGTTGCTGAGCTCGAGATAGTCCCAGCCGCGCGCGGCGGCGAGCGCGCGCGCGACGTCGCCCTGCGCCTTCATCCACTCGCAGCATGGATTGCCGCCGACCGCCATGCCGACCTTGAATTTCTTCTCATCCGCATTCGCCTGCGACCAGCAGCCCAAGACGACGAGCGACAACGCCGCCGCCGCGCCGAGACTGCGCCGCGATTGGAGCGGCAGCCGAAAATGCGCGCCAAACATTGGAAGCCCTCCTTGCGATGCAGACCTCTCCGTCAATGTCGCGCCGCCAATGCGGCGCGGCCGATCTTTGCTTGCGGCCGGTCCGCCGGCCCCGCGACGCCGCCGCGATCGAGGCGCCAAAAAATCACGTCTTCGGACAGAACAGCTGGTATTCGGTCGTTCCCTTCGCCGCGGCGAGCAGCATTTTCACCCGCTCGGGCATGTCCGGCACCTTCGCGGCTTCCGCGGCGCTGACCGGGCAAGGCTCGACGCGGGAGGCCGGATCGCCGGCGTCGTCCTTGACGGGCGGGGCTGATCCCGCGGCGATCTTGTCGAGAACGTCGCGCATCGAATAGACGGCGTAGCCCTCCAGGAAATAGAAGACGCTGCCGGCAAGATGCGGATTGACGTTGGGGCCGGTGATGAAGGCGCCGTCCTGTCCCCAGCCGATGATCTCGTCGGCGCGCCCCAAC